>Ga0209717_1000139_pt1 | contig 89060 bp, 69 predicted proteins | sample AD_UKC048_MetaG_FD_184418 | JGI IMG/M metagenome (GOLD analysis project Ga0209717, IMG submission 184418) | Active sludge microbial communities of municipal wastewater-treating anaerobic digesters from USA - AD_UKC048_MetaG (SPAdes) (version 2) | ecosystem: Engineered > Bioreactor > Anaerobic >...
GGCTTCGGCTCCGCCGGGGGCAAAAGCGGTGTCGCCGCTTCGCTCTGCCACCGCAGTCCATAACGGCCCCGCTCCCAGCAGTTTTACCCTGAATAATCCGGCGCGTGGACGGCTCTGGCCGGCGCCGCCCCCCGCGCGCCGGGGGCGGCGCTGACCTGAAACTTCGCACGCATTTGGCGTCTCGCAGAGACGCCCCACAAGTCTTGTAGTGCCGCCTGTATCAGGCGGCAGCGGGCGTCAAGTTTCCCCATGAATGACGCGGCGCCCTCGGGGGTCGGCGGCGGGGCGCCGCGAGTCGCGGGGCCGGGCGAACGGCGGCCAAACGGTCGCGCGTCCGGCTACAGAGGTTCTTGATTCAGCCCGCCGCCCGCATCGCCCCTTGGCGCCCTGAGCCTCCAGACGCCCGCGAGGATGCTGCCGATGATCGAGTGGAAGGTGGCAGAGATCGCGCAGGGGACGGCGGTCAGCGGGTCGGGGAAATGCCGCTGCGCCAGAACGGTCCCGAGCCCCGAGTTCTGCATGCCCACCTCGATCGAGAGCGTGCGCCGGTCGGTGGTGTTGAAACAGATGAGTCTGCCAAAGGCGTGCCCGAGGGCGAAGCCACCGGCGTGGAGGAGAAAGACGCCCAGCAGCATCTTTCCCCCCGAGCGAAGGACGGCATCGCGATTCTGGCCGACGATGCTGGCGCAGATCAGCGCGATCGTGAGCACGGAAATCAGGGGCGCGACGGGCAGCACCGCCTTCACCAACCGCGGGAAACCGTGGTGCAGCGCGAGCCCCACGACCAGCGGCAACAGCACCACCTGCACCGTGCTCCACAGCAGTCCGGCCGCATCCACCGGCACGTAGGTGCCCGCCAGCCATTTCGTCAGAATCGGGGTCATGAACACCGCCCCAAACGTCGAGCACATCGTCATGAGCACCGAGAGCGGGACGTTGGCCCTTGCGATGTATGTCACGACGTTCGACGCCGTGCCGCCCGGGCAACAGCCGACGAGGATCAGCCCGACCGCGAAAGGCGTCTCCAGATGCAGGAGTCTCGCAACGAGGAATCCCAGGAGGGGCATGATCGTGTACTGCGCCGCGAAACCGGCAAAGACCGACCAAGGCGTGCGCAGCACGCGCTTGAAATCATCGACTGTCAGCGTGACACCCATCCCCAGCATGATCACCGCCAAACCCCACACGATCATCGGACCGCGAAACCACGAGAACCATTCCGGCCAGAACAGCGCCAGCGTGCTGCACGACAGCACCCAGAGCGGGAACGCGTTCGCCAGCATGTTCAACAGTCGCGCCATGACGCACAGTCCTAGCAGCCCGCGGGCATCCAGAAAACAGGAGTTTGTGGGCCAGACGTCATGCCCCGCATGCGTGGTGCCACCCGAGGTGATGGCCCAGCCACAGGCGCGCGCCGGGGGCGGGGCCGTCTTGGACTGCGGTGGCGCCGTCCGGCGGTTGCCGAACTCTGCCACCGCAGTCCAAAATCTTCTCGGCCTAGATCTTGGGCCAGGGCATCGGGGGGCGCTTGATTCAAGCATGCCCGAGCCGAGCCCAGCCCCCGACCCACGTACTGGCTCCGTCCACCCTTTAGGCGAACAGGTTTTGCAGATTAATATTTCTAATTCTATACCATGAGAATTTCCATTGCAGCTGATGGGCGTCTCCCCCAGTGTGCCGCGATGTTTTTTTCAGGGAACGCGCGAGGCGCGATGGTCGCGCTGGCGATGGCGATGGTGCCAGCGCTGGGCGGCGAGGTTGGGCCGACGGTCACGGGGCCGGTCCCGGCGAGCGGCGGCGACTGGTCGCCGGTGCTCTCGCTGTCGCTAGATTCGTACTACGACAGCAACGTGTACATCTACGAGTTTGGCGACATCGCGGGGCAGGACTCGATGGTCACCCAGATCGAGCCGGAGATGGGTGTCCGGTGGAAGGACGAGGACACCGAGCCATCCACTTTCCTTTTCTCATATCACCCGCGATTCACGTGGTTTCACAGCGAGCCCTCCGAGGATCACATCATCCACTCCGTCGATTGCCGTCAAGAGGGCCACAGCGGCATCTTCTCCTGGGAGATCGACGGCCGGATGGCCTACACCGACGGCGATCGCCTGGGGCTGGTGTTCCTCGGTCCCGGCGGCGCGCCGGCCATCGGCGGCTTCCAGATCCGCGACCGGCGCGAGAACTTCTGGACCAAGCAGCTGATCCGGCTGCGCTGGGATCTCGGCCCGGTCTTTGTCCGCCCGCAGTACTTTGGTTTCATCAATGATTTCATGGAGATCCACCAGCCCATACCGGGCTACTGCAACTACCTGGACCGCGAGCGCTTCGAGGGCGGCATCGACGTAGGCCTCTCGCTTGCGCCCAAGTTGTGGCTCGTGGGCGGGTATCGGGGCGGCATCCAGAAACAGGACACCACGCAGTGGAACCCCGTCCATTATTCCAACGACTACCAGCGCGCCGTGGCCGGCCTCGAGGGCGAACCTCTGCCCTGGCTGAGACTCTCGTTTCTCATCGGGCCGAGCTTCCACCGCTTCAACGACTCGGTCGCCCCATACTTCTCCCGGAACCAGGACCGTGTCTTCGTCGATGCCTGCGTCGCGCTCAAGCCCACGCACCTGGACACGTGCACCATTAAACTGGGCCGTTACGAGGAGATGGTCTCGAGCGCCTGCGGCGCCTACGAGGACATCCAGTACCGCGCCACCTGGGAGCACCGATTCACCGACGCGGTTTCGGCGGCGGCCGACTTCTGGGTCTTCCGCGGCGAGTTCGAGAGCCCCCACCTCCGGGACGACACCATCTACACGCCATCGCTGAAGGTGACCTGGAAGATCAACGAGCACCTCGCCGCGACCGCCGGCTACACCTACCAGTGGGTCGAAAGCGATCTCCCCGCCACCGCAGGCCGCGAATACTACCGCAACGAGGCGCGCATCGGGCTCAAGACGGTGTTCTGACTCGAAGATTCCGTCTGCTCGCAAAAAGCGGCGCGGTCGCGCGCCGCACTCCATAAGCTGGCGCCCCTTTCCAGCATCTTGAACCACGCTCCGCGTCTTGGAGTGCGGTGCGTCCTCGCACCGCTTTGCACAGCAACAGGACCAGGCATTTTCACCCCCCCATGGCGACCCGCAGCGCGGGGCATAGAAACTGAACTCGAGGACTCCCGCCAGAGGTGGTTATCGGCTATGGTGCCCGCTCGGGATTAGGGAGACCAAACAGCTCGCGCGTGATGAGGTTGCTCTTGGATCGCCCGCCCTTCCAGAGATCCCACCTCGGGTCGGCATAGCGCCCGAAGAAGGCACTCATTCTTTCGCGGAGCTGGGACATCGGCGCATTTTGCGCGGGATCGGCGGCGAGGTTGTGGCGCTCATCGGGATCGGCCATGATGTCGTACAGTTCAACCGGCCCCTCGTGGATGCGCTCGATGTACTTCCAGCGGTCGGTGCGGATCGCGCGGACATTCTCGAACTCGAAAAAAATGGTGTTGTCCCACGCGGGGGTCGCGCCGCCGCGCAGGGCGGCCGCAAAGCTCCTGCCGGGCCTTGGTGGATCGCGCGGCAGATCATCCGAGAAACCGAGCCAGTCGAGGATGGTCGGCAGCGCGTCGCAGTGCGAGACCATGAGGTCGATCTTGCGGCCGGCCGGGATCTGGTCCGGATGGCGCCAGATCAGCGGCACGCGCATGGTCCACTCATAGGCGCTGAGCGGACGCGTGTGGTCGCCCATGCCCCACAGGCCGTGCTGTCCGCAAGCGAGCCCCTGATCGGCGGTGAACAGCACCGTCGTCCGGCCCTCCAATCCGAGACGTTTCAGGGCGCCCAGCACTTCGCCCACCCCATCGTCGACACCTGAGATCTCCGATGCGTAGCGGCGGCGGGCCGTCGGGCTCTCGAAGAGGTTTGTCGTGGCGCGGAGCCATGGGTGCATCGGTTCGTGAGGGAAGCACGCCGGAGGTTCTCCCGCGTATCGGTCGGCGTGCCGGTTGCGCGGTTCCTCGAGCATGCTCTTGCCCAGGCCATAGGGGCCGTTGAACGCCAAAAACAGAAAGAACGGCTTCTCCCTCGGTCGCTCCAAGAACTCCACCGCTCGCCGGGTCCAGAATTCCGTCAGGTACTGCGGCTCCTTGCGGATCGCGCCATCCTCGATCACCTCCGCGCCGTGGAACGTGGAGGTGGCACCGTGGGGCATGGTGACCCACGTCGTGAAACCCTCCTGCGGCCGAAGATTCTCGCCGAGGTGCCATTTCCCAACGAGGCCGCACTCGTATCCGCGCGCGGACAGGATCTCCGGCAACGTCCGAAGTCCCTCGAGCGCGTTCCGGGCGCCGGGGCCGACCTGAATGCCCTTCGCACCCAGGTAGCAATGGACGCCGTGGCCGCTCGGCATCAGTCCCGTCAAGAATGTCGCGCGCGTCGGCGAGCAGACCGCGTTGTTCGCAAAGGCCCGCGTGAAGAGGGTGCCGCCCGCGGCAAGCCCGTCGATGTTCGGGGTGGCGATGTCTCGGTTCCCGTAACAGCCCAGTGTCCACTGGCCCTGGTTGTCGGTGATGATGACCACCAGGTTTCGCGGCGCCTCGGCCTTCGCCGCCCCCGTGATCACAAGGAACGTGCAAGCAAGCGCCACGCGCCACATGCAAAAATGCTACACGCCCAATCCCCATTTGGGAAAGCCGTTCGACGGTCGCCAGACTCACGTCACGTGAGTTGGGCGCGTGACGCCAAAGTTGCTTGTGTCGCAGGCCTTCGACGCGTCCGCCTTTCGTGGCGCAGGCAAACTTGCCTGCGGCGGCGGTCCTGCGCGGTTGGTCGCGGGCAGGATTGTCTGCCCCACGGTGCCTGGGGATATCCGCAGACCGGTAATCTTGGCGTCATGCACCCCTCACGTTGTATGACACGATGCGTCCTTGCCTCGCGTGCCCAAATCGGTCATAGTTTTTGATTACGATATGACCATCGAGCGAAAGTTCACTATCGCCGTCATAGCCGCCATCGTCGTCACCCTGGCGGGGTGCGGGGCCGCATGGTACTTCTTCCGGGCCAAGGCGGACGCCGAGGCGCGCCTGGAACAGGCGAAGGCCGACTTCCGGCTGGAGCGCAAGGCACTCGTCACGGAATACGAGAATTCCGCCGAGGCGGCCCGCCAGGAGCACAAGAAACAGATAGAGCTATTCGAGACCAGGATCAGCGCCATCGCCGAGCATCCCGGCAAGATGATGGCGCAGATCACCCAGATCCGCGACGAGCTCAAGCGCGGCGCCGACAGCGACACGATGGCGCTCCAGACCCTGCGGTTCGTCGCGGGCCGGCTCCGGGCGCTCGAGGAGGGCTATGCCGGACCACTCCAAGAACTCGTGCGGCTCAAGGACGCCTACGCCAAGAACCTCGGGCAAAAAGTGGAGGCACCCAAGGGATGGATCTTCGCCTCCATATTCCGGCGCGGCGAGATCAACGAATACAATCGCAAGCTGGGGGAGCGCCGGGCGATGGGAAAGGTGATCACGGATCTGAATGCGGCATACAAGAAGGCCCAGGCGAACGTGGCCGCCCAGCGAGAGGCGCTGCAGGGGGTCACGAAACAAATCGAGGACCTCTCCGAGTTGACCAAGGAGTCGTCTTACAAGGCGATCGAATTCTGCGAGGTCGCCAACCGCGTTCTCGAAGAACATCGCCGTTTCCTCGAATCCGAGGCCTATAAGAGCGCCCACGAGGTCACGCCCAAGACGCTCCCGTGAGGCGCGGGCCGGGACCCAACAGGCCCACGGAGAACATCCTATCCGTGGCACGGACGATGTCCGCGGCTTGAAACCTCGATTCAGCTGAAATAACGATTTGCCCGAAGGGCATGGCCGCGCCATCCTCGCCCATAGGGTTTTGGGGCCAGGCGCCCACCATCGGCCAACCGGGCGCTCCCCATCCGGAGGGAAGGAGCAATCAAGATGGGTCAGGGGATCCGGATTTTGGCAATTCATGGCATCGCGCATCAGGAGGCGCGCAAACCGCAATGGCAACCCGACTGGGAGCGCGCGATTTCCAGCGGCATCCGGGGATGGGCGCCGGATGCCGCCGTGGAGGTCCAGTTCTTCGATTTCGATGATCTCTTTGCAGAGGCGCCGTTCAATCCACTCGTGATCGCTCGGGCGCTACGGGAGCTATTCGGCGGGCTGATCGCGCACGGGACCGCGGACATGTTCCGGTCGGGCCGGAGCATGGGCGACTGGCTCGACGCACAGCGGTGGTGCGCCGGGATGGTCGCCCAATGGGCATCCGACCCGCGCCTGCGCGCCAGGCTCCGCTCGCGACTCGCGCGGGCCATCGTCGAGTTCGCGCCCGATGCGGTCTGCGCCCATAGCCTCGGCTCACTGTTGGCCTACGACACCATCATCTGGCCCGGCGAGAACGCCGCGATGGCGGACCGCACGTTCGTTTCATTCGGATCGCAGATAGGGTTCCCCGCGGTCCGCGGCATCTACGGCGGATTCATCCGCCCCATCGAATGCCGCATGTGGTACCACCTCTACAACCCGCGCGACGATGTCCTCACCGCCCCGATCCGGCTCCGCGACGCGCGTTTCACCGAGATCGTCGTGGAATTCGAACAGGAGGGCGTGGGCGACCACGATGGCGGGCTCTACCTCGGCCACCCCGCCACCCGCGAGAACGTCTGGCGCGCCCTGGCCTCTCGGCCGACACGCGGCACGCGCCAGCCAAACGCCCGCCGCAAGGCCCGGCCCTCCCAAACGATGGCGCGCCATCCGAACCGACGCGCCCTCCTCGTCGGCATCAACGAATACCCCGATCCGACCAAGCGGCTGGATGGCTGCGTCAACGACGCATTCCTGATGAGTGCCACGCTCCAGGAGTGCGGCTTCGCGGCCGAAGACATCCGCCTGGTCACCGACTCCCGGGCCACGGCGCGCGGGATCCGCCGGCGCCTCGAGTGGTTGCTCGGGGGCGCCGCCGACGGCGACCAGCGCGTTTTCTTCTACGCGGGCCACGGGTCCCAGCTCGCCGGCTACGGCGCGGGAGAAACCATCGACCGCCTCGACGAATGCCTCGTGCCATGGGATTTCGACGGCTCTCGAGAAACGGCGATCTGCGACGACGACTTCTTCGACCTGTATGCGCAGTTGCCCTACGGCGTCCACTTCGCCGCAATCTTCGACTGTTGCCACTCGGGCGGCATGGCCCGCCCGGCGGGCGCGAAGATCCGCACGATCAGCCCGCCCGACGACATCCGCCACCGTTCCCTCCGGTGGGACACGGCGAAAGAGATGTGGCTGGCGCGCGATCTCGCCCCGCACAATCGCGACCTATTGAAATATCATGGCCTCGTGACCTCGTCCGGCGCGCGGCGCATCGGCTCCGGCGTCGCCGCCCGCCAGCTCAGGGATTCCGATTACGACCGCGTCCGGCGGGAACTCGGCCATCGCGGACCCTACTGGCCGCTCCTCCTGTTCGCCTGCGGCGAGCAGGAACTCGCCGGTGAGTATCACCACGGCCCCATCACCTACGGCGCCTTCACGTTCGCGCTCGTCAAAACCCTCCGCGACCACGGCAAGGCCAACCGAGAGATCTCTTTTGGCAGACTCGTTGAGAAGACCGCACGGCTGCTCCGCTGCCCAGACCTCGGCTTCGACCAGACGCCCGCGGCCTTCGGCCCCGCATCAAAACTCAAGGCCCCCGTCCCCTGGCGCAGCAACCGTCCGGGGCCCAGACAGTCCCCACGGCGCTGACTCGAAAATTCAGACACCGAATCGTAGGAGCCTGCTTGCAGGCGATCCCGTGCGCGAATCGCGCGCAAGCGCGCTCCTACGTCTCATTTTCTTCCCCGGTCGTACCCCGCCGTGCCCACCGCGGAGGGGATCCCCGCCCACGCCGGGCCAGCGGTCGCGGTGCAAAGGACCTCACGGCCGCGTGATCTTGAGCCGCAGGAAATCTTTCGGCGTGCCCTGTGCGGGCGCGGCGCTCCGGGCCCTCAGCAGGGTGGCGGAATTGGTCAACGTCACGACATGCCCGGAATCGGAGAACCAGTTTACAAGATTCGTCGATTCCTCGACGACCATGCTCACATCGGGCGGAACGAACAGGCGATCCGTGACCAGGGATATGAATTTTCCCGAGCCATCTTGAACCATCTCGGCACGGGGGGCACCCGGGCGCGAATAGAAGTTATGATCCATCCCGAGACCGTATTCGGTGAGATCGCTCAACCCATCGCCGTCGGAGTCCAGCGCCAGCGAACCAGCGCCTCCGACCGTCACAGACACGACGGCGGGGTTGGTGGAATTCACCAGGCCATCCCACGCCGTGAACGTGAAGAAGTCTGGCCCGGTGTAGCCCGACTCGGCCATGTACGTCGCCAATCCCGTGTTCGTATTCAGCGCGACGGCCCCGTGCATCGGCTGGCTCACGACCCGGTAGCTGAGCGTATTCCCGTCGGGGTCATTGCCCGCCACCGAAACCGAATTCGACCCGTCCGGAGAGACCGCCAGCCACTTGTTCGTCACGACCGGCGCACCATTGGGGGCCGGCGAGCTTGAGCCGAGCCCGTTGTGGCATGCGTAGCAGCTCACCTGGAAGCCGCGCCAGAACCGGACCGTGCCTCGCCCCTCGCCCATGACAAAATTCCGGTCTCCCGCGGCGCGCGAGAGTACGGTGCCCCGGTAATCGGAGCCGTGGCACGCCTGACAACCGGCGAGCGCGGCGCCCTTCGCCACATCGTGGTGGGCGTTTACCCAATCCATGCCGATCGGGTGCATGCCGTGCGGGCCCTTCGTCGTGTTGCTCGGCAGGCTCTGGTGGCACGCGGTGCAATCCGTAACCGTTCCGACGTGCCCCTGCACCTGATAGGACGCGACATTGTCATTGCGATGGGAGGAGGGAAATTCCGCGTGGGTGGACCCGTGGCACGCCGAGCACTGGAGGCCCCCGTGTCCGCGAGAGAAACGGTACAGCGAATAGTGATGCGGGGGCATGTTGGGTGTGTCGGGGTTGGTGGCGAACAGATTCGTGGCGGCGACCCGAAGGATCCCCGGGCTCACGAATGCATCGGCGTAGCGGATCTGTCCGCTGTTGGCGGTCGCGGTGCCGGTGTGGCACGCCTGGCAGTCGGGCTCCTCCAGCCAGCCGGTGCGCCCGGCCGCGCCCACCGTGCTCATGCCACCGTGGCAGCTCTGGCACTGGATGGCCGCCGAACCGTCCGCCGCCACCGCGGAACCCATCGCGCCACGCAGACAGCGCGTGGTCGAACCGGGATGGCACTGGTAACAGGCGCTGCGATTGTTGATCGCATCCATCACCAGACCATTGGCCGGGTTGGTCACGCCCGCGTGCAAAGAGTGCACCGCGCGCGTCAGCGGAGGAATCCATGAGACGCCCAGGCCCGGGAGCGCCTCGGAGCCATGGCACTTGGCGCAGAGGATGGTGGTGCCGCCCTGCACCGTGGCGAACAGTCCGTTGGTGCTGTAGCCAACGGCCAACGCCGCGTCCGTGAAATTCGTCGTCGCGGCGTGATGCTCGTCATGCAGCCGGAGGATGTTCAGACGATAGTCGTGCTTTGGCCCCGCGTTGTACACCCAGCCCGCGACAGGCCGCGCGCCATCCCCGGCCCCCGACGCGTGACAGGCGCGGCAGTCCATCTCGTCAGAAACGGGCAGGACCACATCCAACGACGCCAGGGTCGCGCCATCGCTGTTTCTTTTCGCAGTGACCCGCATCATGGGATAAGGGTTCTTCATGCCGCGATCATCGGTGGGCGTGATGGGAATGCCATAGGCTGCGAACCATCCCCAGGCGCCCTCCCAGTCCATCCCCTGCGCCACATTGCCGGGGCCGGGCATCGACTTGCCCGCCAGGCCCATGTCCGGCGGGAGATCCGCGCCGTACATCTGCACGTCGTGGTCCCAAAACCCCGTCTTGCCGATCGCTGTCGTGTTTCGTGAGCCGTCGAGGTCCGCCACAGCCTCGTATGTCACGCTGAATGCACCGACCCCGTTGGTCACCAACCGCGTCGTGCCATTGCGCGACCACAGCAACTGCGCATTCACGGTATTGTAGGGCGGCAGGATGGAGAACACCGAGTAGTCATCATCCATGCAGTGCATGCCGAGGTTGTTCCACCCCAGCACCACCCAGTTGGTCCCATTCACGGTGGCCCCACGCGCCCCCAACGCCCCAACCCCCACCAGTGCGCACGCGCCCACTCGCACCCATCGACTCATCATCGCCCGGTTCACCGTATTAGGATCAAATAATGGGTTTCACTAAGATCGTTCATCCGATTTGCAATATAGTGTTTTCACCCTAATGGACCCCCGACTCCTGGCGCGCCACCGATGTCGGCAGGGTCCAACCCGCGAGACCCCGCGATGTTGACACGAGGCATCGGGCCAGCCGACACTCCCGCCATGAGACACCCCCTCGCCATTCTCGCGCTGGCCGCCGCGCTGGCACCCGCATCGGCCGCGCCGCGATGCAACGTCCTCTTCCTGATGGCCGACGATCTGAACAACTCCCTCTCTTGCTATGGCCACGCCATCGTCAGGACCCCGAACCTCGACCGGCTGGCCTCGCGCGGCGTGCGATTCGACAGCGCGTATTGCCAGTACCCCCTCTGCGGGCCGAGCCGGAATTCGCTCCTCACCGGCCTGTACCCCAATAGCAACGGCATCCTGACCAACAGCCAGATCTTCCGCCAGACGATCCCCTCCCATATCAGCCTTCCGCAGAGCTTCCGGCTCGCGGGCTACTTCGCCGCGCGCGTCGGCAAGCTCTATCACTACAACGTGCCTCGATCGATCGGGACCAATGGCCACGATGACCCCGGCTCCTGGGAGATGGAGCTCAACCCCGCCGGCTGTGATCGGCTGGAGGAAGAACCGGACATTTTCACCCTGGTCAAAGGTCAGTTCGGGGGAACGCTGAGCTGGTACGCCTCTCCCCGGCCCGACGAGCGCCACACCGATGGCCTCATGGCCGCCGATGCGGAATGGGTGCTGGAGCGTTGCGCGCGCCAAAAGGATCGCCCCTTCTTCCTCGCCGTTGGCTTCTTTCGCCCGCACACACCCTATGTCGCCCCGCGCCCCTACTTCGACCGCTACCCGAAGGGCGAGATGCCCATCGTCCGCGGCGCCGCCGAAGACCAGAAAGACGTCCCCGCCGCCGCGCTCGCGAGCAGGCAGAAGGTCCAGGACGAGATGACCGACGACCTGCGCCAACAGGCGGTGCAGGCCTACTTCGCGAGCATCACATTCATGGATGCCCAGGTGGGCAAGATCCTGGCGGCCCTGGAGCGTCTCGGCCTCGCTGAGAACACGATCATCGTCTTCGCAAGCGACCACGGCTATCACCTCGGCGAACACGGGCTCTGGCAGAAACTCAGCCTTTTCGAGGGAAGCACGCGCGTGCCGCTGTTCATCGTGGCGCCCGGCGTGTCCAAAGCCGGCGGCGTTGCCAAGGCCCCGGTCGGCCTCATCGATCTATACCCGACCCTCGCCGAACTCTGCGGCGTCAAGGCCCCCGAGAACATTCAGGGCCAGAGCCTCGTCCCCATGCTCCGCGACCCGGCGGCGGAGGGCCGCGGATGGGCATTCAGCCAGATCACCCTCGCGGCAAAGAACAAGACAGCCCGCATCGGCTATTCGATCCGGACACCCCGGTGGCGCTACACGGAGTGGGGCGACGAGGCCGCCGACGGACGCGAGCTCTACGACCATGACGCCGATCCGCAGGAGATCACCAACCTCGCGGAGAAATCCGAGAATGCCACCACCGTCAAGGCGCTATCGGAGAAACTCCGTTCCACCCGAAAGGCCACGCTCCCGCCCTCCGGCACCGTCCCTCAAATCGGCACCAACCTCTGGGCGCCGAACCTCACCGATCCGTGACCGCAGGCGATCGGATTCAGTCCACGGCGATTCTCAATTCAGGAATCGGCCCCCATCCAGCACTTGGCACGTGTCATTTTTTCGCCCCGTGACAATCCTAGTCAAAGGCGAACCATGCCAGAAACGGACGACAGCCCCCTTATCGAGGCCTCGCGACACGGCGATCTCGATGCGTTCTCCCGGCTGGTGCTGCGCCACCAGGGAGCCTTGCGCGCATGCCTCGCCGTCCGGCTCGACGAACCGCACCACGCGGAGGATCTCGCACAAGAGGTCTTTATCCTCGCATTCAGGAAACTGGCCGAGTTCGACCCCCAACGACCCTTCGCGCCATGGCTGAGGGGCATCGCCTTCAATCTGCTCCGGAATCACCGGCGCAAGATCCGGGCGATCTCGTCGGGCGACGCGGAAGATCTGCAGTCTCTGGTCGATGCCGAGATCGACGCGCTGCACCAGGAAGGCCACGAGGCAGACTGGCGGACCGCCCTTGAAACCTGTCTCGGCCAACTCGATGAAGCTCCCAGGCATTTGGTGCGCGCCCGCTATGAGGACGACATCGACGTCGCCGAAATCTGCCGCCGCTCTGGCAAGAAACACTCCGCGGTGACGATGCAACTGCACCGCATCCGCCTCCAGCTGCGGGCCTGCATCGAAAGGCGCCTCGGCCTGGCGCGAACCACATGAAGCCCGCGATGCGCCACCGCATGCTTTCACAATGGCTCGCTGGCGAACTCGCGCCAATGAATGCCCCGGCGCTATTCTCCGCCGCACGGTCGGATCCCGCTCTCCTGCGCGATCTCGCCATCCTCCGACAAGTCGAGAGACTCCTCCGGCACCATGGCACCACCAGCGGGATGGCCGATGCGTTCGCGGACGAGGTGCTCGCGCGACTGCAGGCGAAAGACGCGGACGGCCAGCAATTCTGCTCGCGCGTGATCGCGCGCATCGGCCACGAGGCGGGAGCATCGCGCCCGCGCCGGCGCGACCTCTCATGGATGCGTCAGTGGGGCGCATGGGCCGCCGTCTTCCTTATCTTGTTGGGACTCGTCTCTCTTCTGGCCCGGAGGGAGGCCTCGCAAGGCGCGCTTGCCACCGTCGCGGGCGCCGAGGCGATTCGATGGGCCGACGGACAGGTTCCCCTGGTGGATGGCCAAAAGCTCTGCCGGGGACGAATCGGAATCGAGGGAGGTTTCCTAAAGATCCGCTTCATGAGCGGTGCCAGCGCGATCTTCGAGGGCCCGGCGCGCCTGGATGTGATTGGGCCGAACAAGGTGCGTCTCCACGCCGGACGCGCCGCGGCCGAAGTGCCCCCCGCCGCGACCGGCTTCACGATCGAGAGCCCCGACGGCCGGATCATCGATGTGGGCACCCGATTCGGGATCCAGGTCGATCCCCGCGGGCGCGGCACGGAGGTGCATGTTCTCGAGGGTCTCGTGCGGGCGGCAGTCCCCGGCGAGGTCGCGGCGCGAGAGCTGCACGAGTCCCAGGCCCTTCGTATCGAGGGGCGCGCAGCCACCGCCATGGTCGCCGATGGCACACGCTTCTTGACGCGACTACCCCCGCAGGGCGCATCCCCCGCATCTTACGTGCACTGGAGCCTCGATGATGGAACGGGAAGGACGGCACGGGCCGAAGGGCCGCTCGCCACCGCAGTCGCCGCACGCCTCACGTCGCTACAGGCCGACGACCCTGGACCCGCTTGGATACCCGGCCGGTTCGGTTCCGCCCTCGACTTCGATGGGGCTGGAGATTTCGTCGCCACCGATTTCGGCGGAATATCCGGCGGCCGGGCAAGAACCGTCGCCCTATGGGCCAAGATCCCCACGGACTGGAATCCGATCAACGGATTCGCGCTCGTGAGCTGGGGCACCATGCAAAGCCCGGGGGCCGCGTGGCAGATCTCGATCAATCCGCTTCCCGAGGACGGACCGCTCGGTCGCCTCCGCGCCGGCGTCCACACGAGCCAAGTCATTGGCGCACGCGACCTCCGCGACGGCCAATGGCACCACCTCGCCGCGGTCCTCTTCGACGGCGTGGGCCCGCGCAATACCACGCACATCCTGCTCTACATCGATGGCGAACTTGAGCCCGCCGAACGCAAGGGAATCCGCGAGGTCAACACCGATGTCGATCGGGCCGGCGCCACCGCCGTGACACTTGGCCGAAACATGGACGCCCATCCCCGCCGCGGCGGCCGCGTGTTCCGTGGCGCGCTCGATGAGATCTTCATCTTCGATGCGGCGCTGGCGCGCGAGGCCATCCGGAGGCTGATGCGCGAGAACGCGCCACCGCAACACAAACCGGAGGCGAATGCCCATGACAACCCAAATTAGAAGAAACATCGCTCCCCTGCGCCGTGGGCCCCTTATCGCGGTGCTGCTGGCCATCGCGTGCGCGACATCGCACGCCGCGGATCCCACCTCCCGCTCGGATGGCATCGGAAAGGCATGGGGGCCAACCCCCGGTGACAAGGTGGTCCGCGTCAGCGGGATCTACCCGCACCTGGCCGTATTCAACCCCTACGGAGAATGCGGCATCGGCGCCGTCGTGCCCTGGGCCGACAGGCTCTGGATCATCACGTACCCACCCCACATGACCCATGGTGGAGAGGACAGGCTCTACACCATCGATAAAGACCTCCGTATGGAGATGCGGCCCGAGAGCGTCGGCGGCACCCACGCCAACCGCATGATCCACCGCGAATCCAATCAGCTGATCATCGGCCCCTACTTCATCGGGGCCGATGGCGCCGTCCGCGCGACCAACGTCAAAGATGCGCTCGTCGGACGCATGACCGCCACCGCCCGCCACCTCAGCGACCCCGCCAATAAGGTTTACTTCTACGACATGGAGGGCGCGATCTATGAGGTCGATGTCCACAGCCTCGCGGTCAACCGCCTCTTCGAGAAACCCGTCCCCGGCTGGCACGGCAAGGGCGCCTACACCGCGCAGGGCCGCCTCGTGATCGCGAACAACGGAGAGGCGCGCGTGGGGAAAATGAGATTCGAGTATCTCGCCGGTGCCGACGCCTCGGGCCCCGACGACCGCGGCGCGCTCGCCGAATGGGATGGCCGCACGTGGCGACTGGTAGAGCGCCGCCAGTTCACCGAGGTCACAGGCCCCGGCGGCATCCTCGGCTCGCCCGACGACAGCGCCCCGCTCTGGTCCATGGGCTGGGACAAGCGCTCCGTCATCCTGAAACTTCTCGATGGTGGCACGTGGCACACGTTCCGGCTGCCGATGGGCAGCTATTCACACGACGCCATCGGGGGCTGGTATACGGAATGGCCGCGAATCCGCGAGGTCGCGGACGGTCGTCTCTTGGCCCACATGCACGGGCTTTTCTACGACTTTCCGAAAACGTTCTGTGCCGCGAACACGGTCGGCCTCCGCCCTGTCGCCACCTACACCCGCATGCCCGTGGATTATTGCGGCTGGCAGGGGCAGATCGTCATGACCCGCGACGATGCCTCGGTCATGCGCAACGAGATCGCCGGCCAGTCGAACTCCGGCATCTGGTTTGGTTCATGGTCGGATATCGAGAACAACATGGGCGCGCCCTCGGGCAATGGCGGCCCGTGGCTCAACGACGACGTGACCGCCGGCGAAATCTCGCCCCCCTTTCTCGTCCGCGGCTTCCGCGAGGGTTGCCTCCACCTGAAACATGCGTCGGAAAGCGATGTCGAGTTCATCGTCGAAGCGGATGCCGATGGTCGCGGTGAATGGCGCCCCACCGCAAAGGTCAGGGTGCCCGCCAACGGCTACGCGTTCCACATCCTCGGCGATGAATTCAAGGCGCAGTGGGTGCGCGTGAAAGCCACCCAGGCCGCCAAATCGGCCAGTGCCTACTTCCGCCTCGCGAACCCGCCCCGGCCCGCGACGCCCGAGCTTTTCGGCGCTCTCGCATCCGCGAAAGAATCCTCGGCCGTCGTCGGTGGAATCGCCAAGCCCGCCATGGCCAATGCAAGGCAATTGCTCTTCGCCTCGAACCTCTGCGAGGACGATGCGGTGAAAGGAAGAAGTGCGTGGACCATGGACGGCAAACTGGAGTTCACCCCGATGGATGACGCGGACAAAGAGGGCGTCCTTCGCAAAAAATATGGCGTCGGCACCGAGCCCCCCTTCGAGATCGACGCCGCATCAGTCATCGTGCGACAGGGCGAGCTGCGCTACCGCATCCCAAAGACCGATGCGACCTATGATCGGCCCTTCGCCGACGGTTGGCCGCGTGGCAGCAGGGAGGTCGTCACCGAACGCATCCATCTCAACGCGCACGGCACCTTCTATGAAGTGCCCTATGGGGACGCCGGGGGCTTTCGCCGCATGCGGCCCATCTGCACGCATGGCAAACGCATCGGCGATTTCGCCTCCTGGCGCGGGATGCTCGTCCTGACCGGCGTTCGAGCCGACGCCCCCGCCGGCGAACACGTCTATAAGGCCCCAGATGACAAGGCCGCGATCTGGTTCGGTGACGTGGATGACCTCTGGCGAATGGGTCCACCCCGCGGCACCGGCGGACCGTGGAAGGACACGGCGGTCAATGCGGACGAACCCAGCGATCCCTATCTCATGGCGGGCTACCGCGCCAAATCCCTCGCCCTGTCCCATGCGTCCGATGCGCCCGTCACCTTCACGATCGAGATCGATTTCGCGGCGGACGGCACCTGGAGCGAATATCGGCGGCTGACCGTCGAGCCCGGCAAGACCGCGACACATGACTTCCCGATCGGCTACTCCGCACACTGGGTCCGTTTAAAGACCAACCGAGAGACCACTGCGACCGCGCAGTTCACCTACGCGCCCAATCTTCGTTGAGCGTGCCAAAGATCTGCATATCCCCTCAACCCCCGACCCTTCCCGGGCCGCTTTGGCCACGGAACCGGAATCAACGCATGCGGGCGAAAGGAAGAAGTCAGATCGCATCCTGTGGTGCCGATTCATCGGCTTGAAGCTCAACGGCCGTTGGATAGCCTGATACGGATAGCTGGCCGCGGGCCTGATGGCCTTGAAGTGGCAGACCCCGCTGAAAGGGCTCACGAGAGAAAAGGGCGATATGAATTCTGTGACAGGTGCCACGCTCTGGATGCTGTTCGGCTGGACAGTCGGGGCATTCGGTCAAGGCGGGTTGCTGGTCAATCCTTCATTTGAGCAGGGGCAGAAGACACTTTTGGGCTGGGGCCTGCCGCGGGGTCATGGCGAGTGGCTCAAAACAAATGGCGTCGATGGCGCCGCCTGCATCAGAATCGATGGGAACGGGACGGGTGACGGCGCGTGGCTCTCCGAGCCCGTGACGTTTCAACCCGGTCGCACGTACCGTTTTGGCTTCGACGCGCGGGCTGACGACGCCAGTGGCGGGACGGCGGTCAGCGGGCCGACGTTCGCGAATAGGGACATCGGCGTCCCAGGCAAGACGTGGGCGCGCCACGAATATGTGTTCGCCGCACCGTCCAGCACCGGAGGGGCGACGGCGCCCATTCGCCTGGGCCAGTGGCAGATGAGGGGAAAGTTGTTTTTTGACGGCGCATCACTCGTGCCGGTGCAGCCGGTTTATGCCTCGGCGGAGGGCTTGACCCTCGGCGCGGGCGAGCAGCTCACGGGCAACAAGTATGCGTTCGATGCCCCGCTCGGCAACGAGTGCGGCAATCACAGCCGTCCCCTCGCGGACTTCGATGCGTCCTTCAATTCGGACCGGTGGTGTTTCGGAAAGGCCCACACCGTGACGTACCGGCACGGGACGGATGGTCGCCGACTACTGTCGGGCGCCATCGAAATTGCCTGCAACTACTACGTGAACGGCACTTTGTTCGTCGAGGCCTCGACCAACTCCAACGACTGGCAACAGGTGGGCTCTTTGTCCCGTACGGGGACCGCGAAATTTGACCTGCCGCACGCCCTGTTTCCCGCCCGCGTCGTGTGCGTGCGCATGCGATCCGACGCCTCCCCCTGCAACCTGCAGGTACACGGCTATGCCTTTCATGCCGCCGTGGACGGAAACCCCCTGAACCTCGTCGGCAGCACACGGTACATCGAGGTCGAAGCCATGAATCCCGAGGTCAAGGTTCAGGTCTTGGGACTGGGCGCGACCATCCCCGGCGGCGGCAATGCCGTGGCCTTACGGGCTCGTAACGAGTCGGGAACCGCCCTGAAAACCGAGGCGCGCGTGCTCCTCTCGCGCGACGGTTCGCCCACGCATACCAATATCGTCGCGGTGGCATTGCCCGCCGGCGAAACACTCGACCTGCGCGCGCCATACGAAATTCCCGGAACCGGCCCGTGGCAGATGGCCGTCGAACTGGGCGATGCCTACGCGGCCAAGGCCTCCATCCTCGTGCCCGACTATTACGATGACACCTATGGCGAGATCATCCCGGTGAATCACCCCAAGCTGAATCTGTGGTGCGCCTCCTCCGGGTGGAAGATCCCGCGCCACCGCACCTTGCCACGACGTGTCGCGAAGGACCTGATCCTGCGCACCGCAAAAAACGAGCGGGAGGCGCTGCAAGTGGTGATCACACCCAGCGCCGCCCTCTCGAACGTCGTGGTCCGCGCCAGCGAACTTGTTTCGGACGAAGGCCGGATCCCCGCCGAAAATGTCGAGGTGCTGCGCGTGGGCTATGTGCCCATCACGAAGAAGACCGACAAGACCGGGACGCTCGCGGATTGGCCCGACCCACTGCCACCCCAGGCCAAACCCATCCATCTCGCCGCGGGCGAAAACCAGCCGTACTGGATTCGCGTCAAGGCCCCGAAGGATGCGCCCGCCGGCATCTATCGCGGCACCCTGACGATCGAGGCGGATGGTGCGACGCTGTCGACGGCTTTCCACGTCGAGGTGTACGGTTTTGCACTCCCGGATACGGTCACCTGCGAGACGTCGTTCGGCTTCAGCCCGAATACGGTGTGGCGATATCAGAAAGTCACGGATCCCGAGCATCGCCGCGCGGTGCTGGGCAAATATCTCACGAGTCTGTCGGAGCATCACATTTCGCCCTACAATCCCGCGCCCATGGATGGCTGGCATGTCCAATGGCTGGGGCTGAACCCCTGGCACGGCGGCACCATCGTCACCAACGAGCATGCGGAGGGCCGGGGCGCTCTTTTCGTGGATGACGCGAGCGAACGAGAAAACGTGTGCGCCTCTTACGATCAGGTGGTGACGCTGCCACCAAAGGGGCTCAAGATCGCCTTCAAGCACAGGACCGACAGGCCGCACCGATTCCTTTTCTCACTGAATTATCAGAGGGCGGACGGCACCTGGATTCGCGGCCGCAATACCGATATCGCGATCGACGGGAAACCCGCGTGGCAGGATTTCGAAACCACGGTCTCGGCATTCCCGCAGGGGGCCACCACATGTCGTTTCTCACTATGGGCCGCAGGCTATCAGGAACCGGGCGCCGCCACGGGCCGCCTGTGGATCGATGCGCTGTCGATCACCGATGCCGCCTCCGGCAATCCGATGATCGAGGGCGGGGACTTCGAACCTATCGACGCAGCAAAGGTCACGCCGGTGTTCGATTGGGAAAAGTGGGACGCGGCCATGACGCGCGCCTTTGAACAGTATCACTTCAACTCTTTCGTCATCCATATCGACGGCCTTGGCGGCGGCACATTCCAGGGACGGTCCGAGCCCAGATTCCTGGGCTACGCGGAGGACGCCCCCAAATACGACATCCTGCTCGGCAAATACCTGAAGGGCGTCGAGGACCACCTGCGCGACAAGGGGTGGCTCAATAGGGCTTACGTCTACTGGTTCGACGAGCCCGACCCCAAGGACTACGCATTCGTCATGAACGGCTTCGCCAAACTCAAAAAGCATGCGCCCGGCCTGCGGCGGATGTTGACCGAACAAGTGGAGACGGAGCTGGTCGGCGGGCCGAATCTCTGGGTGCCGCTGACCCCCTCGCTCAACGTCGAAGGCACTGAGGAAAGGCGCAGGGCCGGCGACCAGTTCTGGTGGTATGTCTGCTGTGGCCCGAAGGCGCCGTATGCAACGGAGTTCATTGACCACCCCGGCACCGAGATGCGCGTCTGGCTCTGGCAGACATGGGCTGAACGCGTGACCGGCGTCCTCATCTGGGAAACCGTCTATTGGACCAGCCCAACGGCCTATCCCGACGGTGCGCATCCGCAGAACCCCTATCTCGATCCGATGAGCTGGGTGTCCTCCGCAACCCTCGCCCCCGGCACCAAGAATGCGTGGGGCAATGGCGATGGCCGTTTCATGTATCCGCCGGAGGCGGCCGCCGATGGCAAGCCACCGGCCCCGGTGATGGACGGACCCGTGGACAGCATCCGCCTCGAGCTCCTTCGCGATGGCATCGAGGATTACGAGTATTTCGTCATCCTCAAACGGCTCTTGACCAAAAAAGCGTCAAAGGTCGATCCTCGGGAGCGCGCGAAGTACGAGGCCCTGCTGACGATCCCCGCCGATGTCTCCACAGATCTCACCCACTTCACGCGCGATCCGGCCACGATCGAGGCCCACAGGGACAAGCTCGCCCGAGCAATCGTCGAACTGCAGAAGAGATAACCCAGTCAGATCCCACGCCCGGTGCGGGGCGCGGGGACCCCACCGGGGGTGAAAATGAGACGTAGGAGCGCGCTTGCGCGCGATTCGCGCATGGAATCGCCTGCAAGCAGGCTCCTGCTGCCAGGCATCTGAGTTTTCGAGCCCGGATATTTCACAGCCGGCCGGCTGTGAAATATCCGGGCTAGCGTTCTGGCACAAACTGCACCGCGTCGGCGATGACGTGGCCATCGGTGCCATCGTTGCGGATCTCCACCCAACCGCTCGAACCGGCCTCGAACGAAAACACACCGAGAGAAAGCGGCTGATCATTCTTCAGCGGTTGCTTCTCGTTCACGGTGACCGTCTTTGCGCCGTCGGCCGACCGAATGGTCACGGGCACGTTCGAGGCGCGGTTTGCCAGCGCCGCATATATGATGCGGACCTCATAGCGACCGACCTTCGGGAGTCTTGGCGTGTATCGGATCCGCTTCTCGCCCTTGCCCTCGTTCGCGTCGTGCAGATAGCCCTCGCCAACGAACGGCCCCGAGGCCGATGAGCTAGACCATTCGCCGGTGATCGCCGCGTCCGCGTCATCGACGACGATGCCACCCAGCCGGGTCGGATCCAGCGCCGCCGGCGGCGGCCGTCTCGGCGGAAAGCCCTCGTTTGAAATGATCTGCTCCTGTGCCCGCAGTTTCGCCGCGAGTTTGTCATAGTCGACTTTCTGAATGGCGACCTTGTCATCGATGGCCATGGATGCGGCGACGGCGCACGACTGGCCGAGTATCATGAACACCGGTTCCATGCGGATCGAACCGTAGGCGATGTGCGTCGCGGATAAGCACACGGGCACGAATAGGTTCTCGCACTCGCTAGCCTTTGGCACGATCGACCGATAGGAAACCGGATAGGGCCCACTGACCGGGACCTCGACGTCGCCCTCGTTTTCGACACGGCCCGCTTTCACGATCCGCTGGCAGTTGTGGCTGTCCATCCCGTAGGCGCCGAGGCCGATGCCGTCGCTGGGTTTTCGCTCCCAGCGGCAATCGTGTTCGGTCATGACGTAGTCGGAGACCATCCGCCTCGCCTCGCGCACGTACATCTGCGGCGGGAAGTGATCCGTGTCGATAAACTCGTCCTTGGCGAGGCCCCAGCTGTTCATCTCGTCGCGCAGCGCCTGCGGCACGCGTGGGCTGCTGGAGAGGAAATAGAGGAAGCCCCGGATGTAATTCTCGTGCTCCTTCTCTATCCGGGCCCGGACCGCGTAGCCGGCGTCGGGATAGTCGTAGTTCATACCGATAAAGTCCGTCGAGAAGGGTCCGTTATTATTCGTGTCCGTCTTGCCATTGGGCATGGGGACCGGGTTCATCAGTTCGCCAACTTTTGCGGGACGGCCCGACTCAACCCGCGCGGCGAGGTACCTCGCCAACAGCTCATACTTCTTCTCGTCGTATCCCGGCGGCGCCGCCCATGGCACCCTGTTGGCGGCCACGCGGGTCATGCAAAGTCGATAGTTGTAGGCCTGGACAGCCTTGTCGCCCGAGCCCGGTGCCCCACCGTCGCCCGGCTGGACGTACGGCAGCAGGCCGCTGGAAGGATCTCCCGGCTTTAGGTACGGGTCCACGGCGACCTTGAACTGGTGGTATCGTGTCTCCGCCCGGACGCCATTCAGAGTCTCACCATATTGGGCGTTGGCCTCGCGTCCCACGGTGTAGCTGACGCCGGCCTTCGCCATGAGATCGCCCTCGTACGTTGCGTCTACGAACATCCGCCCGCCGTAGGTCTGGCCATCCGCCATCGTGATCTCGACAATGCGCCCTCCGTCCTTCTTCACCTTGTCGAGCCGTTGCCCGAACCGGGGCTCGATCTTCGCCTCGGCCAACATCTGCCTGTAGATCGCCATGGCCACGTGCGGCTCGAACGTCCATTGCGTTGGACGACCCGTCTTTTCAACGAGGGGATCCTTGCCCCGTTCCTGGCCAGCTTTGGCCTGCGGCGTCTGCTCCCATGTCCAGGCTTCCGGCTTCGCGTAGTGCCGATGGATGCGCTCGTAGAATTCCCGCGCGATGCCGCCGATGGCGCCCTTGTTGCCGATATCCGTCGCACCGAGGCCGCCCGTGGTGAGACCACCGAGGTGTTTGCCCGCCTCGAGGAGCAGCACCGTCTTCCCCTCGCGAGCCGCCGCCACCGCCGAAGCGATGCCGCTTGAAGTCCCGCCATAGACAACGATATCCGCGCTGCGGCTCTCCGCCGCAACGATGGGCCGCGCGGCGACCAAGATCAGACCGCCGAATAAACAAGTGCCAATCGAGATTCGCATGGGTCGTTTCTTACCAGAAGTCTCCAGTGTCTTCTAGCAGTCCGTTGAGAATCCCACACAACAGCCGCATTGGATTTGGGAGGGACGCCGGCCCCGGCGTCCGCACCCCATGTGGCGCGCAAGCAGAGTCAAGGCCCGGTCAAGGTCTTCGCCTATCGGCCCATGCCGATGCCGCACCACGGGTCCCACCTCACCAAGGAGGCAGCGCCATCGTGCCGCCGTCAAGGACGAGGCTGGTGCCATTGATGTAGCCGGCCCCATCGCCGAGCAGAAAGGCGGCGGCACGGGCAACGTCCATGGGCTCGCCAATGCGGCGCACGGGGATGCGCTTGCGCACGTCGGCGTAGATTTCCTCCTTGGGCTTGTCCCATCCGGCGCAGCTCGCCGCAAGCATGGGGGTGTCGATGGTTCCCGGGCACAGGCCAACCACGCGCATCACCCCGGCATGATCCGTCGCGAGACACCGCACGACAGCCTCGGCCCCGGCCTTCGACGCGCAGTACAGGACGTGGGCCGGAAATCCAATGTGGGCCGCCACCGACGTCGTTATCAGCAGCACGCCCCCGCCTTGCCTCTCGTATATGGGCACCAGATGTTTCGCGAGCCACACGGGGCCCATGACATTCACGCCCATCAGCAGATCCAGGTCTCCCCGCGTTGCCGATGTGACCTTGCCCTGTTTCCACACCCCGGCATTGGCCATGGCCCCATCGATCCGGCCGTGCCTCTCCACTGCCACCTGCACAAATCGGCGGACGCTCGCGTCATCCGAGGCGTCGCAAGGCACGAAGCTCACCTCCCGGCCCAGGCCTCGCAGCTCCCGCTCGAGGGCGCCGCCCTCCTTCTCCTGGATCGACGCACACACGACCTTCGCGCCACAGTTCGAAAAATGGCGGACACACGCCTCGCCAATGCCCGAGGTGCCACCAGTGATGATGATGACCTTGCCCGCAATCAATTCACTCATGAAATCTCCGTCCTTCCCTTCCCAAACTGCATGTATTCGACCACCGCCCCATTCTCCTCGATGAACACAACGCGCAGGCCATCCAGCGCATCGAAGGGGCCCAGCACGACGTTCTTCCCCCGGATCGCCTCATCGAGGTCATCGACCGTATAGGCGATGTGGCAATGATCGCGCACCGGCGGGACCACCGGCGAATCCGGCTCGAACCGGAGGAACTCGATCCGATACGGGTGCGCCTCCGGGTTCGTCACCCACACCCTTGTCGCAGCGACGTAGACCTCGCCGGCCTGTTTCTGGTCCGTGATGACGCCCGTATGATGAAATCTCATTCGCCTCTCTCCCTCCCCATTGCCTGGAGTTCGATCACCTGTCCTTTCGCCGCGGACTCCTCCGCGGCCAAGCACGCGACGACCGCGGCGCGCGAATCCTCCGGCGGCACGATGTCGGGGTCGCGCCCCTCGGCCACGCATTTCAGGAAGTATGACCACTCCTCCCGCAGTGCCCCCACCCGCTGGCCGTGCAATTCTGGCCAGTAGGTCGTATCCGGGAAAGACACCGATTCGCGCCCGACCATCATGAGATTCGGCGTCGTGTCGTGAATCTGTATCGATCCGGTGGTCCCGATGATCTGCATTCGCTCGTCGATCTGGAAAGGGGTCTTCCCCGGCAGGCACCAGACGGTCTCGCACACGCCTATGGCACCGCTGTCGAAACGGTACATCGTCCAGCCGATGTCGGGATACTTGAGATCGCGCACGCGGTGCGTCTGCGCGTACACGGTCTTCACGTTGGCCCCGGTGTACCAGAGCATCAGGTCGGTGTCGTGGACGGCGTCACCGATGATCGGGCCGATCTTGCCCACCACGCCCTCGGTGACCCACGCGGGCAGATTCCGCCTGGCGTAGATGGAGACGATGTCGCCAATCCCGTGGGTGTCGATATGCCGCTTGGCCGCCGCATACCGCGGATTGAACCGACAGATATGGCCGACCATGAACTTCCCGGGCGCCTTGCGCGCGGCCGCAAGGATCCGGTCGCAGTCCGCAACGGTCGATGCCATCGGTTTCTCCAGAAAGACGTGCTTGCCCGCCTCGAGGGCCGCGATTGTCGGCTCCACGTGCTGATCCCACATGGTCACGACGCTGACGACGTCAATCTCCGGGTCGGCCAGCATCTCCCGATAGTCGGTGTACGATGCCGCGCCAAATCGGTCCGCCACCTCCTTGAGCCGATGAGGGCGCCGGGTGCAAACTGCCCGCAGCTCCGCCCAGGGCAAGTCGCGCAAGACCTCGCAGTGCTTCTCGCCAAACCAGCCGAGCCCGATAACCCCGCACCTGATCGTTTTCATCATCACCTCCACAGGTCGATTAGCCCCTGTATCGTATCGGAGGGCGCCGGCCACCGGCGCCTCGCCAGGCGATGCCCGCGTCGGCGATCCGGGCGGCGTCCCACCGCGGATCGTAGCCGAGCACGGATCTCGCCTTCCCGATGTTGATCCGAAAGTCGTGCCCTTCGCGGCACGTGAACTTCACCACCGGCACGCCGAGCCTGCCCGCGATGTGTGCCGCCAGCGCGTCGTACGAGAACGCCTCCGGGCCGGCGATGTTGAAGGTCTGCCCGACGGCGGCGGGGTTTCCCAGCGCCAGCAGGAAGGACTGCACCACATCGGCGATGCCCACGATGTGTCGAATAAACGGCCGACCATCGGGATGGACCAGGCATCCCACCGCCTCGCGCTTCTTCCGGAACATCTCTTTCTGGCGCGCGCTCCGCGCCAAGTCTCGCCATGCGGGCCCGCCAAAGTCCGGCGGCCGCAGGGTCATGTGCGCCAGGAGGTCGTCCTCCCCGTGGATCCACGAGATGCGGAGTATCGTAGAGGGCAGGCCGTATTGGATGTGGTACTGCCCCACCATCACCTCCTCCATGACCTTGGAGAACGCATAGCATCCGGGGTACGCGGCCAGCGGGGCGCCCTCATCCAGTGGCTTCGGCTGCGGGTAGAAGAAGATGCCCAGCGCCGCGTCACCCGAAGCCAATATGAATTGCTTCAGCCCTCCCCGCCGCCGTGCCTCATCGAGCAACGTGAACGTTCCCCTGATGCTCACGTCGAAGAAGTTCTCGGAATCCTCCTTGCAGGTGGCCAGGTGGCAGACGGCATCGGCGCCCGCCAGTGCCCTGCGTGCAAATCCCGGGTCGGAGATCGACCCGGTCACCGTGCGCACGCCGGGCACCTTCACGGGCGTCCTGAACTGGGTGGCCCTCACCTGATACCCCGCCTTGAGCAGCGCGGGAACCAGCGACCGGCCCAGTTTGCCGCTCGCCCCAGTCACCAGTACGGTTTTGATCTTCATCGCGGTTCCCGCGGGCGCGATTCGCACGGGAGGGGCGCCGGCCCAGGCGTCCGCATCCCACCCGTTGCTCGAGCCCCTTTGCATTTGCGGCCCACGCGGCCGCAGGCCCACCCGAAGGACATCGAAACCCGCACCACAGCCTGAAAGGCCGCGACCATATGAGGCTCGTACCAGAATCAAGGGTCCCGCGCAAGCCGCCTTGACGCGGCACATCCGACAAAGGACGATTCAGTCCAGATGCCCTCCTGCCTTCTGCCCGGGATAGCACTGGGAATCACCAGTGCAACATTGGCAACCACCGACGAGAACTTCTCCGACCGCGTCCGTGCGGCCTGCGACGCGTACCAGGTCGGATTCTTCAGCACGAACACCGACGTTGCCTATCTTCAGCGATTGGACGGACCGCGCGGCATCGGGGCGCTGGAGCGACCCGAGGAGATCGCCGCCGGGCGCGTCGGGGGACAAGACAAGCCCTACGGCTACGGTTCTGGAATCGAGGATGTCGCCCTGGCAAACGGGTTGCTGCTATTCGCCCTGTGCGACGCGCATGGCGCAAAACCATCACCGTGGATCGCCGATTTTGCGAGGCGCGTCTTCCGCGGGATGAGGAGGGTGGGCACGCTCAGCCCGGTGCCGGGTTTCGTGCCCCGGGGCCCTCACCCCGACGGCATCAGCTACTACCGAGACTCCTCCACGGACCAGCACACCCTCTTCGTGTGCTCGCTCTGGCGCTACTTCCGCTCGACGATTGCGAGCGACGATGACAGGGCCTTCATCCGTCGCGAATTGGATGAGTTCGCCCGGCGCATGCAGAGGAACGGCTGGACCCTGAAGGTCGAAGACGACAGCCGCAGGGCGCACGTGGGGTGGGACTGGCGCGGCAAGAGTGACCCCTCCGCGCACATCCTGCTCTCGACGCTCGCCGCGGTCGCCGATGCCACGGGCGATTCGCACTGGCGCGACGAATACCGGCGCTTTGCCGATGAGGGAAACGGCCTCCGCTGGAGACTCATCGGCGCCAACCCCACCGAGGAGCCGCGATATACGCTATTCTATAACCAATCCTCCGTCCGCCTTGCCACCCTCGCCCGCATCGAAGCCGATCCGTTGCGTCGCGCGGTGGTCGAGGCGCGCCTCGGCGGGCTCGCCGAGGACATGATGTCCTGCAATGCGATCGCCCAGTGGCGACGCCTCGACTGGATCGGCGAGGTCAGCGATGCCGAGGTGGATCATTTTCTCGCGCCGCTGGGGCTTTCATCGAAATCATCTGCGACCGTCGCGGATCTCTGGGCCAAGTTCGACCCCGCCCTCAAGGCCCCCGCGCCCATGGGCGGCGGGGCTCCGCGCCGTTACGAAAGCCTCCTCGCGCGGCCCGCGCTTCTCGCCTGGCAGACGGCGCTGCTCTCCCGCGACCCGCGACTGGCCGAACGCGCGCTCCCGTTCGCCCGTGAAGTCCTCGCCAAGGCCGACCCCGCGAGCTCCGACTCCGGTTGGCTCGCCAATCACACGATCATGTACCTGCTGCTGTGCGTTGCGACGGGACAGCATTGAGTTGAAGTTTCAACCGCCGATGACGTGCGCGGCCGAGTTGAACCATGCCACAACCACGGCCACCGCCGATCGGCCGCAAGGCGACATTGCGAACCCAAGGCAAACGTGGGGTGGGTTCCCCAACGTGCGCCAATCACACGCCCCCGTTTTCTCTCGGCTTCCGGCCGGGCGCGCGTAAGGTCCGAATCAAGGAGGACTCAGATCGTGAAATCACTTGCCCCCGCAATCGCCTTCACCCTCGGCATCGGGATCGTCTCCGCACAGGACATCGGCCCCATTGCCCCCGGCGCGACGCTGCAGAAGGCCGCCGGCGACTTCAAGTTCACCGAGGGCCCCACCTCAAACGCAAAAGGCGATGTCTTCTTCACAGATCAGCCCAACGACCGGATCATGAAGTGGGCGGCGGGGGGCGGTCTCTCCACCTTCATGCAGCCCGCCGGACGATCGAATGGCATGTGCTTCGATGCGAAGGGCAACCTGATCGCCTGCGCGGATGAAAACAACGAACTCTGGTCGATCGATCCCGATGGCAAAGTCACCACGATCCTCAAGGAGTATCTGGGCAAGCGCCTCAATGGCCCCAACGACGTCTGGGTCCATCCCTCGGGCGCCATGTATTTCACCGATCCATTCTACAAACGCCCCTGGTGGCAGCACAAAGAGCCGCCACAGGACGGGCAGCACGTCTATCGGCTCGCGCCCGACGGCAAATCGTTGACCCGCGTGACCACGGATCTCGTCCAGCCCAACGGCATCATCGGCACGCCTGACGGCAAGCGCCTCTTCGTCGCCGACATTGGCGCGAAAAAGACCTACCGCTTCGATATCGCGCCGGATGGCTCGCTCGCCAACAGGGCGCTCCTCTGCGAACTTGGCTCCGACGGCATCACGCTCGATGACGCCGGCAACCTCTACCTCACCGGCAAGGGCGTTTTCGTCATCGCCCCCGACGGCAAAGAGATCGCGCACATCGATGTTCCCGAGAAATGGTGCGCCAATGTGTCCTTCGGCGGCCCCGACCACAGGACCCTTTTCATCACGGCCACCACGGGCTTCTACTCGATCAAGATGCGCGTCAAGGGCGCCAACGCGGCGAAGTGAGGACACGGGCTTGCGGGTCGTTGGCGATTGACGTATCTCATCGCGGATGATGTCAGCCAAGTCCAGGCTCTCGCTCGCGACTGTCGCACCGATCTTCCCGCGGTTCGTTCTCGCCGCCTTCCTGCCGCTGATCCCCGCGGCGGCATCGCCTGCCGAGCTGCCGCCGGGTTGCTATATCAGCACGGGAGATAATCACTGGCTGGCAAGTTCGCTGCCGATCGATAGCGCGAGTTCCATAGCGGCCTCGTTCGAATTCCTCGGGCGGCTTGGCATCCGGCGGGTCTACTGGCGCGGCCTGCAGGAGGCGGCATGGCTGGAGACGGTGGTGATCCAAGAAGAGAACTGCCGCTACGCGGGTTTCTGGCGATGGGCGCGCCAACTGTACGCCGATGTCGATCCCGACCGGCTCGCGGTGGAGGCCGCGCGCCGACACGGGATGGAAATCTGGGGCGTGAGCGCGCTCTTCGACTGGGGGAGCGCGGCAGACACACCCTGCTCGGGCGACTTCCCCTACGCTGCCGAGTCGAGACTCCGCGCCGCTCATCCCGAATGGGTGCCGGTCGATAGGCGCGTCATCCTGCGCCAGGGCGGCCCGATCGAACTGGCCTACCCCGAGGCACGAAGCGCGCTGGTGGACTTGCACCGACGACTCATGGAACGCTGGGGTTACGACGGGCTGCTCTTCATGACGTACGCCGAGAACTATTCGACGCGCTTTCAGGACGAATTTGGATACGCGCCAACCATCATGACAGAGTTCAAGCGGCGCACCGGCCTGGATATGGCGGCCGGACCTTTCACGCGGACCGCGAGCCGGTTCGACTGGTACGCCCTGCGCGGCGAATATGTCACCACGTACCTGAGAGAACTGAAGGCATCGCTCCCCGCGGGCGGACGGCGGCTCGGCATTTTCATCAATCCGCAGCAACCTCATTTCCCACAGCCGTGGAACGTGCCCGAGCTGATGCTGACCGGCGGCCACGTGTACTTCGACCTCGAAACGTGGGCCAAAGAGGGGCTGATGGATCGCTTCGTCGTCTATGGGTACTGCCACCCCGAAATGCAAAAGCGCGCCGCGAACAACTGCCTGTGGATGGTTCGCAATACCGAGAGCAGAGTCGGCGTCCTGACGTCAAGCCCATCGGATAAAGGGTGGACAACCTTCCGGGACCAGGGTGCCGAGGTCGTGTCCGCCCTGCATGACGAGGGGCAATACCTGGAGCGCTTCGGGTTGCCGGAAGGGATGAAGGAGGCGCTCGATTCGCCAGATGACATGGGGCGCCTGGCGGCGCTCTGGCGAGTGGCCCGGGAGAAAGCCAAGGCGACCGTGCAGGACATCGCACCCTCGGCCGAACACCGCAACCCGCTTGTGCGACGGGCATCCCTCCTCGCGCTCGGCAAGACGAAGGACCCCGCGGCCGTCGCGCTGCTGGAAAAGGGACTCGCGGACACCGAGGGCTGCGTGCGGTCGATGGCGGCGCAGGAGCTGCGAGATATCTCAGGGCCACAGAGCGCCGCCCGGCTGCTGGAGTGCGTGGATCGCCACGGAAACCATCCGCTCAACGAGGTGGTTGTCGTCACGCTGAGCCGGATGCGGCCAACGCCGCTGGAGGAACTCAAGACCGTCGCCCGCGAGCACGCCAATCCGGTCGTGCGCCAGGTGGCGATGCGCGCGCTGACCTTTATGCCGCGAGCCGATCTGGTGCCCCACTACGCCGCGGCCCTCGGCGACGCCGACCGCTATGTGCGTTTCGCCGCGGCGCAGGGCCTCGGGGCCGTTCGTCGGTGCCCGGAGGCGGTGGAGGCGCTCATCACCGCAACGCGCCACGAGGATCCCGTGGTTTCGGATCGTGCCGCGACGTCGCTGGGGCTCATCGCCGAGCGAAAGGAACCCGATGTGGAGCCGTTGCGAGAGCGGATGTGGGTCGCCCTCCGCGAACTGTATGCGAAGCTGGGCGATGGCTGCGCGCGCGCGGACGCCGATTGGGGTTATCGGCCCATCGGCAATGCGCTGCTCAAACTGGGCGAGCCCGGTGAGAAAATCCTCCGCGGATTCATGGACCAAGACCGAGACCGGCGCCTCGCCGAGCAGGCGTGGAAAAGCCTCTACATCCGGCAGGACAACGGCCGATTCAGCGAGGTGACGGAGGCGGAGAACGACGAGGCCTTCCGCCATCGGCCCGCCTGGCTCGATGCCGCTCCCGCGCCGAAGCCCTAACTCCAAAATGGCCGATGGCCGCAATCGCCGGAAAGGTCGCACGTCCCTGCTCACAGGCGATTTGATTCGCGCACGAGCGCGTTCCGATTCTCATTCCCCACGGCGCCCTGGCGGTGCCGGGCTGCGCGCGTCGACGTCACGGGGATGTGATCGCAAGCCGGACGGCCAACCCCACGAAGATCGCGGCCGTGGCCCACGAGAGATACTTCGGCCATCGGGGATGCCTGTTCATCCTTTCGCCAATCCCGCCGGAGAACCACGCGATCGCAGAAAAGATCACGAAGGCCTGGAGCATGAAGATGATGCCGAGCATGGCCATCTGCATGCCAATGTTCCCGGGGCCGCGATCCACGAATTGCGGGAGGAACGCGAGGAAGAAAAGCGCCACCTTGGGATTCAGGACGTTCATCAGGAGCCCGCGACGGAAGTGCCCGAAACCCGTGACCGCGGCGGGGGCCGTCGCGCCGGGGCGCGCGCCATCCGACGCGAGGGCCCGGTACGCCAAATAGAGCAGATAGGCCGCCCCCGCATACTTCACCGCATGAAACACCACGGGCGATGAATAGAATATCACCGAGATCCCCGCAGCGGCTGCCAGCGTGTGCACCGTGATGCCACTGCACATCCCCCATGCGGTGACCGTCGCCGCACGCCGACCCCGGGATATCCCCTGCGCGATCACGAAGAGATTGTCTGGTCCGGGCGCGATCGTGAGCACCACCGAGGCACCCATGAAGGCGAGGAGGGATGGGGCCGTCATGCGCGCTTCCGGCGTGCCGCTATGTCCCGCGAAATGCCGGGCCCCGGCATCCTGACACGATCGAGCCCACGGCTGCTGGCAAGATCGTGCCCGGCCCCGTCACGGCGCCTGATCTTGTCCGCGCTGCCGGGGCATGGGCGCATGCATGCTCTCCCGCCAAGACTTGAGGCGGCCATGGAGTTCCTTCACAAGATCCGGCTTCTCTTTGGCGAGGTCGGTCTTCTCCCCGATATCGCTGGCGAGGTTATACAGCTCGAGGCGCCCATCCTCGAAGAACTCGAGTAGCTTGTAGTCACCGCGGCGGATGACGCCCACGGGGGTGGTGCGCCAGATGTTGGGCCCCGATCCGAGGTAACCGGGGAAGTGCCAAAACAGCGCGTCGCGCCCGATCTTCTCCGAGCCGCCGCTCTTCATGCAGGCCGCATAACTGACACCGTCCAGGACATAGCCCTTCGGCGGGAGGCCACCAGCCACATCGAGGAGCGTCGGGTAAAGATCCACGCTATGGATGGGCTGGTCACATGTGGCGCCGGCCGGGATCGTGCCCTTCCAGCGAAAGATGTAGGGCACGCGGATCCCGCCCTCGTAGAACATCCCCTTGCCGCCGCGCAGCGGGACGTTGGACGTGATACCGATCCTGCCGCCCTCTCCCTGGCCGCGCCTTCCCTTCCCTTTCCCGCCGCCGGATGGCGCAGGCGCACCCTTGAAGATCTCCTCGTAGCCGCCCACCCCGCCATTGTCGCTCGAAAAGACAACCAGCGTGTTCTGGTCAATGCCAAGCGCCGCGATCTTCTCCAGCACTCGCCCGACGCTGTCATCCACGCTGGCGATCATCCCCGCGTAGGCGGCGCTGCTGTGCCCGTCGACCGGAGGCTTGTCCTTGAAATGTGCCTCCTTGTCCGGCTTCGAGTCCCATGGCGAGTGGACCCCGAAATGCGGCAGATACAGGAAAAACGGACCATCCCTGTGCGCTTCGATGAACTTCAGGGCATGATCGGTCAAAAAGTCGGCCAGGTAGACGTCAGGCGGCACCTGCATCTTGGGATACGTGTTGAATTTGAAATGCTTCCCCATGGAGGCTATCGCCTCGTCAAAGCCCTGTTTCGCGGGCCCGTACGCGGAGGGTTCGCCGAGGTGCCACTTGCCAAACATGCCCGTGGCATATCCGGCCGCCTTGAGCGCCTCGGCGATCGTCACCTTCTCCAGGGCAAGCTCTTCAACGTTGGGCACCGGGACGAGCGGGCGCATCGATGTATTGAATCGGTCGGTGCCCCCCACCGTGTATACGCCGGTCCGCGGATTGTACTGGCCGCTCATCAGGCAGGCGCGGGTGGGCTGGCAGTTCGCGGCCCCCGCGTATCCCGCCGTGAACCGGACACCTTCCGCGGCCATGCGGTCGATGTTCGGCGTCTCGTAATAGCGGCTCCCCTGGCAACCGAGATCGGTCCAGCCAAGGTCGTCAGCCAGAATGAAAATGATGTTCGGTTTCGCGCCAGCCACCGCGACCGCTCCAAGGAAGGCCCATAGGGCGATGATGTACCTCATGACTCGAACCTCCACGAATGTCCTATTGCGCTCTGCCGGCCTGACGCGAGAGCGGTCGGGCTCCGCGTCAGCGCGGGCGACGAATTCACCACCATCAAGACGGGTACCCGCCCGAGATATAATCCTTGAGCTGGCGAATCTGCTCCGCCTGTGCCGCGAGCGTCCAGTTCACGAGATCCCCGATGGACACGATGCCCGCCAGGCCGCCCGATTCGATGATCGGCAGGTGCCGCGTCCTGTGCTCGGTCATGATTCGCATGCACTGCTCTACCGTGTGAGAGGGCGACACCGTAATGGGGGGACTGCTCATGATCTCACGCACGGGCGTATTGCGCGAGGCCTTGCCCCGGAGAATCACCTTCCGCGTGTAATCGCGTTCCGAGATCATGCCAATGAGCCGGCCGTCCTCCACGACGGGCAGCGCACCGACGTTGTGGTCCGACAACTCGCGGATCGCATCCAGGACGGAAATGTCCGGCGAGACGCTCCACACGGTCGAGCCCTTGTGCTGAATAATGGCGCTTACGGGACTGGTCGCATCCATCAGACTACCTCCCTGCTCCAGAATGTTGGCTTCATCCTGTGCCCCGCATCACGCGTGCGGGCACCCTTAGAATCTGTATCCCCCGCGCCACATCGTCAATCGACGATCGACGGCAGGCCGGCCAGCGCCATGGCGATCTCCTGCTCCGGGTATGCGTAGTTCTTTAGCTTCCCGGCGAAGTAGTCGGTATAGGCCTGCATGTCGAAGTGCCCGTGCCCGGAGAGGTTGAAGAGGATGACGCGCGGTCGGCCCTCCTCCTTGCATCGGAGCGCCTCGCGCAGGGCCACGGCTACGGCATGGGATGCCTCGGGTGCGGGGACGATGCCCTCGGCCCGGGCGAACCGGACCCCGGCTTCAAAAACCTCAAGCTGCGGCGCCGAGACCGCCTCGATGAGGCCGAGATCCAGCACATGGCTCACCAGCGGCGCCATGCCGTGGTAGCGAAGCCCGCCCGCGTGGAACCCCGGTGGCACGAAGGAACTGCCCAGAGTGTGCATCTTCACCAGCGGGGTGAGTTTCGCGGTGTCACCATAATCGTAGGCGTATCGGCCCCGGGTCAACGTGGGGCACGCGTCCGGTTCCACGGCCACGATGCGCGGCCCGCGGCCGCCGCGCAGCTTCCGGCCGATGTACGGGAAGGAGATCCCCGCAAAATTCGAGCCGCCGCCGGCACAGCCGATGATCACGTCGGGCTCATCACCGGCCATCTCCATCTGCTTGAAACACTCGAGCCCGATGACGGTCTGGTGCAGCAACACGTGATTGAGGACGCTGCCAAGGGCATATTTCGTGTCGTCGCGCTGCGCGGCGACTTCGACCGCCTCGGAGATCGCGATGCCCAGCGAACCGGAGCATTCCGGATCTCTTGCGAGGATGGATCGGCCCGCGGCGGTTTCCTCCGATGGGCTCGCGGTCACGCTGGCGCCATAGGTCTCCATGAGCGCGCGGCGGTACGGCTTGTGATGGTAGCTGACCTTGACCATGAACACCTTGCATTCCAGGCCAAAGAAATTGCAGGCCATCGCCAGCGACGAACCCCACTGGCCGGCGCCGGTCTCCGTCGACAGGCGCCTGACGCCCGCGGCCTTGTTGTAGAATGCCTGTGGGACCGCGGTGTTGGGCTTGTGCGAGCCCGCGGGGCTGACGCCCTCGTACTTGTAATAGATGTGCGCGGGGGTATCGAGTGCGCGCTCCAGCCGCCTGGCGCGGTAGAGCGGCGCCGGTCTCCAGAGGCGGAGGATGTCCCGCACCTCACCCGGGATCTCGATCTGTCGCTCCGCGCTCATCTCCTGGGCGATGAGCGCATCGGGAAACAGCGGCCTGAGGTCGTCGGCGGTGCAGGGCTCGCCAGTCGCGGGATGCCGCACCGCCGCCGGCGGCTTCGGCAAGTCGGCCACGATATTATACCAGTGGGTGGGGATATCCTTCTCGTCGAGGATGTATTTCATGGGCTCGGACATGACTGTCGATAATGGGAGGGTGCCGCCTAAAACTCAAACGCCAAAAGCGTCCCGCGGGGCGCAACGCCGCGCTTATGCCGGGGTTGAATCGGCGCGGGACAAAGAGAACCGACCATGCCCAAGGCGACGACCCAGACCATCGTGATGATCGCGGCGCTCGCGGCACCGACGGCCCCGGCCGAACCGTCCGCAACCGTCCCCCCCATCGTCGATATCAGGATCGATGGCGAGAACTGGTCTTGCGTGGCCGATGGGAAGCCGCTCGCCGGCGTCCTCGTAAAACCCGCCGGCAACGGGCCATTTCCCGGCCTGCTCATCAGTCATGGGCTGGGCGGGAGCGCGCGCGGGATGGGACTCTCAAAAGGTCGAGAGTTTGCCCGGATGGGCTTCGTGTGCATCGCGACCGATTACACGCACGTGCGCCCCGGCCCCAGTCCCTCAGAATTCGGGGCCAGCTCCGAGAACGTCCGCCGTGCCACGGCCTGCATCGAGGTCCTTCGCAGCATGCCGGATGTCGACAGGCGGCGAATCGCCGCCTACGGCCACAGCATGGGCGCCTTCCTGACCATCGGCCTCGCCGCCGATAGGCCCGACCTTCTGAAGGCGGCGGCCATCACCGCCGGTGGGCTCGCGCCATCCGAAGGCTACCCGGCGCCCGCCCCTTCGCGCGCAGAACGAATCCGGATCCCCTTCCTTATCCTTCACGGCGGCGCCGACACGACCGTCCCGCCCGAGCGCTCGGCTTCGCTGCAGTTGATCCTCGAGAGGAACAAGGTGCCCTGCGAGCGCCGGGTCTGGGAGGGCGTCGGCCACGCGTTGCCCAACGAGAGGTCCGACGAGGTCCTTGCCGCCACGCGAGCATGGTTCCTGAAACATGGCGTGCTCAAACCCTAGCCCGGATATTTCACAGCCCTCCGGCTGTGAGATTCCGGGCTATCTCCCCGCATTGCCATCCGGGGCCGTCGCGCCCATGATGCGGACATGCCGACGCGATCCTTCCTCGGCCGCAGGTTGACTGTGCGCTGGCGATTCTTCGGAACATTCGCCGCTGAAATCGCCTTTTACTTCGTGCTGGCGCTGGTGCCTTTCCTCATCGTCACCTTTGCCGTCGCCAGCTTTGCCATTCCAAGCGACCTGCACGTCACCGACCAGATCGCCCAGATCATCGGCCACATGCTGCCACCGGGCGTAGACATCGACATAGGCGCGATGCTCGATCACGCGCGAACGTCCGCCAGCAGGGGCTGGCTCACCTTCGGGTTCCTGTTGGCGATCTGGACATCGTTCCGCTTCATGGACGCGTGCGTGCAGGCCCTCCATTTTATCGCCCGCGACCAGGGGGAGCCCGCGCCCGCGCTCTGGAAGCGGGCGCTCTGGGCCGTCTTGCTGCTGGCGGTGTGGATGGTCGCGCTGGTCCTCATGGCGCTGTTCTTCATCCTGGCGGTACCCATCGAAAAATTCCTCGGGGGCCATGGGCTCGTGTCGCTCGTGAGCCTGAAAATCTGGGCGCTCGCCCGAGCGGGCGTGACCGTTGGCCTGCTCTTCGGGGCCTTCTATCTCACCTATCACACGATCTCCCCCCGGCATCTGGCGCCGCATGGCGCCCCGCAGGCCGCCCTGTTGGCGGCGCTGGGATGGTTCGGCCTGAGCATCGGGTTCTCCTACCTGTTGCCGACCTTCTGGCGCAACTATCACGAGGTCTATGGCGCCCTCGGGAGCCTCATCGCGTTCCTGCTCTGGGCACAGCTCAACGCCTGGGTCGTCATCCTGGCCGGCTGCTGGATGATCCGCGACCACCCCAAGCCCGGCTAATGGCGAATGCTTTGGATTGAATAGATGGCGCCGGCAACGTAGATTGATCTGGATGGAAACGCAGGAGAACGAGAAGCCCGGCCCAGAGACACTCAGGGCGCGGCACGTGGCCGCGGCGGCACTGAGCATCATCCCCGGCCTCGGCCATCTCTATAAAGGGCACGTGGGCCTGGGGCTCCTGTTCATGTTCGGCATCATGCTGATCATCTTCATCAGCGTCATGATGATCTGGGCCACCGCATTCACGAGCCTCGTCATCATCCCGGCCATCTACTGGATCGCCGTCGGCGCGCACGCGTTCGCCGCCGAGGATCTGCGCGCCGAGCACAAGATCGGGGTGTGAGCCACCCACCTAACCTGCGTGTTTCACGCTTCCGCGTGAAACACGCAGGCTCAATCCGCTGATTCGAAGGTTCGAGGCTACGGTTTCCGGCGCGAATCCCAGGACCAACCCGCGGGATCCTGGCAGTAGAAGCGCCGCAATTGCTCGTAGAGTGCCGGCATCTCGCTGCGCGTTTCTTCGGGGCACTGGAAGAAGGACTCCGTCGCCACGGCGAAGAATTCCGCCGGATCCTGCGCGCCATAGGGATCAAGGAATGTCCATCGTCCGCGATCCGATTCGCGGCGCAACTCTTCGAACGCCTCGCCCAACACCCGGGCCCAGTCGGCACGCGCCTGCCCCCTCGACAGCCCCGGGCATCCATCCGCCGGCCCGTTCTCGCAGTCGATCTGGTGGGCAAATTCATGCAGGACCACGTTGTATCCGTCCCCGCGGCCGCGCATCCCGCGGCGCACCTCGTCCCACGCGAGCACGACCGTGCCCCGTTCCCAAGATTCTCCCGACAGCACCTCATGGTGTTCGGTGACCACGCCGACCTCGTCACGATGCTGCCGCGGCGACCGGAACGAGCCGGGATAGATGAGGATGGCCACCAGGCGGGGAAAATAGTCCGTCTCCCGGTGGAGCAGGAGGAGACTGGCCTGCGCCGCCACCAGCACCCGCATTTCCTCGTCGACCTCCTGGCCCGAACACCCCTCGAAACGCTTCTCGGCCAAGAGAACCTGCACGTGCCCCTGAAGCTCCAGGCGATCCGCCTCCGGCAAGAGCGAATAGGTCTCCCATCGCCGCCGAAGCAGCAGGTCCCACTCCCGTGGAAACGGCCTCGCCCGGAGACGCTTCCGACGCCGGCGTTTCAGGATCCCGAAAATCATGGCATTCCCGCCACCGCTTCCGACTTCTTATAATCCACGGCCCTCCTCGATCTGACCCATTCTATCCAGCAAACGGGCCATTGAAAGCCCGAGTGCCTCCTTCGCCACCGCCCGGGCGAGTGGCCCCAAAGACGCAAAACTTGCCGCCGCGCCCCCGGGGACCGATAATGGAGGCGGGACACATCAACATGGATGATCTTTTCGGCAACGATGCGCCCACCCCGGATACGGCGGGCACCGCCACCCCCTCCGCCGCGGCGCCTCTGGCATCCCGGTTTCGCCCAAGGACCCTGGACGAATTCGCCGGACAGGAGCACATCCTCGGACCAGGGAAACTCCTGCGCCGCGCCATCGAGGCGGACCGCATCACTTCCATCATTCTGTTTGGCCCACCCGGCACGGGAAAGACATCCCTCGCGCAGATTATCGCGCGGGCGACATCATGCCATTTCGAGCGCCTCAGCGGCGTCGAGTCCTCGGTCGCCGACATCCGGCGCACCGTCGCGGCCGCCTCCAACCGCCTGGCCAACGCGGGCCGCAAGACGATCCTGTTCATCGACGAGATCCACAGGTTCAACAAGGCCCAGCAGGATGTGCTTCTGCCGGACGTAGAGAGCGGCGTGGTCCGCCTCATCGGGGCCACCACCCACAACCCTTTCTTCTATGTCAACGCCCCGCTCGTCTCGCGGTCCCAGGTCTTCCAACTTGAGCCGCTCGCGCCGGAGCACCTGGCTGAGTTGCTGCGCCGCGCGCTCGCCGATCCCGAGCGCGGCATCGGCTCGATGGGCGTCGAGGTCGCCGACGATGCCATCAGGCACCTCGCCACCCAGGCCGACGGCGACGCCCGAAAGGCGTTGAACTCCCTCGAGGTCGGCGCCCTCACAACCCCGCGCGGCCCCGATGGCATCATCCGCATCGACCTCGGGATCGCCGAGCAATGCATCCAGCGCAAGGCCGTCGTATATGACGCCGACGAGGACGGCCACTACGACACCATATCCGCATTTATCAAGTCCATGCGGGGGGGCGATCCGGACGCCGCCCTCTACTGGCTTGCCAAAATGCTTTACGCGGGGGAGGACATCCGGTTCATCGCCCGCCGCATCGTCATCTGCGCCGCGGAGGATGTCGGCATGGCGGACCCCCGTGCACTGATGGTGGCGGTGGCCGCGCAGCAGGCGGTCGAGTTCGTGGGCATGCCCGAGGCCCGCATACCGCTCGCCGAGGCGACCGTGTACGTCGCCACCGCGCCAAAAAGCAACGCCGCCTATCTGGGGGTCGACGCGGCGCTGGCCGACGTCAAGTCGGGCGTCACCCTCGAGATCCCAAGGCACTTGCGCGACACCCACTACAAGGGCGCGGCCCGCCTGCAGCACGGCGAGGGCTACCAGTACTCGCACGACTTTCCCGAGGCGGTCGCCCAGCAGGATTACCTGCCCGCCCCACGGGTGTACTATGAGCCCACCGACCGCGGTTTCGAGAAGGACATCACCGAGCGCCTCGCCCGGTGGAGAAGACTCCGGAATACGCCGGGCGGGACCACCTAGCCTGCATATTTCACGCTTCCGTGTGAAATATGCAGGCTCGAAGGAAAACCGCGCTCCGAAAGGCACGATTCTGGAGGGTCTGGGGCCACCGGTCCGCGAAACGCACTCTGCAACCGTGCAAAATCCCAGTCTGTGCCTGACCTTTCCCAATAAATGGCTTTCATGGCGCGGTTTTCCCAGAGCCCGGAATTTCACAGCCGACAGGCTGTGAAATATCCGGGCCTAGCCCCAATAAAGTTCACATGAGTGGCATGGCCGTCTCGGCCATGTGCTCGCTGCTGGCTCATCGGCGGGACGCCGATGGCACTTGCCCCGCAAGATGAACAGTATTGCGCCTGACCAGAAACTTCGGGCGCGGCTCGTGCCCCGACCCAGGATCCGGGCCGGGAGGGTTTTGGACTGCGGTGGCAAACTCCGGCAACCGCCGGACGACGCCACCGCTTTGGCAGCGCGCGAAGCGCGAGCCGGGACCATCGGCTTCGGCTCCGCCGGGGGCAAAAGCGGTGTCGCCGCTTCGCTCTGCCACCGCAGTCCAAAACGGCTCCGCTCCCAGAAGTTTTACCCTGAATAATCCGGCGCGTGGACGACCCTGGCCTGCGCCGCCCCCTCGCGCCGGGGGCGGCGCTGACCAGAAACTTCCCCCGTGGCGCAGGCAATCCTGCCTGCGTCGGCGGCCCTGAGACCCGGTGGCAGACAGGATTGTTTGCCCCACGGTCCCGGCGCTGGGCCGCGAAGTTTCCACATGAATGATGCGGCGCGCTCTCGATCGGGTCGGCCCCGCCGCACCCCGAACGATGGTCAGGCCCGATCCCGCTCACCGCCAAAGCCAAACAGCCCGTTCCGTTTGATCACCGGGACGACCGGCGCGGGCACCATGCGCTCCCAGGAATCGTCGCCGCGCTGAATGCGCTCCAGCACGTCACCCGGAAACACCGACAGCTCCTCCCCCTTGAAACGGCGGATCGGGACGATGAACCGATTCTCGCGCAAATGGGCGTACAGGTGCTCGTAGCCGGCGCCGATGCGGAAATTCTCCGCGGTGACGAGTTCGCCCGTCTCCTGATTCTTCCACGGGTACAGGTACAGCTTCACCCGGCCGCGGAACAGTCGCCCCAGCGCCTCAAGCACGCCCCCCTCCAAGTCGTTGTAGAAATGCTCGTCGCAGATCTTCTCCAGCGTGGGCACGCCCAGGACCATGCCCACCAGATTGCGCGTGTAGCGGCGGAGGTACATGGCGACGTTGTGGAATCGGGAGTAGTTCGAGATCATGACCATCCGGCCCAGCGCGCTCAGCGTGTCCACGCGGGCGAGGTAATCGGCGAAATCGATCGAGCTGCCCGTGGCCAGCAAGTGGCGCAGCGTCATCTCCATCAGGACCACCGGCTCCGCATCCTGAAGCTCGGGTTCCTTGCGCATCTCGGCCAGGGCGCCATCGATCATGTCCAGGGTCACGTTGGTGACGGGCCGAAAACTTCCGCGCTCGATCAGGACCGGCCGCTGGTGTAGGACCTCCGCGGGCTCCACCACCTCGCCCTCCGCGGTGAACACCGCGGCGTTCGTCAGGCGCTGGTGCACGAGCTGCAGGCTCATGAGCCGATTGTCCACGCCCAAGAACGCCGGCCCGGAGAACTTGATCGTGTCGACCTCCATCCGGTCGCGCGTCAGATCGTCCATCAGGGAGCCGATGAGCCGTTCGGGGTCATGGCTCAGGAAACAGGCGCCGTAGCAGAGATTGACGCCGAGGAGTCCCAGCGCCTCTTGCTGGCGGGCGTTGTCGTGATCCCACATCCTCGCGTGAACCAGGATCTCGGAAGGTTCGCCACGGGGCCCGGTCTGGAACCGGATGCCGAGCCATCCGCGCCCGTCCTCACTGCGGGTGTAGCTGCGGGTGGCCACGGTATCGGCAAAGACGAAGAATCGGGTCTTGTCCCCCCGCTTTCCCGCAAGGCGCTCCAGCAGGAGTCCCCACTCGTGGTCGAGCATCGCCTGGAGACGCTGTCGGCTCACGTATCGCGCGCACGGCCCATAGATCGCGTCGGAAACCGCCATGTCGTACGCGGACATCGTCTTCGCAACGGTGCCCGCGGCACCACCCACGTGAAAAAACCACCGGGCGACCTCCTGCCCCCCGCCGATCTCGGCAAAGGTGCCATGCCGCGACCCGTCGATGTTGATCTGCAGGGCCTTCTCGCGGACCGTCCGCCTCACTTCCTCCAGCATGTCCCTAAGATGGCACGAATCTCCCCCGGCACCACGAGGGAAATGACGCGGGGCCGTGCGGGGCATGGGCCTGCATGTTTCACGCGGAAGGGTGAACCATGCAGGCTAGCCAGATTCTCCGTGACCGGCGCCCTCTTTCGCGCCACAAATGCCGCGGCATGAAGGTCATCTTCATCGGTGATGTCGTTGGCGAACCGGGCCGCAATGCGGTCCGCGATCTGCTGCCGATGGCCAAGGAGCGTTTCGCCCCGGACTTTGTCATCATCAACGGCGAGAACGCCGCCGGCGGCAATGGCATCACCCCGCGCCTCGCCATCGAACTGATGCGGTACGGTGCCGACGCCATCACGCTGGGCGACCATGCCTGGGACCAGAAGGAGATCGTTCCCTATTTCGCGACGGAACCCCGGCTCATCCGCCCCTTCAATTACCCCGAGGGAACCCCGGGCGCCGGGCACGTGGTGGTCCGCGGCAACGGCAAGGCACTCGGCATCATCAACGCCCAGGGACGGACCTTCATGAGGCCCGAACTCGACAACCCATTCCGGCTGGTCGTTCCCCTCATCGAACAAATCCGTGCGGAGACTCCCTGCATCCTGGTCGATTTCCACGCCGAGGCCACATCCGAGAAAGTGGCGTTCGGCCGATACCTCGATGGCCGCGTCTCGGCGGTCTTCGGCACCCACACCCACATCCCCACCGCCGATGAAATGATACTCCCGGCCGGCACCGCTTATATCACCGATGTCGGCATGACCGGCCCCTACGATTCCGTGATCGGGCGCGACGCGGCGGCCGTGGTGGAACGCTACCTCACCCTCCTGCCGCAGCGGTGGCACCTCAGCCATTCCGACGTGCGCCTAAGCGGCGCCTTTGTCGAAATCGATGAGGCCACCGGCCGCGCCCTGCAGTTGGAGCGCTTTCAGGTCCGGGCGACGCAGTGACCATGCGCCCCCGCTGCCGGGGCTGCGCTGACTTGAAAATTCAGACATCGAATCGTAGGAGCCTGCTTGCAGGCGATTCGAATCGCGCGCAAGCGCGCTCCTGCGTCCCATTTTCTGCCCCGGTGGTCCGGCAGCCGCCGGATGGGATCTGGCCCCGATCAAGCCACGAACCGGATCTCCCGGATAGTCGTGGACTGCAGCTGTTCCTCGAAATGCCGGATGAGCTCTGATCTCATCATCTCAAGATGGTGGCGGAGCGGGGCGTGCGTGACGCGCACGAGCAGGACGCCACGGCGAAGGGAGTCCGGATGCGAGTGACGGGCGTTGAATTCCCCGACGAGCCGCGGCCAGAGCGCCTGGATCTCCGCCTGCCGAAAACGCTCCTCGAGTTTGAGCTTTTCCAGCAGACGGCCGAGCACGACCTTCGGTGGTTTGGCGTCGCCCGTGGCCCACTGGGCATCTGGGCCGACGCCGCATAGCTGGCGATAGTCGGCCTCGGTGGGAAGGCTCTTGCGGGCCTTCATGCGAGAGCCGGGCCGTTCCGATCAGGCGCCGTCGTTCCCGATCGCCTCGACGGGGCACCCTTCCATGGCTTCCTGGCAGAGTTTCTCTTCGTCCGCGTTCTCGGGCTGCTTGCACACGTAGGAATAGCCGCCATCCTCGTTCCGTTTGAAGTTGTCGGGGGCCGTCTCCCGGCACAGGTCGCAGTCAATGCACTGGTTGTCCACGTAATACTTGCCCGCGGCATTTTCCGCGTACTTGTCAGCGATGTTTGCCATGTTCCAATTCTCCGGTTAGAGCTAAAGCGGCTCCGAGGTTAAATAGATTCGAAGGACGCCCCTTGCAATCATTTTCGATTCCGCTCGCCACCCTGCAGGATGCCGACACGATCGCGGCCCCCGCAACGCCCCCCGGGGCCTCGGCCATTGCGCTGATCCGTATCAGCGGGCCCAAGAGCCACTCTATAATAACGGCGCTGTCGGGGGGGCGGCCCCTGCCAGGCCCCAGGGTTGCGGCCGTCCGCCGCTTGAGCCATGGCGGTCAGGCACTGGACGAGGCCCTGGTGACCCCCTTCTGCGCCCCCCACTCATACACCGGCGAGGAAATGGTCGAGATCGGTTGCCACGGGAACCCGCTCATCGTCCGGAGGGTTCTCGATGCCGTGTTTGATCTGGGAGGCCGCCTCGCGCATCCCGGCGAATTCACGCAGCGCGCATTTCTCAACGGGCGGATGGATCTCACGCAGGCCGAGGCCGTCATGGATCTCATCGCGGCCCGGACGGATCTCGCCCTCCGCTCCGCACACGCCGCCCGGGAGGGTCGCCTCGGCCGCGCCATATCCGCGCTGCGCGACACACTCGTGGATGTGCTCGCCCACGTCGAGGCCCACATCGATTTTCCGGACGAGGACATCGAACCCGCCACCGCCCGGTCGCTCAAAGATCGGCTCGCCGCACAGGGCGCCGAGATCGATCGACTGCTCGCGACCGCCGAGGCTGGACGCATCCTTCGGGAGGGCATCCGGACCGTGATCACCGGCGCCCCAAATGCCGGCAAATCCAGTCTCCTCAATGCGCTGATCGGCTCCGATCGGGCCATCGTGACACCGCTGCCGGGAACCACTCGCGACACGGTCGAGGAATGGATCAGCGTCGAGGGCATCCCGCTGCACCTCATCGATACCGCCGGCATCCGCCATGCGACCGAACCGGCGGAGATCGAGGGCATCCGGCGAAGCCGCATCGCGCTCGAGAGCGCCGAACTCATCCTCCGCGTCATCGACGCCGCCGCCAAACCAGATCCGATCGAGGAGGCGATCGGGCGCGATTGCGATCCCGCGCGCACCATCGTCGTGTTCAACAAGTGTGACCTCCCGCCGGCCAGGGAACCCTCCGGACTCCGCGTCTCCGCCGTCACCGGCGAGGGCATCGGCGCGCTCAGGCGAGCGATCACCGAACGGGTCTGGGCTGGCCCCCCCGCCGGCGAATCGCTGGTCACGGTCAACGCCCGCCATCGCGACTGCCTGCGGCGGGCCGCCGCCCCCCTTCGCCGCGCATCCGATGGACTCGGCCACGGCATGCCCCTGGAGTGTGTCGCCATCGAACTCCGCGAGGCCCTCGGTGCCCTGACGGATATCATTGGCATCACGACGGCCGAGGATATCCTCGATCGGCTATTCGGCAGCTTCTGCATAGGAAAATAATGACGCTCTATCCCCTCATCCGATCCATCCTCTTCACCCAGGATCCCGAGTTCATCCATGACGTGGCCCTCGGCGCGCTCAAGATACCCGCGGTCTCGCGCGCCCTGCCCTCGTTCCTTCCGCCGCCGCCCTCCTGCCCCACGACCGTCTGGGGCCTCCAGTTTCGAAATCCCGTGGGCCTGGCCGCCGGTTTCGACAAGAACGCCGAAGCGATCAACTCGTGGGCCGCCATGGGCTTCGGCTTCGTCGAGATCGGCACAGTCACCCCCAGGCCACAGCACGGCAACCCCAAACCCCGGATCCACCGCTTCCCCGCGCAGCGCGCCATCGTCAACTCCATGGGATTCCCCAACCACGGCGCCGACGCGGTGGCCAAGCGCCTCTCCTCCCCGCGTCCGCCCGGCATGCCCATCGGCGCGAACGTCGGCAAGAATCGCGGCACGTCCATCGAGTCGGCCGCCGATGACTACGTGGAGTGCCTCCGCCACCTGTACCCCCACGCCGATTACTTCGCGCTGAATATCAGTTCCCCAAACACCCCAGGCCTCCGGCACCTCCAGGACGCAAACGCGATCCGCGACCTCCTCTCAGCCGTCGCCCGCGAACGTGACTCACTCGCGACGGATGCCGGACGTAAACCGGTCGTGGTCAAAATTGCGCCAGACCTGGAGGACGATCAGATCGGCGCCATCGTCGCGGCGGCCCAGGAGACCGGCATCGACGGCATCGTCGCCACCAACACCACCACCGATCACTCCGCTCTGCCCAACCACATTCCCCTCGCCGGCGGCATGAGCGGATTGCCCCTTCTGGACCTCAGCCTCCGCATTGTGCGGATCGTGCGGGAACGATCCGGCGGCGCCCTACCGATCATCGGTTGCGGCGGAATTTCAAAACGCGAGCATTTCGAGCGCATGATCGAAGCCGGCGCCTCCCTCGTCCAAGTCTACACCGGCTTCGTCTATGAGGGGCCCCTGATCGCGCACCACCTCCTCCACGCCAGGCGCTAGCCTGCATGTTTCACGCTTCCGCGTGAAACATGCAGGCTCAAAGGAAAACCGCGCTCCGAAAAACGCGATTTTGGAGGGTCTGGTGCCACCGATCCGCGAAACACACTCCGCAACCGCGAAAAATCCCAGTCTTTGCCAGACCTTTCCCAATAAATGGCTCTCGTGGCGCGGTTTTCCCAGAGCCCGGAACTTCACAGCCCGCAAGGCCGCGGGCCCTCCCCATGATGCCCGCATGGCGCACCCAAGATATTGTGGGGCGTCTCTGTGAGACGCCGCAAGGGCATGCGAACGCCATGCGCAGCCCGTGTTAGACGGCATTCGGATACCGGCCGCTCCATCAATGCCGCCCAACCCCGCCAATCCACATCGACAAAAAAAGAAGGCCCCCTTGCGGGGGCCCTCCAGAAGCGTGCGCCGAAGCGCGTCACCTTAGAAACGCTTCTTCTTCGCAACTTTCTTCTTAGCTTTCTTCTTAGCTGGCATCTAACGACACCCCCCTTCTCGCGCAGGGGCGCGTGAGACAGCACTCAAGGAACTGCCCATGGAAATAAAGTGTCCGCAATCCGACATTCCGTCAACAAGAAAAAGAAAAAATTTGAAAAATTTTTTGATTTGCCCCCAACAAAATGATCGGGGGCGTGTTTTGGGCACAATGGCTGGTCAGGCAGGAGAAGCCGCGAGGATCTCGATGGCGCGCGCGACGATGCCGGCGGGGTCCCAGAGGCGTCCGATGCCCTCGTACCCGCAGGCGAGCATGCCGGTGTCCGGGCCGATGAAGCTCACGCCGCGCAATTTTAGGGTGGCGACATGTGCCTGGATTGCGGGATGGAGCCACATGTTGCCATTCATGGCCGGCGCGAAGAGCATGGGGGCGCGGGTCGCGAGGAGGATCGTGGTGAGGGCGTCGTCGGCGATGCCGAGCGCGTGTTTGGCGATGAGGTTTGCCGTCGCGGGCGCGACGAGGGCCAGGTGGGCGCGCTCGGCGATCTCGATGTGCGGCGGCCGGCCGGGCGCCTCGTCGCGCAATCGGACCGTCACGTGGTTGCGGGTGAGGTTCTGGAGGAGGAAGGGGGTGACATAGTGGGTGGCTTCCTCCGTGAGCACGGCGTGGACCGAGTGGCCGGCCTTGGTAAGGGCGCTGGCGATGTCGGCCGCCTTGTACGCGGCGATGGAACCGGTCACGCCGAGCAGGATCGTCTTTGGGCCGTCGGACATGGTCATTGCTCCTCGAGGGTAAGCCGCGACGAGCGGTAGCGCTCGGCCCGGATGATGGCGCGGAACTTCTGGAGGTCCTCCTCCATGGTGCCGCTGAGAATCGTGTATCGGTAGTCGCGCCAGGACCTCATCTCGACGCGGGCGATATCGAGGCGTTCGGCGATCTGCGCGTCGCTTTCGGTGCCGCGCTTGCGCAGGCGTCGCTCGAGTTCGGCGAGCGTGGGCGGCATGATGAAGATATCCACCAGCGCATCCCTGATCCACGGATCGGGGAGCGAGCGGAGCTGCGCGACGCCGCTCACGTCAATGTCCAAGAGGAGGTCGGTGCCGGCCTCGATCGCCTGGCGGGTGGTGGCCTTGAGGGTGCCGTACCGAAAACCGTTGAACGCCGCGTGCTCCAAGAACTCGCCCGCCCCGATGCGCCGGACGAATTCGGCCTCGGAAAGAAAATGATAATCGATGCCATCCTCCTCGCCCGCCCTCGGCGGCCGGGTGGTGCACGAGATCGAATACTGGAAATCGGGCGTCTGCTTGAGGTTGGCGCAGATGGTGCTCTTCCCGGCGCCAGAGGGTGCCGAGACGGCAAAGATGATGCCGGAGCGGCGGAAGTAATTCATCCTGTTCATTCTAGATTCTGCACCTGTTCCCGGACCTTTTCGATCTCGGATTTGAGATCCACGACCTCGTGCGCGATGGCGACGTCGTTCGCCTTGGAGCCTATGGTGTTGGCCTCCCGGTGGATCTCCTGGAGGAGGAACTCGAGTCTGCGGCCGTTGCCCTCGCCGCCTCGCAGGAACGCCGCGAACTGTCCGAAGTGGCTGCGCAACCTAGTGATCTCCTCCGAGATGTCGCAGCGGTCGGCGAAATGGAATACCTCGCGCCGGAACGACTCGGCAGAGACGTCGGCGGCGGGGACGAACTCTCGCATCCGCTTCTCCAGCGCGCGGCGGTAAGCTTCGACCACGCGGGGCGCGCGGCGTTCGATCCGCCCGCAGGCGGCCCGCATCCTCGCCAGCCTGCGGCGGAGGTCCGCCTCGAGGTGCCGGCCTTCGGCGCGGCGCATCCGCTGCCAATCCACGACCGCCCGGCGTGCGACGTCGCGGAGCGCGGGCACCAGTTCGCCGCGCGGCGGCAGCGGTGCCTCGCCAAAGACGCCGGGGGCCCGCAGCACGTCGGCCAAGGCGACCTCGCCGACCAGCCTCAGGCGGCGGCGGAGCACGCCCAGCTCTTTCGCATAGGCCTCCGCAACCCGGTGGTTGATGTGCCCAGAACCCGTGCCCGCCGGAGGCATGTAATAGATTGCGACCTGGACGCGGCCCCGCGTCGCCGCGGGCATCACGGTCTCGCGCACCTCGTTCTCCAGTTCACCGCACTCCCGCGGGAGGCTGACGACCACCTCGAGTTGCTTTCGGTTGACGGAGCTAATCTCGGCGACGAGCCAGCCCTGCCCGGCGCGAACGCGGGCCTTCCCAAATCCGGTCATGCTCAGCATGCCCACCTTACTTATCCGACGATCGGCGCGGCGCCAGCCGAATCTCGGCCCGTTGACTTCCGCGAGGGCGGGGGCCATGTTGCGGAAGGAACGCGGCGGCCATGACGCAAGATGCCACCAAGACGCGGTGCGGGGACCGCATCGTCGGGTTCTCCGTCCTCCTTGAGAACCGGGTGGGTGGCCTGCTGGATCTGGTCCGGACACTCGACGCGGCGGGCATTCACGTGCTCGGGCACTCCATGCAGAACGTCGGGGAATTCTCTGTGGTGCGGTTCGTCCCGGACGATCCCGAGAGCCTGAGGCGGGTGCTCGCGGACTCCGGCCTCACGTTCGCGGAATCGGGCCTGATCGTGGTCGAGATCAGCGGCCCACCGAATCTCAAGGGTGTGCTGGCGGCCGTCCTTCAGGCCGAGTGCAACATCGACTACACCTTCCCGCTCCTCACGCGGCACTCGGGCAAATTCCTGTTGGCGCTGCATACCGAGGAGGAGGAATACGCCGCGGCCGCCCTGAACGTCGCCGGCTATCGCGTCGTCGCCCGCAGCGATATCTGTCGCTAGCCAGAAACTTCGGGCGCTGTTCGCGGGCGTGGCTCGTGCCCTGGCCCAGGATCCGGGCCGGGAGCGTTTTGGACTGCGGTGGCCGAGTCCGGCAACCGCCGGACGACGCCACCGCTTTGGCAGCGCGCGAAGCGCGAGCCGGGGCCATCGGCCCCGGGCCCGGTCGAGGCTAACCTGCATGTTTCGCGCTTCCGCGTGAAACATGCAGGCTCAGAGCGGTGCCGTCGGGTGGGCCATGGGGCACATCCCGTTTTGCCCAAGATGGCTATTGCCCGTCCGGCCGTTGTTCGAGCATGTCGCGGATCGCCTTCAGCCTCGCGTCACCTTGGCCCAGGTCGGGGCAAAGCCAGCCTCCCTCGTCATGCTCGTTCCACGCATAGACGATGACGGTTTTCGCCGGACACTTCTCCGGTCGCGCTTCGACCCAATCCATCGCCTCGCCGATGTGGGCCGCCAACTCGCGGGGCGTGGGGGCCGCATAGAACTTGTCCAATCCTACGCCGGCCCTCTGATACGGCTCCCAAGGAACCGGATGCTCCACGCGGGGTCGCCGATCCCACCCGGCCATGACAAGCGGCACGACCTGCACGCCGGTCGTGGCCCATTCCTCCCAGGCCGCCCGGGCCTTCGCCGTCAGATCCGAATACGGCGCGCCCATCCCATTGCCAGACCGCGCATAGTCGGACAGCGCCTGCGCCCCGATCACATCCGCCGTGCGCTTCGCCTGGACCGCCGTGTCCTCCATGACCACCAGATACGGATCGCCCACGCCCGTCGCACGGACCGCGGACCGAAGTCCATCGAACAGCTTTCGCGCGCCCGCTGGACCACCCCACGCCTGAACCCACTTGTCCCCGACGCGAAACACGTACAGCAGCGGTCGACCGCCGCAGGCGGTCTGATAGCCGGGCTCCCGCATGAGGCGAACAATGCGCCCGATTCCCGTCGGCCAGTTCGCCTCCGCCCCAAACGTGCCCGGCGATGCGATCGCACAGAAGTGCACGTCCTTCCTCTTCGAACTCCGGAGATACAGCGACAACCCCTGGCTCATGACGTTGCCCTCGTCGTACAAAAGGAAAGCCCAGTAATCGATGCCACCCGCCTTCGCGTAGGCGATCTCCCGGTCCACGATCTGCTGCGTATACCCATTGATGCGAAGCGCGCCGCCCGCATCGACGCGCGCGAAAAACGGGGCGCGATGACGATACTGCTTTGGGTTCAGCGACGCTTCCATGGCCTTCACCGGCCCCCCCGTTGCCCCATGTTCCTCGCCCGCCACGGGGGCATGCCACGCATCCCACCGGATTGCGCCGATGGTCACATGGTCCGGTTCTTTCGACTGGCAGATAGCACAACCCACCAAGCAGGATGCGATGACCACGACCGCATCGGGATGGCGCGGCAAGAAGCGCCAGCGTTCCAACGTGTGGCCCAACACCGGCGGCTGCCACCCGTGGTGTCCGGCTTTTCTCGATCCCACCATCCGGCTTCTGGTCCTTCCCCCTGCGTCACTTGCGCTCATCACCCACCCACGCTTTGACCACCGTGCCGTTCGCGTCCCTGAGCAGCAGGCGCGCGATGCGGACGAGGCCGGGCGCGTTGCCGGGACGGAGCCGGAGGCGGGTGATCCGTTGTGCCACCGATGGAAGCTTGATCGCGTAGACATGCCATTGCTCGCCATCGTGCCGGGGTTCAAAGCTGACGCTCTGTCCGGCGGAAAACTCCGGTTTCGCGATGGTCGCCCAGAATACCTGGGCGGGACCACGGCTCGCCGACTTCATCTTGAGTTCCAGCGTCAAAGGTCCTTGGACTGTGGGAATTCCACCGAGCACCAGCTGGGGGTCATTGCCCGTGCAGTGGACCTGCACCTCGGTGGCGAAGACCTCGGCCCTGGCTTGCCTCGTCTGGCTGAAGACGGGCGGCGGATCCCGCCAGATGCTCCGACTTGGCCTCCATCGGCCAGTGCGGTGGCACGAAGGCGAGGTAGAGGAAAAAGGGTTCGTGGCGGTGCCGCCCTATGAACGCCGCCGCCTCGCGCCCGAAGGCATCAGTGGAATAGTCGGACTCCTCCACCACCTCGGGGCCGCGACGCACGTTCTTGAGGAAACCAGTCTTCGGATCGGGGAGCAACACGCCACCATTCGGATGCCAGAAGGTCTCGTCAAAGCCGCGGTTGTAAGGCCGCATCGCCTCGCTGTCGCCGAGGTGCCATTTGCCGATCATTCCGGTCACGTACCCTGCGGCCTTGAGATGGTCGCCCAGGGTGCGCTCGGTCGGGGGAAGGCCCGCCTTGTTCCCCGCCGAGGGCGGCCAGTTCGCCTCGAAGCCAAAACGGTTCTGGTAGCGCCCCGTGACCAGACCCGCGCGCGAGGGAGAACACTGCGGTGCGCTGACATAGCCCGCCGTGAAACGCACGCCATGGGCGGCGATCGAATCGATCTGTGGCGACCGCACCTCGGTCGAACCCTGGCAGCCGAGGTCCGCGTAACCAAGGTCGTCGGCGAGGATGATGGCGATGTTTGGTTTCTGGGTCGGGATATCCGTCTGGTCGGCGTGCGGCTGGCACAGGGCAAGGCATGGGCCCAGGACCAGAGCCAGCCATCTGGCGTTCTCCACCATAATCGCCACGCGTGTCCTCACATGGAGCAGCTCATTGGGGTTGGGCCCGCGTTTCCGACACGCTCACCTTCACCGGCCCAAGCAAACCGGACGGCAGGAGCTTGTTCCGCGGGACGCGCGGTCTGGCGGTGGTGAAAGTCGTGCGCGCCTCCGGCGGCAGCCTGTCGTCGCCAACCAGCCGGTTCCACCACAGGTTCGTCACCTTAACCTCAATGTCGTTCGCCCCGGGTCGCGCCACGTCAGAGATGTCCGCAGCAAAAGGCTTCTTCCACAGCGTGCCCACGTCCTTGCCGTTGACGCTCACCTGGGCGATGACCTCGACCGCGCCAAGGTCGAGCCAGAGGCGTCGGCCCGGTCGCATGACGTCCGGTGGCAGCCCGAGGGTGCCGCGGTACGTCGCCGTGCCAGAGAAATATTTCACCGCGTCATCGGCATGCTCAGACCATGAGATCAGTTCCTTCAACTCGAACGGGTGGGCCGGCGCACCGGGCACGGGAGGAAAGCTCAGCGTCCATGGCGCGGACACGGCCACCGCTGGCGGAAGCGTCACATCGATCACCGATTCTTTCCCGTCGGTTCGCACCAGCGTGTACCGGCCCTTCCCCGCCGCGATGACCGAAACCTCGCCGCCCGCGCCCCGGATCACGCGGACGGGGCAGGCCTTACCGCCAGCGGGGCCGACCGGCGCGCCATCCTTAAGCACGCGCGCCACGCTCGGGCCGGCCACGGTCTCACGAAACACCAAGAAGACCGATCCGTTCGCATCGAGCGCTACCGGCACGCGGGTGCGCCCTTCCTTCGCCTCGAACCATGCGGTCGCCTCGCGCTCGCCCGTGTCCGGCCTCCAGAACTCCGGGACTCGGCCGACCGCGCGAAACGAGATGTCCGCCAGCACCGGCTCATTCTTCTGATTGGAGAGAAAATAGATATCGGTCTCACCGTCCCTGCGGTATGTCCACAGGATGCCCTCGGGCGCGACGACCGCCGGTTCGGCCCCCGCCTCGCGCAACGCCCACGCCAGATCGGCGCCCCGAAACACGCGCCCTTTGCCAAACGTGCGCCCCGCCAAGTCCCCCGCATCATTGCGCGCCAGTTCGCCCCAGAGTTCCGCCGCAAGGCGCTCGACCTCGCGATCGCAATCCGGGTAACCCCTCAGGCTGGGCGAGCGGCGCGGCGGGGGGCCCAGCACGCGCGCGCCCTCTGCGACGAGATCGCGGATCCTGCGCAACGTTTCCGGCCGCATCGTGTCCAGCGGCGGCAGGACCAGCAGCGCGTACGACGGACCATCCGGCAGCGCGATGCGCCCTTCGATGACGCGGGCCCGATTCAGCAAGGCCTCGGCATTGATGTAATCGAAGTCATAGCCGGGTGGCGGCGCGGGCTGGCGGATGCCCGTCATCTTCGGCGCGTCCTCACCGATGAAATATGCGACATCCGCGGCGCTCGTGCCGCGCTGCAGGAGAAACTGGCAGCGCCGCAGATAATCGACGAAGCCCTTCGACTGATCGAACCACGTGTTGTGCCGATTGAACTCGGTCCCGAACCACGCGTTCACGCCCGGTTTCCTGTCCTCCCACGGCTGATGGATGTAGACGTGGAAAACGAGGTGATTGATCCCGTGGCAGAAGGCCCAATCACCCAGCGCCTTGATGTTCCCAGGCGCCTCAAGAAAGGAGCGGGCGGAGGTGAACGCCTCAGAGTACACCTGCCGCTTGCCATAGGTGTGCGCGGCAGACGAGGCGGCGCGCAATTCGATCCCCGCCTGGGAGACGGGCGAACCCTCGCGGATCCAGAACTCCCCGCCGAGATCATCGCTCTGCCCGCCATATTGCAGGAATTCTCCAGGAAAACCCCAGTGCCCATAGTTCTCCAGCCACAACCGCATGCCGTGGCGATGGGCGATGTCGCGCAGACCGCCGACGTACTCCGTCGCGATGCGGTCGGCGACATGGCGCCGCAGGTCCCACAAGAAACGGTCGGATTGACCCGCGCTGCCAACGATTCGCCCCGTCAACACCGGGAGCCAGGGCCGCGGGTCATAGCCACAGGCCTTCTGGAACGTCTCGTGAAATCCGTCGGTCCAGTTTTCCGAGCCCACCTCGTAGCTGTCGATGATGACGTGATTCAGCGCCTGGCGCGCCTCCTTCGGGATTCGGTCCATGATCCGGGCCATGAAGCCGTTGAAATGGGCCTCGATGGCCGCCCGGCTCATCTTGTCGCACTCTGGCCCGCGGCCCTGATCGGTCGTGGGATGATTCTGTGCGCCGGTCGGGGTCATGCCCGTCCGCAGCAGGACCCATTCGCCATCGGGCACGTCCCAGCGCAGCACGCCTTCGGCGGTCATCCGTTCGCCGAGGTCCACGATCCGGTCCGCCGGGATCATGAGGTCCGCCGACTCCGGTTCCGCGGGGGACGGCCAGAGGTATGAGCCAAAATCCGGAAGCGGCGTGGGATGCATCTTGCCGAGCTGCTTCTCGATGGCCCGGTCCAGCCGCGCCGCGCCCGAGAGGATGATCTCGGCCAGACCCGGCGCATCAGACACCGACTCGGCCGATCCGCCGACGGACCCCGCGCCCTCCACCGCCAACAGTGTGACCTTCAATCGGAACACCCGCGCCGTCGTCGCCGCGAACGACACGACCGCAGGCCCCCGGAGCATCGGCCCCACGTTTACGGCATACTTCGGCCGCGAGAGACCGCGCCGATCCATCACAAACTCGCAGATCCTCCGGAACTCGCCCTCGGCATTCGCCGCGCTCAGCTCGCACTTCGCCGAAAAGCTCCCGCCCCCGGGATGGAGCGCGAGGCTGCGGGCCGTGAACGGCTCCGCAAATTCGAGATCTACGGCAAAGCTCTTGCCGGCCGCATTCGCCCCATCGGGGAACGCGCAGGCCGTGGCCACATCGTCGTCCACCATGTGCTTTGGCGATGCCACCTCGGGCAAACACCGAACCCCCGGCGAGTGCATCGCGTCGCCATCGCCCCGCGGGGCGGGAAACGCGAGGACGGCGATATCCTGAAACGGCTCTCTTGGAACCGGCAGCTTCCCCTCGAATTTCGCCGGGCCCCTGACTCGGGTTTCGGATGAGACGACGTACCGCATCGCCTGCGCCGGGGAGACCCATGGTCCGCCCGACTGGCTCCAGCCCGGCCCGTTGAACACGCCGATCTTCACGCCGAGGCGTCTCGCCTCGATGGCCGCATGCGCCATGCAATCGAACCATTCGTCGGAAAGCAGCCTCACTTCGCCGGGCGGCGTATCGGGATCCACGACATTCCCAATGAGTGCCTCGCCGATCCCCACGCGCGCCATCGCCTCCAGGTCCCGCGTGATCCCCTCCTTCGAAACATTGTCGCTGATCCAGTACCAGTAGCACCACGGGCGAGTGCCCGCGGGGGGCTCCGCGAAACCCGCCGCCATCTCGTCGGCCGCCGCAAGGCCCGTCCCCGCCGCCACCACCCACACCGCAAATATCCGCAAACATCTCATGGCTTTCATCCTACAGGCTCCCCTGCCCCTTTCCTTCCAGCATCGGCCGCAGCTCGTCGCGCCACTCGCGGAATGCCTCGCGCATGAGGCGGTATCCGACGTGGCCCTGCGGGTAACAGCGGTAGCGGTGGCAACCCCACGCGCGCGCCAGTTCCCGGATGATCTCCGGGGTGGCGATGCGGTCAAACTGGGCGGCGAGCAGCGCGATGTGCCCCGGATCGCACACCGGGCGCATGGTCATCGGCGAAACAAGCCGGTCGAGCGCGGCCACCATTTCGCGCGTCACGCCGCCGCGTTCGACGTGCTGCCGCAGGGTGCGGGTGGCGGGCGACTCCCATGTCGCGTGCTGGAAATCCACGATCGGCTCCATGAGCATCGCGCAGCGGACGAGCGGCTCGAACACCGCCAGGAGGGCGCCAATCCAACCCCCGTAGCTCATGCCCCAGCACCCCGCGTACGGCGCGCCCATCGCCCGGAACCGCCGCATCAGACTTCGTATCTCCACCACCGCCTGCCTCACCCCGCCCACGGTGCGCGCGCCATCTGGACTCACGGCCAGCTCGCCGCTGATGTAGCCAGACGGGCACCGGTCGTAGTGGAACGGCAAATGCACAAAGACCGCATGCCATCCCTCGCCATTGACCTTCCGCGCCCAGGCGCGATAGCCCACCGCGCTCGCCGACATCAACCCATGCAGAAGAAACATCACGGGCCGATCCCACGAAGGTCCGGCCGGGAAGAACTCGAATACCACCCGGTCATTGTTCGCTTCGCCGAGCGACACGGGACTCGGGCATGTCACCCGCCCGCTGGGAGGCGCGCCAGGGCACAAGTCCAGGGCCAAGTCTTGCGCGGCGTAGAATTCTTCCGCGGAAACACCCTCCCACTCAGCGAGGTAGGTGCCGAGCTTTTCCGGGGTGATCGCCGCCGCGGCGTGACGATGCTGTATGAGGTTCACCAGTTCGAACGTCACGAGATCGATGATCGCGGCCCACCCGCGGTGGAGAAAACGGAGGGGGCTCATAAGGGCGGTGCGAGCGCTCCCCGTACCCAGATCGCTTTAGCCCCGGTGTTGGCGGACACCCTCCCCGGCCTGCCGATCTGTCGTTGGACCAAGTCTCCTCGCTTCATGTTTCTGGCTTCCCGCGATCACCGTTTCTGGCAGAAATGTGCCGGGCATGCATGCCAAAACCGTCCGTCGTGCTATCCCCCTGATGCCGTTCGGCGACATGATCGCCACCGGTCCCCCACGCCCACACCTTCACCGCCCAACCCGCTGAAACCCATGCGCATCTTCGAACGCGTCCTCTTCGCGCTCTTCATCGTCGGCAGCGTGGCTGGCGCGGTCAGCCTCGCCCAGCGCCAATTCCTCCTCCCGGACTACCTGTCTTGGGCAGATGCCATCCTCATATTCCTCGCTGCCTCCAACGTCCTGCTGGCCATGGCCCGGCGCGACGGCTGGCGCGATGCCCTCGCCTCTTTCGCCATCATCGCCTTCGGCTCCGGCGCCGTGGCCGCCCTGGGCGCAACCACCGGTCGCCCGTTCGGGCCCTACGAGTACACGCCGTTCTTCGGCCCACGCATCGCCGGTGTCCTGCCCGCCGCCCTGCCCCTCACCTGGTACATCATCCTCGCCTCCGGCCACTACCTGATTTTCCACTGGCTCAAGCCCGCCTCCCGCCGGCTAACCGCCATCGCCGTCGCCTCCTGGGCCACCTTGTTCGACTTCGTGTTCGAACCATTCGCCGCCTGCGTTAAAAGCTACTGGGTCTGGCAATCCCCCAACGTCCCCCCGCAAAATTACCTCGCCTGGTTCCTCCTCGCTTTCCTCCTCGCCCGAGTCGCCCCGTGGGGACGTGGCCCCATCGACCGATTCGATCCGCGCCCGCCCACCGCCGCGGCCGCCATCCTGATCCTCTCTATCATCGGGAGAATCTCCACTCGTATCTGACTTCGATAACGTCCGACAAACCAGCACCCGCCAATTACTTACCTCAAATGGCGCAAACACTGCCCCAAAACGGACGCGCGCCGCATCGCTTCGTCTTGGCGGAAGCGTCAATCCCATTTGGATTCCATTTGACCCACGCGCTCTGGTATGCATGATTTAAGGTACTGGAGCCAGCGGGTCGCGCGATCGGGATCGCGGCGGTCTGCGTGGGTTCTGGGTGGATCACGGAAAGCTTTTCTGGAACTACGACAGGGTCGCTGCTGATGCACGAGACGATCAATTTCGGCAACCTGTTCACCATCCCGGAACAGGTGCAGGCATTCGCCCAATCTCGCAAGACGGGACAGATAGCGGTTCTCAACGTCAAGCCAGAGGCCAGTCTGTACCTGCAGGACGGCGAGATCGTGCACGCCGAACTTGAAGGGCGAGACGGACTTGAGGCGGCCATCGCCCTGATCAATCTTCCAGACGCCATCACGGAGTTCCGCGTCGGTATCCCGTGCCCGCGCCGAACGGTGCACATGCCCCATGTACAGATCCTCTGCGAGGCCGCCCGCCTGAGCGACGAGAGCGCAGCCCGCATTCATGTCAATGGGGCCGCCGTTCCCGTGATCGGGCCGGTGGAGGAAATCAAATCGAGCCGGCTGGCCAGCGAGCCGATGATCCATGTCTTTGTGCAGGGCCGCGAGAAGACATATGCCATCAAGCCCGGTTTGGTCTATGTCGGCCGCACATCCAACAACGACATCGTGGTGCCCGATCCGACAGTCTCGTCCCACCACGCTTCGATCGAGCGCACCTCGCAGGGCATCATCATGCGAGACCTCGACTCCCGCAACGGGACATTCCTGCGCGGCCAGCGCGTCAGGGAATGCTGGCTCGGGGAAAGCGACGAGATCGCGTTCGGCGCCGTGAAGGCTCTTTTTGCGCGGCCGGCCGCGGCAGCGGCCGCCTGAACCGCCCCCGCCGCGGAAACCGCTGCAGCGCCCAACAGACGATGCAGGAAGTCCACCGGCTGCGTTTCCGTTCCTCCGAAACCGAAGGCGCCATCGAACTGGCGCAGGAGGATGCCCACACCTCCCTCTGCGAGCTTCTCGTCCGCACGGGGATATATCTCAATACGCGCTGCGGCATGCGCGGCCTGTGCCGCGGCTGCGAGGTCTCTCTGGAGGACGGCTCGGTCATGATCGGCGACGAGCGGATCACCGCGCCGGGAACGATTCGGTCGTGTCGGGCCCTGGTCGCCTCGCCCGAGGTCACCATCCGCGTGCCCCCCCGGTCCCTCGCGGGCCACCGGCCCATCGCGATCTCCGAATTCGAGATCCTGGTTCCCTTCGCCCAGGAGCCCACCTTTCCCGGCACGGCGGGCGATGTCGCACTGGCGGCGGACATCGGCACCACGACCGTGGCCATGATCGCCGTGGACATCTGTGACGGCAGGATCCTCGCGGAGGCCGGCGACTTCAATCGGCAGATCCGTTTCGGCGACAACGTGGTCACTCGCATCCACCGGGCCGGCGAGAGCCCAGAGATGCTCGCGCGTCTCCAGGCGTGCGTGTCGGCGGAAACACTCCGCCCCCTGGCACTCCAAGTCTGCACGAAGGCCGGGACGCGCCTGGCCTCCGTCCGCGGCATGACCGTCGCGGGCAACACCGCCATGCTCCACCTCCTCGCGGGTGAGGATCCCTCCCCGCTCGGCGTGGCCCCTTTCCGGGCCCGATTCCTTGAGCCGAGGCGGTTCACCGCCGCCGCCCTGGGCATCGATGCGGCGGACTGGCCGGTGCAGTTCCTCCCGGGCTTGGCCGCATACGTGGGCGCGGACCTGGCGGCCGGTATCCATGCCACCGGCATGCATTTCGCCGAAAAACCAACGCTGCTGGTGGACGTCGGCACCAACGGCGAAATCATCCTCAAGACCCGCGACGGGCTGTTCGGATGCGCCACCGCGGCAGGCCCCGCGTTCGAGGGAGGGATGCTCTCCTCCGGCATGCGGGCGGTGCCGGGGGCCATCTGCCATGTCCGGATGAGCGATGATCCATTCCGCATCGAATCCAGGACCATCAATGGCCTGCCGCCGCAGGGCATCTGTGGCACCGGCGCGCTGGACTTCTTGGCAGAGGGACGGCGAATCGGGTTGCTCGGTCATGCCGGACGCTTCGATGAGGCCTTCCTCGGGCGCGTGCCGAAAGATGTTCTCCGCGACGGCGAGGGCGGTCGCGCGCTCTCGCTCGGCCGATCCGCGGATCGCGAGATCACGATGTCCGAAGTGGACATCGCCCACCTGCTCCAGGCCAAGGCGGCGATCGGCGCGGGCATCAGGACGCTCATGGAGCGCGTCGGACTGGCGCCCACCGACATCAGCCGGGTACTCTTGGCAGGGGGATTCGGAAGGCACATCGACCCCGCCAACGCCATCCGAAGCGGACTGCTGCCCGGATTCCGGGCGGAACAGATCGAGGCGGTCGGCAACACCTCCCTGGCCGGCGCATACATCGCATTGCTCGACCGCAGCGCGGTGGCGGAAATGGATGAAATCCGCGCGAGCATCGATATCGTCGAGCTCAATCTCGATCCGGGATTCGAGGATCGTTTCATCGACGAACTCGCCCTGCCCTGACCCACCCATCGCACATGAGCCACGACTGCAAACGCCAGGCCGAACCGCCGATCCCCCTGGCGGAGTTTCGCGCCATCGCCCTGGCGTACCGCCGCCGGTTCGGTTTTGTCCTCGCCTGCTGTGGGCCATCGGGCGATCTGCTCTTCGGCAACCGCGCCTGCCGGGCCACCAGGGCCAAAGACTCGTGCGCCGGCTGCCGCCTGGCCGCCGTCAACGAGGCCCTGCGCTGGGGTGAACCCTGCGTCAGCCTGTGTCCGGCGGGCCTCGCCATCTGGGCTGTGCCCCTGATGCGAAACGCGCGCGTCACCGGTGGCCTCGTCGCCGCGGGCGTCAACCTGGAACCGGAAAGCGCACCCCCAGCCGAAATCCTCCGACATGTCCGATCGGCAGCCCAGGGCCTCCTCGAGATCGCCGAACAACGCAACGTGACGAATGGCGCCCTCCTGGGGGTCAACCGCGCGCGGGGCAGACAGGAGCGTGAGCGCGCCGAGGCAATCCACGAATTCAAGTCCGCGCCGCCCGACCGCATGCGCCGCGTCTATCTCATCGAGGAGCCATCTCTGCTGGCGGCCGTTTCCCGTGGCGATCGGCGGGGCGCGCGAGGTGCCGTCCAACGCATCCTCGCCGGCTTCCGCAGCGCCGCCCCCGACAGGCCCGACCTGCTCAACGACCTCGCGCTGGAAATCCTCGTCATGATGGCCCGGGCAGCCATCGAGGCCGGGGCAGAGCCGGCCGAGGCCCTCGGCGGCCACGCGCGCTGGCGCCGACGACTCGCCGAACCGCAAGACGAGCGCGCCCTGGGCGCCTGGCTCTCCGAGACCGCCGAACGCCTCGCCGCCGCCATCCCCAAAGGTGTCGGCCACTTCAACGCCTCCCTCGCCAAAGCCGTCGCGTTCATCGAAAAGAACCTCTCCCGGGATGTCGGCCGCGACGAGACCGCGCGCGCCGTGGGCATGTCGCCCAGCCATTTCTCTCGCGTGGTGCGACGAGAGCTCGACCGCACGTTCACCGCCCTGGTCGCCGGTTTGCGCATCGACCGGGCCCGTCATCTTCTCGCCCGCACCGACAAGAGCCTCGTCCAGATCGCCCTCGACTGCGGCTTCTGTGACCAGAGCCATTTTAGCAAGGCCTTCCGCCGCCACGCCGGCGTGGCCCCGCTCGAATTCCGGAAAACACACGCGCCGAGCCAACCGGACCGCTGAGCACGGGGATACAAAATCCCCGCACCCTCATACCAGATCGCATCCGGCACCCCGGGTAGCCTAATATCTTCCCGCCGCACAGAAGGGACCCGACAACCATGGACCGCTCATTCTATCTCGACCTCGCGCGATCTGGCGCGCGCTTCCCCATCGGCGCCCACCTCGTGCTCTGCGAAAAACCCGACCACGACGCGCTGCTCACCCAGGGTGAGGGCCTGGGCCGGGTTATCGCGGAAACCGCCGACCGATTCAGGACGCCGCTGGCGCTGCCACTGATGGACCTCATGGTCGAAAAAGCCGATCTGCTCACCATGATCGGAATCCCCGAAGCGCAGGTGAACACCCACCACTTCGACGCCTGCCCCCCGGATGACATCATCGCGCGCATCCGGTCCTCGCTGGACTCCCCGCCTTCGCCGCGCATGCGCGCCAACTGTGAGGCGATCCGCCACGTCGCTTCCCGTCGGCCCGACCTCGTGCCGGCGGGCATGGCCATCGGCCCGTTCTCGCTCATGACGAAACTCCTCAACGATCCGATCACGCCCGTCTTCATGGCCGGCTCCGGCGTGACCGGCGCGGAGGACCCCGAGGTTCACGCCGTCGAGATCGCCCTGGAACTGGCCGTCCTCGTCATCCAGCGCGGCATCCGAATGCAGGTCGATGCCGGCGCGCGCGCCGTCTGCGTCTGCGAGCCCGCCGCCAATAAGGTCTACCTGTCGCCAAGACAGCTGGATGCCGGCGCCGATATCTTCGAGCGCCTCGTCATGGCCAACCTCCGCCGGATCAAGGCCACCCTCGACGAACTGGGCGCCGACCTGATCCTCCACGATTGCGGGGAACTGATCGACCCCATGATCCGGGATTTCGCCACCCTCGACCCCGCCATCCTCTCCCTCGGCAGTTCCCGAAAACTCTGGGAGGACTCGCGCTGGGTGCCCAAGACCACCGTTCTCTTCGGCAACCTCCCCACGAAGAACTTCTATTCCGATGCCCAGGTCCCGCTGGATTCCGTCGGAGAACTTTCTCGCGACCTGATCCGCCGCATGCGTCAGGTCGGCCACCCTTTCATCCTCGGCTCCGAGTGCGACGTCCTGTCTGTCCCCGGAAGCGAGGGCATCATCAAGGCAAAGATCGAACGCATGATGACCTGTGAGGCCTAGCTCGAAAATAGGGCGTAACGGCCGAGTAGCGAAGGGCTTGCGCCCTTCGGCGGTGGCCATGGGCACGATGCCCTTGCCACGGTCCTGTGGCACGGGCGTCCCGCCCTCGGGCGGCATGGGATCTGTCTCGAAAAAACGTCGGTGCGGTCACGTCTTAGCCCCAATGGCCAGACGCTCACGCGATGGGCTGCGCCGCGGCTCTCGCCCCCCCGGCCGGCGCAGCCTCGACCGCTTCCACGATCCGATCATCGGCGGTCATGTGCGGCGTCTGCCCAGGGCCGATCACGATGAATCGCGCATCGTCCCACGCGCCACAGAGCAGATCGCGCAGGAGCCCCGGGTCCCCCACCTGCATGTCGAACGACCAGCCAAGCCAATCCGCGCACTGCTTCGAGAACGCCACGTCGTTCTCCGAGTAGCCAGGTCCAAGGTGGACATACGCCGCGCGGTTATACTTCCGGAACCAGGATTGCTCCTGCTCCATCAGGTATTCGGCGTCCTCCTCCCCATACTTCTCCCGGTATTCCCGGAGCAGCTTCTCGTGCCTCTCGGGACCCGGCGGCACATGGCATCGGTTCCACCCGGGGCTGTACCAATACGTCCCGGGGTGCCTCGCGACATACTCGCCGTAGCGCTCCCGGCTCCCCAGCAACAGCGTGATGCAATCGTGGGCGCGCGGCACGCCCACCCGGCAGCGGGAAGGGCAGATCCCCTCCACACCCCGGCTGCACAGCCCATACACCAGCGCGATAGCCGACACCGCCGGGAACCCGGCCTCCACCCTCTCGATCGCCCCCTGGACCTCCCGCCGCAGCCGGTCCGGCTCGTTGTGCAAGCCTTGCGGCAGAATCTCAATGTGGGTAATATGCCCAAAAGGTTTTGCAAAGTGCCTCACCTCGTCCTCGAGCACAGCGCAGGCGATCACCGCCATCGGCTCCGCCCGGTGGCCCTCAGCGCCCATCGTCGGCCCCCCCGGACCGACGCGGAGACGCGCCGCTCCAAGTTTGTACAAACGCAACCACGGAGGAATTCATGAACCCAATACTCGCCTCGATTACCGAAGCTATCAAGAAGGGTGATCGAAAAAACGCCACCGCCCAGACCCAGGCCGCCATCGACGGACAGCTCAAGCCCGACGAGATCCTCGGGGCCCTGGTCGCTGGCATGGACGATGTCGGCCGCAGGTTCAAGAATAACGAGATCTACGTGCCCGAGGTGCTCATTGCGGCCCGCGCCATGAAGGAAAGCATGGTCCTCCTCAAACCCCTGCTGATCAAAGCCGGAGTCGCCCCAGCCCACACCGCGATCATCGGAACGGTCCAGGGCGACCTCCACGACATCGGGAAAAACCTCGTCGCCATGATGTGGACCGGCGCCAATTTCAACGTCATCGACCTCGGCACGGACGTCTCGCCAGAGCGCTTCGTCAGCGCCGCCAAGGAACATGCCGCCCACCTCGTCGGCCTCTCCGCCCTGCTCACCACCACCATGCCCGCCATGAAGAATACCGTGAAGGCCCTTCGCGACGCGGGCCTCGCCGGCGTCAAGATCGCCGTCGGCGGTGCGCCCGTCACCCAGTCCTTCGCCGAGGAGATCGGCGCCGATGGCTTCTCCCCCGACGCCGGTTCCGCAGTCGACATGGCCCGCCAACTCGTCGGGGCGGCATAGAGGCCCAGCCCGATGGCCCGAAATCCCATGGGCAGGATCCCCGGACCGTTCTTCTCCCTCGGCGATCGGAGGCGGGGGCGGCTAGGGCCGGTCGCCCTCCGGGCGCGGTTTTGATGCGCGACAATGCCCCGTCACCGGGGCATGACGCCTGACCTGAAACTCCGCACGCATTTGGCGTCTCGCAGAGACGCCCCACAAGTCTTGTAGGCCGCCTGTATCAGGCGGCAGTGGGCGTCAAGTTTCCCCATGAAGATGCGACGCCCCCGGACGCCGGCGGCGGGGCTAAGCCAAAAACTTCGGGCGCTGTTCGCGGGCGCGGCTCGTGCCCCGACCCAGGATCCGGGCCGGGAGGGTCTTGGACTGCGGTGGCAGAGTCCGGCAACCGCCGGACGACGCCACCGCTTTGGCAGCGCGCGAAGCGCGAGCCGGGACCATCGGGTTCGGCTCCGCCGGGGGCAAAAGCGGTGCCGCCGCTTCGCTCTGCCACCGCAGTCCAAAAAGGCCCCGCCCCCAGAAGTTTCATCATGAATCATCCGGCGCGTGGACCCCTCTGGCTAGCGCCGCCCCGGCACGCCGGACGCGGCGTTCTCACCGGCCGTGGCACCATTGCCGCGCCGAAGCCCGCTTTGCAACGGGCGCGGGATGATGTTAACTGCCTGAGGCGACCCGCCCGATGGCGGACCACCGCCGGAAACAAACCGCATGGGCCCCTCACAGCCGAGTGACCATATCCGCGCCTGGGCGATCTCAGCCTGCTTCCTCCTCGGTGTGCCCGGCGCACCTGCGCTGCTCACCCCGGATCGCCTCCTCGTGGTCTATAATGAATCTCTGCCGGCCTCCCAGGAGGTGGCCCGATACTACTGTGCGGGTCGCGGCATCCCGCCCGAACGCATGCTCGGAATCCGCTGCCCCGCGGTTGAGGAAATCTCGCGCGAGGAATTCGAGCGCTCGGTGCGGGACCCCATCGACGCCCAATTCGTGGGCAAGGGTTGGATCGCGCGAGAGTCCAAGGAGGTCCGCCACGAGCGCCGGTCCGTGCGCCTCGAGATCCCCACCCACAACGAAATCTATGGCATCGCGCTCTGCTGGGGCGTGCCGCTCCGCATCGCGGACGACACCAACCGCGCCGAGGCCGGCGCCGCACCGCAGGCGCGCACCACCGCCGCGGCCGTGGACTCGGAACTGGCCGTCCTGCCCATCCGGGGCACGCGTCTCAGCGGCCCCCTGGCCAATCCTTTCTACAGGTGCCCGCAAGGATTCGACGGGCGCTTCGCGCGCAATATCATGCTCGTCACCCGCCTCGATGGACCATCGCCCGACACGGTCAAGGCCCGCCTCGATGACGCGTGGCGCGCCGAGCGCGAGGGACTCGTGGGCTGGGCATGCTTTGACGCGCGGGGCATCAAGGATGGCGGCTACAAGCAGGGCGATGACTGGCTGCTGCGCGCGGCGCAGATGACGCGCCGATGGGGCATGCCCACCACCATCGACGAGGGCGATGCCATCGTCGGCCCAGACGCCCTGTGGTCAGATATCGCCCTTTACGCGGGCTGGTATGCCGGATCGATTTCTGGCGCGCTAGCCGAACCTTCCTTCCGCTTCCGGCCCGGCGCCGTCGCCTACCATATCCACTCCTTCAGCGCCAGCACCGTGCGAAATGCCAACGCCGCCTGGGTCGGACCCCTCGTCGACCGGGGCGCCGCCGCGACCATCGGTTCGGTCCTTGAGCCCTACCTCTCCCTGACGCCAAACGTGGATGTTTTCGTGGAGAACCTCCTGCTCGGCCGGACGTTCGCCGAGGCGGCCTATGCCTCGGAGCCAGTGCTGTCTTGGATGATCACCTTCGTCGGCGATCCGCTCTACCGGCCCTTTCCCGAGTTTCCGGAGGCATGGCTCCAGGAACACCTCCGCGTTACGGACGGGATGCACCCGTGGTACTTCTTCGCTTCCGCGAACCGCCGCAAGAATCCCACCAACGTCGGGTCCATCTTCTCAGAGGTCGATGCGTATCTCGCCACTCGCGTTGACCCCCTCGCTCACGAGCTCGGCGGACAATTCTTCGCGGACACTTTCGACCCCGGCAAGGCTATATCCAGCTACACCAAAGGTGCCACCCTGGCACCGGGCTCACCGGCCGCAACCCGCATTAGCCTCAAGGCGGTGCGCTTGCTCACAGAAGAAAAGCGATTCGGCGAGGCCTGGACCATTCTGGATGGCCTGGGAAAAACCGCCGCCGACAACCCCCTCGTCCGCGCCACCGCCGAACAGCTGAGCAAGCGGGCCGACGCGCAGCCCGTGAGCCCGTTCTGGCGCTCGGCGCTCCAGGGCCCCGCCCAGCCCATGGGCACCAACGCGCCCGCATCGCCCGTGGCCGCCAACCCTCCCGGCGGGAGCGCGATCCCGCTCTTCCTCCAGGATCCGTCGACCGCGAGGTCACCCTCCCTCCCCACCAACACAACGCCCCGTATGACAGCCCCAAAAATGACCTTTCCCACTATCAACAGACCTCAGCTCAGGCCGCCCACGCTGGAACCGCACATCCCAAACCCGCGCCCTCCCGACAAATGAACCCCATGCACTCCCCCATCGGCCTCACCGGTGGCCCCGGCTGCGGCAAAAGCGCCGCTGCCACGTGCCTCGCAGATGCGGGATTCGACATCATCGACACCGATGCCCTCGCGCGCGAGGCCGTCGAACCCGGCCGCCGCGCCACCCGCGCCATCCTCCGCGATTTCGGTGCCCGGTTCTTCGATCCCGATGGCCGCCTCCGGCGCGACGACCTCGCGCGACTCGTCTTCGCCGATGACGCCGCCCGCGAGCGCCTCAATGCCATCGTCCATCCCGTGATCCGCGCCATGTGGAAATCTGCCGCGAGGCGATCGGCCGAGGCCGGCCGCCCCTGCGCCGTGGTCATCCCCCTCCTATTCGAATCCTCCCTGGAAAAAGAATTCGCCGCCACCGTCTGCGTGGGTTGCTCGCCCCAGACCCAGCAAGGGCGCCTCCTCGCGCGCGGTTGGGACGACACCATGATCCGCATGCGCGTCGCCGCACAATTGCCCCTCGAGGAAAAATGCCGCCGCGCCACCTACGTCATCTGGAACGACGGCCCGATCGATCTCCTTCGGGACCAGATCGCCACACTGGTCCGGCTGCTGGCCTCCGACCCCCCAAAAAAACTGGGCTTGCAAAACATCGCAACCTGATCCAGCTTTCCGTCGGTTCAGCACCGCCCCGCTGGCCTTCAACCAATCTTTCCGATGGCGCGGAGCGGTTCTCCCGAGGAAATCAATCATGCCTAGATTCAAATCGTACAAGCGTCGGCACCGGGGCCACGGTGGCGGAGGCGGCGGCGGTGGCCACCCACGCGAAGAGGGCCTCCCGGTCGATGACGCCATCATCGACCCGCCAGCACCCCAGGCTTCCGTCGCCCAAGCGCCCCAGCCTGCCCCCGGCGGAGAACCCTTCAATGGATCGGGCGAAGGCTCTCCCGATACCGCCGCCGCACCCCAGGTGCCCCTCAAACCCGGGCTCCAGCTCGAGTTGGCCAAGCTCCAGGACCTCCCCATGGCCGACCTCAACCGCCTCGCCTGCGAGGAGTTCGGCATCGAGAACTACGGCACCCTCCGCAAACACGAGATCATCTTCGAGATCCTGAAGAAAAATGCCGAGCGCCGCGGCAACATGCATGCCGAAGGCGTCATCGAGCGGCTCAGCGACGGGTACGGCTTCCTCCGCTCCTCGCGCTTCAACTACACCCCTTCGCCCGACGACATCTACGTGCCCCCTTCCCTCATGCGCCGCTACAACCTCCGCACCGGCGACCTGGTCTCCGGCGAGATTCGCGCGCCCAAGGAGAAGGAGCGCTACTTCGCCCTCGTGCGCCTCGACAAGATCGAGGGCCGCCCTCCCGAGCAACAGGTCCAGAAGGTCCACTTCGATAACCTCACACCGCTGTTCCCCAATAGGCGCATCATCCTTGAGACAGAACCCAAGGAACACGCCATGCGGGCCATGGACCTCGTCACCCCCATCGGCTTCGGCCAGCGCGGCCTCATCGTCTCACCCCCCCGCGTGGGCAAGACGATCCTCATGCAGAAGATGGCCAACGCCATCACCACGAATAACCCGAAGGCCTACCTCATCGTCCTGCTCATCGACGAGCGCCCCGAGGAGGTCACCGACATGCTCCGCTCCGTCAAGGGCGAGGTCGTGTCCTCCACCTTCGATGAGACCCCCGACCGCCACGTGCAGGTCGCCGAAATCGTCATCGAGCGAGCGCGCCGCATGGCCGAGCAGAAGATCGACGTCATCATCCTGCTGGACAGCATCACTCGCCTCGCCCGCGCCTATAACACCCTCCAGCCCCACAGCGGCAAAATCCTCTCGGGCGGCGTGGACGCCAACGCGCTCCACAAACCCAAGCGCTTCTTCGGCGCCGCCCGCAACATCGAGGAGGGCGGCAGCATCACCATCATCGCGACCGCGCTCATCGAGACGGGCAGCAAGATGGACGAGGTCATCTTCGAGGAGTTCAAGGGCACCGGCAACATGGAGATCAACCTCGATCGCGCCCTGTCCGACAAGCGCGTCTACCCCGCCGTCAACATCGCGAAATCGGGCACCCGCAAGGAAGAGCTCCTCTACCATCCGGACGAATTGACCCGCATCCACGCCCTGCGCAAGGCGCTCAGCAGCGTCCCCCCCGTGGAGGCCATGGAACTCCTGCTCGAGCGTGTCCGCAAGACGAAGACCAATGCGGAATTCTTGATGACGATGAACCTCAAGGACGCCTGAACGTCCCGCCGGTCCGCCGGCTGACCCCGCGGGTGAAACCATGCGCGCAGCGCTGGCCGCACTGACCAAGGGATGCCTTGGCGCACTGTCGCTCTGGTGCGCCGCGCTCGGACTCCTCTTGGCCACGGCGGCGATCGCCGCCTGCTCCTTCGCCGCGGGATGGTGCTACGGCGAGCATCGGCGCAGCCGCGCAGCACTGGAATCCGTGGTCGCCGGACTCGCCGCCAGGGGCGAATTCGTCGGCGTGGCGCCCGCGCCAGCCGATCCCGGATCGACGAATCCAGATCTTGCCGCCAATGCGGAAAAGCTGCGCGGCCTCGCCCGCAGCTGCGCCATCGGACGCAAATGGCCCAAGTGCCGCGAACTGCTCGGCGGAAGACTGGCCCGCGTCGGCTGGAGGTCCGATGCGGCCCCGTCACACAACGGCGGACTCGCGTGGGTTGACGTCGCCTGCCAACTGGAGATGGCCTTCGAGGTACTCGAGGATGTCCACGCCATCCTGGACGCGGGCCGATGCGGCCCGGCGACCGCGGTCGATGAAGCCATCGATCGCGCCATCGTTCCCTGGCTCGCCTGGTCCGCCATGGAAAGCCTGCACGACCTTGATTCCGCCGGGGCGATCCGCGAAATCGCCCGCATCCGACGCCTCGCCGATCGCCACAGCCATATCCCCAGCCTCGATGCACAACTCTGGCGCTGCGCGCTCCTGAAGAGTGCCATCCGCCTCTCTTGGGAGGTCCTCCAGACCCCGGCCCTCGACGGAAAAACCCTGGAGGCTCTCGCCACGCTCTGGGCGGAGGATCAGCCGCTCGCCGGAATCTCCGAGACGCTGCGCCGCGAGCGCTCCATCGGCATCGGCGCCTTCGCCGCCCTCGTTCGCTCGATGGAGACGGACGCCGGATGGAGAACGAGGCTGTGCGAACTGGGCAGCGCCATGGCCGAGCGCCGCGATGCCGTCGGCTGGATCGGCGAGGCCACCGCATGGATGCGCTATGGCCTCTGGCGCGTCCTCTGGGCCGACGAGGAACTCGCCTGTTTCCTCAGTTCCTTGCAGATCGTGATCGATCACATCGACGGCAACGCCAGCAAACTGTCGTGGTCCGGCATCCGCGGGGCATGGGCGACCGCCGAATCCAGTCTGGCCGGCCGGTCAAACCGCATGGGGCTCGATCGCCTGATCATCGGGTCCGTCGGTCTCAACGGGGGCCGCGCCGCCTGTCAGGTGATCCTCGAGTACGAGGCCGAACGGCGCATGCTGCTCATCGACATCGCCCGCTGCCGCTACGATCTCGACCACGGCGACACCCCCGCCGATCTCGGACAACTCGTTCCCGCCTATCTCCCCCGAATCCCCCTCGATCCCATGGACGGAATGCCCCTCCGCTATCGTCTCGATCCCTGTGGCGGGCCGATCCTCTATTCGGTGGGTCCCGACTGCAGGGATGATAATGGCAGCCCCGAGAAACCTGACTCGCAACCGGCTGCGGCCCTCTCGCATGGGCGCGACATGGTCTGGCCCATCGCAGATTTTCCCAGATCCGTCGAATAGGCCCCGGGGCACCACCGGGGATGAAAATGAGACGTAGGAGCGCGCTTGCGCGCGATTCGCGCATGGGATCGCCCGCAAGCAGGCTCCCACTGCCCGGCATCTGAATTTTCGGATCAGTGAAAACGGTTTTGCGAGATCACTTTCGCGCGAGCCCACCCTGAGCGCGTCGGGCCACTGCGCCACGTATCGGACGGACCCATTATGGAACCGGACCGAGCGGGCACCCGCGATATCCGTGCGATCCGGCGTTGGCGTCTCGGCTCAGAGCAGCCCCTCGCCTTCGAGTTCCGAGAGCCGCGCCTCGTCGTGATCCGCCACGACCTCCTTGAGCCCGGGCAGATCGACCAGTAGTTCGAGGCAGAGGCTCGCCTCGCCGCCCCCCGGCATGCCCGTGGTCTCCATCACCCGCGAATCCTGGGTCACGTATACCCACGCAAACTCGTCCCCGTTCAACACCCGAAATTGCAAATTCTTCTCCCATCGCACCTCGCCTGCCCCCCCCACGCGCGTGGTCGCCACATCGCGCTCCAGGACCTGCTCCAGCCCCTCATAACGCTCCAGCCACAGGTCGACAATATACCTGAGCAGCACCTCGCCCAGCGGCTCCTCAAAAACCGCAACGAAACCTATGGAAAACGGATTGACCATCTTCGGAAAAACTTAGTCGATCATCGGCCGGAGGGCAACCACGCGCCCTTCACCCTCGAAGTCTCCCCGCCATTCTTGGATTGCCGTGATCGGTCGCCCGACTACCCTTCAACTCTCATGCCCAAGGCACTTGTCACTGGGATCACGGGGCAGGACGGTTCCTACCTCACCGAACTCCTGCTCGGCAAGGGTTATGAGGTGCACGGGATCATCCGCCGCGCCAGCACCTTCAACACCCATCGCCTCGACCATCTCTATCAGGACCCCCACGCCGAAAAGCCAAAACTCTTCCTGCACTATGGCGACATGACCGACCCCGTCATGCTCGTCAGGCTGCTATACAGCCTCCAACCGGATGAGGTCTACAACCTCGCGGCCCAAAGCCATGTCCGCGTTAGCTTCGATGTGCCGGAATACACGTGCGACGTCACCGCGGTAGGGGCCCTGCGTCTCTTGGAGGCGATCCGCGAATCCGGCCTGAAATGCCGGTTCTATCAGGCCTCCAGCAGCGAGATGTTCGGGAAGGTCGCCGAAACGCCGCAGCGCGAGACGACGCCCTTCCATCCCCGGAGCCCCTACGCCTGCGCCAAGGTCTTCGCCCACTACGCGATGATGAATTACCGCGAGGGCTATGGCATGTTCAACTGCTCCGGGATCCTCTTCAACCACGAGTCGCCCCGGCGCGGTGAGACGTTCGTCACCCGAAAGATCACCCGCGCCGTCGCCCGCATCAAGGCCGGCCTCGACAAGGCCCTTTTCCTCGGAAATCTCGACGCCAAGCGCGACTGGGGTTACGCGCCCGAGTACGTCCAGGCCATGTGGCTCATGCTCCAGCAGGACAGGCCCGACGATTATGTCGTCGCCACCGGCGAGACACATTCGGTCCGCGAATTCCTCTCGGAGGCCTTCGGCTGCGTCGGGCTCGACTGGCGCCAGTTCGTCAAACACGACCCGCGCTACGAGCGCCCCGCCGAGGTTGATCTCCTGCTCGGCGATGCCGCCAAGGCCAGGCGCGTGCTCGGATGGCAACCGCAAACCACCTTCAAGGAACTGGTGCGCATCATGGTCGAGGCCGACATGGCCACCGTCCAGCGGGAGATGTACGGCACGCACGGGGGGCCCACTTGAGCTTCTGGACGGACCGGCGGGTCCTCGTCACCGGCGGCAACGGCTTTCTCGGCAGGCACCTGCTCGCCGAACTCCGCCGCGCCGGATGCGCGCGCATCGATGCCCCGCGCAGCGCCGAATTCGATCTCACCCGGCCGGACGACGCGGCCCGCATGATCGGTGCCGCGAAACCCGAGATCATCTTCCACCTCGCGGCCGTGTGCGGCGGCATCGGCGCCAACCGTGCCGAGCCAGGGAGGTTCTTCTACGCGAACGCCATGATGGGCCTCCACCTCCTCGAGGCCGCATGTCGCGCGGCCGTGCCAAAGACCGTGCTGGTTGGCAGCATCTGCGCGTACCCCAAGTTCGCGCCCGTACCCTTCCGCGAGGAGTCCCTCTGGGACGGTTATCCCGAAGAGACCAACGCACCCTACGGCCTCGCAAAAAAAATGCTGCTGGTCCAGGCGCAGGCCTACCGGGCCCAGTACGGGACCAATGCCATCTACCTGCTGCCCGTTAACCTCTACGGCCCCCATGATAATTTCGACCCGGAGACATCCCACGTCATCCCCGCCATGGTCCTCAAGTTCGAGACGGCCCGCCGGGAGAATCGCCCGTCGGTGCGCCTCTGGGGCACGGGATCCGCATCCCGGGAATTCCTCTACGCGCCCGACTGCGCCGAGGCCCTCAGGCTCGCCGCCGAACGCTACGATGGCCCCGCCCCCGTGAACATCGGCGCCGGCTTTGAAATCACAATCCGCGATCTTGCGGAGAAAGTGCGCCGCCTGGTCGGTTACACGGGGGAAATCCAGTGGGACGCCTCAAAGCCCGACGGCCAGCCCAGGCGCATGCTCGACACTTCGCGCGCGAGGGAGTTGTTCGGGTTTGAGGCGCGGACGCCCTTCGAGGAAGGGCTGGCCAGGACGATCGCCTGGTACCGCGAGGCCTATTCGTAGAAGCCCGCTTGCGGGCTATTTCTCGGCGTTCACCGGGCCAGAAAGATCGCCGCCATGGCCGCGGCCGCGGAGACGTAGCTGGCGGGATCGTGCGTCACAAATCGCACCGGATCCTCGTGCAGTTCGCCCCGGTGATTGATGAGCCAGAGTCGGCCCACCCAAAAGACAATCACGAGGCACAGTGCCCAGAGCATGGTGCGATTTCCGTAGCTGGCCGCCGCCTCCGCACTGCCGATGTAGATAGCCACGACGAAGACCGACAGGAGGCCGCTCGCCACGCCGAGGAACCCGACCTCCTCCAGATCCGCGCTCCGGTAGCCCCTGCCCTCCGCGTTGTCCCTCTGCGCCTCCCGCAGCGCCCGCAATTCAGCGTACCGCTTGGCCAGCGCCAATGAGAGGAACAGGAAGAGAGCAAACCCCATCAGCCAGTTAGACACCCCGATGCCAGCGGCCCAACCACCCCCCACGATCCGCAACAGGAACATCACCGTCAGCGCCAATGCGTCCACGACCACGTAGCGCTTCAGGGCCAGCGTGTAGAAGATCGAAAGAATCCCATAGGCGACAAGCACCCAGCGAAATCCCGCGGGCAGCAGCGCCGCGGCCGCGACAGCCCCGGCTATCAGCAATGGCATCGCAACCAGCGCCTCGCGCATGCCGAGCACCCCCGAGGCCAGCGGCCGCCCGCACTTGTCCGGATGTCGCCGGTCAAACTCAAGATCGACGATGTCATTGAATACGTAGAGCGCCGAGGCCAGGAGGCTGAAGCACGCCGCCCCCACCAGACACGAGAGGAGGACCCCCGTCTCCTCAAACTTGTAGGAGGTGAACGCGGGCGCCAATACCACGAGGTTCTTCAACCACTGCCGGACCCTAAGTTCCTGCATCCACGCGCCAATCCCCGCCCGCCCTGCCTCATCCCACACCCGCACCCGGAGAGCCACCTCGCGCGCCGCCCCCTCAAGCCGCCGCGGCACGTCCACGAGAATGGCCTCCCTCGCACGCCGCCAGACCCGCAGATCGACGCCGCGATCCCCGGCATAGTCAAACCCGCGTTCGCCAAACCTCGCCACCAGCCACTCGGCCTTCGGCCCCCCTGACAGATTCACACCGCGGCGGGTGCCCTCGGCGCCCGAGAAAAATCCGAATCGCCGCGCCATCCGCCTGACCAGCCAGTGGTGCGAGCCACTGACCAACAACAGTTGGCGCCCCGATTTCGCCTGGGAACGCAGCCATTCGATCAGGCGCCCCCGGACCGGGAGACAATCCAGATCGGGGCGCGCTTCGCGCGCCAGCCTCGCTTTCAGATACGGCCGGCCCCTTGACCACCACACCGGCAGCAGCAGCACGCACCAAGGCCGCCGCCGCAAAAGGGCGGTGATGCATTCCCACATGAGATCCGTCCGCAGGACGGTCCCATCCAAGTCAACACACAGGGGCACCGCATCGGACGACTGTTCTGATTCACTCATGGAAGCAGATCCATACTACCATTTTGAGTCGAAGGAAAAAAGTCCTCGTCCCACCGGCATGCGCGGCGGGCACCACCGGGGCGGCAAATTGTAGCGAAGCCGATCGCCAGAGGCGATTTTACGAACATTCCGGCTTCGGCGTTCGCTCAGCCAGCGCCACGGGCGGGACGCCCGTGCCACGAAACCGTGGCATGGGCATCTTTCCCATGTCCCTCGCCGGAGGGCGCAAGCCCTTTGCAACTTGGTCGTTACGCCCCATTTTCGAGCTAGCGCCGCCGACGACACCCGAGGACGCCACATCATTCTGGGGGAAACTCGGCGCCCGTCGCCGCCTGACACAGGCGGCCCACAAGACTTGTGGGGCGTCTCTCCGAGACGCCAAACACGCGCGAGACTTTGGGCCAGATGCCGCCGAGCGGGACACGGGCCACTCGCCACGAGCCCATCACTTGCTGATTTCGGCTCCACCCTCCACACGACGCGAGCCCAAGACTGCCATGAAATGCAGGCGCCCCCCGAATATCCACTCAAAGGGCTGATGGTAGAGCCGCAGGGGTGATTCCAACGATCTCCACTCGAATCCGGCCCCGGCGACCAGCGCTTGCCATGACTCGGGACTCCCATACCGATACAGGCAACGGACGCCCGCCGCATAGTTCGCGGCCCAGTCCAGCGCGCAGATGCGGAGGTACTGCAGCCTGGACCGATGCCAGTGATCCTTCAGCAGCACCTCCCGCCGCGCCACCCGACGGCACTCCCGCAACAGCTCCAACGGCCGCGCCTCGTGATGCACGACATCCGCCAGTAAAACCACGTCGAACGCCCCGTCCTCGAAAGGAAATCTGTCGCCCTCGAGCCGCGTCACCGGAATCGCTTCGCCCCCGCGCGGCGCCCGCTCCAGACCTTCGAAACGGACTCCCGGCAGCGCCATCATGCACGCACCGGCCAACGCGCCAACGCCACAACCGACATCCAGGACGCGGTCTCCCTCCCGAAGGCGCGGCACAATAAGTCGGCATAGCCCCTGCACGCGGGGGCGATATGCGACCGCCATGTGCGCCGAACCGATCAGGCGCTTGCACAAAATATCAATGGCCATGGTAATAACGCATGGCTGCACTCGCGCGCCTCCGGGAGGGGGACCGGACGGGCCAGAGGTCCCCGACCGGCGCACTGGCGCGGTTTCGGCGGCTCACTCCGCCCTCCGGTACGCGACGAGGCGATAGGGCGCCGCCGCGCCAAACGGCATCCGGTCCGCGCCATCGCCCAATGAACCGAGCGAGACCCACTTTCCGCCAAGGATCGATGCCAGGCTTCCGGCGTCCACCTCCGGTCGCACGCACGCGGCCGTGATCGACCGGCGCACATCATCGGGGATCTCTGCAACCATGTCCGACGCCCGAGGATAGACGCCCCCGGCGATCGGCCTCAGCGCGAAATATGCGGAAGGATCACACAGCACGCGATCCCCCCCATGGAACTTCCCCGCCACAAACATCTCCACGCGCCGATAGTCGCGCTCGCCCCACTCCAGCACACACACGCACAGGCGCGCGGGCGCACCCGCGACTATCGCCCCCGCCGTGCAAATGATGGCGGCGCCCCGCGCGAGCGAGGGGCCATCGACCGACATCAGTTGCGCCAGGGAGAGAACCGCCGGAAAGAACGCGAGCCAACTGTAGTACGAGGGCCATTTGCCCAAAAGCGCCTGCAGCACGCCCACGGTCAAAATCCCCATCAGGGCAAGAACCGCGATGCGGCGACCGCCGGGACGGCCCCTGAAGAAGAGGGCCGCGACACCCAACCCAAGGCACACCAGCAGGAGGCTCGGATCGCGGAAACCATCCAGTCTGAACTGGAAATGTGGCGAGAAGATGCCGTTCTGGTAGAGGCGCGAACAGAGCACGAAAGACTCCCAGCTTCCCGTCGCGCGATAGAATCCCACCATCGATACCGCCCCCACCCCGAATCCCGTCCACGCCATGGCGACCGGCCCGATCCAGCCCCGGCCCAACAGAAAGACCAGAAACACGCCCACCACCGCAAGATACGGCCCAAGGAACAGCCCGCACCACGGCGCGGCCGCCCCCAGAAAGAAGAAGGCCACGAGCCGCTCCCGCCCACGGTCCGCGGCGAGCACCGCGTAGTTCGCCGCCCACCAGAGCATCGCCAGCGCATCCCCGCGCCCACTCCGATAACTGAAAACCACACCGGCCGCGCACAACAGTGCCCCCAGCAACAGCAACCCCACACCCGATGAACGCGCGTGACCCCGCCGTCGTGCCGTCCACCAGATCCACCCCGCCGCGCAGGCCGCCATCAGGATCGGCAGCACCCTGACCTGCCAGAGTCCCACCCCCATGATCTTCAGCCATCCACCAAGCGCAAAGCCATAGGCGGGAACCAGCCCCGGCCAGAAGACGTGCTCCCCCACCAGCGTCCAAGCGGTCGTCCGAAACCCATCCCCCGCCGCAAAGTGGATCGCCGGATCCGCAAAATACACCTCGTCGTGCCACGCGGTCGGCGAGCGCGTCACCGTCGCCAGGTTCGCCACCAGCACGACCAGCCACAGCAGTGCCGCAAACAGCATCTCGCGCCTGGTGATCACTTCATTCCGCGCCATTCGTCAAATCCAACGCCGTCGCCGCAGAAAGTCGCGCCCGTGGTGCAGCCGGGCAGGGCCGACCCACCCCGTGCATCCCCTATTCTCGGGCCAGACATCTTGCCCGCCGCGACGGCCACCACCGGGGATGAAAATGCGGTTGTGGGGCGTCTGTGTCAGACGCCGTCCACCCACCTCTGCCGTCTCACAGGGACGGCCTACAAGATCCGCGATTCTCGAGTCAGCCTTTCCGCGTCACGAAATGCCGCCCGAGCACAAGCGCGTCCATCTGCGTCCGGAGGAAACACCTGATGGCCTCATTCGGCGTCCGCACGATGGGCTCGTTCTCGTTCAGCGACGTGTTCAGCACGATCGGCACCCCGGTCCGATCCTCAAACCGTTTGATCAGCGCCCAGTATCTCGGGTTGGTGCGCCGCGATACCGTCTGCAGCCGCCCGGAACCATCGACGTGCGTCACGGCGGGAATCACGGCCCTCTTCTCCGGCCTCACCTGGAATACCTTCTCCATGAACGGCGATGGCGCATCGACCTCGAAGTACTCGGCGACTCGCTCCTCCAGAATGCTCGGGGCAAACGGCCGAAATTTTTCTCGAAACTTGATCTTCAGATTGATGATGTCCCGCATGTCCTCGCGCCGCGGATCGGCGAGCAACGAGCGGCTGCCGAGCGCGCGGGCGCCGAATTCCATCCGACCGCAGAACCACCCGATCACGCGACCCTCGCAAAGGGCGGCAACGACGCGATCCATCAGCGCGTCATCCCCCATGGACTCGTGCTGCACTCCTTCCGCCCGGATGGCGTCGAGGCATTCGGCGTCCGTGACCTCGCAACCCCAATAGGCGTGATCCAAAACAAAGCCCCGCGGCTTGCCCAGGACCCGGTGCCACACGTGGAACGCCGCGCCAAACGAGGTCCCGTTGTCCGCCGCGCCGCCCGGCACGTACACGCTCTTGAAAGGCGTCCGCAGCGTCACCTTGCCATTTGCCACGGAATTCATGGCCACCCCGCCGACGATGCAGAGATTGTCGCATCGCGCGCGCTCGTGCAGTCGCCCCAGGAGATGAAAGATGATCTCTTCGGTGACGGCCTGGAGCGAGGCCGCGATGTTCTGGTGCTTCTCGGTGACGTCGGCGCGCGGTTCTCGTGGCGGTCCCAGTTCCCGCTCCAGCCGGCCGCTGTGGAACGGCTGCACCACCGGCGCGCCGTCGTTCCACGTCATCGTGATCCCGCGCTTATGGTGCGTGAAGTAATCCATGTTCAACTCGAAACCATCGCCCTTGGGAAAAACGATTCTCCGAAAGAGTTCGAGATACTCGGGCTTGCCGTAGGGGGCGAGGCCCATGACCTTATACTCGTCGCCGTAGGCCGGAAACCCCAGGTACAGCGTGATCGCATTGTACAGGAAGCCCAGCGAGTGCGGATAATAGATGCGCCTAAAAACCCCACAGCCCGTGCCCCGTCCTCGGGCGGTCAGCGTGCTCACGAAATCCCCCATGCCGTCCACCGAGAGAATCGCGGCCTCCTCGAACGGCGAGACGTGGAAACCCGAAGCGACGTGTGCCAGGTGATGCTCGACCCGATGGACCGGCGCCCGGATGTCGACCTCGCAGCAGTCACAGGCCTCCGCCAATTGCGAGCGCAGGCTCGTCACGCGCCGCTGCCGCTTGAGCCGGTTCCAGACCGCCGACAGGGATGGCCGCTGCGCCAGCACGAAGCCGATCCGGCGATGCAGATTCGCGCGCGGATCAAACGAGATCGCCACGTGGTCCACATCCCGGATCGTCAGCCCGGCAAAGCCCAGGCAGTAGCGTATCGATTCCGCGGGGAAACCGGCCCAGTGCTTGATCCGGTTGAAGCGCTCCTCCTCGACCGCGACAGCCAGGCGGCCATCCACCAGCAGCGCGGCCGATGCATCCCCGTGATAGGCGTTGATCCCCAATATGTTCATATCCGGAAGATGAAAAGGGCTTCCCGCGGAGACGCGGAGAGGCGGAGTTGATGGGAATGCCCCAGTCGCCCCTCGTCACAATCCCTGCACCCCTGCGTCTCTGCGGGAGAAACTGAAATCATCTCCATCACGTCCTCAATAAACCATGCAACGCTAGCCCTCCCCGCCCCCTTGGCCAGACCGTTCTCCCGCTTCGCCCCACCGCGCCTCGATCAGAAAAAGGCCCAGCAGCAACTCCGCGATCAACCGCTGGAAGGCGTAATACACCCCCCGCCAGCCATCGAGGATGCCCCGCTTCAATAGCAGGCAGTAGGGAAGCACGAGGATGGGCCCGAGAAAGCCCGTGCGCCGAATGCGATCATTGCGGGAGAGGGATCCCCGATCCCGCGACAGTAGTTTGTTTGCCTCCAATCGCGCGTACCGCACCTGATTGGCGGCCCATGCCGCGATGGACTTCCGGTCATCGTGCCAGATCAATCCACGCAGAAATGCCGTCGGGCCCCGCGCTTCCAACAATTGCGTGTGACCATCGTCGATATAGCGCGCCCGATCTTTGCGAAACAGGGCCGCCCTCGGAGGATAGAGACTGCCCCGCAGGGGACGCCCAAATACGCAGTAGCGGAAAGAAATGAAGTATGCGGCGATGTCATCCGGGGGACTGAGGTTCTGGAGTTCTGCGACCAGCGAGTCGTCCAACAGGTAATCGGCGTCCAGCGACAGCACCCAGGGGGTCTCCACCAACCCCACGCCGTGATTCCACTGATCGGTGTGGTTGTCGAATGCGCGATGGTGCACGCTGACGTTAGGAAACGCCCGTGCGAGGGCCACGGTGTCGTCGGCACTGCCGCTGTCCAACACGACGACCCGCCGCGCCCACTTCAGCCGTGCCAGGCATCGACCGATATTCGGCGCCTCGTCGCGCGTCAGCACCAGCGGGCTGATATTTTTGAATATGCCCATCACAATATGTTCTCCGTCTCGCGCCAAGACGCCAAGGCTCCAAGGGGTCCCTCTTGGAGCCCACTCACCGCACGGGTGATTCCGTCTTTCTTTGCGTCTTGGCGCGAAAGAATCGACTCAAATTGATCGGCGTGCGAGAATCCCCTCGTACACCGAAACAAGTCCCCGCGCGATCTCGTCCCACGAATAGGCCGCGGCGGCAGCATCCCGTATCCTCTGGCGCTCGCCCTCGGCCGGTGGATTCCCGGCCAGCAGGCAACGCAGGGCGGCCTCCAGCGCATCGGGCATGGGATCCACCACCACGCCCGCGCCGATCTTGCGGACGAAGCCCTCCAGCGCCACGCCGGGGGTCACGACCACCCGGAGCCCCGCCATCAGCGCCTCCAATACCGCGATTCCGAAATTCTCGTGCTCCGATGGAAGGACGAACAGATCAGAGCCCTGCAGCAGGAGATCCTTATCCCGGCCCGCCACGAAGCCCGCAAAATGCACGCGCCCCCCGAAACCGGGCGCTGCCGCGCGCTCCCGCAACCGCGCCTCGTAGCGGTCCTCGCCCGATCCGGCGATGACGAGCGCGAAACCCCTCGCCGGCAAACGGGATGTCGCGTCCAGCAGCAGCTCGATCCCTTTCTTCGGATGCAATCGCCCCAGATAGAGAATGACCATCTCGTCGTCGCGCACCGAGAACCGCCGACGCACCGCTTCGCGCGCCCCCGCCTGCCGCTCCGGCGGCTCCATGCCGATCGGCGAAACGAAGGCCGGGAGATCCGGGGCAAAGTCCAGAATATCGCGCCGCTCGGCGTCCGACGTGCAATGGACCCCGCAAGCCCCCGCGATATTCCGCCTCTCCGCCAGCGCGAGATACAGTCGCTTCTTCGCGGCCTTCTGCTGAAGCGACCATGGCGAAAGTTGTCCGATCGGCCGAACGACGTAGGGCTTGCCGCACCGCCTCGCGATCCCCATCGCGCGCGTCGATGCGTAGGAGAAGATCGCATGCACGTGGACCAGGTCATGCGAGGGAATGCACCGGCGCAGCCACGGCCCCAGCGCCGCGGCATACTGGAACTCGCGCAGCGCCCCGATCGGCGGCGAGAACCTCGGGAAGAAATGGACGCGCGCACCCTCCCATTCGATCGGCGCGCCCAGTGGCACCCTCAGACGCCCGGGCCCGTCATCGTCGGTGCAGGCGATCTCAGCATCGCAACCCGCCGACCGCAGGGCGCGCACCATCCCCAGCACCGCGCGGCTCGGCCCCCCCCGCAGGGGCGAAACGGATGGAATGACGTGCAAGACCTTCACAAAAACCACGGATCAGACAAATGAATTCTAACCACGGAGGGATACGGATGAACACAGATGGCTTCTGTCGATATGGTTTCTCTGTGGTCGATGTAGTCCGCGGCTCACCAAGAATCCGTGTTGATCTGTGTCCATCCGTGGTCAACCTCAGTCCCACCAGTCATCCGCGGTCGTCCTGCGCCACCACGCCATTGCGCCGCATCCAATGCTGCAACACCGCCAGCGCCCAGCCCCGATACCATGTGTCCACGATGACACCCGGCGGTGGCGCCGCCTCGCGCAATAGGTCCCGCCAGCGGTCCTCGAACCACCGCTCGAACGGAAATGTGAAACCGCGCTTTGGCTGATCCAATACCCACGATGGCAATTCCGGCACGGCCTCGATCAGCATCCTCTTCCCAGGCCGGAGGCGCAGGGAGGCGGGGATCCGGCCAACCTTCTCCAACAGCGCAGAATCGACGAACGGCACGCGAAGCTCCAATCCCCATCGCATGCTCATCACATCACTATCCCGAAGCAACTGGTTGCGCATGTATGTCGTCAGCTCAAGAAGGCTGACCGCATCGCGCAGCGTTTCATCACTGGCCGGGTTCGCCGTGCGCGATCCGCGGCCCGGCGCCACGGCGTACGGCAGCAATCGCGTCGCCAGGCCCGCCGCCTCCGCATGCGCATACACGCACCGAAAGCTCCGGTAGAATGCCCCGCACGACGCGCCCTGCTGCAGAAAATCGCCCATGCGCCTCGTCTTGCTTGAGGTGCTGTGTCCCTCCAGCCACGCTCCCGCCGCCCGGTACAGCGGCGCGGCCAACGAGGTGGCGCGCATCCACCGGACGACCCGGGGCAGCGTCACGAATGACCGATAGCCCGCGAACAACTCATCGCCGCCCAGCCCCGAAAGCACCACCTTCGCACCCGACTGGTGCGCGACCTTCGAAACACAGAATGTGTTGAATCCGTCGATCGTCGGCTGATCCACCGAATCGAGGAACTCCTCAAGCCATCCGCGGCCGATGTCGGCGGTGATGGTGACCTCGTGGTGCCGCGACCCAAAATGCTCCGCGATCCGGCGCGCCAGCGGGCCCTCGTCCCACTCGGGTTCCTCAAATGCTATCGAATACGTGGAGACTTTTCGGGCTCCGGCCTCGGCCGCCAGGGCCAGCAGCGTCGTCGAGTCCAGGCCCCCGCTCAGAAAGATGCCCACGGGCACGTCGCTGACGAAATGGTGGCGCAGGGAATCCACGAGCGCCTCCCTGGCCAATCGTGCGGCCTCCTCGCGCCCCATTCGTTCTGGTGCAAACGAGACGCCCCAGTACCTCTCCGATCGGATGCGCCCCTCACGCCACTCCAACCAGTGACCCGCCCCAAGCATCTGGACGCCACGCAGCATCGTCGCCGGCTCCGGCACCGTGCCCGTTGTCAGATAGCCGTAGAGCCCCACCATCCCGAGCTGGCCCTCTACCGCACCCCCGTTCAGGAGGGCCCTTATCTCTGAGGCGAACGCGAGCGAGTCCGCCGATCGGCAGAAGTACAGGGGCTTGATGCCCAGCGGATCACGCGCGAAGAAACATCGCTTCTCGATATCATCCCAGATCGCAAAAGCGAACATCCCGCGCAGGCGCCGGACGCAGGCGGTCCCTTCCCGCTCGTAGAGGCGAAGGATCACCTCCGTATCCGACCGGCTCGTCAGGGGGACGCCGGCGGTCTCCAGCTCTCGCCGCAGCGCCATGAAATTGTAGATCTCGCCATTGAAGACGATCGTGTAACGACCGTCGGCCGTGGACATCGGCTGGTGCCCGGCGGGACTGAGGTCCAGGATCGAAAGCCGGGTGTGGGCGAAGGCGGCACGGCCGTCGCGCGCCACGAACAACCCCTCGTCGTCGGGACCACGGTGTTGCAGGCAGCGACGCATCCGCCCCACCGTCTCAAGGATGGAATCCCGCGGCCCCTCGGCCACCCTAACGATTCCCGCTATGCCGCACATATCTCAGCAGCCAACCACGAAGGGTACGAAGCTCACGAAGCCATACAACTGGGCAAACCTTCGCGCCCTTCGTGTCCTTCGTGGTTCAACCATGCGCATTCAATTGTCCGAGGTGCTCCCTCAGCTGCGCCTCAAACCGCGCGTACCCGTATTTCGCCACCACCGCGTCCCGCAGCGCCTGCGGGCGATGGATCAGCGCGTGCCGGTACTCGCCCAGCAGGATCTCGGCGAGGGTCTTCGCGATCTGTCCCACGTCATCCGGGTCAATCAGCGCGCCGAGCTCCCCATCGCACAGCGCGTCGCGCGATCCATCCAGATTGCCCGCAACCACCGGCTTGCCACACGCCAGTGCCTCAAGAAACACGATGCCAAATCCCTCCCCCTTGCTCGGCATCGCAAACACATCGCACAGGTTGTAGTGGTCGCACAGTTCGGACTCTGGAACGAAACCCGCCAGCGACACGTGATCCTCCAACCCCATGTCCCGGACGCGGCGCTCCACCCGCCCCCTGTCGTCACCCTTGCCCACAAGCAGGTAGTGCACCTGCGGCACGCGTTCCAGTATCGATGGCATCGCCTCGATGATCTTGTCGTAGCCCTTGTACCGCTCCGGGCTGGAGAGCCGCGCCACCGTGAGTATGACCGGCTGGCGCGCCGATATCCCGTATCGCCGAAGCAGGTATTCTGGCTTGGGGCCCGGCGTGAGGCCCCCCTCGTCGAATGTGTTGGGCAAGAGGCTCAACCGGTCTGGGGGGAGATCCAATTGTTCGACCAACCGGTCCCGCGTGAATCGGCTCACCGCCAGGATCCGCTGCGAGCCGCGCACCGCCTCGCGCATCCCGGGTCGGCGCAGGTTCCACGCCTCGATGCCGTGCGCGATGATCCAATACGGAATCCCCCTCCATCGATGCACCCAATGCGCCGCCAGCGCGAAATTCATGTGCCCGCAGATGATCAGATCGGGGCGATCCCGCAACGCAGCCGGTACGATCTGCCCCACGAACGCCACCGTCCGCGTCACCCCGGGCCAATCGCCCGCACACACCGCACCGACCCCGTTGGGCAATGCGCCCCCCAGCGAATCGGCCCGGTCATTCTTGCATAACAATCGCAGCCGCCCACCGCCGAGACTCGCCATCAAGGCCCTCAGGAAAAACCCGGAGAACACCTGGATGCCCCCCTTCGTTCGACCCAAGTCAGGAAGCCAGAGATGAATTTTCGCAGCGCTCATGGCGCGAGATGCGGGGCTGGCCTAAAACTTCGGGCGCCGTTCGCGGGCGCGCGGCCGCACCGCTTTGGCAGCGTGCGAAGCGCGAGCCTTGGCCATCGGCCTCGGCTCCGCCGGAAGCAAAAGACTGCCGTCTTCCGCCGGCAATCACTTCCCCCGTGGCCCATCCCATCGCCGAAAGCCATACGGCGGTACCTTCTGGACGGAAAATGTCGACGCCGGTCGCACGCCCGCAAGCATCCTCGGTGCGGCGACCGCCCCACCAGCCCCCGCCATCGCCCCGGCAACGGCGGGTTCATGTACCTCACCCGTCACGATCACCCGAAACGCCTTCTTCTTCGGGTCCAGGGGCGTGAGGAAATCTTTGTTGAACCGCATCGTCTTGCGCAGGTTCTCGATCACCTTGCTCGCGATCCATATCCCGACCAGGCCCGGGACGAGCTTCATCACCGTCAGCGCCAGATTGGAACCCGTCGTGCAAAGCACCATGCAGAACACGAATTGGCGAAGCAGCTTGGTGATGTCGCGCAAATCCCGACGGAACAGCGCCACCTCCAACCTGGCGCACGCATAGCCGAACACACCCAGCAACAGCGACGCCCCAATCGGTCCAAAATTCGCGTAGAATTCCAGGTTGATCGGCGTGTTGACGCTGACGCTGCCCTCCTCACTGTCCTGATACAATCCCGTGAACCGGCTGATGAACTGCGCCCCACCGAATTTTATCGGCTTGTCGGGCCAGAGAATCCGGGGCACCAGAACCACCAACAGGTTCTCCGTCAGCGTCCTTCCATACGCGTAGGGCTCGTTTGTCGGCTGCCAGCGCACCTGCGCCGCATAGATCTCACTCATGTCAAAACGCAGGAACAGCACCTCGCGCAACTCGTACGGATCGATGCGGAACGGATTATAGTATATCCCGAACAGGTCGATGAACGTCATCACCCGTTGTATGGGGTTGCCCTGGATGGCGCCCTCGCGGATAAAGCCGCGCACCTTGAACCACGTGCTCGCCAGCGGCCCCATGAAGAGGAACAGCAGGCCCAGCGCGATCATGTGCTGAAGCCTGACCCTCCGAGACATGAGGAAGACAAGCCCGAACTGCACCAGGAACAATCCCAGCGCGCCCGCGTGCCCATCCGACACGACCCGGATCAGGCCCAGGGGCAGGAAGACCGCCAGCGACACCAGCACGACTTTGTACCGGCGCGTGACGCTCGAATAGAATCCCGCGATGAGGATCCCGACGTTCAGCCAGTCGAAAAAAATCGTCCAGATCGCGTGGACCGTCGGGATCACAGAGGTGATGGGCGTCAGGAGGTAGCCCGCCGCGCCGATCCACATGCACAACAGCACGAATTGGGGCGTCAGCCACGGGGGCAACCGTTCGCCGCTGATCGGGTTCTTCTGCCCCGACGGGTCGGCCGCCGCACTTTGCCGCAATGGCTTCCAGGCGATGAATACCCCAATCGCATACAGGAGCAGCCCGAAACCGACGTACTGGAAAACTTGGATATGCTCATGACTCACCCACGCAAAATCCAGCCCAAAGAGGCTGGACCACAGGAGCGCCGAGTGTGACGCCATCAGCACGTTGAATGCCGCCCACATAGTGAATCCCAGTAGCGCGGTTCGGTGTACCACGAGGATGGCCAGGAACGCCGCCACGGCCGTCCAGCCCAGCAGGAGCTGGAGAAGTAAGGCGTTATGATCTACGACATCCATCGATGCATGGGGTGTTTCGAACGAATATTATCGCACCTTATGGCCTCTCCCGCAAGAGGGGCGGTAGGCGCATCCCGATCAGTCGGGCCGCCCGGGGCACACCCTCTTCGACGAACAGGAACCGGCTCGGGGTGGTGTAGTGCCTGGCGATGCGATCCTCCAACCCGGGTTCCTTCACGTAGTTGTATTCGCGGGTCGGCAGAAGCGTCGCATCCGCGGCTCTCGCGGTGATGGCGGCATGCACCACCTGGTCGTTGACGGGCTCTGGCACTCGCTCCAGCACCCGCTCCGCTGTCGCCGGGTCGAACAGCCGTCGCTCGATGCGCCCAACCCCGGTGTTGATGGGCATCAGCGGCCGAAGACCCAGAAGATCGAGACCTGCCTCGGGCGGCAGATCAAGCGCGTAGTTCCCATCCTCCATCCAGACCGCCGAAGGCGTGTCGCCAAACAATGACGTCGGCGGACCAAAGAACAACACGTCACAGTCAACCGAAATCAACCATCTGGACTCGCCCAGCAAATAGGTGTCCACCGCCTTGATGGCCCAGGGACTCGAATCCACCCATCGTCTCAGCCGCGGGAATCCCGCAATGGCGGGCGCAACCCTCGCGCGCGCCTCGGCATACGAGATGACCCGCGCATCCGGGAACTTCTCCGCCAGCTTGGCCGCCGTGCCGGGGCGCACGGTCGGATCCAGATGCAGTGCGACGGACAGGGGCGCTGGAGCGCACTGGTGCAGCGTCCGCAACATCCAATGGGCCATGGCCGCGTCGCGCTCACGGACCACGGTGTGCACCGCGTGCGTCGTGTTGCCCGCGAACCGGATCGGCGGCAGTTTCAGCACCGAAGGGTACACGATCAGCCGCTGCAGCAGCGGCCAAGTTCCCTGCCTCAGCGCCCGCTTGAAAAACCGGCGCGCCGCCAGCCGATCAAAATCTTTTCGTTTCATGGCGAAGCCCACGCGCGGGGTTCTTGGAGCAAGGCACTAGATCTCGAGATTCCAACCACGAATGAGCACGAATGGCCCAGAAACGTATTCGTGTTCATTCGTGGTTGCCAGGCTGTCCTGTTCAAGTTTTTCGATTTGCGGTTTCCCTCAGTACCGCAAGCAGCTTTTCCGCCTGACGGTCTAAATCGAAATCCCGCTCCACCCGTTCCCGGCCTGCCACCACCAATCTCTCCCGGAGCGCCGCGTCATCGCACAATCGCGCCAACGCTGCCGCGAGCTGGTCGGGCGCGCACCGATCCACCAGCAGCCCGCTGACGCCATCCTCCACCACGTTTACCGCCCCCCCGCTGCGGGTCGCCACCACGGGCACCCCCACCGCCATCGCCTCCGCCAATACCAATCCAAACCCCTCCTCATGACGCGAGGCCAAGACAAAGGCATCCACATTCTCGTGAAACTCCCGCGCGTGCTCCATCCACCCGCAAAAGCCAACCCGCCCCCCGAGGCCCCGCTCCGTCACAAATGTCCGCAATTGCTCGTAATACGCGCCCTGTTGCCTGCCGCCGATCACCACGCGCAACGATGGGACGCGATCGCGGAGCAGATCCAAAGCCCCCAGAACATCGAGATGCCCCTTCCGGTCGTGCATCTGCCCCGCGATCCCAGCGATGAACACATCGCCATCCCACCCGAACTGCCGCGCAAAGCGATCCCCTCGCCTCGCCCTGGGCGCGAATTCGGCCCGATCAATCCCATTGTGTATCACGGTCACCCGCGAGGGATCCACCGGGAACTCCAACAGCCGGTCCCGCACGCTTTCCGCAATCGCCACGAATCGGGTCACCGGCCGTGCCCACACCCTAAAGCTCGCCAGCTGGAAAGGAATATTCGGGGGCGGATCATGCATGTGGCAGACCACCGGAATCCCCATCGCCCAAAGCATCGGATGCAGCAGGATCAACTCGTGGTTGTTCGAGGTGTACACGACGTCCGGCCGGAACCGGCGCACGAGCCGATGATAGCACAAGAACAACTGGGGCGCCCTGAAGACGCATTCCAGCGTCATCTTCAGGTTCCGCGGATCGAGCTTTCTCGAGAACATCCCCATCCACGCCGTCGCGTACGGGATCCCCAAGCCATCCAGCCGCCGACCGAATTCCCCATCGCTCCACTTCGTGAGGAGAAAATGGCAGTCGGCCGATGCCCGCAGCCGCGAGAAGAAGTCCAGCGTCACCACCTGCAGACCAAACACGTACGGCGCCGGCACCACGGCCAAGACCCGCAGCCGATTCGAGCCAGAATTCACGTTCTTCTCAATTCCTAAACCACGAAGATCACGAACTTCACGAAGCCAACCCGAACGCAGCCATCAGAAATTCGATTCCTCTCGAAGAAAATCCGAAAACCTTCGTGTTCTCTGTGCCCTTCGTGGTTCAACCCCACCTCTGTAGCGGCTAGCCCGGATATTTCACAGCCTTGCGGGCTGTGAAATTCCGGGCTCTGGGAAAACCGCGCCATGAGAGCCATTTATTGGGAAAGGTCTGGCAAAGACTGGGATTTTTCGCGGTTGCAGAGTGTGTTTCGCGCATCGGTGGCACCAGACCCTCCAAAATCGCGTTTTTCGGAGCGCGGTTTTCCTTTGAGCCTGCATGTTTCACGCGGAAGCGTGAAATATGCAGGCTAGCG
>Ga0209717_1000142_pt1 | contig 88013 bp, 82 predicted proteins | sample AD_UKC048_MetaG_FD_184418 | JGI IMG/M metagenome (GOLD analysis project Ga0209717, IMG submission 184418) | Active sludge microbial communities of municipal wastewater-treating anaerobic digesters from USA - AD_UKC048_MetaG (SPAdes) (version 2) | ecosystem: Engineered > Bioreactor > Anaerobic >...
ACATGTAGCCTCCGTTCTTATGGATTGAAATCCTGTTGATGCTGTCTTCTCTTGTTGGTCTTGCCATGGTATTGCCATATTAATTATACAAATGTATAATTAATATCTCACAAAAACAAGACCTTTGTGATATTTATTCTGTTAATTATCTGGCTCCTGAAGCAAGCTTGCTTAATTAGTTGTACAATTTATTGAAAAAATCACGTTACCATTACTCTGGTCGTTAATTGGCTGATAAAACCGTTTACCATGTTTGGCTTGGCCTGGCTCTTTTTTCACTTGATTTTTAAATCTTTTATCACTCCCCAGGTGGCAGATGAGTATGTGGCCGGAGCGGTATTGCTGGGAGCAGCCCCCTGTACGGCTATGGTTTTTGTCTGGAGTCATCTGACCAACGGGAATCCTGCCTATACACTGGTTCAGGTAGCCATAAACGATTTGATCATATTAGTCGCTTTCATCCCAATAGTTTCCTTTCTGCTGGGTATTACCGGTGTGGTAATCCCATGGAATACCCTTATACTTTCTGTAGTGCTTTTTATTGTGATTCCGCTGGTTACTGCTGCGATCGTCCGTCGCTCCGTCATGCGCAAAAAAGGAAAGGAATACTTTGAAAACGTGTTTCTGGATAAATTCAAGGGGACCACTATAATTGGTCTCTTGTTGACGTTAATAATAATTTTTTCATTCCAGGGAGACCGGATTCTTGACAATCCACTTAACATAGTTTTGATAGCTGTCCCGTTAATCATCCAGACGTACCTGATATTTTTTATTGCTTACGGCTGGGCAAAAAAATGGAAAGTGAGTCACGATATAGCAGCTCCGGCGGCCATGATAGGTGCCAGTAATTTTTTCGAACTTGCAGTAGCCGTTGCCATTGTAATATTTGGAATGGATTCGGGTGCTACATTGGTTACAGTGGTAGGGGTCCTGGTAGAGGTCCCTGTAATGTTGACGTTGGTCAGTATAGCAAACAGGACTAAAGGAGAGTCAATGATTTGATGAGGTCAACTTCTTCCTGTTTGTAGGGAGTGCCGTCTTTACGGAAGACTTCATGAAACCAGGGTTCCGGTTCCGAGCCATCAGGAATGGGTTCATTCCACGCATATTTGGTGTTGGTTTTCCCTTCAACAAGTCCCCAGTTGATGGCCCCAATGCCTTGTTCTTTCAGGATGGGCATGATGTTAGTGAACAGGCTGTTATTCCTGCGGGCCATGTATTCTGAACATATCATGGGCTTGTTGTACTTCTTCAGGGTATCTATGGCCTGTTGATGATTGATTTCATCACTATAATTGTGGTAGGTGATGATATCGGAATTTTCTAGCTGGAATTTGTTGAGGTCTGTCAATCCGTTGTGCCAGACTGCAGAGGATACCGGCTGGGATGGTTTAACCTCCCTGGCCCACTTAAACACGCTTTGCAACAGGGGCATCGATTTGTTTTGGTATCCGGAATTGCCGGGCTCGTTGTACAAATCCCACAAAACGATCCTTTTATCATCTTTAAATGTTTCCAGGATGTCTTTCACGTAGGCCTCGAGTACATCAACCAACTCCGGTGAAGTGAAAAGTAAATCTCCGGGATCCCTTACCCATCCCGAATTATGGACCCCGGGTTTTGGATCGGGTTGTTTGCCGGCACTATAGGTGGGGTTCCAGCAATCGTCAAAAAATACAAAAATGGTCCTTATGTTGTGCTTATCGGCAATGGCCAGGTATTGACCCATCCTGTCCTTGAATCCCTCTTTGTCCACTTCCCAGGCAAGATGATGCAGGTATACCCTCATGCAATTGAACCCAATCTCTTCGGCCCAGCCCAATTCCCGGTCAATGGTCTCTGGGTCAAAGGTTTCTTCCTGCCAGAATTCCAATTGATTGATGGCCGTACTTGGAGTAAAGTTTGCACCCCGCAGCCAGGTTGTATCGGCCGATCCGCCCTGGTTACAGGAAAGAAATAAACAGCCTGCGATAAGGCCGATGAATACATTGCTGATAATTCTCTTATTCATTGTTTCCTGGTTTTTTATAGTTTTAATTGTTCATACCTCTGTTTAATAACCTCATTATAAGCAGCTTTCATGGTGTTGGACAGGAATGAATGATCTATCCATCTGGTTGCAACCGGTTTATTGCTGACCATCCTGTTGAAGGCTCCTTTGATTTGCCGGGGTGTCAATCCCAATCCTTCGCCAAATATTTCGAAATGTTCCCGTTTGATTTTCCTTTTCTTTCCGCCCAATGTCAAAGCGAGTTCTTCTGTATCGTCCGGGAGCACAATGGATACATTTAATAAATCATAGGCGGGAGATAATACCCAGCCGGAAGTACTTTCAATCATTGAAAAGTTCTTCAGATGCATATCATTATTACCGGTTAGAAATGAAAAAAGGGCTAAGTCAAAGTAAAAGATTTTATCCAGTAAGGTGTTCCCGGAATAGTCATCCAATGCCTTTCCAACTTTTTCCATGGAACTTTTATATTTGTCATGGGCTTCTGTAATCTGAAACATATCGATCATATGGATCTTTTCTCCCTTTTTTGTCCGGTCAACTCGTTTTGTTAGGTAGGACAATTCGCCGGATGCCAGCCTTATTAAAGATGACGGCGCAGTCCGGATCCCAAAATTCTCTGCGATTCGCATTGTTACATGCTCATTCCCGGGCATTTCGGGAAATCTTTCCGATGGGGGTTTGAAGATATATTGGTCACCAAGTGCTCCAATAACAGTGAGTCTTGTTTCTGGATTTTCCTTCGTTTTTTTGATCAGGGAAAGTGATAGTTTTGGCTGGACTCCGGGGACAGCAATGCTTCGTTCTACCATGTGCCTGGCAAGCTCATCCATTTGATCCAGGGAGTATTCAATTTTTGGTGGCACATTTACACCAAAGAAATCCATGGAACATTTTTCATGAAAGTCCTGACCTTTATTGATTGGCTGGTAACAATACAGGCATCTATTACCCATCTTTCTCATGTATTGGTTCCACACTTACTGCCCCGATGCAATTCTTGCAACAGGCAAGGAGTAATCCCATACGGTCATTCTTATTGATCCTCCAGTTTTCGGAAGCAATATCCAACAACCAACCTTCAGGGATCAATCCTTCAAAAAATGGAAAGAGTCGCTTATCTGTATAGGGTTTATCGGTAACCGGCATGGTGAACGTTATGAATTCATTGGCGTGCTCTTTTACGAATTGATGATCGTACTGAAATACATATTCACCCTCATCCGTTTCTGTTATGATACCCGCAAGATAATCCTTATAAAAAACTTTTCCTTTTCTCATTTATCAAGGACTTTACTGTCAACAGGAGCCAATTCATGTCCAAACATGCGGAGAACCAGGTTAACCTTATCCATATTCAGATTTGTTTTGCCCTGTTCAATTTTGCGAATCACAGTCAGTGCAATGCCCGCGCGATCTGCGAATTCTTTCTGGGTAAGATTTACTTCTTTCCTGCGCTCTTTAACAAATGCTGCCAGTTGTTTCATTATATGCTTTTAAATATAAAAACATACAAATATAATAAATTATATGTAATAAAATATAATTTAAGAAAATTCATTTAATGCCGTTATTTTGCAAGGAACCGGTTGACCCTGACTTGTGCGTTTTCACGCAAGTTATAGTAATAGAATGGGATATCAAAACTGTGGTAAACCTCCGGACCCATTTTTCCGGAAAGATTGAACATGTCAGTTTCATTTACGCTGCTGCACTCAATCACCCCTTTTGTCATGTTGATGCGGGCATCGGCAAAATGGGGTATCAGCCCGGGGTTTCCCTGTGCGTCGATGGGCATATACGAGCCGAGGCTTTCCTCTGCTGTGGCCGGAGTTTCGTCTCTTTTCCAATTTATTGGATTGATAACCAGTCCAATCTCGTCGCCCAGTACAATATTTGCCCCCGGAGCCACGGAAGGGGATTGCGTGTTGTATGAAACGATCACCCCAGTGTCCTCTGCACTTTCCGCAAATTTCAGGTGCTTGTTTGAGCTCATGAATTCAGCAGTTACCGGGTATCCGATAACATAGGCACAAACCATGCGTGCATAGGTCCCGGTATGTTCTGGCATATAATTTTTGAGCAAAAGCATTAATACCTGGGCACCCTGGGAATGTCCCACCAGGATGTAGGGTTTTCCCTTGTTGTAATGTTTGATATAATAGTCGAATGCAGCAATCACATCTTTTGCAGGGATGCTGTCAACAACTGCCCAGCGCTTATCGGCAGGCAGGGATAATGTATAAGCGGCATCTGCCTGCCTGTAATAAGGAGCGTAAAGATTCCCCACCGTTTCAAAAGCTGTTGCCTGTATGTCAAAAACTACTTTTGAGCGGCTTAACATGGTGGGGTGATCGATAGCACAAAAATCGGGCTCGGCCGGATCCAGTTTATACCAGGAAGTAGGATAAACGTAAAAAACATCCACATCCTTGGAAAAACCGGAAGGGAGAGACAGCCAGTATTCATTTATTGAATAATCGGTGGTGGGTTCCCCGTTTGAATGATCTGGCAATTCATAGGAAGCAAGAGATAAGAAACAGGATAGGGCTAGGAATGAACTGATAACGGAAAAACGGTACATATTCAAAAATTTTCGCCAAACGTACGAAAAAAAGGCTTTGTGCGTTGCACACATTGTTCTTTTGGCTAATACACACCTCTGCTTTTTCTTACCTTTGTGTATTATGCGGAAAATTCTAATAAGTATACTGAGCGGGATGTTTGCGGTAGTTGCGTCCGGAAGCTGCGATTCACGGGGGAACGGACCCAATACGCCTCCGGAGGACAACCCGCCCGCATCCGGGATTGAGTCTGTTGTTTATCTCACCAGGCCGGATGCCTCGGCAAAATTTAAAAAACAGGAGGGGCTGGTAAAAACGGAGACCAATCCTTACTTGCCCACGATAGAGGTGGATAAGGAGCAAAAATTTCAGCCGGTGGATGGTTTTGGCTTTACCCTGACCGGGGGGAGCGCGAAACTCTTATGGGCCATGAAGGCCGATGCCCGGGCCGAGATCCTTGAAAAATTGTTTGGAGTGGGAGAAAACAACATTGGCACGAGTTACCTGAGGCTGAGCCTGGGCTCGTCGGACCTGGATGAATACACTTTTTCGTACAACCAGACACCTGGTGATGTTGATATGGAACATTTCGATCTGGGTTACGACCGCAAGTATCTTATTCCCGTACTGAAGCTCATCCTGGGTATCAATCCGGACATCCGGCTGATGGCATCGCCCTGGTCTGCGCCGGCATGGATGAAAACCAACAATGCAACCGTTGGAGGCCGGTTAAAAGAGGAGTGCTACAAGGCTTATGCGCTGTATTTTGTAAAGTACATACAGCAAATGAAGGCAGAGGGCATCGTGATTGATGCCGTTACGGTGCAGAACGAACCGCTTCACGGCGGGAACAATCCCAGCATGGAAATGAGTCCTGCCGAACAGGCAGACTTTATAAAGAATCACCTGGGGCCTGCTTTTGCGGCAAATAATATTAAAACAAAAATTGTGATCTATGACCACAACTGCGACCGCTCCGATTACCCGCTGGCAGTTCTGGCAGACCCCGAAGCCTATGGTTTCATAGACGGCACTGCTTTTCATCTGTACGGCGGCGATATCAGTGCCCTGTCAACCGTTCACGATGCCCACCCGGATAAGTCGCTTTATTTCACCGAGCAATGGATAGGGGCTCCGGCCAATTTTGCCGGGGATGTGAAGTGGCACATACGCGAGGTAATCATCGGGTCCATGCGCAACTGGAGCAGGATCGCCCTGGAATGGAACCTGGCCTCTGATCCCACATGCAGTATCCATACTTCCGGAGGTTGCACCAATTGCCTGGGTGCCATTACCATAGATGGCAACAAGGTCACCTTTAACCCGGCTTATTACATTATTGCCCATGCCGCCAAATACGTGCGTCCGGGTTCCGTGCGCGTAGAGTCCGGCTATTCAGGCAATCCGGACGATCTGCCCAATGTGGCCTTCCTTACCCCCGATAACAGGGTAGTGATCCTGGTATTGAACAACATGGACAAAAAGCAGACCTTCAATGTGAAGTGTGGAGGCACTGCCTTCACCACGGAGCTTGCGGCCGGCGAAGTGGCCACGTATGTGCTGTAGACGTTGGAAAGATGGAGCAAAAGGACTACATATTAAGAGAAATCGACAAAATGGGCGTTGTGTTGAGGGCCATCCTTACCAAAATTTTTGGAGGGAATGCGATTAATGCTGTTCCGGAAGAGAAACAGGTTGACGAGATAAAGCGGGAATTGTTGGAGGAAGTGGATTTTGATCTCCCTGGATTTATTCAAATGAATGATACCCAGGCTATCCAATATTTGAAGGAAAGACAGGATTTCAATATACCAAACCTCGAGGAACTGGCTAGGCTCCTGGAAAGGCTTGGGGAGCCAAGAAAAGCACTATTGATCCTGGTGTATTGCAGAAACACCGATCGCACCTATTCTTTTGAGCGCGAGAACCGCATCGGCCGCATCAAAGGTAAAATCTGAAGGCATCACATGCCTTTGCTGCTTCCACCACAAGGCCGGGTAGCTTTTTCTTTAAGCCGAGGCTTCAATCCTTCCCTGCAGGCGGTCGCTTGACTGCTAAGAACGGAGCGCTTTTTCCTTTAAGCCGAGGCGCTCCGTTCTTAGCAGTCAAGCGACTCTGCTGTTGTGTATATTGCTGCCCCATTTTCCGTCCAGTGGTCTTTCAAGGCTGATCTTCAAGGCGGTACGCCAAAGACTTTTGGCGCATATTAAGGCGCTGCTTCGCAGCACCAATCATTGTTTCCGGCTGCTTTGTGGGAGGTGGTAAGTGATGGTTTTGATGCAAAAACACATAACCCGCTATTATTGTGCGTTTTATAAGCATGAACACAATTTTGACTACTTACCACCTCCCCCCGATTTCATCGGTTTTGCAGGGAGGTAGTAAGTAACAACTATGTTACAAAAACGCATAACGCCCAGTATATAAGCGCGTAAGAAGCACGGTCGCGTTTTTTGTAACTTACCACCTCCCCCGGACATTAGTGCTTCTGTCCATTTTTTCCTACTTTTACATACCTATATTTCTATAAACCTCCTGAGATGAAGACTAAATATTGCTTTTTGATGTTGCTTTCTCTGATATTATTAGTGGGGTGTTGTAAATTTGACCAGTTTGGCAACACATATTACCATAATAAACAGGCACTTGAACAGATGTTACAATCTGAGTATGAAAACTATCTGGAACAGGTGCCTGGTTATCCTGGTGGTTTGGTAATGAAAGTGATAGCTGACGGAAAAGAATATTTTGTTACTGCCGGCATGGAGGGGAAGGACGTCACGGAACAGACACGCTTCAGGGCTGCCAGTTGCACTAAAACATTTACGGCAACAGCCATATTGCTGCTTCACCAGCAGGGGAAACTAAGGATCAGCGACTTCATTACAGATACCATTCCCGGGACTGATCAAACCTACCTACCCGATATCCCCGGGTGTTCCATTCCCCATAAAAGCCAAATAACCATCCTGGACCTGCTCAGGCACCGGGCAGGAATTTTTGATTTGGGCAATGACAATGTCCCGGACACGGTATGTGTTGACGTCCCCTACAAAGGGATAAACTATGTATCTTACGTACTGGCAACAGAGCCGGACCATACTTTTCATTTTGACGAGCTGGTTGGGGTGTTGGCCCACACCCGTCTGAGTTATTTCGCACCTGGAAGCGGCTACCATTATTCCAACACAGGCTATGCTATCCTGGGCTGGATCATTGAAAGGGTCACTGGAATGTCGTACAAGGAATTTCTGGAAGAAAAGGTATTGAAACCAATGGGGATGGATAATTCCTATATGCCTGTCCTTGGTACGGACAGGATTATGACCTCTCCCAGTGTAAACGGTTATCTTTTCTTCAAAGGCGACTCGTTAGAGTTGAAAGAAGACAACGTGTCAGCCCAGGTTGCAGAAGGAAATATTGTGACTACTCCCGACGATCTGGCCCGGTTCATTCAAAAACTTTTGTCAGGTAAGGGTGTCCTGAATTATTATACCGTGAACAGCCTGATGATGAATTGCCTGCCCAACGATAACACTACAGCCGGAGGTTACGGATGCGGCCTGGAATATGCCAATAACCTGGGTTATGGTCACAACGGTGTACATCAGGGATACCTTACTTTTATGGTTTATGACCCCCTGACGGATTTCACAATAGTGGTATATACTAATGCATGGAACTTGAATGACGGCATGGCCAGTGTCTCTTACCAGTTGACGAATATGCTACTGAATATTTGCTACCGGAGCAAAGAACTGGTAACCAGGCATTAATAATGAGCCAAAAAGGACACATTGACGGGATCAGACTCCGGGTCCTTGGCCATCGGGGCAAAATCCTGATCCTGGTTGTCTTGTTCCTGGCTGGCAGCGCCTGTTTCACAGGGCTTTCAGCTCAGGGAAAGCCTTCACTGCAGGGGCAGCAGCAGCAGAGCAAGCCTTCTCAGCAGGAACAGCAGCAGCAGAGCAAGCCTTCTCAGCAGGAACAGCAGCAGCAGAGCAAGCCTTCACAGCAATGGCTTGACCAGAAGTATTCCATGTTCATTCATTTTGGACTGTATTCGGTATACGGGGGAGTGTATGACGGCAAACCTGTTACAAGCGGTTACAGTGAACAGATCCAGTCTTTTGCCGGCATTTCCAGCGACTGGTACTCGGAAACCGCAACCCGTTTCAATCCCGTGAACTGGGACCCCGATGCAGTAGTGGCGCTGGCCAAAAGGGCAGGGATGAGGTCCATTGTCTTTACGGCCAAGCATCACGACGGCTTTTGCCTGTACCATTCCCTCCATACCGGCTTCAACATAGTGGATGCGACGCCTTACGGCAGGGATCTTTTGAAGGAACTTGCCGAGGCATGCGAAAGGGGTGGTCTCGGCTTTGGGGTGTATTTCTCGCTCATCGACTGGCACTTTCCCCAGGCTTATCCCATATCGGGCCACAACGCCGATCCCCTCACCCCGGAGCACTACCGGTTCAACCTGGCCCAGGTGGAGGAGCTGATGACGCGGTATGGAACCATTTCAGAGATATGGTTTGACATGGGGTCGCTGACCCCGGAGCAGAGCCGGGGATTGTACGCGTTGGTGAACAGGCTGCAGCCCGGTTGTATGGTCAGCGGAAGGCTCGGGAACGATGCGGGTGATTTTTGCGTGATGGCCGACAATGACTGTCCCGGTTACCAACTGGCTGTGCCGTGGCAGACAGCGGCCTCGGCTTTCAGGGAGACATGGGGTTACCGGTCATGGCAGGAGCGGGGAGCGCTGCAACCCAAAGTGGAGGAGAAGATCGGGAGCCTGGTGCAGGTGATCGGGCGGGGAGGAAATTACCTGCTTAATATCGGGCCCCGGGGCGATGGAAGCCTTGTGGAGTTTGAGCAGGCGTTGCTGGAAGGGGTGGGCGACTGGGTGAAAGTTAACGCCGAGGCTATTTATGGCACCCGGGCCAATCCTTTCGGGCAGATTTTTTCCTGGGGCGAGGTTACGGCAAGGGAGGACACGTTGTATCTTTTTGTGAAGCGTGATTACGCCGGGCGGCAGATTGAACTGCCTTTAGTGGAGGGTGTTGTATCAAACGTGAATGTGCTTGCATCTGGGCAGGAAGTAAGTTTTTGGCCTGCAGGGCATGAAGAGGAGAAGCGGTCGGCGGGGAATGAAGAGAAGATACAGCCTGCCTGGGATAAAGAGAAGCGGTCGGCGGGCAAAGGGAACCGGGGTTTAAGCATCAATATGCCCGAACAGTTTTCTTCCTGCCACGAGGTACTAAGAGTTACATTCAGAAACGGTTTTAAGGTTATACCTTTTCGAGTAGTGAGAGATAACATATTGACGACCCGCAACGCCATGCCCCGCTACGGGTACTCCAGCCTGAACTACTATGCGGGTTACAAGAGCCTGATCGCTTATCACTGGGCTTTCACCTCGGAAAAAAGAGAGATCAACCCGGAAATCCTTTTTACGGAAAATGAAAAAGGAAAAACTCTCTGCATAGAGATTGACGGTACCACGCAGGAGATTACATTAGATTCTCCGCTTTGTCGGACAGAAACGTCAGGGATTAACACGGTAATTACTGAAACTAACTCGGCAATCCCAGCGGCCAACAAAGTAACCCAGGAAACAAGCAGTGTGACCTGGGGCAACCTCTACCGGAAACCCGGCCGGGGCGTCTTCGGATTTCTTGAAGAGGAAACGGCCGGGGCACTTGCCGTTGCGGGAGCAGCGGCCTCAGCTGAAACCGGAGCAGAAGCTGGTTCAGTAGCCGAAGCCGGCACAGGAGCTGCTGCCGGGCTCATTGATCCCGGGCAGGGTTGGGAGCAGGTCGCAGGTTTTGCGTATGGCAAAAAGCATTTGATCCCACTAGGGCAGCGGAAAAGCGTGGTCTTCATGCAGGAGATTTTATCTGACCGGGAGCAGACAGTGGCTGTGGAAATCGGGAGCGGGAATGCCGTATACATGCTTTTGAACGGGGAATACCTTACGGCACATTTTTCGCCTGAAAGGGTAAGCTACCAGACGGAAATGGTGCTCCTGCCATTGCAGAAAGGAAATAATCAACTGGTGATCAAATATTACAACGGGTTTGAAAGTGAACTCCACTTCAGCATAACCCCGCTTGAGGAATGGAAGATCTACTCCCAAAAGCTTTCTCCCGTTACACTCTCAGCAGAAGAAATCCACTACTTATCCATACGGGAATCAAATCCCGTTTCCATAACGGCTCCCCTGAGGACACATAATGTTCAAATCAAATGTTTGTAAATATGAGACAACTTCTTACTTCCCTGATCCTTTTCCTGCTGTCTCTGACGCTTGCAGCGCAGGAGCATTTTACCAACCCGCTGTTCCCGGGTGATTATCCCGATCCATCCATCCTGGTAGACGGGGAGGATTTTTATATGGTGCATTCTTCATTTGAATATTATCCGGGGCTGACCATCTGGCATTCACGGGACCTGGCCAATTGGACCCCGGTCACCAGTGCCCTTACAAAATACGTGGGCTCTGTCTGGGCTCCGGACCTGGTCAAATCTGACGGAAAGTACTATATCTATTTTCCGGCCAGCAACACCAATTATGTAATAGTGGCCCCTTCCATTGAAGGTCCCTGGAGTGATCCGGTGGAATTAAAGATCAGTCATATAGATCCGGGGCACGTGGAAGACGGGATGGGGAACCGGTACCTGTATTTCAGCAGCGGAGGCTATGTGCCTTTGGCACAGGATGGTTTGTCGGTAACCGGCCCGTTGCAGCATGTGTATGACGGCTGGCCCATTCCCCCCGAATGGGTCATTGAATGTTTCTGCATGGAATCGCCCAAGCTGTTTAAAAGAGGTGATTATTATTACCTTACGGTTGCCCAGGGTGGAACCGCAGGACCGGCAACAGGGCACATGGTCATCTCGGCCCGTTCAAGATCGCCCCTGGGACCATGGGAAAACTCACCTTACAATCCCATCATCCGTGCAGAAACAAACCAGGAGAAATGGTGCTCGGTAGGTCATGCCACAATTTTTGAGGCATCCCCCGAAAACTGGTGGATGGTTTTTCACGGGTACGAGAACGGGCACTACAACCGGGGTCGCCAGACGTTGATGGCTCCGGTGGAATGGACCGCCGACGGATGGTACCGTATCCCGGAAAGTGTTGATTTGGAACAACCCATAAAACGGCCGCTGCCCTCAGCCGGCCCGGTGGAATACTGCCTGGACGATACTTTTGAAGAGAGCCGGCTGAAAACCCAGTGGAAATTTTTCGGCCAGTACGATCCCGCCCGCTTTAGTCTCCCGGGCTCTGAAAGCCACCAGTGCCAACAAAATGAGCCCTGCACCGATATACAGTCCTGTACCGAAACACACACAGGCGCCGGTCTTATCATCAAGGGCAAAGGTCATTCAGTGGCAGAAAGCTCGCCGCTGCTCTGCATCCCCGCTCACAATTCTTACTCGGCCCGGGTGGAAATGGAGATTGAAGGCGATGCCATTGGCGGACTGATGCTGTTTTACAGCCAAAAGATCTTTTCAGGCATCCTGGCAGATAAGAGTGATATCCTGGCCAATTTGCGCGGATGGCAATTCCCTACACAGGTGGATGTGATACGCCGCCGGGTGTTTTTACGCCTTGATAACCTGGATGATGTCGTGAACATGTATTATAGCACAGACGGCGAGCAATGGGTCAAGATTGAAAACTCGGCCGATGTTTCTGCTTACCATCACAATGTGCTGAGCGAATTTTTAAGCTTGAGGATTGGACTGGTATCCATGGGGGACGGATTGGTCCGATTCAGGAATTTTAAATACGATAAACTTGAATAGCACTGTATAATTAATACATTATTACAAAATGAATAAAAAAATCCTGACAGGTGTCGTATGGGCACTTATTATTGGCTTTGCCATTACCGTGCTGGTCTCCGGCGTGGCCGAGACAATTTCCTGGGGATGGCTTCCCGCCTTTCTTATCGCACTGGCCATGCTCTTGCTGTTGTTTTCTGCGGCCTCGGGTGCGGTTGGCCTTTTCAAATTGATCTCCCGCATTGATCGCTGGCTTTTGATCGCCCTGGGATTCGGCCTGGCTGTTGCGTTCCTGTTTTTCAATAACGGCGTGCCCGCTGCCCTGATGGTATTTGCAGCCATTGCCATACCCTGTGCCCTGATAGGGATAGGGGTGCAGCTGTTGAGAAGGGAACGGGCCGAGGTGAAAAGAGCGCAGCGGATCCTGTCCGTTGTGAGCCTGGTGGTTGGCATCTGCGCCCTGGCCGGTGGCCTTGTGTGGATCCTTTATCCGGGGAAGCCCGTTGATATGCCGCAGAACGCGGCCCTCTCAGCAGAAAACCTGCCTCCGGTCCTGGAAATGGAAAATCCCGGCGAAACGGGGCACCTGGAGGTATGCACTCTGTCCTACGGGAGCGGAAAAGACAAGCACCGGGAGGTTTTCGGAGCTGACGCCGACCTGATCACAGAGCCGGTGGACGGCTCCACTTTTCTGGATTCATGGAAGGGCTTGAGCGGAAAATTGCGCACCTGGTATTTTGGATTTGACAAAAAAGAATTGCCACTTAACGCGCAGGTCTGGTATCCGCAAGGTGAAGGACCATTCCCGCTGGTGCTCATTGTACACGGTAACCACCAGGCGCAGGACTTTTCCGATCCGGGGTACGAATACCTCGGCAGGTTGCTGGCTTCCAGGGGATATATCCTGGCCTCGGTGGATGAAAATTTTCTGAACGGTTCCCTTACTAATATTTTCAAGGGACTCCAAGGAGAGAACAATGCGCGTGGCTGGGTGCTGCTCAAACACTTGCAGGTATGGAAGAAGTGGAACCTGGAGGAGGGCAATCCTTTCTACGGGAAAGTGGACATGGAGCGCATAGCCCTCATAGGCCATTCTCGGGGTGGGGAAGCCGTGGGCCATGCCGCGCTGTTCAACAGGCTGCCTTACTATCCCGACAATGCCAACGAGGTGTTTGATTTCAATTTCAACATCCGTTCGATCATTGCAATCGCCCCTTGTGACGGACAATACCAGCCCGGACGCATGCGCACCCCCCTCACCGACGTGAATTACCTGACCATCCAGGGCTCGCACGATGCCGATGTGTCGTCCTACCAGGGCATGCGCCAGTTCAACCGGGTACATTTTTCGGAAGGTTTTGACGGATTCGTGGCCGGGATTTACATATGGGCTGCAAATCACGGTCAGTTCAACACAAAATGGGGCAAGACCGATTACTCCTCCCCACACATCAATTTTTATAACCTGGGTCAGCTTCTGAGTGCGGAAGACCAGATGACCATTGCCAAAACCTACATCAGTGCATTCCTGGAGGTTACACTCAGGGACCAGCCGTGTCCGGCAGATCGGGAGGGGCAGAGCAACCAGGTTAATCAAGTGGATTTGACGAACCTGAAAGATCAGAAAGGCCAGTACAACAGTGCGGAGCTGAAAGATCTGAAAAACATGTTCAGGGATCACAGATACGCACGGCACTGGATGCCCGAAACCGTTTACCTAAGCCAATTCCGTGAGCCCGGAGTCAATTACATAGGCACCTTTGCCGAGGACCTGGACCTGACAACAGGCACCCTGCCCGGGAGCGAGATCACCGCCACAGATCTGAGCATCTGGAGGGAGCAGGCCCTGCCCCTGGCATGGGGCGATGCCGACACCCGCTCCATCACCCTGGGCTGGAACACCACCGAATCCGGCGCAACTGCATGTGACACCACTGCCTGCGACTCTGCTGCCTGTGATTCCACTTCTTCCGACGCTGCTACATGTGACACCACTGCCTGCGACTCTACGGCTTGCGACACCACCAGATGCAATACCTGCCAACGTGACACACTGGCCCCTGCATGGCACATCAGCTGGCCAGATGGCGCCCTGAATTCACAGAAGCAGGTTTCCACACAGAAGCAGGTTGCCGGACTCACTGCTTCGGCATACCCCGTCCTGACATTCTCCCTGGCCGCTGCCGATGAAAAAGCCAATCCCCCCGGTAAGGAAGAAGAGGATGAGAAAAAAGCGAAAAAAGAAGAGGAGGCGAAAAAAGCGAAAAAAGAAGAGGGTGAAAGTGACACCAGCAGCGAAGTCAAGGGTCAGGACGAAAAAGTTACAGACGAAACCCGTTCAGAAGAGGCAGCCGCAGATACAACTGAGGTAGAAAAAGCAGCAAAAGAAGCAGCAAAAGAAGCAGCAAAAGAAGCAGAAGAAGCAAAAGAAGCAGAAGAAGAGCTCATTGACTTCACCATACGGCTGACAGACCGCAACGGCACCATCCTGGAATTCCCGCTAAGTGACTTTTCCCCGGTCCAGCCGGTACTAAAGCGTAAACTGACCAAACTGGCCTTCATGCAGAAGCAGGCCAAATCCGAAACCATCCTCCAGTACTATTACTTCCCGCTGGAACGCTATGCGACCGCCAATCCGGATTTTGACTTTGCGCACATCATCTCACTCAGCTTTATCTTCAATATTACGCCTCAGGGGGTGGTGGTGATCAATAATATTGGAATGTAGTGCAACGCACACATTGTTCTTTTGGTTCTTTATCAGCTACTTACGAGATTCATACCCCTGGGGGTATGAATCTCATATCTTATTGATTATCAATCAAACGAACAATGTTTGCGGGGCACTCATATTTTTTGCCGATATTTGAAGGTAAATACCTGGATTATGAAAAGACTATCTACTATCTTACCGGCACTCCTTGTGGCGGGGTGTCTACTATCGTGCCATAACAGCCAGCAGGTGATAACTTTTCCCGAACCACCGCGTGCAAAGGGGGTGACCGACGTGCTGGAACTGCGGTGCGAACCGCTGGACACGGTTCGCGTGGCTTTTATTGGACTGGGAATGAGGGGATCCGGGGCTGTTCACAGGTATACTTTTCTGGAAGGGGTAAAGGTGGTGGCACTATGCGATGTGGTACCTGAAAATATAGAGCGTGCCAACAAGACCCTGGAAGAGCGGGGATTCTCAAAAGCCGAGGCTTATACCGGTCCGGAGGACTGGAAGAAAATATGCGAGCGGCCCGATGTGGACCTGGTGTACGTGTGCACCCACTGGGATTTGCATGCACCCATCGGCGTATATGCCATGGAACAGGGAAAGCATGTGGCACTGGAGGTGCCCGCTGCGCTGACTATTGAAGAATGCTGGCAACTGGTCAATACGGCCGAGAAGACGCGCCGTCACTGCATCCAGCTGGAGAACTGCAATTACGACTTTTTCGAGATGGCCACGCACCAGATGGCCCGGCAGGGCTTATTCGGGGAAATCGTGCATGCCGAAGGAGCGTACATCCATGATCTACGGTTTTTGAATTTCGATGATACTACCGGGTACTGGAACATGTGGCGGCTGGAGCACAACGCACTGGAGAACGGAAACCTGTACCCGACGCACGGCCTCGGCCCCATTGCCCACATTCTGGATATCCACCGGGGGGACAGGATGGAATACCTGGTGTCGGTTTCCTCGGCCCAGTTCGGAATGAGCGAGTATGCGAAGGAAAAGTTCGGGGAAGATTCGGATTATGCCCAAAGGGAGTACCTGAACGGCGACATGAACACCTCGGTCATTAAAACGGCCAAAGGCCGCACCATCATGCTGCAGCACGATGTGACCAGCCCGAGGCCCTACAGCCGCATCCATATGATCAGCGGAACTAAGGGTTTTGCGCAAAAATACCCGGTACCCGGGATTGCTCTGGAACCAGATGCCCATCGATTTCTGGCACCGGACAAACTGGATTCGCTGTTGCGGCTCTACGAACATCCCATTGTCAGGGAAGTGGGACAGAAGGCCCGGGAAGTAGGAGGGCACGGGGGCATGGATTTCATCATGGATTACCGCCTGGTGTATTGCCTGCGCAACGGCCTCCCGCTGGACATGGACGTTTACGATGCCGCCGAATGGAGCGCCATCATTGAACTTTCCCGCACCTCGGTGGCCAATGGCGGCCGACCTGTGGCCATTCCCGATTTTACCCGCGGTGCCTGGGACCGGTTGGCAGGGGTGACGTATTATTAAAGATTTACGATTAATTACCATTAACCCTTTAACATTTTTTCCATGAGATTTTTATCCTCTCCCGTACGCACGGCGTACACCCTGGTTTTGTTTGCGCTTGCAGGTATAGCCGTTTCCTGCACTCCTTCGATCCCTGAAGCAGAAATGCCAAAAATAGTTGAAAATGAAGGCCGTTATACCCTTTTGGTTGACGGGGAACCTTTCTTCATGTTTGGCGGTCAGTCTGCCAATTCTTCCACATGGCCCAAAATGCTTCCCGGTGTGTGGAGTACCATTGAGTCCATGCATGCCAACACGCTGGAAATTCCCATTTACTGGGAACAGTTTGAACCCGAGCAAGGCAAATATGATTATTCCATGATACAAATGGTGCTGGATCAGGCCAGGGAAAGGGATGTCCGCCTGGTATTGCTGTGGTTTGCCACCTGGAAAAACGGGAGCAACCATTACATGCCCCAATGGATGAAGAATGACCCGCAAAAGTATCCCAATCTCATGAACCAGGAGGGCCGCTATGTGGACTCTCCCTCTCCGCATGCGACCGCTGCCATGGAAGCCGATGCAAAGGCATTCACCGAATTCATGAGGTATCTTAAGCAGGCCGACCCGCAGCACACAGTTATCATGGTGCAGGTACAGAATGAGCCCGGATCGTGGTACAGTGTGCGCGATTATTCGCCCGCCGCGCAGCAGCTCTTTGAACAACCAGTACCCGAGGCTTTGCTTCAGGCCGAGGTGTTGCAACAGCTGAACATTCCTGCCGATGCCAAAGGAACGTGGGAGGAAGTCTTCGGCAAGGATGCCGATGAGTATTTTCAAGCCTGGCATGTGGCCAGCTACATTGGATATGTGGCTTCCGCAGGGAAAGCCGTCAATCCGCTGCCCATGTATGTGAATGTGGCTTTGCGTGACCCACTCTCCAATCCCCCGGCAACACAGTATGAAAGCGGCGGGGCTACAGATAACGTCATCCCCATATGGAAAGCAGCCGCCCCGTCCATAGACCTGGTCGCGCCGGATATCTATCTGCGCGGAGACAAGACTGTCTTGAAAGTGATTGAGTTGTATACCCGTCCCGATAACGCGCTCATGGTGCCGGAAACGGGTGATCATGCTAAGTACCTGTACAAGGTCATAGAAAAAGGCATTGGCTTTGCCCCGTTTGGAATAGACGGACGCCGGAGCGCAGCAGCAGACAGCGACCGTCCCGATCCACTGTCCCAGGAATACAAATTACTTGCTCCCATGGCCGGGAAGCTGGCACAATGGAACTTTGAAGGCCGCATTCAGTCTGTAGTGGAACCCGACGAAGGCGAACAGGTACAACGCATTAACCTGGGAGACTGGGAAGCCGTGATCACGTTCGGCAGAGGACGCAGGCTGGACCTTCTTCAGGATCAGCAACCCCAGAACCGCACCGGTAAGGCCATGATCATCAAACTGGGTGAAAACGAATTTCTGGCTATTGGCACTACCTGCCGCTTCACGTTCAATCCCATTGGAAAGAACGAAGGGAAAAAATGGCAATACCTGAAAGTGATGGAGGGTTACTATGAAAACGGTGAGTTCCAGATGACCCGTATCCTTAACGGAGACCAGACCGACTGGGGCGGACCCTACGTTGGAGAAACCCCCACACTCCTGCACTTCTCGCTAGGTGTAAGGGAGTAGTCGCTGCCCGGCAGCACCCAAGAAGGAGGTGGAACCTCCACCCAGGCAAACCCGGTTTGCCGCGCAAGATGAATTTTGCATTTTGTAGACAATTGATATTCAGATGTATAAAATTTCTTGAAAAAGTGTTGCGCGGTAATCCGGGTTTGCCCTAACTTGGAATCTATCCTTATAGAGACTTTTTTCCGGTCCGATGTGAAGGTAATGTATTCATCGGGCGGTACGGCTTTAGCAAGATAGTGTTGCAGGATTCGTTCCATGGCCACAAAGACGGCCAGCAGGAGCCAGATAAGGATGGGATTGAAGATAAGGCCGGGCAGGTTGTCGGGATAGAGTTTTAGCAGGTACCAGCTGGTAATAATGAGACACAGGTATTCCGTAAGCAGGGTGGAGACGGCCAGGCAGATACTGTGCAGGACGCCCTTGCGCCTGTTCTCGAAGGACAGGTCTTTCATAAGGAATTTGGCGAGTAATGCTCCGGGCAGGAACATGATGGCCAGCAAGAGGGCTTTGGTGTAGCCATCCACCACACTGGTAAAGACCAGGCTCATCAACATCACAACCACCAGCCAATACCCGATGCTAAAATACTTTCTCATGTTCAAAAATAGGCATTTCCCAATGAATTTTCCTCCCCGGCGGCCTTACTGACTTCCAGAAGGGGGTTTTAACACTCCGGCAGACGGATTCGACCTTTGCTGTGAACAAAGGGTGATATACTTTTGCAATAACCAATTAAAACAACAACATCATGTTACATTTTTTTATTGAGGGAGGTCCTTTGTTTATGGGTCTGTTGACCATTGAACTGGTCTTTTTAATAATTGCTGCCTGGAAAGCTCCGGCATGGACAAAAGAAATTGGCCTGATGGCCTTGATTACGGGTATCCTGTCAACGCTTTTTGGTCTGGCACAGGTATTTGATTACATTGAAAGCGAGGGCGATGTCCCAATGACTGTTCTCTGCGGAGGCTTGAAAGTAGGATTGATCCCCATTATATACGGCGGTTTGATCTACCTTGTCTCCCTGATCCTCCGCATTATCCAGAAACCCAGGATATAAAGGCCCACTTCTTGCAGCGTTTTGAACAGTGTTCAACGTCTTAGGACTGACTGTTCAACAAACCTGCCGGATGAAAAGGTTTCGTTACATATTCTTGTTAGGATTCTTATGCTGCCTTGCTCAGACCATTGCGTCCGGGCAGGGCAGCTTCAGGATCGGGGCAGGGTTTGGGATCCCCGAATTGCTGAACGCGGGGCTGGGTTACAGCACAGGCCAGCTGCAGCTGGGCGTGAGTGTGGGATCCATGCCTGTAAAAGATGAACGCATCATCTCTATACTGGGCGATATCAGGTACCATTTTGCTGGCCGGTCTGCCTACACCCACCTGCGTCCCTGGTTTGCCCGCCTGGGGGTGAATTATATGCGTGACGAGATCCAGTCAAAAATTGATTGCTATGTCTACCTTAATGCACGTATAGGAAGGGAATTCAATCTGTCCACAAGAGTAGGGATTGACCTGGATGCCGGAGCCATTTTCCAGCTGGTTAAAAATGAGACGCGTAAAACACCTCCTCCTGGCTGGTCACTCAATATCCACTTTCCTGTTTTTCTGAGTTTCGGGACCGGTGTGTTTTACCGATTCTGAAAGCCCTTGATTCTGAAACTTTAATTATCTTTGGATACACACTATCCAGGCACAAATTATTATTAATTAAGACCACTGCCATGAAAAAAATGCTGCTGCTCCTGCTGCTCACATTGATTACCTTTTCTCTTAAGGCTCAGGAGAGTGACACCACCGCGAGGATTGATGCCCTCTTTGCCTCGTTCCATAACGAAATACCCGGGGTTGCCGTGGCTGTTGCCATAGACGGGAGGGTGATCTACAACAAGGCTTTCGGGCTGGCCAACCTGGAGTACCAGGTCCCCAACACCACAACCACACGCTTTGAAGCCGGCTCGGTCTCCAAACAATTTGTGGCGGCAGGTATATTGTTATTGGCACAGGAAGGCAGGCTTTCCCTGGGTGACGATGTGCGGAAGTACATCCCCGAACTCAGGGAGTACGAAGCCCCCATTACTATTGATATGCTTTTGAGCCATACCAGTGGGCTGAAAGACTGGGGAGCCCTGTACTCCCTGACCGGATGGCCGCGCACCACCCGCGTTTATACCCAGGAACTGGGCTGGGATATCATCTTTAAACAATCCGGCCTGAACTTTTATCCCGGCAGCCAGTATTCTTACAGCAACTCGAATTACATGCTGTTGGTGCTCATCATTGAACGGGTATCGGGGAAAACCATGGCTCAGTTCACCGCCGAGGCTTTTTTTGAGCCCCTGGGAATGACCAGCACCCTGTGGCGGGATAATTTCAGGGCCATTGTGCCTGGCAGGTCCACCGCCTATACATCCCGTGATGAAGAGTACCTTTTGAACATGCCGTTTGAAGACCTGCACGGGCCGGGCGGATTGCTTACCACAACGGCAGATCTGCTCCGCTGGAACAACCTGTTCCGGAACCACTTGATTTTTAACCAGGAGTATGCCTCAAACCGTATTACAGAAAGAAAGCTGAATGATGGCCAGGGAACAGGCTATGCGGCAGGCCTTACCATAACCAAAGTGAATGGCTATGACGAGATCGCTCACAGCGGATCTACTGCCGGCTACAGGGCATGGCTTGCCTGGTATCCCCAAAAACAGCTTTCTGTTGTAATGCTGAGTAATTACGCACAATTCAGCTCTGTCAACTGCGGGCGACAGGTGGCTGCCATCTTTCTGGGCCCGGAACCACCCCAGCCAGTGGAAGTTCCAACCGCTGAACCGGCGGTTTCATCGCAGCCAGTGGAAGTTCCAACCGCTGAACCGGCGGTTTCATCGCAGCCAGTGGAAGTTCCAACCGCTGAACCGGCGGTTTCATCGCAGCCAGGGATAGTCTCGGCCCGGGAACAAGAGGCGGTTCCGGTACGGGATGAAGATGAGGTGACGGCAAAAAAGAAGGTAGACCTTACGCAATATGCGGGGAATTATTATAGTCCCGATATTGAAACCATATACCGCCTTTTTGTTCAAGACGGGCAATTAAAAGTATGCCGCAGGGCAGAAGATGTTTTTACCCTGCAACACCTTTCTGGAGATAATTTTCTTTCTGAAGGGAATGGAGAATTTCAATTTGAAAGGAACCGGAAAGGCAGGGTGACCGGATTCGAGGTCTCTGTCTCACGTGCTGCAAACGTACCTTTCAGTCTTATACCCGCTGGCTTTGAGCTATAGTTTTGGCGGGCACCTATGTCTCGTCTGAAACCGTATTGTTTTCAGAATTATCTGGTTCAGGAGGCGTGCTGGTGATCATCCCGTTTTTATCTACGTAAGCGATCATGTCTTCAAACGAACTTTTTGGAGCATTTTTCCGCTCCTCTTTTTTTTGTTGTTTTTCTTTCCGTTTAGCTCTTTTGTTTTTTTCGATTTGTCTTTTGTTAAATGAATCTGATTTTGCCATTTATTAATATTTAATTATAACTCTATACATACAAAGACCTTTAGCTCAATGCGACGGTGGCTTTGGCCTTTTTTTAATTAACAGATGGTGAGGGAGGACCCGTAGAGCAGAACCTGCACAAAATGTAAATCTTTTAAAGATAACAAATATTTCACCAATTTACTAACATGCGGGACCTTCCACGCCACTTCAGGTCGCTGACACCACAAGAACAGAAACTTTTTTCAGGCCGAGTCCTTTTTTTCAGGCCGAGCCCATTTTGCGCTCAGCAAGGGTGGCAAACCCGGAGTGCCGCGCAATGCCAATTTGCTGAAATATAAATATCAGATTATCAGCGGTCTGCAAAACGCTAAATCCCTCTTGCGCGGCACTCCGGGTTTGCCACCCTTCTTCATTATGGAGAACCATTGAAATTTAATAAATTTGCTTCTCATTAACCCCCGCATCATGTCAAAACACGCAGAAATAAGAAGATATTCCCTGGTCATAGAAAAGATCAGGAGCGGACATTACCCCACATTCCGGGAAATCCGGGACTTCCTTCACCAGCATGGTTTTCAGGTAGGAGACAGGACCATACAGCGCGATATGGAACAGATCCGCTTTGAGTTCGGGGTAGAGATAAAATTCGACCGCACCCGCAGGGGTTATTGCATAGACTACGAAGAAAGCGTTAACATTGAGTCTTTTTTCCATTTCCTGGAGATTGTCAATACGGCAGAATTGCTTACACAGAGCCTAATGGAAAGCAAGGACGCTTTGCGCCACATTTCTTTTGACACGGGAGGGGGGTTGAAGGGCATCCATAATCTGAAACCGCTTTTGCGTGCCGTGAGGGAACGGCGCCAGGTCAGTTTCCTGCACTACAATTTCCAGACAGACAAGACAACAGACTACACAGTAAAACCATACCTGCTCCGCGAGTACCAGAACCGGTGGTATGTGGTAGGTGTGGTGCGCGACACCAAAAAACTGCGCATTTTCGGAATTGACCGCATAACAGATCTTGAGGTGAAAGCCGAGACCTTCGACCCGGGTTTAATACCGGATCCGGCCAGCCTCTTTGACCATACCATAGGGCTGTTCTTATCCCAGAACACGTTGCAGACCGTAGTTCTTTCCTTCACCCCCACACAGGGTAAATACGTGAAATCCTTGCCACTGCACAAATCCCAGGAAATCCTGGTAGATAACGGGCAGGAGTGCAGGATAAGGCTATATGTGATCCCCAACTATGAACTTACCCAAGAGATCCTGCGACTGGGCGACACGGTCAAGGTGCTGGAACCCGAGTGGCTGGCAACAGAAATCCGGCAAATTCTGAAAAAAACCCTTAAACAATACAAATGAATCCCGTTTCTTCGACTTTTAAGGACACCAAAAAACATTATGAAATTCTGGATGCTTTACGCGGCGTGGCCGCCCTGGTGGTCGTGCTGTTTCACTTGCTTGAAACATTTACCAATGGCAACAACCATATACAGCTCATTAACCATGGGTATCTGGCCGTTGACTTCTTCTTTGTATTATCCGGTTTTGTAATTGGATATGCTTATGATGACCGGTGGGGAAAAATGAGCCTTGGCAATTTTTTCAAACACCGTCTTATCCGGCTGCACCCGATGATCATTGTGGGAATGTTTATTGGCGCTGTTACTCTTTTCTTCCAGCAGGCAGCGATCTTTCCCGCCATTGCCCAGACCCCTTTATGGAAGGTGATTGTTGTTATGGTATTAGGATTTGCGCTTATTCCCGTGGGACCAAATCTGGATCTGAGGGGATGGAACGAAACGTTCCCGCTCAACGGGCCGGCCTGGACGCTTTTTTTTGAATACATAGCCAATATTTTATACGGACTTTTCATTCACAAATTCTCCAAAAAAGCACTCGCAGTACTGGCTGTCATTTCCGGGGCAGCGCTAGTCCACCTTGCCGTCACCCGGGGCGACATCATAGGAGGATGGTCCCTGGAGCCGCTTCAGCTACGTATAGGATTTACCCGTCTTTTGTACCCCTTCTTTGCCGGGTTACTGCTATCGCGCGTGGTGAAACCTGGCAGCGTGAAAAATGCCTTCCTGTGGTGCAGCCTGTTGCTTGTGGCTATTCTGTCCGTTCCCAGGCTGGGCGGCACAGAACACATTTGGATCAATGGACTTTATGTGTCGGTTTCCATAATCATTCTATTTCCTTTGATTATCTATATGGGAGCCAGCGGAAACGTGACAGGACGTTTTTCGACAAAACTCTGCCGGTTTCTGGGAGACATATCCTATCCCGTTTATATAATCCATTATCCTCTGATATATATGTTCATGGCCTGGGTATTCAAAAACCAGGTATCCATGAAAGCCTCTGTTCCTATGGCTCTTTTTATCTTTTTCCTAACCATAGCCTTGTCTTACGGAATATACCGTATTTATGACGTTCCTGTGAGAAAATGGCTGACCCGAAAGATCACGCCCAATAATGAAAAAAAATAATGTAAGGACAATCCTGATATTGCTGCCTTTCCTGCTCTGCGGGTACCATATGCATGCAGGCAGCAGCACGGCCGGAAGATCCAGCAGCGTAGGCAATAGCACCAGCAGCGTAGCCGACAGCAACAGCAGCGTAGCCGACAGTACCAGCAGCGTAGCCGACAGTACCAGCAGCGTAGCCGACAGCACCAGCAGCGTAGCCGACAGCACCAGCAGCACGGCCGGAAGATCCAGCAGCGTAGGCAATAGCACCAGCAGCACGGCCGGAAGATCCAGCAGCGTAGGCAATAGCACCAGCAGCGTAGCCGACAGCACCAGCAGCGTAGCCGACAGTACCAGCAGCGTAGCCGACAGCACCAGCAGCGTAGCCGACAGCACCAGCAGCGTAGGCAATAGCACCAGCAGCGTAGCCGACAGCACCAGCAGCGTAGCCGACAGCACCAGCAGCACGGACAGTATACCCAACAGGATTTACACCACACTGCGCATAGAAGCGCCTCCCGTAATTGACGGCAAGCTGGATGATGCCTGCTGGCAACTGGGAGCGTGGCAGGGAGATTACAAGCAATATGTTCCAGTCTACAAAGCGGCTCCTTCTTTCCGGACTGAGCTGAAGATATTGTACAACAACAAAAGTTTGTTTGTGGCCATCCGGGCTTATGACCAGATGGATAAGGTTATCAAACGTTTGGGACGCAGGGATAACTACCTGGGAGACATTGTAGGAATACAGGTTGACAGTTACCACGATCACCGCACTGCCTATGAATTCAATGTCACGGCAGCCGGTCAGAAGATGGATATCAAGCACTCCGATGACGGATGGGATGTGAACTGGGATGCTGTCTGGTATGCCAAAGTGGCTTATGAAGAAGATTCCTGGACAGCAGAACTGGAGGTCCCGCTGAGCCAACTGCGTTACAGTCCGGATCCCGTGCAGGTCTGGGGTTTTGATTCCTGGCGCCTGATAAGCCGCCTGCAGGAAGAGGATCACTGGAAACTGGTGGCCAACGACGGGACGGGTCTGGTATATACTTTTGGCGAATTGCACGGCCTGGAAGGTTTGCCCGGGAATCGGCGGATAGAGCTTTCACCCTATATTTCGGGCAACATTACCACTTCAGAAAAGATAGCAGGGAATCCATACGCAAAAGGGGTGAGATTTGGCGTACGCGGCGGGCTGGATGCCAAGATAGGATTGTCAAACAATTTCACCCTGGACGTAACCATCAATCCCGATTTCGGGCAGGTGGAGGCCGATCCTTCCGAGATGAACCTCTCCGCATTTGAAACGTATTTCGAGGAGAAACGCCCGTTCTTTATAGAGGGTAACAATATTTTTGCCTTTAATTTTGACGGGGATGATCTGTTTTACTCCCGTCGCATTGGGCACGCACCCTCCTTTACTCCCCGGGCAGGAATGATGCGGATGCCCGAATTCACCACCATTGGAGGGGCCGTAAAAATCTCGGGAAGAACCGCAAACGGACTTTCCGTGGGAATCCTGGACGCCCTTACCCTGAAGGAAAGTGCCCATATTTATGAGAACAACGCCGAGTCCACCCAGGCTGTGGAGCCACTGACCAACCACCTGGTAGGACGCTTCCAGCAAGATTTTGACAGGGGGAACACCATCCTGGGCGGGATAGTTACACACGCCCACCGTGCCATCAGGGATGAGCACCTGAACTTCCTGGGGAGGGATGCGCTGAGCGTAGGGCTGGACTTTACCAAATTCTGGGCAGACCGCAAGTACTTCATGGAATTCAAGGCCATCGGCACGCATGTGGGAGGCGACAAGGAAGCGATCCGGAGGCTGCAGACCTCCTCGGCAAGGTATTACCAGAGACCGGGGAGTGGGTTGCCCTATGACACATCGGGAACGAAACTCTCGGGAATGGGTGCGTCTTTTGAGATTGGCAAAGGAAGCAAGGGCCACTGGCGCTACAGCGAAGAAGTGGTGATACGTACACCGGGGCTGGAATTCAACGACCTTGGATTTATGAATCTAGCCAATACCATAGAAAATGACACACGCCTTTCGTATGTCGAAAAGGAGAATAAATGGATTTTCAAGGATTACAAAGTGTCTCTTTCTCAGGAAAACACATGGAATCTGCAGGGAAAAGGTCTGGGATACGGACTGGAGATGGATGCAGACTTCAATTTTCGCAACCACTGGGCTTTGTTTTTTGGTGCGGAATACAAAACCGGAATTATGGACGAGCAAAGGCTGCGCGGGGGACCGTCCATCCGGGAACCGGACCAGCTTCATTATATGGCCGGCATGAACACAGATTATTCAAAAAAATTCTATTTCAGTCTGTTTGCCATGTACATGCACCGGATGACCGGAAATTTTCATTTTTTCATAATTTCACCGCAGCTGAATTACCGCCCCTTTTCCAATTTGCTTTTAACTCTGGAAGCTGCCTACGAAAGCGACCTGGATCCGTTGCAGTACATAGGCAGGTATGAGATGTCCGCCGGAAGACCCTTTTGGCTTCTGGGAAAGGTGGACAAAAGGGATTTGTCATTCACATTGCGCATAGACCTGGCCATAACTCCCGAACTGACCATACAATACTACGGCAGCCCGTTTTTTTCCATTGGCAAGTTCACGGAACTCAAGGAAGTCACCCATCCCATGGATGCTAAATATGAGAACCGTTTTAAATTGGTGCCTTATAAGGACCATGGCAAGGAGTACTGGCTGGACAGGAACGGCTCCGGGTCCTACGACCTGCGAATTGACAACCCGGGATTCAATTACCAGCAATTCCGCAGCAACCTGGTATTGCGCTGGGAATACCGTCCGGGTTCCACTTTGTATTTTGTCTGGTCACAGGACCGCACCGGATACCATCAGGCCGGTTCTTTCTCGTTTGGTGATGGCTACAAACTGTTGGGAGAAGCCTTTCCTGGAAACATCTTCATGATCAAGCTGAATTACTGGTTTGGAGGTTGAGATCCAACTAAAATACACACAGTATGAAATCATTGTTTCTGAATACCGAGGAGCGGCTAACCATAGCACTGGAAGCCGGGAATATGGCCTGGTGGGAAATGGAACTGCCATCAGGAAAAATTGTTTTCGGTCATAACAAAACACGAATGTTGGGGCTGAAAGGTGAAGATTTTAATCACTTTCAGGATTTCATAAAAATTGTGCATCCCGATGATCGTGATACTACCATGAATGCCATGTATGACCACTTGCGGAGAGATGCGGAAATGTATGAATGTGAGTACCGGATGAAAAATGCGGAGGGCAATTACTAATGGTTTCACGATGCCGGAAAAATCGTATATCGGGAAGGGGAGAAATTGCTGGTTGCCGGTATTGTTACTGAAATCACTGAAAGAAAACGCATAGAAGCACAGCTAAAAGAGGCAAAGCAGCAGGCCGAGATTGCCAACCAATACAAGAACCAGTTCCTGGCAAACGTGAGTCACGAGATCCGTACATCTGTAAGCGGCATAGTGGGCTTTGCGTCGTTGCTGCACCAGCAAAACCTGGATACCGAAACCAGAAATCCATATATCGATATCATTGAAAGCAGTTCTAGGCAATTGCTGAATTTGGTAAACGATATTATTGATATATCCAGAATAGAAGCAGGTGAATTGAAAATCAACAAAACACCCTTTGAATTACATAAGATCCTAAAAGAGACGGAAACCTTGTTTGGAAAATTAAAACATGCCCGTGGCAAACAAAACCTGAAAATCAAACTGGATATTCCGGAAAGGGACCAGGTACTGTACATTGTAACCGATCCCGACAGGTTAAAGCAAATACTAATCAATCTGATAGGGAATGCATTGAAATTCACAGAAAAAGGCGGTATTGATTTTGGATACAGAATAGAGGATGACCGCTTGAAATTCTACGTGTCGGACACCGGAATAGGTATGACAGAAGACGATCTAAGGTTGGTTTTTGAACGTTTCAAGCGTTCTGAACAGGCACATAGGAAATACGAAGGTACTGGTTTGGGCCTGGCTATAACCAAAGAGCTTCTGGATCTGCTGGGCGGTTCCATATCCGTGGAATCACAACTGGGAAGAGGCAGCGTATTTACCTTCCGGATCCCATATGTACCTGCAAAATCACAGGAAGCTACCCACAACAATGAACAGACAACGGATCTGGAACGTTTACGTGGCAAAAAAAGTCTGATAGCCGAGGATGAAAAAGTAAACAGGATGTACCTTGAAATCATCCTGAAAGAATTGCCAATAGACATTTACTGGGCCAAGACGGCCAACGCTTTGTCCAGTGACCGGGAAAAATACCTGGAAAGCGGCTTTGTTGACCATATATCCAAACCAATTGACAGGCTACAGTTGATACGGATCATGGAAAGGTGGGCATTGTAAAGGACAGATGACAATACGGCCGTGGAAATGTGAACTCCCCATGCAGTATACTTCCGGGAAATTCATTTAGTGTATAAACAATCTACTTACCATGTCAGTCATACACCTTTTCAAAAAGGCAGCCGTTATTGCAACAGCTCTTGTTTTTGTCTTCACTTTGCAGGGATGTCCTTACATAGATCCGGATCATGATTATGAATTTGAATACGAGATCATCATTACAGACGTACCTGCCAACCTGGAAGGTTTCAATTCGCAGTACAACGATTACAATTCAGCCTTACCTTTTGAAGCCAACCGCCGCGAGATTTATTTCTCTACCGACAGGAAAACCAACGGCAGTACATACGATATCATAAGCCATGCCTTTGACATCTCCTACCACAAAAGGGACGATGTCCTGAACATCTCCATTCCTGTCAATCCGGGAGAGTCCATAATGGACCGGAAACTGCTGCCGCTTATAAACACAGGCTATGACGAACTGGGTCCCTACACCTATTTCGAAGATGGAGGTCTGAACTATTTTTTTTATGCAGGCAACGGATCTGATGAGCAAGAGGAACCTGGTGATTATGACATAAAATTTGTCTACATGCCACGCTCGGACTGGACAACATACGGCGGGCAGCAACGTCTGTTCGGTCCCTATGATGTCAGTTTGGCCAATTCAGAAGCAGACGACCTGTATCCTGTCATATCAGATAAGCTGGGCAAAATGCTTTTTTGCAGCAACCGGGAGAACGATTCTTTTGACATATACAGCCTTGAGCTGGAACAGGGAGCCCTGCTGAACCAGTTCCTGACAGGCAATTATGAGCCAGTCATTGCCAAAGAGCCGGCCCTTTCCGGAGAGGGCCATGACAAATGTCCTTCAATCTTTGGTGACTATGTGATCTTCGCTTCGGACAGGGAAGGCGGGTACGGAGGATTCGACCTGTATTATGCAAAGTATGAGAACAACGCCTGGAGCGAACCGGTGAATTTCGGGGATAAGATCAATACAGCCAGCAACGAGTACAGGCCACTTGGCTTTAAATTCGTGGACTTCAGCCTTATGATCTTTTCTTCCGACAGGCCCGGTGGCAAAGGCGGCTTTGACCTGTATTGCGTGGATGTGAGTGAAATTATTGAAGTCCACGATTGGTACCGATTTTATGAGTTCTGACTATATTTGAAGGTATTTTTTGAGATACCTGAAAATATGGAAAAGGTCTCGTTTTTTTGGTTTCGCAGGGATATACGACTGGAAGACAACCGCGGGCTGCGGGAAGTTCTGCTTGGGCCATAGAGCAGCGCTCCGTTGCAGCAGCCGGCCCCGGCGCCGACACGGGCTCCCGTAATGAGGGAACCTGCTTCGGCAAACTGTTTTGCAAGAAAGGAACTCCCGGGGAAGTCTGGATAGCGCTGCTGGAACAATTCAACATCGTGGCGGTTTATGCCAATGAGGACTACGAACCGTATGCCATTGCACGGGACAGTGAGATTGAAGGATTGCTGGCTCAAAAAGGCGTGCTCTTTCACCTTTGTAAAGACCAGGTGACCTTTGCCCGTGACGAGGTGGTCAAGAAAGACAGAACACCTTGCACCCTGTTCACACCTTATAAAAATGCATGGATCAAAAAATTTGCTGAACTGCACGTAAAGCCGATACAGAACCTGCTTGAGGACCCACTGCATGAACCGCTGCCGGCCCGACTTCAAACCGGGTTACCGGCCCGACTTCAAACCGGGTTGCCGGCCCGACTTCAAACCGGGTTACCGGCCTGACTTCAAACCGTGTTACCTGCCCGACTTCAAACCGGGTTACCGGCCCGTTTTGCGGAATTTTCTTTTCCGTTCCCATCCCTGACTGGAATAGGATTCAAACGTTCTTCCCTGAAAGTACGGGATTACAATATAAGACAACCTTGACAACTACGATAAAGACAGGAATTATCCTGCCCTGGACGGTACCAGCCATTTTTCTGTTCACTTGCGTTTCGGGACCGTGGGCATCCGGAGCATCATGAGCCACATACAACATAATGAAAGTTTCCTGAATGAATTGATCTGGCGGGAATTCTTCATGCAGGTCCTGTACCATTTTCCGGGTGTGGTAGGCTCCAATTTCCGCAAGAAATTCGATTCCATCACCTGGCGCAATGACCCTGCGGATTTTGGAAGATGGCAACATGGAGAAACCGGTCATCTCCTGGTAGATGCAGGGATGCGGGAACTGAATACCATCGGATACATGCACAACAGGGTCCGGATGGTGGTGGCCGATTATTTGTGCAAGCACCTGCTCATAGACTGGCGATGGGGAGAAGCATATTTTGCCACCAAAATGCTGGATTATGAACTCTCATCCAATAACGGCAACTGGCAATGGGCCGCCGGAACGGGTTGTGATGCAACGCCATACTTCAGGAAGTTCAATCCCACATTGCAGCTTAGCAAATTCGACCCGCAAATGAACTATGTGAAACAATGGATTCCGGAGGTACGACTTCTAAAAGAATAGCCCTGTTCCTGCTGAGCAGAACGCTTCATTATTTGGCTCTTCTGTGGAGATGCTCCTGGTGTATTCGGGCATCCTGCTTCTTTGAACAGGAATAATTTTCTATGTAAGTAGCAGGAAGCTGATATTTCGTTAATTTTATGCTCAAATGCTTAAATAAGACTACTATGAACAAGGAAGAATTCAAGGCGCGCGCCAATCAACGGATTGATGAAATTTCGGCCAGGATCAATGAGCTGAAAGCAGAAAAGGAATCAGTCAAGGGGGATCTGAAGAAAAAGTACCAGGAATCCATCAAAGAGCTGGAAACCATAAAATCAGACCTGCAGGAGAAATACGACCAGATGATCAATGCTGCCGATGACAAATGGGATGAGGTCCGGGATGCTTTCTCCCAGGCAGCAGATTCGTTCAGGGAAGGTTGGTCCAAAATCAAATCGGCGTTCTGAGCCTGACACCGCATGGCACATGAACACGCCCACAATGCCCCGGTTGCTTATGCCAGGCATTTTGCCATAGGCATTGGCCTGAACATTCTATATGTCATTGCCGAGGTGACATTTGGGCTGATAGCCAACTCATCTGCTCTGTTGGCCGATGCAGGGCACAATACCAGCGACATCATGGGCCTTGCCTTTGCCTGGGCAGCCGCCTGGATGGCCACCATCAGGCCGAAAGGGAAGTATACTTACGGATTGCGTAAGACCACCATCCTGGTCTCCATCCTGAATGCGCTCCTGCTTTTTGGTGCCGTAGCGCTCATAGCCTGGGATGCCGTTGAAAAGCTTAAAAACCCGCAACCCGTTGCAGGAACCAGCGTCATGCTGGTTGCCGGTATCGGTATCCTGGTCAATTCGCTTACTGCCTTGTTGTTTTACAAGGGACAGAAAACCGACCTGAATATCAAGGGCGCTTTTTTGCATATGGCGGCCGATGCCGCCGTCTCTCTGGGAGTAGTGATAGCCGGACTGCTCATCCATGTGACGGGCAGGATGTGGATAGACCCGGCCGTCAGCTTTCTGATCATCCTGGTGATTTTGTGGGGTACCTGGCGCTTGTTTGCCGAGTCGCTGAACCTGGCCCTGGATGCCGTACCCAGGCATATAAACATAGAGAAGGTACGTGATTTCCTCCTAACCCGGGAAGGAGTCACCAGCATTCACGACCTGCACGTGTGGGCCATGAGCACCACCCAGGTGGCCCTGACCGTACACCTGGTGGTACCCGGGGGAGCCTCGGATGCATTCATCAGCCGGTTGCAGCAGGAACTGAGCGATACGTTCGGAATAGGGCACACCACGTTCCAGGTTGAAAACAAAGACCTGCAAGTGGGCCATTGTAACGGGGGCTGCCCGCCTAACTCCTGAATTTCATTATGTTGAAACTGTGATAAAATTATTCCTGGTATCTTCACTCTCGCTATTCCTCGTTTCATGTGGACATCAGACACGGGAGCAGGTGCTTTTTAACTCTCAGAAGGAACCCCTGGAGCAACGCCAGCCGGGGCAGCCTGAGTCACTGCAGCATACGCAAGCGGACCAGTCGCTTCCGCAGCAGGGATGGGTTTCGTGTTACAGGATACCGGCCCTGGCGACCGCTCCTAATGGGAACCTGATAGCGGCCTGTGACCAGCGCTTCTCCTCCTGTGCCGATCCGGGGTGCAACGCCGGACTGGCACGGGTGGGGGAACGACTCTTCTTTTCCAACCCCGACAGCCCAGACCGGAGGGAAAACCTGACGCTCCGGATGAGTGATGACGGGGGAAAGACCTGGAGCGAAGGCAAGACAATCTGTGCCGGAAGCTCGGCCTATTCTTCATTGACGGTGCTTTTGGGAGGGGATGTTGGAGTGCTTTACGAAAGAAATGATTATAAGGAAATTGTATTTACCCGGTTGAAAAAATCTGAAATAATTACGAACCATAAAAGATGAATAAGATTTTACCCTTGTTAGCCCTGTTGATGGCATGTGCTGCCTGTTCCACGGAACAAACCCCCGATACGCTGTGCAATCCCATGGATCTTTCTTACCGTTTTGCGTTGGAGGATCCTTTTCCTTCACGCAGGGAGGCGGCTGATCCTACGATGGTCCGGTTCGGGGAAAAATATTTGTTATTTGCCTCCAAATCGGGTGGATACTGGTACTCAGACGATCTCAAGGAATGGGACTTTATCCAGACTGACCAGATCCCAACGGAAGATTATGCCCCTACAACGGTTGCCATTGGGGATACGCTGTATTTCCTGGCGTCTTCCAACGAGAAAAGCACCGTGTATAAAAGTGCCGATCCGCTTTCAGGTACCTGGGAGGTTGCGGTTGAAGCACTCGAAGTTCCCGTCTGGGACCCGGCCTTTTTCCTGGATGATGACCGGCGGCTATACCTGTATTGGGGTTGCTCGGACCAAAGGCCCCTGTATGGTGTGGAGCTGGACTGCCGCAACGGATTTGCCTTTTTGGGTGATGTCAGGGAACTGGTATATGCCAATCCGGCTGAATACGGATGGGAGGTGCCTGGGGATTACAATACGCTGACGGACCGGGCTCCCTGGATAGAGGGTCCGTGGGTAACTAAACAGGGTGGAAAATATTACCTGCAATACGCTGGCCCGGGCACCGAATATAAGAGTTATGCCGATGCTGTTTACCTTTCCGGGGATCCACTGGGTCCCTTTATGCTGCAAAAGCACAATCCCGCCATGTGCAAACCGGAAGGCTTTGCAACAGGGGCCGGTCACGGCAGCTCTTTTGCCGATGGCTATGGCAATTTTTGGCATATAGGCACTATGACAATATCGCAAAAGCATATGTTTGAACGCCGCCTGGGTATGTTTCCCGTTTTCCTGGATGAAGACGGAACGTATTATGCAATAACAAAATACGGGGATTACCCGTTTGTTGTGCCCCGGCAAAAGATCCAAAGTTTTGAGGACATCTTCCCGGGATGGATGCTGCTTACCTATAACAAACCGGTGAGGGTGTCTTCTTTTGTGGATTCTATGCCCGCCAGCTACATGACCGATGAGGATATCCGTACCTGTTGGGCTGCTGAAAGCGGTGATGCGGGCGAATATGCCATGGTGGACATGGGTGATTTCTTTGATGTGTACGCCCTTCAGGTCAATTTTGCGGAACATGATGTTAACATAAGAGGAAGGCAAAAAGCTATTTATCACCGTTTTACTCTTGAATATTCCCTGGACGGCAATACATGGGAAATGCTGTCGGACCGTTCCGTCAACAACACCGACAATACCCATGTGTATATTCCTTTGGAAGAAAAGGTACTGTGCCGATATTTGAAAATCACCAATATTGAAGTTCCCGGCGGGCATTTTGCAATCAGCGGATTCAGGGCTTTCGGGAAAGGAGCCGGACCGCTGCCCGGCAGGATCACGAGTTTTACTGCCCAAAGGAATCTTCAAGATAAAAGAAGTGTGTCGCTTTCCTGGTCCAAAGCGGATCATGCAACCGGTTACAATATCAGTTACGGTACATCAGGAAACAAGCTGTACCTGGATCACATGGTTTACGGGGACACGACATTGGTGATCAATAACCTGAACAGCAACCTGGATTATTATTTCACCATTGAATCTTTCAATGAAAACGGCATAACGCCAAACCAACAAATTATCAGGCACTTTGAATGATGGATCATTTTGCGGCCATTGATTTTGAGACAGCCAACGAACAGCCTTCCAGTGTATGCAGCGTAGGGATAGTGATTGTACGGTACGGGATTCCGGAGCAGACCATTTACCGGCTTATCAGGCCAGAACCGGATTATTACCTGTACCGGAACACCATGATTCACGGACTCAGTGCAATTGACACAGATAACGCACGCGTGTTTTCACATGTGTGGAAGGAAATAGAACCTTTCATACAGGATTTGCCCCTGGTGGCCCATAATGCCCAATTTGACGAGGGCTGTCTGAAAGCGGCATTCTTCACCTATTGCATGGATTATCCCGATTACGAATTTTTTTGCACCCTTCAGGCGTCACGCAGGCACTTTGGAAAATTATTGCCAAATCACCGGTTACCAACCGTTGCAGCTGCCTGCGGGCATAGACTGACCAGCCACCATAACGCGCTGGACGATGCCATTGCCTGTGCTGCCATTGCCCTGAAGATATTGTAAAATTTTATTTTTTATTACCTTTGCTTAATACTCCGCTGATGTTGACAGCCGGAAAATGTATGAATAAAAAGCCATTACTGGTTGTCCTTTTTCTTGCAGTGATGTGGTCCTGCACACCCGATTATTATGACCAGGTTTTCCAGATTGCCCGTGAAGCGGGGATTCCTCTCATACAGGTGGCCTATACAAAGGGGGATACCCGGGTTACGTACGAAGTATCCACGGTTCCGGAGATAGTGGCACGAAAGGACGGTAAGACGGTTTTCCAGGCTGCCTCGCTCAGTAAACCCGTGTTTGCCTACATTGTCATGAGGATGAGCGACAGGGGAGAGATTGACCTGGACAGGCCGCTTTTTGAGTATACTGACATTGAACGTTTCGTGGATAAGGAACTGGCCCGCAGGCTTACGGCCCGGATGGTCCTTTCTCATATGACCGGCCTGCCCAACTGGGCGGTTTCACCCGGTTCCCCAGAATGGCCGGAGGCGGCCATTGTTTTTAAATTCAGACCCGATTCGGCATTCAGTTACTCTGGAGAAGGGTATGCTTTTTTGCAAAGGGCGGTGGAACAGATCCAGGGGAAGGGACTGGAGGAGATTGCCCGGAACGAGGTGTTCCTCCCTCTGGGAATGAGCTCCTCGTCCTATACCTGGAGGGACGATTATGACTCCCTGGCTGTGAACGGTTTTAATCGTGATGGCGAAGACAGGGGAAAGGGGAATTTTCCCAGGGCAAATCCCGCCTATACCCTAAGGACAACAGCGGCAGATTACATGAGGTTTCTGGAGGCGTTGAGCCTGGGCACCGGCCTCGGCAAGGAATCCCGGGAAGCCATATTTGCTCCCCTGGTTCAGGCAGTCAGGTACGAAGGAAAGCCCAGGGAGTGCGACCAGAGGATATTCTGGGGCCTTGGGGTGGGAATAGAAAAGCATCCTGAACTGGGCGAGGTGGCATTTCACTGGGGGGACAACGGGGCTTTCAGGTCGCTGTTCCTGGTAGTTCCCAAAAGGGGATTGCAACCACAAAGAATTTTGATATATTTTACCAATAGCCAGGCAGGCCATGACATTATACATGAGATATCTTCTCTTTTCCTTGATAACAAAGAGCCGATAGCTATTCATGAATGGGTGTATAAAAACGAATAAACTGATTACTTTATGAAATCTGAAAGATTATCTGACTTAATAATGATGTCTCCCTTTGCCTTTGCTTCTCACCAGATCATTGTGGATGACCGCGGATTACCCGTAGATTACCAATACCTGGAAGTTAATCCTGCGTTTGAACATATAACCGGACTGAAAGCGGACGATATCATTGGAAAGACCGTACGTGAAGTGTTGCCCGGCATTGAAAATTCAGAATTTGACTGGATTGAAGCCTATGGATCGGTGGCACTGAATGGTGAATTAAAAGATTTTGAGCAATATTCGGAACTATTGCACAAGTGGTACCAGGTGCACGTGTTTTCTCAGAAAAAAGGGTTTTTTACTACTTTATTTACCGATATTACCCAGCGTAAAGTAATGGAAGACCACCTGAAGGCAAAGGAGACCAATTTCAGGACATTGTTCAATTCCATGCTGGATATGATCATTGTGACTTCTAAGGATGGGAAAATCATCCACGCCAATCAGGCCACTTTTAACAAACTGGGTTATTCCCTGGAAGAATTGAGAGAAATAGGCATTCCGGGTATAGATTCTATTGGATCAAAAGAAGAATCCCAAAAAATCTTTAATTCCATGCTAAAAGGTGAAAGGGATCGTTGTTTGCAGTCCGTTCAGAAAAATGACGGCACGTTGATCCCAGTCGAGTCAATGATTGTCTACGGAAAATGGGACGGAGAAGATTGTGTTTTTGCCATTTTGAAAGACCTGACTGAAGAAAAAGAGGCTTCACAACGGTTTGAACTGCTGTTCAGAAACAATCCGGCGCTGATATGTCTATTTTCCTATCCCGAAGGACAGATCATTGACGTGAACAATGCTTTTCTGAATACCCTGGGTTATAAACGGGAAGAAGTTATTGGGAAGTCTCTAGTTGAACTGCGACTATTCTACCAGATAGATACCTTGAACTATGTTCTGGATCAGCTGAATTCCAATAAAACTGTTAAAAGCTTGGAAATGACTGTAAGAGACGGTATAGGGAATATCAGGAAGGGTTTGCTGACAGCAGAGATCCTGGGGGTAGGAGAACAGAAATTTTTTTTAGCATCATTACTGGATATCACTGAACAATATGCGCACCAGGACACGTTGTACATGCTTGTGGATATGGCAAAGTCGTTTATAAAAATGCCGATTGAAAAGTTTGAAAAGGAAATCCTTAAGGCCCTGGGAAAGATAGGCGGCTTTGTGGGGGCCGACAGGTCTTATGTGTTCATGTATGATTTCAAAGAAAACACCTTAACCAATACGTACGAATGGTGTGCCAAGGGAATATTTCCTGTAATTGATACAATGCAGAACATTCCAGTTAGTTACATGCCACAGGTGCTTGAAAACCACAGGAACAGAGAGGCGTTTTTCATTTATGATATAGGATCATTGCCTGATAGTGACGCAAAAAAGATTCTGCAGAATCAAAAAGTCAAGAGCGTTCTTAAGGTACCCATATGGACAAGTAAGGAGCTAATTGGCTTTGTGGGCTTGGATTTTGTCAGAAATTTGCACCAGTATTCAGAAAGGGAAAACCAACTGTTGACAATTTTTGCCGAACTTATAGTAAATCTTCAGATCCAGATTCAGAACAGGAAACTGCTTAAGCGCGAGAAAGATAAGGCAGAGAAGGCAAATAAAACCAAATCCGAATTTCTGGCCAACATGAGTCATGAGATCCGCACACCACTTAACGGAGTTATTGGTTTTACTGACCTTTTGCTTAAAACCAAACTTACTCCCGTGCAGGAAGAATACGCACAAAGTGCCAATACATCGGGAAAGGCATTGCTCGGAATCATTGATGACATTCTGGATTTTTCAAAAATTGAAGCCGGTAAACTGGAACTGGAATTACTGGAAACAGATATTTTCCGGTTACTTAATGAAACGATCGACATTATCAAGTACCATGCTTCGGCAAAAAATCTTGAACTACTCTTCAGTTTTCCATTAGACATTCCCAGGATGGCATTTGTAGATCCTGTAAGGCTAAAACAGGTCTTGACCAATTTGCTAAGCAATGCTGTCAAGTTTACAGAAAAGGGAGAGGTTGAACTTAAATTGGAATTTACAAAACTGGAGCCAGGCAGGGGCAGGTATGTCTTTTATGTCAGGGACACAGGCATAGGGATAACCAAGTCTCAGCAAAGCAGGTTGTTCAATGCGTTTACCCAGGCAGACAACTCCACTACGCGTAAATATGGCGGTACCGGACTGGGTTTGACAATATCCAATCTGCTGGCCAGAAAAATGGGATCAGGTTTAGAACTTCAAAGCAAGTGGGGAGAAGGAAGTACATTCTCATTTTCAATTGAAACCAAATTCAGGGACGAGCATCAAACGCACGAACAAGCCAAAGGTAAGCTGCCTGTGAAAAACGTACTCATAGTAGATGATAATGCTTCTAACAGGAAAATTTTAATGGATAACTTCAAATTCTGGGGAGTGAATTGCATCGAGTGCGATAACGGCCTGTGTGCTCTGAGGGTATTGGAAAAACAGGTTTTTGATCTGTTATTGATTGACTATCACATGCCCTACATAGATGGTTTTGCAGTGATTCAGATGATCCGTGAAAAAATGATGGTTTTGCCCGAGACCATGCCCTTGATCCTGTTGCACAGTTCTTCAGATGATCAGTCTTTAAGAGATAAATGCAAGGAGTTGGGTGTAAGGTATCATATGGTAAAGCCGATAAGCGCCGACATGTTGTACGACAAGATCATGTCTATCTATGATAAGGGAATCCCCCCAGAAGAACAGTCTTCTGATAAACAGGAAAACGAAAAGGAACCGGAATTAACGGCCGCGGATAATCCTGTGATACTGATTGCAGAAGATATTCCCATGAATATGATGCTTATCAAATCTTATATCGGCACCATCATGCCTGGGGCGCAAGTTATTGAAGCTGTTAACGGCCTGGAGGTAATAGAAACAATAAAACGTGAACGTGTAGACCTGATTTTAATGGATATTCAGATGCCCAAGATGGATGGTCTGGAGGCGACCAGAAGAATAAGGGAATGGGAGTCGAAACAGCATAGTTTACACCGGGTACCTATCATTGCGCTGACTGCAGGAGCCTCCAGAGAAGAACAAAAGGAAGTATTGCGCATCGGGATGGACGAATTCTTGTCAAAACCCATTGTCAGGGATGACCTGGAATCCTACTTGGAAAAGTACCTGGCTAAGTTTGACAATCCGAAGGATCACTTCAATTATGTAGATTTTCTTAATGCCATGGGAGGAGACACCGAAATGGTCAAAAAAATGCTTATTGTTTCCATGTCGGATATGAAGGAAAAACTGAATGATTTTGAACAAGCAATCAACAAGGGTGATGCACATCAAATTGGAGCACTTGCCCACTATATTAAAGGGGGAGCATTAACAGCCAGGTATAAATCAATGGCAACCATGGCTGCCCGCATAGAAGTAATGGCAAAAGAAGGCATCATGGATACAATGGAAAGCAATATCAAGGCGCTGAGAAATGAGTGGGAAAAGGTCTTGCATGAAATTGAGCGGTACTTGTAGGGGCCCATGTCAAGAGTTCTTGCTCTTGCCATCTCCCATTTTTTATTTATTTTTGCAGCCCCTTCAGACTCATTGCGCGTAACAGGCAAGGGCATGTGTTCGAGGTGAATTTTTTTTAACAGCCTGCGAATGAAATACGGAGAGATGGCAGAGTGGTCGATTGCGGCGGTCTTGAAAACCGTTGACCCGCAAGGGTCCGGGGGTTCGAATCCCTCTCTCTCCGCCACAAAAAACAAAAAGCCGGCTAAGCCGGCATAATAAAAAAACTCCCAAAAAACAAGTTCATTTGCTTTTTGGGAGTTTTCTATTTGCAGCACAAAGTGCTGTTTTTGTTTTTTTGTGAAGCTTCCCCAACGGGAACACCGAGCGCCAAGAGTACCGCGTACACTTGATTCATTATGCTAATTATCAGCAATATAACAAAAGAGCTCCCCTGGAGAGCTGTTTTGTTAAACACTTGTTAAACAGGGTAATACATCAAGTGTACGCGGTAATCAGCCCGTACACGTATCCCGACAGGGTCGCCATAACAACCACCAGCCCTACGTACACTATAGTCTTTTTTACTCCCATTACCTTGCTTATTACGAGTATGCTGGGCAGAGATAGTGAGGGACCTGCCAGCAACAAGGCCAGGGCCGGCCCCTTTCCCATGCCAGATGCCAGTAAACCCTGAACTATGGGAACTTCGGTAAGTGTGGCAAAATACATGAATGCCCCCGAAAGACTTGCAAAAAAATTGGACAACAGAGAGTTGCCACCTACAGCCCATTCAATCCAGCGGTTGGGTATGATGCCCGGAATTGCGGTGTTATCATGTGTGGATCCCAGCAGGAAACCTGCGATGACGACGCCTGCCGCCAATAAAGGCATGATTTGTTTGGCAAAGCCCCATGCAGACAGTGTCCACTCCCTGTTTTCTTCATTACGCTTGTCCAGCAAAGTCATCATGCTCAGAGAGATGATCCCGGTAGTCATAGGGACCAGTGGAACAAAAGCAGGATTTGCAATAAATGCTTTTGCAGGTATAATGGATCCTGCAGTAGCAACGGCTCCCAGCAAAACCCAATACCACTTGATCTTTAGAAAACGAATCAATGAATAACAAAGCAGTAAAGCCAAACCGCCTGTTATATACCACTTGAAAGAAAACAGGTAATACCATACACTGGTAATATCTCCGGTAGCGGGTTTTCCCCAGTTTGCAAAAACAAGGATGGCCACCAAAGTGAAAAAATGAATAGCTGTCTGACCTAACGGACGTTTATCCTGTACAGGTGGAAAGTTCATTTGCTCCTCCTTTTTCACCTTTTCTTCCTTCCTGTATATGAAGGCCATAAGCAGACCGATTACAATGGCAAATCCAATGGCACCGATGGTACGGGCCAGACCCATTTCCCAACCCAGGATCCGGGCTGTCAGGATAATTGATAAAATACTGATTGCCGGACCGGAATACAAAAAAGCAACAGCAGGGCCTAATCCGGCTCCTCGTTTGTAAATACTGGAGAATAACGGGAGAATGGTACACGAACATACTGCAAGGATCGCTCCCGATACACTCGCCACAGTATAGGATAGCCATTTTTTTGCATTGGCCCCGAAGTATTTCAGCATGGCCCCCTGGCTTACAAATACCGAAATGACCCCGGCAATGAAAAAAGCCGGTAACAGGCATAAAACAACATGCTCACGCGCATACCATTTTGCTAGATCCAACATGGCCGTTATGGCGGTCAGAAAAGTCTGGTTCCCTGCCGGCAAAAAGAAAATCGCCATGAAAACGGCAAGGATCCAGAACAGGATCCTGAGCTCTTTTTTCAATTCCATGACCTATAATCCCAATGCTTTACGAACCTCCGATTCCGAAGGAACCCTTCCTTTGATCTTTACCTGCCCGTCAACAACCACAGCTGGTGTTGAAAGAACCTGGTAATTCATGATTTCCATTATATCCTCCACTTTTTCAATAGTCGCGTCAATATTTGCCTCGGTAACTACTTTTTCTACAACAGAATAAGTCATTTTGCATTTGGCACAACCACTCCCTAAAATTTTAATTTCCATGATCACATAGTTTTATCTAAAGGTTTTTCACCCGTCACAGTAATAGAAAGAATGGTAAAAGCCCCATCATACGGCTCAGCCACATTGTCAGGCAAAACAATTTCATTTTCTTTCCGGACGGCCACCTGTGTAAATCCGGCTTTAGTAATGTATCCCAGGTACCGGTCTTTCTGTATGGCTCCTGATATACATCCGGTATAGAATTCAACGTCTTCTTTCAGAACCGCAGGTAATTCACCTATCAGAACAACGTCGGAAATGCAAAAATGTCCTCCCGGTTTCAGCACCCTGAATATTTCATGAAAAATCTTATCCTTGGATGGCAGCAGGTTCAGCACGCAATTGCTGATCACCACGTCTGCCATTTGATCGGGTAGGGGCATATTCTCGATATCACCCTTGTGAAAGATAACATTCGAATATCCAAGAGCCGAGGCATTCGACTTTGCCTTTTCCACCATCTCCGGGGTAAAATCTATCCCAATCACCTGACCGGTTTTACCTGTAAGAGCCCGGGCAACAAAACAATCATTCCCCGCCCCCGATCCCAAATCTATAACGGTATCCCCTTTCCTGATTTTTGCAAATTCGGTAGGAAGACCACAGCCCAGACCATAATCTGCAATGCGTTCATATCCCTTCAAATAACTGTAATCTTCTTGCATCGTATACCGCATGTCGCCACTGGAACACCATCCTGTTCCGCAGCACGATTGATTTTTTACGATTTGTCCGTATTTGCGGCGGACAGTGTCTTTGATCTTTTGCTCATTCATAGCGCACATTTTTATTAAATAGCTTTTCAAACATTTCTCCTGCTTCGGCCCAATGCTCCCTGTTGATGCAATACTTGACGGTCGGCGGGGTAATTGTACCCTGGATTATGCCCGCATCTTTCAATTCATTAAGATGTTGAGATAACGTGCTCTTGGCCACGGGGATCACTTCGGACATATCCCCGTGATAACAACATGATTGGCTCAGCAACATTTCAATAATTGCGATGCGTACAGGATGTCCCAGGGCTTTGGCCAGTCTGGCCAGCCTTTTTTGTTCACTGGTATAAGATTTTTTCACGGTCATACATATTATTTCTGTTCGCAAATATACGAATAACTCCATATGTTCGTACTTTTACGAACCAAAAAATCATTTTGTAATTTAACATCGGGTACAGGATTTGTATTAGCTTTAACTCTAATATTCATTATGAACTTAAAACAAACTCGCCATGGACACAACAGAAAAAAGAAAGATTTTCTTGCTGACAGGGATGTCGGTTCTTGTGGCTGCATTGATAAGGATCCCGCAAATCTTCGGTTTTGATGCCGGGGTATCGTTTTTCTATGAAAAGAATGCCGTACTTTTTGTATTTCTGGGAATTGCCCTTTACGTGATACTGACAGCGAAAACTTTACGTAAAAGCCACCTGGTTGCAACGCTCGTCTTTTTTGCAATATGCACTGCTTACATCAACCTGTTGCCCAAAAACATCAATAAGGATGTGATGCAGCTGGTATACCTGCACTTGCCGCTGTTGCTATGGTGCTTTTATGGATTGGTGTACATCGGTTTTGACACAAAAGATACAGGAAAAAGGATGGCTTACATCCAGTACAATGGCAAGATAGCTGTTTTGGGTGCCGTGCTCATGATTGCGGGCATGATCCTCTCTGCAGTGACCATTGGCCTGTTTTCTGCCATTGACTTGAAAATTGAAGAGTTCTACATGGAATATATCGCCATGACCGGAGTGGCCATTGCGCCCATTGCAGTAACTTACATCATTGAGAAATATCCCCGGATAACCCATAAGATCATTCCTTTGGTGGCCAACATATTCACTCCACTGGTAACCATCATTCAGGTTGTTTTTCTGACAGTAATGCTTGTCACCGGGAAAAGCCCCTTCGATGACAGAGAGTTCTTGATGCTGATCAATGTGCTCCTGGCTGTAGTAACGGCATTGGTTGTGTTTTCCATTATGGGAACTGCCTCGGAAAAGAAACAACGTTACACACCTGTCGTGCTGCTGCTGCTCACCGCAGTGACGCTGATAACCAACGTGGTAGCCCTGTCTGCCATCATATACAGGCTGGGAGAATTCGGGCTTACACCCAACAGAACAGCTGTCCTGGGTGTAAATCTCCTGATCTTCGTGCACCTGGCGCTAATGGCCATAGACCTTTTCAGGACTGTGTTCGGAAAGAGAGAACTGCAAAGGGTGGAACGTACCACAGCCCGGTATTTGCCGGTATATGCGCTGTGGACGATAATTGTTGTCTTCCTGTTTCCCTGGATATTCGCTACATCCTGAAATGGGTAAGTTCTGAAGTTGTTATAAAATCAAAGCAGGGGTATTCGAATATTTTAAAGCAGGGCTCTGTCTGTCCTGTGGTATAACTCCAGATGGAGGCATAGTCATTCGGATTTTCTCCCATTTCTCCCAGTTGCCTGAGGTAAGCAGCTACCGATTTGTTTTCAACAATATAAACGTCATCCATTTTATCTATCACTGGACTATGCATCCGTGTACGGTCATGGTCAAAACTCAGTATCCGTTTGCCCTGCGGTGTAATGCCTGCCATGGCAAATGTCATGCTTTTGCCTATGGCTGGCAGGTTCAGCATGTTACGATCCGTTGCCAGGAAAGGCAGGTTGTGCTCTTTCATAAAACCCTTCAGATCTTTGTATATGTTGTCGCTTTTTTCAAACAGGTCACATAAAGCCTCCTCCTGTTCCGGTGCGAGCCGGCCGAATACTTTTTCTTCTTCCCGCTCCTGGATGGAACGGCAATTAGGTGCAAAGAGGGCATAATTTTCTTCGAATCCTTTGACCGTGAACGTGTAATAACAGATCACCCCCAGTTTGTTCAGCTTCCTTCTCAAACGTGCAGTATGGCCCCTCCTGGAGGCAGCCACGGTGAAAACCAGCTGGTTGGTTATGGTCCAGCCGGTGGAAAGAATTTTCTTGATAGCCCGTTTGGCCTCCAGCGTGAGCTCCAGGGGACTCTCAAAATGTGTCTGAATGATGAATTGGCTGAAGCCGATTTTGGATGCTTTTTCCCTGAATTCTCTCAGGATGTCAAGCAACTCATCATCCACGCGCATGGGAAGGTAAGCCAGAAGCCTTGAGCCGAGGCGGATCCGTTGCATTTCGGCATACTTTTTCCCATTTGGGCGCTTGTTATTTGCTTTCTTTTTCCGCAGCGCCATTTTGTAAACAGCGTCCAGCATGTTGCGGAGGGTTTTGTTCTGGCTCATGAGGGCATCCCCCCCGGTTATGAGAATATCCCTCAGCTGGGTATCTTTTTCAAAATAATGCATCAGCCTGCGGAGCTTCTTATTCCATGTCACATGAGGCTTAAGCTGTTCCAGTTCAAAATTGAGGTGCTGGTTCTGAAAATCATACATTCTCTGGCAGGGTGCACACAATCCGCCACAAGACCTTCCAATGGAATCCGGTATGAGGATGGCCACATCGGGATAGCGGCGGTGAATATTGTTATGGTTTGGCAACAACCAGCCTGCAGCATTCGGTGTTCCGGGTTCGACCTGATCTTCCCGCTCCCAGGCTACTATATTCAAGAAAGTATTGACCAATTCTTTGGAATAGATCACGTAGTTCCTGATTGCCAGGTCGTTGAAAGCCTGGTTGGAAACGTCCAGCAGGGATAAATAATAGGGTGTGGCAAAGGTAGGGATGCCTTTTCTACGTGCCTCCTTCAATAAGGTCATGGTTTCCTCCGACAGCGAATTGTTAAGCAGGAGGTTAACATCCGAAGGATTGCGGGCAGCCATTGCCAGCTGAAAATGGTAATCGTTCCACCACTTTTCCACCATGCTGAATTTGGCCATATAGGTACTGCCTTCGGGAAAGACATACTTGCCGGAGTGCTTGTTTTCAATTTTGGCCATAAGGATCCGGATGATACGCTCCTTGTTTTCCTCCCTGATATGTACCAGCCGGGGGCTCAGCCCGGATTTCCATTTCCTCATCCAGTTGATCACTTTTGTTTCAGTCGGTTTCAGGACCTCAGGTTTTTCCAGCAGCTCAAACTGGTGGTACAGCTCAAGGATGAAATCGGTGTTGATTGCATCGCCTGGCGCGCCATTCAGCGTACCCCGAAGCCATTTCCACAAGAGGGTAATAGTCCTGATTTCAAGGTCTTTTTCTGTGGATAATTCATGGACAGAAGTGCCGTCGGACTTGATAAGTCTTCTGAGGGCGGAGGCAGCGTTGCTGTCATGATGTGGATGCCTGGCAATATAATTCTCCAGGTTTTCCCTGAATTTTTCAATGGTCCCGCTTTCCTTTGCCAGGTCAGCAAGCGCAGGGAATTGCCGGCAGAACAACTTTTTTAATTGTGCAATAGTTAAGACAAGAATGTCAGTCTGTTTCTTCATGGTCAGATGTTTTAGTCAGTCCTTAAAAACACCACTGATTGGGGAGTATACACATGGAAGAATGCCCATTCTCCTAAACAGCGACACACAAAGATAACAAAAATCGAAAAACAGGTCAGAAAAACTTTTTCAGCCAGTTGATGGTTGCATGCGAATAAGGACGGTATCGCAGGGATGGATCCGGCCATATCCCTTTGTCAACAATGCTTTTGAAATGTGTAAAGGTATCAAAGCTTGCCTTGCCGTGGTAGGCTCCCATTCCGCTGGCGCCCACCCCCCCGAACGGTATATTGGAAGATGCCACGTGCAGCAGGGTATCGTTTACACAACCTCCTCCAAAAGAAAGTTCCTGCAGAACCCTCTTTTTCATGTTGTTATCTTTGGTGAACAGGTAAAGGGCCAAAGGTTTGGGCCTGTTCCTGATGAATTCTATGGCCTGGGATATGGTATTGCATGTGATGAGCGGAAGTATGGGTCCGAATATTTCTTCCTGCATTACAGAGTCATCGGGCAATACACCAGTCAGCAGGGTCGGATTGATGGTCAGTGTCTGACGCGAGCTTTGCCCTCCCTTTATGATCTTTTGATTTTGCAGCAATCCCAGCAGCCTGTCAAAGTGCTTTTCATTCACAATGTGCGGATAATCAGCAATGAAACCATGTTCATCGGCCGGATAGAAAACATCAATCCAATGAATGAGTCTTTCCTGCAATTGATCCTGCAGGCCTTCGGGCACCAGGATGTAATCGGGTGCCACACAGGTCTGTCCGGCATTGATGAACTTTCCGAAGACGATCCTTTTGGCTGCCAGGTCCACATCGGCACTTTTCTCAATGATCACCGGGCTTTTCCCGCCCAACTCCAGGCTCACCGGGGTTAAATGCGCCGAGGCGGCTTCCATGACCTTTCTCCCCACGGAAGTACTTCCGGTGAAGAAAATGTAATCGAAGGGCTGTTCAAGCAACCAGGCATTCTCGGCCCGTCCCCCTTCCACAACGGTAATGAATTCAGGAGGAAAACACTCCCTGGCCATGCGGGCGATCACCGAAGAGGTGTTCGGGGAATAGGCAGATGGTTTCACTATGGCGCAGTTCCCGGCAGCGATTGCCCCCACAAGCGGGTCCAGGGACAGCAGGACGGGATAGTTCCAGGGGGACATGATGAGCACAACACCATAGGGATCACAAACGCGATAAGACTTAGCCGGCACTAACAGCAGCGGGGTTTTGGCCCCTCGTTTCCGTATCCACCGGTGCAGGTTTTTTGACAGGTAACGGATTTCTTCAAGCAACACTCCTATCTCGGTCAGGTAGCCTTCCGTTGCGGACTTGTTTAGATCAGCCTTCAGCGCTTCCAGGATGTCCTGTTCGTGTTCCTTTACCCAGGTAGCAATTTTATGTAATGCATCCAGCCTGAATTTCAGGTCACGGGTGCATCCGGAAAGAAAATATTCTCTTTGTATAGATACAATATCTGTTGTGATCATGGTGTGTGAATGATTATATTTTGAAAAACTTCCTTTTCTGTACGTTGGTAAGTTCCTGGAAATCACAGGTTTCATCCTTCGATAAATGGGGCGCCTCAATAGACACATTAGCTTTATGCCCGCATAGGGGACAATAATTCATATTTATGTCCAGCTCAACGCCGCACTTTTTACAGACATTCATCATGACAGTTTCTGTTATATGTTATGGAGACAGGAATGTTTTCCGAGGTCAGGAAACAAAAGAAATTCCGTTCCAGATCCCTGTTACGCGAAATATTGCCAAATGTAACCGATACCTTGTCGTTGAATCCTATGATCCCGCAGCTTACCTTTGTCAACTTGTTGGGGGGAGGCAGAACCACCATCACCGATTCAATATGTTCCATCATGGTAGAAGGAAATGGATTCCCATAAAGTTAGACAATACACCGGTACACTGACTATAGCCCATTTTTTTAAAGTTCATGCGCAATATCGGGTTTTTGATGAAAAGGGGGATTGCCCGTACGATAATATTCCTCTCACTTCCCACATTGCGGGAAAGAATCTTATTGACCAGTTTCACATCGGTTTCCAGCTGCATTTGATGAAAAACTGATTTCAGTATTTCGTCAAAGGTATAATGCCCCAACCTGCGGTCAATTTCCGGCATGACGAACAGGGAAAAATTACGCATGGTCTTGCTGGGGTAAAGATTGCGCGTGTTTATCGGGATCTGGACGCTTATTTTCCCTGTTTTTTTCCTTCTGCGGGGCCATGCCGGATCTTCGTATATTTGCTGGACCGCGTAGAAATATACGGCAGCCAGGTAGACGGTAAGGTTCACCTGCTTTTCCCTGGCTTTTTCTTTCAGCGCTGAAACCGGCAGGGTAGCAGTGATGATCCCCAGACGGGGTTTCGTGTTTAACGGAAATGGAAGGTGAAAAGCTTCGGGTCGCCTTGTGTTTACCGGGATATGCTCTTTGAAGAAACGGTTATAGGCATCTTCAAATTCTTCAGGGTCGGGTTTCCCTGATGGATCCATATATGTAAATTCAGGAGGCACTTCTATGTGTCGATTTATTAAATACTGGGCCAGCAAGGTTTTGAAAAAATCCTGTGCACCTCTCCCGTCCGGTGAGCATATGGGAAAATTCTACGCTGATCCGGTTGTCGGCAACCAGAATACGCAGCAGGGGTCCTTCCTTGTCAAATCTTCTGCAAGGCATTCTATCGTCAACCACTACCGGAATAAGGAAACAGGCTGATTCCAGGTAATACCAGAAAAATCCCCTTTTCAACAAAACCTTATAATAAGGAAAGCGTGATTCTATGGTACGTACGGCAGCAAAGAGAGAGCTTATGTGTACCTTGTGTTTGAGTACAACTGAAAAACGGAACACAGATATGATCTCATCGTTTATAACTGCCGGAAAAATTTTTGCAGCATTATCCAGGGAATACCAAAAAGCCTGATCGCGCATTATGGGGATTGCGTTTCAAAAAAAGACATTTTGCCCATGAAGAGTATTACACCTGTGCTTTTTTCTTTAATGATGTAAATGAATGAACGGTTGACAGTGAATTGGAGCGGATCGTCAGGACCGGCACTCTTTTCGATGCCCACAATGGTAACCGCGGCAGCTTCTGTGCCTTTTTCATTGATCTCCACATATGTTTTCTGCTTTGCCAGTCCAATATAGAGGCCGGTTACCGGAGAAAGGTTACTGAAATCGGCCACGCCCTCAATAAAGGGAAGCTCCATTCCCATGGCCTGAAGGGTGGGTATAAGATCCTTTTCGTATTCGTATTTGAATTTTGGCATGGTCACGGTTAGCGTTCTGACGGATTGGTCCAGCTTTTCTACTATACCGTTCCAGGTCTCCGTATTCATCTCTTCTTTGATTACACGGTCCGTATGTACCCCGGGCTTGGGCAGGACCAGCACCATGGAAAATGCCTCGTTCCCGTAGGGGAGCTCGGCCACCCTGGCAAATTCCGTTTCCGAGTAGGGAAAGGTTTCTGTCTGGATCATGTAATCCACTAACTGGGAAGCTCCCTGGTCCGGGTAGAAATCGGACCTGTAGGAATGGGTCTGATCAAAGAACTTTGTCCAGGTCCCCTTAAAATACAGTGCATTGATCAGGTACATGAGCATCTGGGGCGGAATTTCATCAATGATCTCATCTATCCTTCCTTTTGTCTGGTCTGAACACCAGTTGTTTATGGTCTCCAGGGCCAGCGGGGAAGAAAAGTCCAGCTCCTCTATCATGGCCAGATACCATGTTTTGACCAGTTGTTTGAAAGAGTCACGTACAGGGAATCCTTCACGGATCCAGATGGAATTGGCAATGCCCACTTCTGTCAGCCTGTCGGCATCTGTCAGTTCCCGGGTCATGGTCCGGAAAAATCCGTTTATATCCTTGTAGGAGAAATCTTCAAATCCCAGGACCTTTTTCATCTCTTCAGCCGTGGCACCGGCCGTTCCGTTGGCGGTCATGGACAATGCCAGAGAGGCACTCAGGGGAGAGATAAAGAAATTCTCATCTTCTGTGGATACTTGTCCGAAAAGATCAAATGCAAAGCGGTTGACTTCGGCCGAAATGGCTTGTTCTGTCCTGGTCAGGATAATATCCTTCCGCTGGTTGGCCTGTTGTGACAGCCTTTCACAGCCGCCGGAAAAAACAGACAGCAACAGCGTGGTGATAATCAGATGTACCGTTTGTTTCATCAAAACAAAGATACATTTATTATGCATATTGCTGCATTTACTGCTCGTAATAGAGGCCTTCACGAGACAGGAGATGGTCCAGGTTGGCCAGGTTGTACACGATAACTGCCTGTACTACAGAGGTGTGTTCCTGATATTCTCCTATGCTTTTGGTATAAAGATCCCGTTCAGTATGCCAGATTTCCCGGTAATTGAAATCATATCCTTTCACATCGCCATCACGCAAATTTATGGTGGGCACTCCTTTGATGGCAAATACCGAGGCATCGGTTCCTCCGGTTCTTTTGGGCATGGGACGCGGGGGAATGGTGTCCACGGTAAACGGGAAATCAGGATTGATGTCCGAAATGTGTTTCGAGGCTTTTACAAAATCTTCGTACATGGCTTTGGGTACCGCTACCCCGGTGGCAGCCAGTGGTCCTCCGTCCCTGTTGAAGAGGTTTGAGATCCGCTCCAGTTCGTCTTTATGCTGTTCAACCCACGCGGTGGCTCCGAGCAACCCAAATTCTTCGCCGGCAAATAGCACAAACAGGATGCTTCTTTTAGGTTTTGCCCCGGCAACGGAAAGCAGCCTGGCCGATTCCATGGCAGGGGTAACCCCTACGCCGCAATCCACACCCCCGGCAGCCACATCATAGGAATCCAGGTGACCACTCACCATCACGTATTGATCCGGGTAATGCGTTCCGGTGATTTTGGCGACCACGTTATGGAACTTGACCGGGCCGGGCCGGAAATGGTTTCTGATGTCAAACTCCAGTGCTATGGGCTGTCTTTCCTTTGCCAGTTGGTATATATATGCGTACTGGTGTTCATCCAGTTTGATATCGGGTATTGAGGGCAGGTTCTCAAAAGAGGAAGTTTCGCCAAAAGCTGTTTCTTTATCCCACAATGCGGTGATGGGGACAGGAGCAGACTGGATCAGTCCCAAAATGCCGGCGTCTGCCATCTGCCTGTAAAACAGGGCTGGTTCGTCTGAGGTTTTAAGTAAACTGTCTTTCAGCGCCTCCTGCATTTCGTCAATATTCATTCTCCTGTCACCCGAGCGGGCACGGTAGCGCCGCATGACATCGTTATTGTGACGGGCCACCTCTTCGTTTAGCCGGATAAGCGAGTCCCTGCGTTGGTCGCCCTTTACGGACCTGTCCACAGGCCAGCCGGTATTGGTTCCTGTTACCAACACCCAGGCTCCTTTGAGAACGCCCTTCATCCGGTCAAATTCTGCCTGGGTTTTGGGCTCTATGACCACATGGCCACGTTGCAATCCTATAGTCCCCGACGTGTAAGAGGGAGTGGCAAAGTGCAGGTGAATGCCGTCACCCCCGGGAAGTATCCCGCCATAAATTTTTCCTGACCAGGGGCCGCGGCTGAATCCCACGCGTGTTTCGCCTGCCTCTTCAATGGACACCTCGAGTCCCCAGGATTCAAACTGTGCAGCAGCCCACTGTACTGCCGCATTGTAGGCGTCCGACCCCACAGGCCGTCCGCCTATCCGGTTTGTAAGGATGTCCAGGTGTTTCTGCGTCTGGTTATTGGTGGTTCCCTCATGGATGATCTTTTTGACCACGGCATCCTGTGCCGGTGCTTTGAGGGAAAATGCAAAGAGACTTACTGTCAACAGCAAGCTGCAATAAACGGGGCTCTTTCTCATCTGATATAATGTGTTTGAATACAAGTATAACAAATGTAGTGTTTTTTTATCTTTGTAGTATGATCAGGTTCAGGGAAATCGTCAGTGCGTTTATGGTTTTATTTGCCGTGATTGACATTACTGGTTCCATACCCATTATTCTTGATATGAAAGCCAAAGGAAGGAAATTCAAGCCTTTCCTGGCGACCATCATATCCACTGCCCTGATATTCCTGTTTTTATTTGTGGGAGAGGCCATCCTTGGACTGTTCAGTGTAGACATTTCTTCTTTTGCCGTTGCCGGGTCACTGGTGATCTTTGTGCTGGCAGTGGAAATGATATTTGGGATTGAAATTTTTAAGAACGACGGACCTCCGGATGCAGCCACCATCGTTCCCCTTGTATTTCCGCTTATAGCCGGGACAGGGACCCTGACAACCGTACTGTCCTTGCGCGCGGAATACAGCCTGCTCAATGTGAGCATTGCCATTGTACTCAACATGATCATAGTATACGTTGTGTTGAGGCATGTGAATCTGGCAGAAAAACTGCTTGGCAAGGGAGGGATCTACATTTTGAGAAAATTCTTTGGCATCATCCTGCTGGCCATAGCTGTAAAACTGTTTGCTTCCAACGTGACAGGGCTGTTCAACTGATCTGTCATGAAAAACACGACCTTATCCATCCTGCTGCTTGCGTTGTTCCTGACTATTCCCTGCTGCAAGGACGGGCCAAACGTACCGGGAACTGATCCCGTGGTCCAGCCGGACTGGATTGTGGGAGCGGACATCTCGCTACTTTCCAGGATTCAGGCCGCAGGAGGCGTTTACAAGGACAGCCAGGGCAAAGAGGTGGAAGTATTATCTTTTTTTAAGGAAAAAGGATTCAATTACGTACGCCTGCGGCTTTTTTTCAACCCCGACCTGCAATCCACAGCCTGCCAGAATCTGCCCTATGTGCAGGATCTGATGAAGAAGGCAAAGGCAAAAGGATATAAGGTATTGCTGAATTTTCACTATTCCGACACCTGGGCAGACCCGGGAAAGCAATACAAGCCTGCTTCATGGAACAGCCTGGGAGCCGATGCGCTGGCAGAAAAAGTGTATGACTATACAAGGGAAACACTGGCAACACTGGCAGACAACGGCGTGGCCCCAGAAATGATCCAGATAGGCAATGAGATCACCAATGGCATGCTGTGGGATTCGGCCCGGGCAGATGTCTGGTCTCAGGAATGGAACACACCCGGGCGCTGGACGTACTTTTGCCGGGTGCTTTCAAAGGCATCACAGGCCTGCCGCGAGATCTGCCCCGGTTCGTGGATCATGGTGCACATTGACAGGGGCGGAGACAGGGAAACGGCACTGCGCTTTTTCAATAAAATGGAACAGTACAAAGTGGATTACGATATCATAGGACTGAGTTATTACCCTTTCTGGCACGGTCCCCTCTCCAACCTGCGTGCCTGCCTGAACGGGCTGCAGATGAATTTTCCATCCAAAAAAATCAACCTGGTTGAGGTTGCTTTCCCCAACCATACCTGGGGGATTCCCGACAATGCCGGGTATGCGCCCGAATATGAAGCTTCACCGGTCGGACAGGCAGCCTTTATGGAAGACTTCATACAGACACTGAAGGATTTTCCCAATGTGAACGGATTCATGTACTGGTACCCCGAAGAGACTTACATTCCGGGCGGCAACATTTTGACACTGCACAGGGGAGTATTCGACATCCATACCGGCAAGGTATTACCGGTTGTTGATGTTTTTGCAGACTAAGAAACGGCGGGGTTTGCATTTTCGGTAGGTTCCCCCGTAAGGCTGTGAAAGTTCCCCGGCAGTGGCCAGCCATATGGCAGTCGAAGCGCCCTTGGCTGGAGAACTCAGTAGGGGCCGGAAAAAAATATTCACAAGAGGATCCAGAAAATTATTCATGGTCACCAGAGGCGTATTGACGGCCCCCGGATCGGCAGACACCACCTGGATACCTTGTCCTTTTAATTTTTCTGCAAGGGAGAGGGAAGCGTAATAAAGTGCCTGCTTAGTATGACTATAACGGATCACCCGTCCGGCCCAGGTTTTCGGTACATGTGTAAGAAATGAAGGCCTGAGCCTGAAAATCAGGCCAAAGTCAACGGTGCAGGACAAGGTGAAAATGATTCGGGCCCCGTCTTCTGTGGCCGATCCCATTTCCAGCTGAGGAATCAACAGACGCGTCAGGTAGAGCGGAGCCCTGTAATTCACTTGGGATATCATATCGTACCCGTCTTCTGTCAGACGGGTGCTCAGTGGCAGGATCCCTGCGTTGTGTATCAGCCTGTTGATGGTAGTGCCCTCCAGGGCCGAGGCAAATGACCTGACCGAGGCAAAGGAAGCCAGGTCCAGCTGTAACATCCGGATGGAAAGAGATCCTCCTGGATAAATGTACTTTTCTTGCAACTCCCTGAAAAAAGGCATGGCCGCCTCCGGCAGGAGGCAGGCCATGATCAGTGAATAACCGTTATCGAGCAGCGAACGGCAGATCTCGCGGCCCATGCCACCATCTGCACCGGTGACAACGGCCGTCTTCATCAGGCTTTATTGTCTGAACCCAATACGTTTATGTTTTTGTGCTTGTAAAGCTCTTTGAGCTTGTCCCGGGCCGGTCCCAGGTACTTGCGGGGATCAAACTCCTCAGGTTTTTCCACAAACACCTTGCGGATTGCCGCTGTCATGGCCAGCCTGCCATCGGAGTCAATGTTTATCTTGCAAACAGCCGAGCCGGCTGCTTTCCTGAGCTGTTCCTCGGGAATTCCGATTGAATCTTTCATTTTACCTCCATAGCGGTTGATTTCTGCTACGATATCCTGGGGAACGCTGGAAGAACCATGAAGCACGATGGGGAATCCGGGGATGCGTTTTTCGATCTCCTTCAGGATATCCAGGCGTATCTCGGGCTTCTGTCCCGGTTTGAATTTGAAGGCACCGTGTGAAGTACCAATAGATATGGCCAGGGAATCAACGCCGGTACGTTTTACAAAATCTTCCACCTCTTCCGGCTGGGTATAAGTGTGATGCTCGGCATTCACATCGTCTTCCACTCCGGCCAGAACGCCCAGTTCGCCTTCTACCGTAACATCATACTGGTGAGCATAATCAACCACACGGCGCGTCAGGGCTATGTTTTCTTCGTAAGGCAGGTGTGATCCGTCTATCATAACGGAGGAGAATCCGAATTCAATGCAATTTTTGCACAATTCAAAGGAATCACCGTGGTCCAGGTGAAGCACTATCGGAATGGGATAACCCAGCTCTTTGGCATACTCGACGGCTCCCTGTGCCATGTAGCGCAACAGGGTCTGGTTTGCATATTTGCGCGCCCCGCTCGATACCTGGAGAATAACAGGTGATTTTGTTTCCACACAGGCAGCGATGATGGCCTGCAGCTGTTCCATGTTATTGAAATTATAAGCAGGTATGGCGTAGCCGCCCTGCATTGCCTTGGCAAACAGATCCCGTGAGTTCACCAGGCCTAATTCTTTGTACGATATCATTTTTTCATTTTTTCTGTCTGCAAAGATAAGAGTTTTGCAGTATATTTGGGTCTTAATAAACCATAATAATAATGAAACCTTACCTACTGGAAGAAACAAACTGGCATACTGTGAAAGAACTGGATTACCGGGTTGCGTTGTTGCCCTGGGGGGCTACCGAGGCACATAATCATCACCTGCCTTACGGGAGCGATACCATCATGGCCACTCATGTTGCACGCTGCAGCGCCGCCATTGCCTGGGAGCGGGGTGTGAGGACCCTGGTGCTCCCCCAGATCGCCTATGGGGTGAACTCGGGACAGATGGATATCCCTTTTTGCATGCACATGAATCCTTCCACGCAACAACGCATTCTGGAAGACATAGTTGCCGTCCTGGTGCGCCACAAGGTGAACAAGCTGGTCATAGTCAACGGGCATGGCGGAAACATGTTCCAAAATGCCATCAGGGAACTGGAACTCCGCTTTCCCGGCATGCTCATATGCATGCTGAACTGGTGGCGTGTCCGCCCGGTGAAAGAGTATTTTGACAACCCGGGAGACCATGCCGATGAAATGGAAACCTCGGCCATGATGGCAATCCGGCCTGAGCTGGTGCTTCCCCTGGAATATGCAGGAAGCGGCAAGGAACACCGTTTCACCATCAAGGGATTCAGGGAAAGATGGGCCTGGATTTCAAGGCGCTGGATCTATACAACGGACGATACGGGGGTGGGGGATCCTTCCCTGTCAACTCCGGACAAGGGCAAGCGTTTCATGGATGACTGCATAGCCGAAGTGGCCGCTTTCCTGGAAGAATTTTCAAAGATCGGGAAAATGGAGGATTTGTATGAGCGATAAGAAAGCATTGATATTTTCAGCACCATCGGGCGCAGGAAAATCCACTGTGGTGAACCACCTGATGGAAATCTTTCCACGTCTGGATTTTTCCATTACAGCCACCACCAGGCCAAAACGCGGCACAGAAGAAAACGGGAAAGAATACTACTTCATAAGCAGGGAAGAGTTTCTCAGGCTTATTGAAGAGGATGCTTTCGTTGAGTGGCAGGAAGTGTATAAGGGCAGTTATTACGGCACTTTGAAACTGGAGCTTGAAAGGATATGGAACGGGAACAAAGTGGCTGTTTTTGACGTAGATGTTAAAGGGGGTATCAACCTGAAAAAAATATTCGGGAACGACGCCCTATCGGTGTTCGTTGCCCCGCCTTCGCTGGAAGTATTGCGCGAACGGCTTGTAAAAAGGGGAACAGATTCGCCCCGGGCCATAGAAGAACGGCTGGCCAAGGCTACCTTAGAGATGGAGGATGCACGCAATTTTGACGTGGTCCTGGTCAATGACCGTCTGGAAGACACCTTGGACAAAGCCACGGAAATAGTGGCAGCTTTTATTTATTGACATGAATACCTGCGGCTTATATTTTGGTTCTTTCAATCCCTTCCACATAGGGCACCTGGCCATTGTGAACTATCTGGTGTCCTTTACCACGCTGGACAGTGTCCGGCTGGTTGTATCGCCGCTCAATCCGCTTAAGTTCGACAGGGAGCCCTGCTTTCAATCACCGCGGGAGCGATTGCTTCACATACGCAAGGCCATGGAAACCAGGAAGCTGCCGGTAGAAGTGTCCGATGTGGAATTCAACATGCCCCGGCCGCTTTATACTATCAACACGTTGCATCATCTGCAGGTGCAGGAACCCGGGGTGAATTTCATCCTGGTGATAGGTGCTGACAACCTGGAGCATATTGAATCATGGAAATCCTGGGAAACCATCCTGGAAGAATTCATCCTTTATATTTACCCACGACAGGACGTGGACTCAATAGCTTTGAGGGAAAAGTACATTTCCCGTGCCTGTGGCATTGTACTGCTGCGGGCTCCGCTGATAGCCATCTCCTCCACTTTCATTAGGGAAGGTCTGGAACAGGGAAAGAACATGAACGGTTTTTTAGTCTGATATACAGGTTATGAAAGTTTTCCGCACAAAGGACATCGGCACCGTAGACCTTTTGTACAGGGAAATAACGGGTGTGACCGAACAAGACCTGATAGAGCGTGCGGCACACGCTTTTGTGCAGGCTTTCATCCGAGAGGAAAAGAAACCGGGAAGGGTACTGGTGGTTGCCGGCCCGGGCAACAACGGGGCTGATGCCCGGTCCGTTGCACGCTTGTTGACCGAACTGGGCTGGCAGACAGATCTGTGGGATTTTTCAGAAAAAGACCAAGTGGAAAATCAGCTGGCAGACTGGACCGGTTACTTGCAAAACCTGCCTGCGGGCACGGTGGTGATAGACGGATTATTCGGATCGGGCCTGACAAGGCCTGTGACAGATCCTTATGCCCGGATCATTGAGGGTATCAATGCGCTGGATACCACTGTGTATGCTGTGGATATTCCTTCCGGACTTGCCGGTGACGGCATTCCCTTTACCACCGGAGCGGTTGTGAAAGCCTCGGCCACTTTCACCTTTCAGTTCCCTAAATTGTCTTTCTTCTTTGCCGAGAATTACCCTTATGTGGGCCAGTGGGAGGTCCTTGATATAGGAATGGGAGGGATGGCTTATCCAGAGGTTGATACACCGTTCAGGATGACAGAAGAGTCTGATATCCATAACCTTTTTCCCCGGAAAAGGCACCCTTTTTCTTTCAAGAACAACTACGGGCACGCCCTGCTCATTGCCGGAAGCCTGGGTAAAATGGGAGCCGCCATTCTTTCTGCCCGTTCTTGCCTGCGTGTGGGCACCGGCCTTCTGACGGCACATCTTCCCGGACGGGGAGAGATCCCCATGCAGACCTCATTGCCCGAGGCCATGGTTTCCCTGGACAGCCACAGGGACGTGGCCGGAGACCTGCCGCATGGACTCCTGGTGCCAAAGACACCCTATACAGCCATCGGAGCCGGACCGGGCCTTGGAACATCCGGGGAAACGGCCGGTATGTTATGGGATTTGCTGAAATGGTTCGGCAATAAGACACCTTGCCCCTCCCTGGTGCTGGATGCAGATGCCCTGAACATCATATCCGAACATCCCGGCATGATGGAATACCTGCCCAGGGGAACGGTCCTGACGCCCCATCCGGGAGAATTCGACCGTCTGGCCAGGGCCTGTGGCATGGCCCGTGCCGAGAGCTCTTACCTGAGGGCCATACAGGCCGTTGAAATGGCGGTGGAACACAAGATCATTGTTGTGCTAAAGGGAAGGTACACCCTGATTGCGACACCGACCGCCCCTCACTGGTTCAATCCCGCCGGAAATCCGGCCATGGCAACAGCCGGAAGCGGTGATGTCCTGACAGGGATCATCCTGGGATTGCTAGCACAGGGATTTGAACCCCGGACGGCAGCCATACTGGGTGTATGGCTTCATGCCAGGGCAGGAGACAAGGCTGCTGCCACCGATAGATTTCTCCTTGCCGGCGATATCATTGAGAATCTGTAACTTTTTTCCCGAAAACAGACCACGGGGACACGAATACAACGGGCTCCCTTGTTACCGGATGAACAAATGCCAGGCGAAAGGCATGCAAGGAAATGCCACCGTCCTGATTGGGACGTGAAGCGCCGTATTTGAGGTCGCCTTTTATGGGGGAACCCATGGCCGCCAGCTGACAGCGGATCTGGTGGTGCCTTCCTGTCAGAAGTTCTATTTCCAGCAAATGGTAATTCCGGATGCTTTTCAGGTATTTGTAGCGTAACCTGGCTTCTTTGGCCCCTTGCTCCGGTTCATCCAGGGCATATGATTTGTTCTGTTTCTCGTTCCTGGTCAGGTAATGGACCAGGAGCGCCTCGTCCTGTGCGGGTTTGTTTGCCACAAGAGCCAGGTATGTTTTGCTGACGGTACCCTGGTTAAACATCTTGTTCATGCGCTCTAGGGCTTTGGACGTCTTGGCAAACAGACAGATACCACTCACCGGACGGTCCAGCCGGTGGGGTACGCCAAGAAAGACATTCCCGGGCTTTGCATCCCGTACCTTAAGGAAGGCTTTGATGGCTTCACTCAGCGGGGTGTCTCCCGTTATGTCTCCCTGAACGATTTCGCCCACCATCTTGTTGATCACAATAAGGTGGTTATCCTCGTACAGTATGCGCTCTGACAGCGTCGTCTGAACATGATATGACATAGTGACAAAGATAATGAATCCCATGAACTGCCAACCTGTCAGCAAATGCCTTTTGGCATAACTATTGAGCATGATAGGGCAGAAATCAGTAAATAATCATTAAAGAACAAATAAATTATGGGTAAAATTATTGGTATAGACCTGGGGACCACCAACTCCTGCGTTGCCGTCATGGAGGGCAACGAACCGGTAGTGATCATCAATTCGGAAGGAAAACGCACAACCCCTTCGGTTGTGGCATTTGCAGACAATGGCGAACGCAAGATAGGTGATCCCGCAAAACGTCAGGCAATTACAAACCCCCTAAAAACCATTTATTCGATCAAGCGTTTCATGGGAGAAACTTTCGACAAGGTTGCCCTTGAGCGCAACAGGGTTTCGTATGCCGTGGAAAAGGGAGACAACAACACACCCCGGGTGAAGATTGACGAACGTTTATATACACCGCAGGAAATATCAGCTATGGTCTTGCAGAAGATGAAGAAGACGGCAGAAGATTTCCTGGGACAGGAAGTGACCGAAGCCGTGATAACCGTCCCTGCCTATTTCAGTGATTCACAAAGGCAGGCAACCAAAGAGGCCGGAGAAATCGCCGGACTCAAGGTTCGTCGTATCATAAACGAGCCTACGGCTGCTTCGTTGGCCTATGGACTGGACAAGAAACACAAGGACATGAAGATCGCCGTGTATGACCTGGGAGGTGGCACATTCGACATATCCATCCTGGAACTGGGAGACGGAGTGTTCGAGGTCAAATCCACCAACGGGGACACCCACCTGGGAGGCGATGACTTTGACCAGGCAGTGATTGACTGGCTTGCCGGGGAATTTGCTTCGGAAAACAGCGGACTGGACCTAAGGAAGGATCCCATGGCCCTGCAGCGCCTGAAAGAAGCAGCTGAAAAGGCCAAGATCGAACTCTCCAGCCAGAACTCCACAGAGATCAACCTGCCGTATATCATGCCTGTGGACGGCATGCCCAAACACCTTGTCAAGACATTGACAAGGGCAAAATTTGAACAACTCATAGACAGCCTGGTGCAGCGCACCGTGGAACCCTGCAAGAAAGCACTTTCAGATGCAGGCATGAAACCTTCCGATATCGATGAAGTGATACTGGTGGGTGGTTCAACCCGTATACCGGTCATACAGCAGCTGGTGCAAAAATTGTTCGGGCAGGTTCCCGATAAGAGTGTCAATCCGGACGAAGTGGTTGCCATTGGCGCTGCCATCCAGGGCGGTGTTTTGTCGGGAGATGTGAAGGACGTGCTTTTGCTGGACGTCACCCCGCTGAGCCTTGGCATTGAAACCCTGGGAGGAGTTATGACAAGGCTCATAGAAGCCAACACAACCATACCCACAAAAAAATCACAGGTTTTCTCCACTGCCAGCGACAACCAGCCTTCCGTAGAGATCCACGTGCTGCAGGGAGAAAGGCCCATGGCAAGGGATAACAAGACCATCGGACGATTCCACCTGGATGGCATAGCTCCGGCTCCCCGTGGCATACCCCAGATAGAAGTGTCCTTCGACATAGATGCCAACGGCATATTGAACGTCTCGGCAAAGGACAAGGGGACGGGCAAGGAACAGAAAATCCGCATTGAGGCTTCCTCGGGCCTTACCGAAGCAGAGATCAAAAAAATGCGGGATGAGGCAAAGGCCAATGAAGAAGCCGACAAGAAGGAAAGGGAACGTGTCGATAAGATCAACGAAGCCGACAGTCTGATCTTCCAGACAGAGAAACAGCTCAAGGAGTATGGGGACAAATTGCCGGAAGACAAGAAGAATCCCATACAGGAAGCCCTGAATCAATTGAAAGAGGCACATAAATCACAGGATATTGCAGCCATAGACAGTGCTATGGAAAACCTCAATAAGGCATGGCATGCTGCCTCGGAAGAAATGTACAAAGCTTCCCAGGCTTCCGGTGAAGGCCAACAGCAGAGCCCCTTTGAAGGAGGCGCACCAGGCAATGGGACTGGCGCCACACAGGAAGAAGGAGAAGTCAAGGATGTAGATTTTGAAGAGGTCAAGTAATATGCAAGCAGACAAAAGGAAACATCAGGCCCAGGAGGGGCCTGATGTTCCTCATGTTGAGGAAAGAGATAATGTATCCGGAGCAAATGGTCAGGCACCCGCTCAGGAAGAACCGGGTACCGGGATAGCACAGGCGGAAGAGACACCCGACGTGAACAAGTTAAAGGAGCAACTGGACCAGACAAACGACAGACTGCTCAGGTTGCATGCGGAATTCGACAATTACCGCAAACGTACGGCAAAGGAACGCCTGGACCTGGTTCTGACAGCTTCCGAAGACGTTATAAAGGGCATGCTCCCGGTGCTGGATGATTGCCAGCGCGCACTCAGAACACTGGAAAAACTGGAGAACGCAGATCCTGTATCGGTGGAAGGTGTGAATTTGATATACAGCAAATTGCTGACCTATTTACAGGGAAGGGGACTGAAGATCATAGAGGCTAAAGGAAAACCGCTGGATACGGATTTTCATTGTGCTGTGGCAAAAACTCCCGTAAAAGAGAAAAAATTGAAAGGAAAGATAGTGGATGTTGTTATGGAGGGATATACTCTGAACGGAAAAGTAATCAGGTTCGCTAACGTGGTAGTGGGCGAATAAGATACAATATGGCAAAAAGAGACTTTTACGAAGTATTGGGCGTAGAGAAGAGCGCTTCTGCCGAAGAAATCAAGAAAGCTTACCGGAAAAAAGCACTCCAGTACCATCCGGACAAGAACCCGGGAAACAAGGAGGCAGAAGAAAAATTCAAGGAAGCAGCCGAAGCGTACGATGTGCTGAGCGATCAGGCCAAGAAGTCGCGATACGACCAGTTCGGCCATGCAGGTGTGGATGGAATGGGTGCCGGAGGGCCGGGAGGTTTTGCAGGCGGGTTCACCATGGACGATATCTTCTCCCGGTTTGGAGACATCTTCGGCGGGGCATTCGGAGGAAGTCCCTTTGGCAGTCCCTTTGGCAGTCAGGCCGGCACAAGACGCGGGGTGCGGCGTGGTTCGGATATCCGCATACGGGTGAAGCTGAACCTTGAAGAGATTGCCCACGGGGCCGACAAGGTTGTCAAGATCAACAAGCTCAAATCCTGCAGCCATTGTGGCGGAAAAGGCGCTGTATCCGAGTCTGACATGAGAAAATGTCCCACCTGTAACGGGTCAGGGGTATTTACCCGGGTCACGCATACTTTCCTGGGACAAATGCAGAACAGCAGTCCATGCCCTCAGTGCAACGGCGAGGGAAAGATAGTCACCAATCCCTGTAATGAATGCAAGGGAGAAGGTGTCGTAAAGCAAGCCGAGGAAATATCCTTTTCCATACCCAAAGGGGTGGAGGAGGGGATGCAGCTTACCATCTCGGGCAAGGGAAATGCTCCCAAACGTGGAGGTGTCAACGGAAACCTTCTGGTTGTCATAGAAGAAGAGCCCCATCCGCAATTGCAGCGTGACGGGCACGATCTGATCTACACGCTCTTTTTGTCAGTTGTGCAGGCTGCGCTGGGAGACGAAGTGGAAATCCCCACCGTAGACGGGAAGGCAAAGATCAAAATAGAACAGGGTATCCAGAGTGGCCGTATCTTGCGTTTGAGGGGCAAGGGATTGCCCGATGTAAACAGCTATGGCACAGGTGACCTGCTGGTATTTATACAGGTATGGACACCAAAAAAACTCTCCAGGCAGGAGAAGGAAATGTTGTCCAAACTTAAGGATTCTCCTAATTTTGCCCCGAATCCTGACAAAGAGGAAAGGAACTTCTTTGACAGGATGAAAAAAATGTTCTCATAATGAAGCTTCTTTCAAGACAATTGCCGGCACTGTTTACAGCGCTGGTTTCTGCTATTGGCAGCCTGCATGCCCAGACTCCCGTTTTATCCGGTTATTACGTCACTCCTGTTCGAGTTGAACCACTTTCCCTGAGCGGGAGCACCGGTGAGTTCAGGGCAGCTCATTTTCACACCGGCCTTGATTTCCGTGTGGGAGGTGTTTCCGGAGCCCCGGTGTATGCAGCAGCGGAAGGTTACATTTCCCGTATCACGGTCTCTGCGGGCGGCTACGGAAATTGCCTGCTGGTATCACACCCTAACGGGACCATCTCACTGTACGGGCATCTGGATGCTTTTTCCCCGAAGGTGGCAGCTTACGTGGAGCAGGAACAATACCGCAGGGAAAGTTTCCAGGTTTCCCTGGATTGTCCTCCTGAGATGTTCCCGGTACAAAAAGGCGAACAGATTGGAAAAGCAGGCAATACGGGCGATTCGGGCGGTCCCCACCTGCATTTTGAGATCCGCTACCAGGACTCACTTTATGACAATGGCATGGTTACAGCCAACCTGCTCAATCATGGCGTCTATAAGCTGGAAGATGCGTTGCCGCCCGAATTCAGGATGGTCCTTTTTTATGGATACAGCACTTCTGACGACGGCATACCTGTCACCCGTCTCATTACCGGTTTTGACGGAAACAATAAACAGGCGGCAGTCAATGTTCCGGACACCTTCTTTGTGGCGATAGATGCGATTGACCGGATGAACAACACGAATTTCAGACTCGGTGTTCAAACCTGGGAGGTATACCTGGACCAGGATCTGGTGTATCAGTTCAGCAACCTGGACCTGCCCTTGTCATGGACCCGTCATATACTATCCCTGATCCACTACCCTGAAAGGAGCCGTAACGGAAGGAGCCTTCTCAAAACCTGGGTCGAACCCGGCAACGTGCTTAAAGACAGGACATACGCACCCACACTGGGCTTATTTACTTTATCCGACACCCTTACTCATTCCCTGCGTATAGTGGTGCATGACGCGGCAGGGCACAGTACCCGCAGAACATATGCCATAAGGAAAAACAGCGGACTGGAGGCCCTGACCGACAGGCAGGAAAACGTCGTGAACACACCTACTGACGGGCTTCCGGCAGAAGAATACCAGCAGCATTTCTATTGGGACAGGGAGAATTCCTTTGCTGCCCGGGACATACGTATAACAGTACCATCCAAGGCGCTGTACAGCGACATGCTGTTCCAGGCTTCACGTTTGGGCATGCTGGAATGGCAACTACATACCCCCGATATTCCGCTCCATTTGCCGATGCAGGTAGAGCTCAGGATTCCGGATACCATACCGGCTGCCTTGCATGACAAGGTGGTGGTGATGCGGTTACAGGACAACGGAAGGGATCCCCACCGGCAGGCTGCAGATCCAAACCTGTGGAGGTCAGCCGGGGGTGAATCAACAGACAGCCTGGTCACCTTCAGGACCAATTCCTTTGGCCGGTTCCGGATGGACGTCGACACCATTCCGCCGGCCGTCATCGCTTCCTTTTCCCGGGGAGCAGATCTGCGTGGACGCAGTAGCGTGAATTTCACCATAAAGGATGCATGTTCCGGCATCGGGGACTATAAAGTCACCATAGACGGGAAGTGGATCCTGGGAGTTCATGATCCAAAACGCTCCAGGATTACCTGCATGCTTGAACCAGAAAGGATCACCAGGGGGGTAAGACACCAGGTGGTGATGCAGGTTACCGACCAGAAAAACAATATTACAACCTATAAAACGGAATTCTTATGGTAATAATGAAAAATAGCCCGGTGTACGATCCAGGTGAAGGGATCACCGCTTTAGGACTGATGTCTGGAACTTCCCTTGACGGGCTGGACCTGTGCCTGGCCCGTTTCACACTAAAGGATGGAAAATGGTCCTACTGCATAACACATGCGGATTCTGTCATTTATCCGGCGGAGCTGAAATATGCCCTGTCAACTGCCCAGACAATGACGGCCCTGGATTATGCCCGGTTACACTCCGATTACGGAATATACCTGGGTGAGCAGGTCCGTTTGTTTATGGAAAAGTATGGGGTCAGGCCGCAGCTGGTGGCGTCGCACGGTCACACCATTTTCCACCAGCCTTCCATAAGGCTTACAAGCCAGATAGGAAGCGGAGCAGGCATTGCCGCTGAAAGCGGAATCCCGGTTGTCTGTGATTTCAGGACCACCGATGTGGCACTTCACGGCCAGGGAGCCCCACTGGTACCTGTAGGTGACCGGAATCTTTTCGGCGATTATGATTATTGTCTGAACCTGGGGGGATTTTCAAACATATCTTCCGAAGCCCCTGACGGATCAAGAAAAGCGTATGACATCACAGCCGTCAATTACGTGCTGAATCATTATACCCGCCTGGAAGGAGAAGATTATGACAAAGACGGGCTTCGCGCCCGCCGGGGGAAAGTGCATAATACCGTTCTGGATGTATTGAACCTGCTCCCATTTTATAAGCAGGGAGGACCTAAATCCCTGGGCAGGGAGTGGGTGGAAGAAGAAGTATTTCCCCTGATAGATTCCTTTGGTCTGGGCACTGATGATGTGCTGGCCACCTTTTGTGAGCATGTGGCAGTACAGACAGCATCTCATGTAAGGCCCGGATCCAGGGTGCTGGTAACCGGCGGAGGGGCTTTCAACCGGTATTTGATGGAACGGATGGCCGCAAGGGCACCCAGGGTGGTTTATTTCATTCCCGATGCATTGACCGTCAATTTCAAGGAAGCGCTCATCTTTGCTTTTCTTGGTGTGCTTTATGTATGCGGTATTCCGTCCTGCCTTTCTTCCGTGACGGGGAGCCTGCATGATAATATTGGCGGAGCCCTTTATAAATGTTGATAAAAAGTTTGGGTAAAAGGAAAAAAACGCTACCTTTGCAAGCCCAAAATTAACACCACACGTACTGAGATGGACTTAATTAAAGTAGCAGAGCAAGCATTTAACGGAAACAGCAAGACTTTTCCGGAATTTAAATCGGGTGATACCATTACGGTAACCTATATTATTAAGGATGAGACCAAGGAACGTCTGCAGAAATTCCGCGGGGTTTGCATCCAGCGCAAAGGCTCCGGAGCAACGGAAACCTTTACAGTAAGAAAGATGTCAAACGGAGTGGGTGTTGAACGTATCTTTCCGTATAACTCACCATTCATTGATTCCATAGAAGTCAACAAATACGGGAAGGTCCGCCGCGCACGCATTTTCTACCTGCGCAACCTTACCGGTAAGAAGGCCCGCATCAAAGAAAGAAGGGTCGTTCTGGAGAAACCTGCAGAGGCCTGACAATCATGGCCCCGTAGCTCAACTGAATAGAGCATTTGACTACGGATCAAAAGGTTACAGGTTTGAATCCTGTCGGGGTCGCTAAAGTGAGGATGACTGAAAAGGTCATCCTCATTTTTTTAAGCCGATGCGCAATCTTGTTTCAGGCAGCCGCTGCACTACAATGAACTGAGCGCTTTTTTGGTACGCCGAGGCGCTCAGTTCTTTGCAATGCAGCGAGCTTGCCGTTGAGCAGCATAGGAGGTTCCACCTCCTTTTTGTAGGGTTCAAAGCGAAGCAGGGCGTGTGGCAGTCTCCTCCGCAAGGCGTGTCCACCCCCGGACACGGGCAGGGGGAGGGGCCGGAGCAAAGCAAGTTGATAAACTTGCGAAGCGGAGTCCTTCCGGGGGAGAGCTGCCACACGCTGCGAGGTTCGAACCTACTAAATGAAAGGAGCCGGCTAAAAATCACTTTTTAGTCGGCTCCATTTTTATTGAAGATTGCCTACCTTTGTTTTCATGAAACTGTACCTGCCTTCGGATGAAGAAATAACACTGTCTTCGGAAGAGGAAATGACACTGCCTTTGGTGGAAGGCGTGAAATGCGGATTTCCCTCACCTGCAGAGGATTTTTCCGATATGCGGCTCAATATCACCGAGGAGATCGTGAAGAATCCGGCTTCCACATTCTATGCGCGTGTGAGCGGGAACAGCATGATCAATTACGGGATAGGGGACGGGGATATTTTGGTGGTGGACAAATCGGTGGACCCATACGACGGTTGTATTGCCATCTGTTTTGTAGACGGCGAATTCACGCTCAAGCACGTTGAAAAGCATGATGATCATATCCTGCTGGTACCAGGGAATAAAAAGTATCAATCTATCCGGATAACCGCCGACAATCATTTTGTCATCTGGGGTGTGGTGCGGTATGTGATCAAAAAACTCTGACCATGTATGCGCTGGCCGACTGCAACAATTTCTTCGTCAGTTGTGAAAGGGTATTCAACCCGGACCTGAACGGACGTCCGGTCATCGTTTTGTCCAACAACGACGGGTGTGCCGTATCGCGCAGCAATGAAGCCAAGGCCCTGGGCATCACAATGGGTGTTCCCCTTTACCAGGTCAGGGATATTGTTGAAAAGCACAAGGTCGCCGTTTTTTCCTCCAATTTTTCCCTTTACGGGGATATGTCCAAACGCGTACACATGACGCTGCGGCAGCTGGCTCCTGCCATAGAGATTTATTCCATTGACGAAGCTTTCCTGGACCTGCGCGGCATGGAGCACACAGACCTGGATGCGTTTGCAAAGAAGGCCTCGGCCTTATGCCTCAAAAATACAGGGATCCCCGTATCCATTGGCGTTGCCTCCACCAAGACGCTGGCCAAGATCGCCTCCAAAGCATGCAAACACCGTCCGGAGTTGCAGGGAGGGTATTTCCTGCACAAACAGGAAGAGATTGACCGGATTCTGCCCACCGTTCCCGTGGAGGATATCTGGGGCATAGGGCGCCGGTTATCTAAAATGCTGCATTCCCACGGGGTACAGACGGCGGCCGGTTTTATACAATTGCCTGCAGAGTGGGTGCAGAAGCAGATGAGCATTACCGGATTGAGAACCTGGAAGGAATTGCAGGGAGAGTCCTGTATAGATTTCTCGGACCATGTACCACCCAAAAAACAGATCTGCATTTCCCGCAGTTTTGCCCGTGAGATAACAGATTACATGAAACTCTCCGAACAGGTTTCACTGTTTACTTCCATGGTATGCGAAAAACTTCGCAGGCAACACAGCGCTGCCTGTCAAGCCATTGTATTTGTCCTGACCAACCGCTTCAAGGCCAGTGTCCCGCAGCAGTATGAAAGCCGCCTGATCACCTTCCCGGTTGCAACATCCAGCACCCTTGAGATCAACCGTGCCGTACTGAAGGAACTATCTTTCCTTTTCCGCAAGGGCTACGCCTACAAGAAAGCCGGTGTCATCCTGACCGGCATCATTCCTGACAATGCGGTTCAATTGGATTTGTATGATACGACAGACCGGTTGAAACATGCACGCCTGATGAAGGTCATGGATGAGGTCAACACCCGGATAGGGCGTGGCACCCTGGCCATGGCCACCGAATCTGCAGAGGGCATAAAGATGAACCGTCAGCACCTCTCTCCGCAATATACAACCCGGTGGTCCGATATCCCGGTAGTAAAATCTTTATGATAAACTATAAAAAATAGTTGCATAACTAAAATATTTAGTTATATTTGCAGTGAAAACATCATTTTATCATGAAACTCACTGCAAAAGAAGAAGAAATCATGTCCTTTTTCTGGGACAAAGGACCTCTCTTTGTACGAGAGCTCCTGGATTGTTATAGTCAGCCGAGGCCGCATTTCAATACCTTGTCCACCATAGTGCGTAGCCTGGAGGAAAAAGGATTTCTGGACCACAAGGCCTTTGGCAATTCTTACCAGTATTTTCCTGTTGTAAGCCGTGAAGAGTTCAGTAAGTCTTCACTTAATGGAGTTATCCGGAAATATTACAGCAGTTCTGCCTTCAGCGCCGTGTCTTCCCTTATAGAGGAAGAGGCCATTTCGTTAAGCGATCTGAAGAAGCTTATAACCGAGGTGGAACGCAGAAACGGTTGACCATGGGAGCATTTGTCACATATGTATTGGAAACGGGTGTTTTCCTGTTATTTTTCTACCTGTTCAATCGGCTTTTTTTATCCGGGGAAACTTTTCACCGATTCAACCGCATAGTATGGCTGCTCATTATCCCGGTTTCCCTGATCCTCCCGTTCTGCATTCCGGGATCCTTTGATCCACTGGCCTGGTTTGGCCTGCAGGAAGCACAAGGGCAGGGGGCCATCCATCCGGAAGATATAACCCCGCTGGTGTCGGATCCGTCTGAACTTTCAGGTTCCGCCGTACGTTTGGTGCAATGGTTCTTTTTGATATACTTCATAGGTGTTTTGGTCAGTTTTATTTTCTACATCATTTCTTACATCAGGCTAACTTCTATCTTGAGGAAAAACAAAGGTAACGGAAGGGCTGCCGCTTACGGAAACCTCCTTGCACAATGCATTGAAATGACGGGTATACGCAGGAAAGTCAGGCTTATAGTCCATACATACGAGATAGCTCCCTTCAGCTGGATGCATTATATTGTGGTATCTGAACAGGATATGATCGAGGATGGGAGGGATATCCTTATCCATGAACTGTCCCACGTCCGTAAAAGACATTCGTGGGACCTGATACTGACAGACTTGCTCATTCTTTTCCAATGGTTCAATCCCGCTGCCTGGCTACTGAAACAATCCATGCAGCAGGTCCATGAATTCCAGGCCGATGACGCTGTTCTGAAAGCCGGTGTAAATGCAAAACAGTACCAATTATTATTAATAAAAAAAGCTGTTGGCACAAGACGCTACTCCATGGTCAACAGCTTTAATCACAGCAAACTTAAAAAAAGAATCACTATGATGTGGAAAAAAAAATCAAGCAAATGGGCGTTTGCAAAGTGCATATACGCTCTGCCTCTCGCGTTCATAGCCGTAACGGCCTTTGCAACGCCTGAAATCTCCGGCACGTTGTCCGGGATTTCCTCTGTCAAAGATATAAAAATTTCTTTGCCGCAGGATATCAAACCCCAGGCCCTGCCCGTAACTGCACAGGTACCGCCCCCGCCCCCTGCACCCGCCGCCGCCATTCCCGCTAAGCAGGATTCTGTGTTTCCTTTGGCCCTGTTAGACACCAAGCCATTGTTTGCCAATGGCAAAGACGAGAATGAGTTTACCAAATGGGTTTTAAATAACATGAAATACCCGGAAGAAGCCAAGAAGAAAGGGATTCAGGGAAGGGTTATTGCCAGTTTTGAGCTGTCTGAAACAGGACAGGTGGTCAATGCTAAAATTCTCAGGGGAGTAGATCCTGAACTGGACAACGAAGTCTTACGCGTTCTGATGTCTTCTCCCGTTTGGGAACGTCCCGGACAGACTAAGGGGAAAACAGTAAGGGTCAGGTATAATTTTCCCGTAAACTTTCAACTACCCAAGAAAGAAGAATCTAAGGCTCCGGAAGGGACAAAGTAAGCTCAAAGATTCCTATCTTTGAGCATGAAAAAATGCCTCATATCACTGTTATTGCTGCTGGCTGTCGCTTGCAGCAATTTTTCTTCTATAGAGAAATACCGCATTGGAAAGCCCGGTGAGTCTGAAATGATCATGCCTCTATTCACCAACCAGATCCCGGAAGAGCTGCAGTTCCTGCGTCTGAAAGCAGGTCCGCTTAGCCGGAGAGACATGAAATCAAACCTGTATTCCACCCTTAAGTCCAGGATGATGGCCACGGTCCTGGATACGGCCAACACCGGGGTGGGGATTGCTGCCCCGCAGGTGGGTATTAGCAAGCAACTTATTGCCGTCCAACGTTTTGATAAGGAAGGAGAACCTTTTGAGTTTTATGTCAATCCCATAATCGAAAACTACAGCCAGGAGACCCAATGGGGATGGGAAGGTTGCCTTTCGGTTCCCGGAGAAAGAGATACCGTGCTGCGTTCTACCCAGGTGGTCATAACTTACCGGGACCAGGATACCTGGGAGATGGCCCGGGATACGGTCTCAGGCTTTACAGCGGTTATTTTCCAGCACGAGATCGATCACCTGAACGGGAAGCTATATATTGACTGATGTTATCTGCCATCATGGCAACCAGGCGCGTGCGCGCTTCTATCGAGGCCCAGGCTATGTGCGGCGTAAGGAACAGTTTTGACTTGTCCTTTACCCGATGGTAGCAATGATCGGCCGGAAGCGGCTCGGTACTGAAAACATCCATTCCTGCACCGGCCAGCCGGTTGTTGTTCAGCGCATCGACCAGTGCACATTCATCCACGATGGCTCCCCGCCCCAGGTTGAAAAGATAGGCCGAGGCCTTCATCTTATCCAGCCCGGCTTTCCCTATCAAACCGCGGGTCTTGTCATTGAGCGGAGCGTGGATGGTCACCAGGTCGCTTGTCCGCAGCAGTTCATCCAGGTCCAGGCGCCTGTACAGCCCGCCGGCGCGTTCCTGGCCGCTGGTGGAAAAATAAACCACTTCCATTCCGAAAGCCGAGGCAATGGCCGCCACTTTCCTTCCTATGGCCCCCAACCCGATGATACCCAGCCGTTTTCCGCTTAGCTCATGGAAATACCGGCCCCCGAAGTGGGTGGGCAGGCCGCTGGCCGGGTAAGCTTCCGAGTGGGCGTATTCGTTGAAATAGGGGCCCTGCTGGACACAACATAGGATATGCAGGAAGGCGGTCTGTGCCACACTGTCTGTGGAGTAGCCCGCAACGTTTTTTACCGGGATGCCTTTCTCCGCCGCGTAGTCCAGGTCTACGGGGTCCAGGCCCGTTGCTGCAACACAGATCAGCTTCAGGTTCCTGGCAGCCTGTATCTGCGCTTTGCCCAGTTTTACCTTATTCAGTAGTACAATATCTGCCTTTTCAATACGGGCAATGATTTCTTCCGGCCGCGTATTGTCGTATACCGTCAGCTCCCCGAATTGTCTGAGAGGGCCCAGGTCAATATCACCACCCATGGTGGCTGCATCTAAAAAAACGAGTCTCATCATACGGCAAAGTTAGGGAATCCCCGGGATTATCTGTTTCTGATGATTTACGGGCGGTTGGGTGTGTTCCACACATGGGTCTGCGTACAGCGGATCATCAGGCTCTGGTTACCAGCTCCAATCTTGAAATCGCCTTCTTCCAGCACCCATCTGCCATCAATGCCCACAAAGGCAAGATCGCTTGCCCTGATCTTCAGGGTAACGGTCTTTTGTTCTCCGGGTCTGAGGGATATCTTATCAAATGCCCTGAGGCGCCGGTTATCCGGCATCAGAGAGGCATACAAATCTGAGGAATAAAGTAGTACACTTTCTTTTCCTTCCACCTTGCCGGTATTTTTCACATCCACGGTAAAGACCAGCTCATCTACTGCCGTGAAGGTTGTCTTGTCTGCTTTCAGGTTGGAATATTCAAAGGTCGTGTAACTGAGTCCGTACCCGAAAGGCCACTGAATGTTCGTGTTGGCAAAGTAATCGTATGCGCCTTCTATGGTGGAACGCACTTCACATACTTTGTAATCGTAGGTTGTATACCCGTTGCAGCAACTGGGATAGGTATAGGAGAGCCTGCCGCTGAAGTTCACTTTTCCGGAAAGCAGACTGGCCAGGGCATCCCCGCCGTAATTGCCCGGAAGCATTACATTCACTATGCTTTTTGCCAGTGGCACCAGCTCGGCAACAACCCTGGGACGGCCCTGGTTCAGGATCATGATGACGGGTTTTCCGGTGGCAGCCAAAGCCTTTACCAGGTCTGCCTGGTTCTTTGAGATATGCAAGTCGTTAATATTGCCTGTGGTTTCGCAATAAGAATTTTCTCCAATGCAAACCACAATGTAATCTGCCCCTGCTACAGCGGCTACTGCTTTTTCAATTTCCGGTTTGTTTTCCATGGTCCAGTACCCGCTCTCGTTGTAAAGCACACCGGGCTCATACAGAATGTTATCAGGGCCGAATTCGTTTTTCATGGCTTCCAGGATGGTGTTTAATGGTTCTGTAAAGCGTTCAATGCCGCTGCCCTGCCAGGTATAGCTCCAGCCGCCATTCAGGCCGCGCATGGTATGGGCATTGGGTCCGGCGACCAGGATCTTTTTACCTTTGGGCAACGGGAGGGTCGCTTCTTCATTCTTCAGCAGTACCATGGACTCCCCGGCTGCTTCCAACGATAGTGCAGCAAAGGCGGGATCACCAAACCGGGAATAATCTTTCCGCACGGTATAAGGAGTATCAAACAATCCCAGGCGGAATTTCAGACGCAGGATGCGTCGTACGGCATCGTCTATGCGGCTCATGGGCACCTGGCCTTCTTCCACCAGTTCTTTCAGGTCTATGCAAAACTGCCAGCTGGAAGGCACCATGGCCATGTCAATGCCCGCGTTGATGGCCATTTTGACGGCTTCCTTGTACGACGAGGCAATCCTGTCGCGTTCATACAAACTGGTAATATCGGCCCAGTCTGTAACGATCATCCCGTCCCAGCTCAGGTCTTGCTTAACCCATTGGGTAAGCAGAACGGGATTGGCCACACCGTTCACGCCGTTGATGGTGGAAGAATTGGTCATGATGGACAGCGCACCGTTGCGCAGGGCTTCCAGAAAAGGGGCAAACTGCTTTTCGCGCATATCCTGTTCGTTGATGATTGCCGGGGTGCGGTCCAGGCCGTTGAAAGGCACTCCGTAGCCCATATAGTGTTTCAGGCAGGCCGAGATGTTTTCCCTGCCAATATGGTTGGGATCCGTTCCCTGCATGCCCATCACCACTTCCCGCCCGATTTCCGAGGCCAGGTAAGGATCTTCCCCGTAGCCTTCCCACTGCCGGGGCCATGCCGGTTGGCGGCCCATATCCAGGACCGGGTTGAATGACCAGGGTATCCCTGCCGCCCGTGTTTCATAGGCGGTGACCTCACCGGTACAGCGGGCCAGTTCCCTGTTAAAGGTAGCTGCCATGTTCACTCCCTGTGGAAACAGGGTGCCATCGGCTACATAGGTTGACCCATGGATCTGGTCCAGGCCGTACAGGCACGGGATCCCTATCGCTTCCAGGGATTTATCCTGAACGATCTTTATGAGCCGGTTCCATTCTTCCGAAGTCTGCGCCGTTGTAAAGGGAGTGTTCAGGATGGAGCCCACTTTGTATTTGACAAACACCGAGTCCATTTTTGCCGGATCAAACTGGAATCCTTTTGTAACCGTTATTTTCTGATAGAGTTTATAATATTCAAATCCCATCTCCATCCGTTTTTCCGGGTTGGTCATCACAGCGGCGTCAAACTCGCTTTCCAGCCCGTGCTCACTGATTAGTGCGGCCAGCTGCTCCTGTGGCATCATCATCAGTTTCATCATTTCTGCCCTCATGTCCATGCCCAGTACGTTGATCTCAAGCTGGGTCATCTGACCCACTTTTTCCACCAGGGTCATTTTGGAGATAATCTTGTCAATCTTTTTTTCAATGGCCGGGTCGCGCGGTATCACCGGGTTGATCTGGGCATATGCGACGGGTATATTCACGACAGCGCCGCATACAACCATAGCAAGGAAAAGGGTGTAAATTTTCTTCATGATTATTTATTTAAATAAAGTAAGCATTTTTTCAAAGCGCCAACGGAACATTTCAATTTCCTGTCCAGGTATGTTCAGGATCCTGGCCGTTTTCTCCCAATCCGAAAGCGCATAACCAACCTCGGCCATAATACCTGATGCCGTCTTTCGATCCAGCATATACTCAGAACAGGCATCCAGCAACAGTTGGGGATTTGCTTCATTCGTGGTCTGGGTCAGGAGCAGGCTTTGGGTTTCATCTAGTGTCGGATTCATATCATACGCAGGGGAGAGCGTCCACCCTTTTGGGGTAAGTAAAAATCCATGGTTCCGAAAATGATCGTCTGAATTTCCCACGCCAATATTAAATGCCACCCGCCTGAAGAGTTCTTCTAAATTAGAACGGACATCTGTGCATCCCCGCACAATAAAATCCACAATATCCAGGTAACCTTTTCCCGTAGTGGCATTGTCTCCATCTTTAAAGCCAAGCAAGGTCATGGCCGAGGCAAAGTGAATGCGCTTTTGCGCTTCGGTCCGGTCAAAACGCCGGGCCACAAATGTATGGTATTTATCACCAACATAAACAGCTTTGCTCTCCGTTGAACGAATACCGGACTTCTTCGCCAAAATATTGCACAATTGCTCCCACAATCCAACATCGTAAGTGTCTTTCAGAGAAGGGAATTTTGCTATACACAGCTTTTGGTTCTCATCCACGACACTGGCTTTTGGACGGGCACCACCCAGAGAGGCCCCGGGTCTTATCAACTGCATAATCCATTTTTTGTCCGGGAGCTTGTTCTCATAATCACTTTTCTCAATTTTCTGGCTCAAACGGATCAATTCAGGTAAATCAGTCAAAGGTGGAATTTGCAGAAAAGAGTCACTGTTTAAATAATCCCGGTCTTCATTCTCCTTAAACCTAAACCCTCCCATCCGGGAAAAATCATCGACTCCTGCAAGATAATCGAAAGAAGCTAATTTTCTGAGAGGCCGCTTTTCTTCAAGAGCAAGTATTTGTTCCAGTTTGTTAAGCAAAAATCGTCCCCACCTGTCTGGCATAACGTCTGAAAAACAACCGAAAATATCTTTGCCAGGAAGTGAAAACTGAGGTCCCGGATAGTTATTAACATCTGCACTTATTTGAATTGAAGCATGATTTCTTAACCACTCATTGTTGTACTCAAAGCCAAAACTGTCCTTTTCGCGAAGCCTCTCGTAGTTAAGCGTACCCAACAGTTTAATCTTGTCAAACCACTCAAAATCTGCGTATACTAACAACTTATGCATACAAATCTACCTTTTTGACGCCCGCTTGCGTGGCTCTAAACGAAGGTCCTGTAATGCTTTACCAATTTCATCGTTTGCGGCTAACAGTAAAACATCCTCCTCCAGTTGAAGTGCATACAACACCCTCAGGTATATACCAATCGATACTGTGGGCAGTCCTTTTTCAACCCGGGAAACCGATAAAGCAGATACAGTAGCCCGTTCGGCAACCTGTGCAACAGAAAGATCGCGCCGCAAACGGGCCATACGAATCTGCTCTCCTGCCACCTGCAGATTTTTTTGCAATTTTCTGGGTAACAAGGTCCCCGTTGTATTTTTAGCCATAAAGTAGATAATAATCTATCATATAATATGCAAATATAGCACTTTTTCTATATTATATGTTATGTTACATTAATTTCATGATATAGCCTTGACTAATTATTAACGGTAAGTATATTGAAGATGGCTGGCTGCCTGCAAGATCTTGTTTTTTAGCAGGGGTTCGTAGCTGGGGTGTCCCTGAAGGAAGGAAGCTACACTGTCAGCGGCAGCGCGGGAATTGTGCCCGCTTAGGCAGGCCGAGATCCAGGAGGTGGGGAAGAAGATGTCCCCGGTTTGTTGCACTTCCTCCAATTCGGCAAGGGCCGGACGGATATATTTCAGGGCGTGTTCCTGACGTAGGAAATGATTCAGGTAGCCCAGGGCCGGGATGACCCAGGCTTCAACGCTACGGTTTTCAACTTCAAGGAGCGACTGGAAAAAGGTATCCCGTACCGCAGGATCCGGATCTGTAGCCTGCACTATGAAAGCAAAGGCTTTCCGGCGGTCGGGGTTGGTTATGCGTTCCAGTTGTTTTTGCCGAATGTATGATGCTTCACCGGGCAGCCGGATCATCAGCTGATAGGCCAGCGAGGTCATTTCAGCTTCTCCGAAGGGTAGGCCTTCAAACGCTTTGCCATTATCCCAATGTTCAAACAACTGTCCGGTGATCAGGGAATCGGTGAAGAGCCCGGTCAGGGTACGGTACGCCAGCAGGCGGTATTCTTTGTCTTCCCGGGTGTCTGCTGCGGTTTTAAGTAAAAAAAATTCTGAAGAAGCGTCTTTTTCTGTGGGGTGACGCACGTATGCTTCTCCCAGGTATGAGAGGGCGGAATTCCGCACCAGGTTGTTTGTCTCGGCAGGAAGGTAAGAGATCAGGGCATTTATAAAAGAATCCGCACGGAGGTTCCCTGCCAGCATATTCTCGTACAAGGTCATCAACAGGGAAAGCCGTGTCTCTTCCGCTTCAAACCGGGCCAGGTTGTTCAGCATGTAATCCAGGCTCAGACTGTCCGGAAGGAACATGCCGTAAGCCAGGCCGTCGGTGTTGGGAAGGATGTACTTCATGTCCGGGGGAATGGGAGCCTTTGTCCCGGCAAGTTTTATTGCAAGGTTAAGGGTTTCGGTTTGCTCCCCGTTTGTCAGGGAAAAAGTGATTTTTTGCGGCCACAGAAGGCCCCGGCTCAGCGGATCATGCTGGGTAACCACTAATGAATCGTTTGAAATACGTGTTTGTATGTGCGGCAATCCTGCACTGTGTATCCATACCCGGCTCCAGCTTTCAAGGTCTTCCGGTGTTTCCCGGTCCAGGATGGATATCAGGTCTTCCCAGGTGGCGTTGCCGTAGGTGTACGTGTGCAGATATTCGCGCAAGCCTTTATGAAAAGCTTCTTGTCCCAGCTTCTCTACCAGCATGTTCATGACAATGGGGGCTTTGTCGTAGATGATATTTCCGTAGATCAGGCCGGCTTTATTCAGGTTGTCCAGGGGTTGTTTGATGGCGTTGGTGCCGGCAGTCCGGTCTACATCGTAGGCGGTAGCGTAAAAAGCTCGCAGGTCGTTCAGACGGTGGTTAATTTCCGGAAACTGCGGCCGGATCATTTGGGCAGCAAAGTAATTGGCAAACACTTCTTTGGTCCAGACATCGTCAAACCACGCCATGGTCACGTAGTCCCCAAACCACATATGCGCCGTTTCATGGGCAATCAGGGACATGCGGCTCAGTTGCTCCCCGGTGGTGGGGTGTTCTCCCAGGAACATGCGTTGGTCATTATATAAAGTGGCTCCGGTGTGTTCCATGCCCCCATACTGGAAACCGGGCAGGATAATGAAGTCGTATTTGGCAAACGGGTAGGGGATTCCGGTGTATTCTTCCATCCATTCCAGCGAAGAGTAAACCTGGTTAAAAATAATCCCGGTCTGCGCGATCTTCTGCGGGTCTGTTTCCCTGTGATAAAGCGATATACTTCGTCCGTTACGGTTTTCTGTCACCCGCTGGAATTTCCCGGCCACAAAAGAAAACAGATAGGTACTCAGGGGCTCTGTAGGACAGAAAGTAATTCTTTTACGTCCAGCTCCAGCTGGGGCGTTTTCTGCATCGGCACTTTGAGCAGTCTGTACGGCATCACCCTGCAGCATATCTTTTTCAGGAGACGTATTGGAGACGGCTTCCCAATGGGTGGGCAATTCAAGCGTCAGGGTGTAGGTGGCTTTCAGGTTGGGCTGGTCAAAACAGGGGAACAATGTCCGGGCCCTGTCCGGTACCAGCAGGGTATAAAGGAAATCATCGTTCCGGTTTAAGGATTGTTCCCCTGCGCGGAAATCAATGGTTATGGTGTTAGTGTCCTTTTTGAAGTACCTGCGTGGTATGACAATATGCTCATTTTTAAAGCGGTACTTTGCCTGTCTTCCGTTCACCTGCACCAATGCAACAGTGGCCGGATCTTCCTTGAAATCCAATATGATTTGCCGGGACCTTTCCAACTGAAAACCAATTGTCTGGGAAGCCTGAATGGGAGCCTTCGGATCTTCAGGCAGATTGAAAAAAAGACGGTACCCGAGTTCACAAATAGTTTCCCTGCGTTCCTGTGCCAGCTTAAAACTGACCCCCGCCTCCGGACCGGAACAGCCCATGAAGGCGAAAACCAGTATCAGCAGTGTTAATTTGCGCATATACAAAGGTAAGTAAAAATGGCAGGTTCACGTTGCTGTCACCGCAAACAACCGGAAGCTTTTATTTATGCCGGGGCAGCTCCGTGCTTCTGCTGCAGTGTGCCCCGCAGACTTGATTCGTTTGCCTCATAATCAGCTACATACACGTTTCATACCCCTGGGGGTATGAATTGCATAATGCTTTGAATACCAGCTAAAAGGACAATGTTTGCGGGGCACCCGTTTTGATTTCAACACTTTTTTACAGATTTTTGTGACGGGCCAGGGGATAAGATCCAAGTTATCTTTCTGGTCCCGGACACCGAACAAAACCACTGCTTGGAGGTGCGTAGGGAGGGGTGCAATTCCTAAATATTCTACATTATGGGAATTGATATCTATTCGCTTGCCCTGGATTATCCTGATACAATCATACAGGTTAAGGCAAGTGATCTGGTAGAGGCGGCTCGTGTATTCATGAAAGAGCTGGATCTGCTACCGGAACGCGAAACAAAAGGAAGTAAAAAAACAAACGAAACAGCTGAACCGGACAAGCCGAAAACCCTTTTGACAAAAAGGGAGGTGATGAAGTTGTTGGGAGTCGGTGAGACCACTCTCTGGAGGTGGGCTACAAAGTATGATTACCTCCACCCGGTGATGATTGGCGGAGAAAGGCGCTGGAGGTGGAAGGACATAGTGGCCATCATGGAAGGAAACGTGACGGATTATTACGGCAAGCCGGTCTGGGATTCAGAGAAAACCACCAAGACTGATCAGCGGTGAGTACCGCGTACTTTTGATGTATTAAGCTGTATAACAAATGATTAACAAAAGAGCTCCCCGGGAGAGCTCTTTTGTTATATTACTGATAATCATTTGAATGAATTAAAAGTACGCGGTACTCTGACTGCAAGGTCGCTGTCAGGCGACCGTCTGCAGGAAAGGTTGAAGCCTCGGCTTAAAGAAAATGCTTCCCGATCTTGTGGAGTAAGAGACCATTCTTTGCTTATCTTTGTTTTATGTCAAAATACGGAAGTATTATTTGGATTGGATTGCTGGCGCTGATTGCCGGTTTTCTGATTTATCCCCCTACACACAAAGTGTTTGTGGACGTTACGGCCCGGTTTCCTTATATCTCGGGATTTGTAAAATTTGCCATCCTTTCCATGATGGGCGAGTTCCTGGCTGCACGGCTGGTGCTTAAAAAATGGGTGATGGTAAAAGGGATGCTGCCCAAGATGCTGGTCTGGGGTATCTTGGGGATGCTGATCGTGCTAATGTTTGCGGTATTCTCCTCAGGGGTGGATGGTGCGGCTTCCCAGGGATTGCTCATCTCTGAGTGCAGCGATACCTGCCCTCCGGTGGTGCAGTTCATATCCAGGTTGCGCAGGGCGTTGATGATCTCGGCACTCATGAACCTAACTTTCGGGCCGGTGTTCATGGCGGCGCACCGGATTACCGATGTGTACATTGACAAGCGCTACTCTGGTGAAAAAGTGACCTTTGCCGGGGTCATTCCCAAGATTGACTGGGGACGTTTCATCAGGGAGATCGTGGGGGTGACCATCCCCGTGTTCTGGATCCCGGCGCATACCATAACCTTCCTGTTGCCAGGACAGTACAGGGTGCTGTTTGCCGCCTCGTTGTCCATAGTGCTGGGGCTGATCCTGTCGTTTGCCAAAATGCGAAATCTGAAAAGTTTAAACATAAAATAATAAATCATGCGCTACTTATTGTCAATCTTTTTAATTGCTACCCACCTGGGGCTTTTTGCTCAAAATGTCAATAAACAGTATGTTCCCGAAAGGAAGGCTGCCAACAGGGTGGAGATGGCTTTGCCCGAAGTTAACGGGTATACCGTCTTGCGATGCGACTTTCATTCCCACACGGTGTTTTCAGACGGCCTGGTATGGCCCACCTACCGCATTGGGGAAGCCTGGATACAGGGGCTGGATGTGCTGGCCATTACCGATCATATTGAATACCGTCCGTTCAAAGAATACATGGGCGGGGATTTCAACACATCCTACGAACTGGCGTTGCCTGTGGCCCGGGATTACGGCATCATGCTTATCAAAGGGACCGAGGTGACCCGCAAACAGGGAGTCATTGGTCATTTTAACGCTCTGTTCATTAAAGATGCGAATGCCATTGACAAGCCCGATCCGGAACAGGCGTTGCAGGCGGCTTTTGACCAGGGGGCATTCATCATGTTCAATCATCCGGGATGGGCAGTTGACACCTGCCTGCTTACGGAGTTTCAGCAGAAGATGTTGGATAAAGGCCTTGTCAGGGGGATAGAGGTCTTCAACCACCACGAGTTTTATCCCCGGGCGCTTTCCTGGAGCCGGGACCGGAAGCTGACTGTTTTTGCTTCTTCCGATATTCATGCGACCATCAATGATGTGATGGAAACCCACGTACAGCAGGGGGCGGTGAAAACGTTCCGTCCCATGACCCTGGTATTTGTGAAGGAAAAGAGTGAGGAGGGAGTTCGGGAAGCCTTGGATAACAGGCGCACGCTGGCCTATTTTTATGGCAACGTGGCGGGGGAGGAAAGATGGCTCAAATCGCTGTTCCTGGCCTCGGTCCAATGGGAAAAAGTATCTGAGAGAGGCAAGTCGATCTCTTATCGTGTGATGAACCTTTCAGGCATACAATATAAGTTTTCCATTGATGCTGCCGAATACATCCTGGATGGGGGGGCGTCCATTCAGATCTCCCTGCCTGCGGGTAAACGGGAAGTGTCGATGCTCGTTCTGAACATGCATTGCTACGAAGGCATGCACCCGGAGGTGAGTATGGTGCTGTAAACCTCTTCCACAGGGTGGCTGGCGGATTTATTCGACACGGAATTTCACTTTGATAATAACAGGGACTTCGTTTTCATAGGGGAATCCATTTGTCTGAATTACATATCGTTTTAATGGATCCAATTCTTCCTTAAGCAGTATTTCTCCGTAGTCTTCACAAATAAAGTAAACATATGTGTTATCTGCTGCCACTGCCTGCATTGGAGGAGCTAAATTACCTATTGATCTCCAACGTATGCCAGATGATCCGCCTTTAAAAAAATGCCATACTGACGATTCTTTACCATAAGCAGTAAAAAACATTCCACAATCCAGAAAATAAATATCTGACACTAACTTATAATAATCAAGGCTGAAAATTTCTTCAATTTTTTCCCACGGATTATTGACTCCACGGAATGCAAAACCAGCAGGTAATGTCTTATCTACAAAATCAAAATAGATTCTTTTCATCAATTCTCCATTTTCATATACAATACAGGATTCACTTGAGGATCCGGGAGCGAGAACATATCGGTTTCCTGACGACCGTGTTACAGGTTTGGAAAAAGCCGCTTCTATGTTAAAATCCTTCTGTTTCAACTTTTCTCCCTTGTAAAGACCATTCCGATCAAAAATTTTCAGGCAATAAAAATCCTTTTCGAAATTCGCAAGATCGTTATAATCAGGATTCGGCACATACAACATAAAACCGCCATTTTTCAATGGGATAATTCCGGCCGCGTTAAATGGCTCGATTTCAATCTCTTCTTTTAAAATTTGATTCACTAAGTCATATTTTTGTATTTTGGGTGGGAATGAATAACAAAGACACCAGACTTCCCCTTCCGAATTGTCGAGACAAATGTCGAAAACGGAAAGATATTCTCCAGGCCCTCGACCGCTTTCTCCATATTGCCTGACAGTTTTGCCGTCCTTAGTCAAAGAAAAAACAGAACCGCTTGCCAAAACAATGAAATTGTTTTCAGTTACGAGCATCTTCGATATTATATTCAAACTAACACCAGCATTATTTACAATGGGTATTATCTCCAGAGAATCTATGTATTGAGAAAGGTTATCAATCTCAACAGTGGAGTCGAGAGGCAAGATAGTCTCGCCGACTTTAGGTCCCTCTTTATTACGATCTGATCGACAGCTGGCAACAAGCAAGATCAGCAGTAAAAGAATACAAATTGAACGAAAATTGTTCATATTACTTCAGGATTACACAAAGTTCCAGCACTAAATATAATCACTATAGTTCGTTAAAAAATTAAAGGTTACCCCACGGCGCGAAGAAGGAAGTCGGACTTATCGGTATATTTCCGTAATGATTTTATTAATATGAAAATGACAGCAGGACCTGAGATTATTGTTCGTTGTTGTCAGTTCCGGATAATGATTCTTCAACCTGGTTGCGGTAATGTATCATCTTACCGAACCGTTCTGCGGGTAAATTAATATATAGTCCTTTGGATTCGGCATAAATAGTACCTGCCTCACCAGATATTTTTCCGCCAGACACAATCTTCCTGCCATTAACAGATATTACATTTGCCTCAACCAAAGTGACTGTTCCAAGGTGCAGCATTTTCCTGTAATCTACTGTTATTCTAGCGGAAACGGCCGTGAAGCCAATAAGCCATACCGCAGCTCCCATAGCCTCATCAAGAATGGATGCTATGCTTCCGCCATGTACAAATCCGGCAGGCCCTTCTGTTGCAGGTCCAAACCACACGCGGGCGACGAAAGACTTATCGCTCTGCTTTTGAAAATAGCGAACCATCAATCGGTCTGGTGTTTTATCTCCGGTAATAAAAGCACGTCCTTTCCCATAAGTGTCAGGTATTTTAAGTTCTGTCCATCCCTTTTCACCTGACAATTCATAAGGATTTATGATTTTATTATTCTTAACACTCATGAACTGATAAATGATTTTTAAGGAAAATACATTATTGTCAAAGAAATAATTAAAACACAAAATGCAGGTCTATTCTTTAGATTTATTCTTCAGGTTTCCTGCCATTTTAGGAAGATAAAACCTGTTAAGAAAAAGCCCTAGTATTGCAACTGCAAAAACAATAATTTTTACTTCAACAGGATGATTTGTGAATAATGCCGTTAGAGTGCTTATAGCGATGATCCCGAAAGGTGTCCAGTACGATCTGTCGGTTTTAATGCATGTATAAACTATGACCGGGGAAATAATTAATCCTGCCAGCAATTCGAGGGGGATAAAAAATAAGAATACACCCATGAGAGTTGCAGCAGCTCTGCCGCCCCTGAATCCGAAGTACAAAGGATGTCCGTGTCCGATAACCGCTCCGAATCCCAGGAAGCCAAGTGCTATTGGTGTGAGATGAAACACATAATTGCCTATAAGTAGAGGCACAAGTGATTTTAGAGCGTCGAGAACACCGGTGAGAATGCCCCAGAAGGGCCCGACGTTTTTAAAAGTATTTGCAGCGCCCGGGTTATTATTCCCGATGCCGCGAATATCAATACCCTTAACAAATCTTGTGATGATCTGTGCGTTCATAACAGAACCACAAAGGTAGCCTGCTATAAAGGTTATGAAATATAACAGAGATGGTTTCATTAATATCGAGTTTCTATAATTTATTTCATGCAGACTGTGATACCGTAACCTCCAGGCCCCATATAAATGGCTTCAACAAGGTGAAGTTTGCCTGTAACGAGTTTTTCAACCGGAACAGAACTTACAAATTCCTGCCTCAGACCGTTTATTGCTTCACTGTTGCTTTCATCACCAGAAATGATTGAAACTGTAATCTTATCTGCCTTTTTTTCATTCATTTTTTCCATGATAGAATTAATAATCAGGGAATTTGCCTGTTTATAAGTGCGTTCCTGCCCGATAGGAACGACTTCGCCTTCAGGATCATCGCCCATTAGTCCTACCACCGGGAGCACCCTTAAAACTGATCCGAGAAAAGCCTTTGCCTTTCCTATTCTGCCTCCCCTGTAAAGGTAGTTTAAATCGGGAGTTACATAATAGGAAAAAGTATTGACTACCAATTCCCTGGCACGATTTCTTATTTCTTCCTCCTTCTCATTCTCCTTTATTATATCAATCAGGCGCAGGAGAATTACCCCCACACCTCCGACAACCTGACGTGTATCAACATTAATAATATTGACCTTTCCTTTATATTTTTCCCGTATTTCTTCTGCAATATTGAAAGTGGCTGCCGACATATTACTCCCCATCACAATATGGATAATCAGGTCATAATTGTTTATATTTTTTTCAATCAGATCTGTCATTTCAGCCCTTGACAGAGAGCTGCTTTTTGCGGTGATCTTTTCTTTAATGAACCGTTCCAGCAGCCATGAGGCTGTGAAAGTCTCCGTTTCACGGTATTCTTTCTCCCCTACAAGAACCGGGTATTTTAAATATTCAAAGTGCTGATATGGTACCTGTTCGATACTAATTCCAAGGTTATCAGCAGAAATAATCAGAATGCGCATATTCATAACTGCCTCCTATTCTAATGTTAAATAATAAAGATATTGTGTCTGACCACCATAATATTCCTCGAATTCCAGTCCGGGAAATTTATTTTTCAGTCCGGCCGCCAGTTTATTTCCTTTTACATGTAACCCATTGTAAACAGTGATAATGGATTCATCATTAAGAAGTTTATTTATTGCTTTGGTGGCAACATCTTTTAATTCTCGGCCTGTCAGAATAATTTTATTGTCACAGATAACAAAAAAATCCCCCTTCTTTATAGGAATATCATCAATCGATGATTCTTTTGCGGCCTTCGATATCATGAAATGCTTAATATTGTTTATCCTGTCACGGGAAAGGAAGTTTGTATTATTTATTTTATTTGTCTTCCCCATGAGCAGGCTGATAAGTGAGATGGCGTCTTTTGATTCGACAATGAAGACATTTGCCTTGCAAAGTGAAGCCGCATATTTCAGCGTCATCAAAATATCCCTGTCATCAGGAGCTGCAATTACATTTTTTGATTTCAGACTGTTAAGAAGATCAACGAGCTTTTTGACCGAAGGTTTTCGTTTTCCGTAATCATATACATAATCAGCTCCCAGGTTTTGAAGGATTTTTTTAAAGCCTTCACCGGAAACGATACAGAAAACGCTTTGCTCATTTTCATATTCAATTGAGTCAAAACTTATAAAGTTCCGGTGTTGTTTTTTCATATCATCCACTTTCCTGGATATTATATTTCCGAAAAGAGAGATGTCTTTAATTACTGAATCAGGTTTATTTGTATGGATATGTATTTTAAATGTATTACCCCTGCCTGAAATTATAAGACTATCGCCATAGTTTATAATTTGTTCCTTAAGGGCCTGGCTGTCAATATCCTTATCGGAACTGACAGTCAGTTCGGTGCAATACCTGTACCTGATATCCGGATTCCATGAAGACTCAAATTCCTTCGTGTCTTTTATCAGGGCTTCTCTAGCTCGATATCTGTTATTATGACTATGCGTTCTGTTTTTAAGATATTGCTGAACATTATGAATTATTTTATGCAGCCTTGCATTTGTAATATTACCAGCTCCCAGATTCTGGACAAGAGTTCCGGTGTCGCTTCGCTTTTTATGTGAAAATCTTTTAACGAGAAGATTTTTAACCACACTGTTTATCCTCAAAGCAGCAAATAATGGCAGAGTTTCGGGAATTTTCCTTGAATTGAATTCTCTTTCGAGGCCTTCAAGAATTATTAAGAATCCGGCGCCTCCTGAGTCCACAACACCGGACTGCTTTAATATGGGAAGCATATCGGGTGTTTTATCAAGTACTTCCCTGAGATGCGGGATGCAATCTATGATTATTTCAAGAGGATTCTCCTTTGTCGTCATTATCTCAGAATATTTCTTTTTTAATTCTGACATGAGAGTTAGCATTGTCCCTTCCCTGGGATTGTCAGTTCCCTTGTAAGCAGTTATGCATCCCTTTTCAATAGCTCTAAGAATATTTTCCCTTGAGAAATCATTGTTTTCAAGAACTTCAGTTATGCCCTCAAAAAAAAGCGATAATATTACGCCGGAGCATCCGCGGCTGTTAAGCAGCATATTATCTGATATAAGCTTCAGGTATTCTCCAGCCAGTATAGTGTCTGGAAGATTTCCGGGGATGTTTGAAAGAGCTCCCTGAATTGTTAAGGCAATATTCAGTCCTGTATCACCATCTGGTACAGGAAAGACATTTAACCTGTTTACATATTCCTTATGACGCCAGAAATATTCTGAGATATTATCAAATAACTGCTTTATTTCTGAGATTTCCCGGCGCATAATAAAGTATAGTAAAGGTGGATTCTAAAAATTACTTTTTTCAATTTTTGATTTAAAAAAATCGCAGAACCCATTAACGAAATTTTTAAATCATCTCAAAAATACATTATTTTCAAAATATAGTATTCAAAATCATTTTTTGTTCGCAATTAAATAACTAGTACGCTGTAACATTTAAAAGTTCAATATAGGATATAGATGTTTAAGTTTTATGCGGGCATCGTCTGTAATGAATTGCCAGCAGACCCCTTTTGCCTAATTTTAATAAAGCCCCAAAGGCATCTGTTTTTGAATATATTGAATCCTGGTATAATCATAAAAGAAGGTTCTCGGCACTGAACAACTTAACCATTGATGAATTTTGGGAACAGTATAATGCTAAAAAAGAATCTATTAATAATGCAGCTTAACTTTTTGTCTCAAATTAGTTTGCAATTCCACAGATTAATA
>Ga0209717_1000147_pt1 | contig 87198 bp, 79 predicted proteins | sample AD_UKC048_MetaG_FD_184418 | JGI IMG/M metagenome (GOLD analysis project Ga0209717, IMG submission 184418) | Active sludge microbial communities of municipal wastewater-treating anaerobic digesters from USA - AD_UKC048_MetaG (SPAdes) (version 2) | ecosystem: Engineered > Bioreactor > Anaerobic >...
ATCGAGTTCGTCAAGGTCGACGACGAGAGCGACCCGGCCAAGGCCACCGACAACGTCAACAAGCTGATCAAGCGCGACAACGTCGACGTGCTGGTCGGCACGGTGCACAGCGGCGTGGCGATGGCGATGGCGAAGGTGGCCAAGGACACCGGCACGCTGCTGTTCGTGCCCAACGCCGGCGCCGACGCGGTGACCGGGCCGATGTGCGCGCCGAACATCTTCCGCTCGAGCTTCAGCAACTGGCAGCCGGGCTATGCGATGGGCGAGGTGATGGCCAAGAAGGGCCACAAGAACGTCGTCACCATCACCTGGAAGTACGCCGCCGGCGACGAGTCGGTGAAGGGCTTCAAGGAGGCCTTCGAGAAGTCCGGCGGCAAGGTGGTGAAGGAGCTCTCGCTGCCCTTCCCCAACGTCGAGTTTCAGGCGCTGCTGACCGAGATCGCCGCCACCAAGCCCGATGCGGTCTACACCTTCTTCGCCGGCGGCGGCGCGGTGAAGTTCGTCAAGGACTACGCCGCGGCGGGACTCAAGAAGAACATTCCGCTGTACGGTGCCGGCTTCTTGACCGACGGTACGCTGGAGGCCCAGGGCGCCGATGCCGACGGCCTGCTGACCACGCTGCACTATGCCGACAGCCTGAACACGCAGCGTGACAACAGCTTCCGCCTCGCCTACGCGAAGGCCTACAAGCTGCAGCCCGACGTCTACGCCGTGCAGGGCTACGACGCCGCGCAGATGCTGGGCATCGGCCTCGCGGCGGTGAAGGGCGACATCGGCAAGAAGGCCGAGTTCGCCGCGGCGATCGAGAAGGCGAAGATCGACAGCCCGCGCGGGCCCTTCAGTGTCTCCAAGGCGCACAACCCGGTGCAGGACATCTACCTGCGGCAGGTCAGCGGCAAGGAGAACAAGCTGGTCGGTGTCGCCAGCAAGTCGCTCGCCGATCCGGCTCGCGGCTGCAGGATGTAAGGCCGGCTCGCCACTCCCGATTCAACCGACCGACGGCCACCGCAACGGTGGCCGAAGGGGAAGGCTTCGCCCATGGATTTCGCCACGTTCCTCATCCAGTGCCTGAACTCGCTGCAGTACGGCCTGCTGCTGTTCCTCGTGGCCAGCGGCCTGACGCTGATCTTCGGGATCATGGGCGTCATCAACCTGGCGCACGGTAGCTTCTACATGATCGGCGCCTACATGGCCTTCGCGCTGGCGCCGGTGGTCGCGACCACCTTCGGTGGCGGCTTCTTCGCCACGCTCCTGGTCGGCACGGTCCTAGCGGTGGCGCTCGGCTATGTGCTGGAGTGGGTCTTCTTCAGCTTCCTCTACGAGCGTGAGCACCTGCAGCAGGTGCTGATGACCTACGGGCTGATCCTGGTCTTCGAGGAGTTGCGCAGCCTCGCAGTCGGTGACGACGTGCACGGCGTGCAGCCGCCCGAGATCCTGGCCGGCACGCTGCCGCTGGGCGAGATGATGACGTACCCGGTCTACCGCCTGTTCGTCAGCGGCGTGTGCCTGGCGCTGGCCATCGGCATGTGGTTCGTGTTCACGCGCACGCGGCTGGGCATGATGATCCGCGCCGGCAGCACCAACCGCGAGATGGTGCAGAGCCTGGGCATCGACATCAAATTCCTCTACCGCGTGGTGTTCGCCGCCGGCGTGGCGATCGCGGTGCTGGCCGGTATGGTGGCTGCGCCGGTGTCGAGCGTGTACCCCGGCATGGGCAACTCGGTGCTCATCATCTGCTTCGTGGTGGTGGTGATCGGCGGCATCGGCTCGATCCGCGGCGCGCTGCTGGCGGCGCTGCTGATCGGAGCGGTCGACACCTTCGGCAAGGTGCTGCTGCCGCAGGCGGCTGGCGTGCTCGTCTACGTGCTGATGGCGCTGATCCTGCTGTGGAAGCCAGACGGCCTGTTCAAAGCCGCATGAGTGCCATGAACAACCTCGACCGTTCCAAGGCCGCCTTCGTCGCCGCCTGCTTCGCGGCGCTGGCGCTGCTGCCGCTGCTGACCGGCAGCTACGGCGTCGACTTGGTCACCAAGATCATGGTCTACGCGATCTTCGCGCTGAGCCTGGAGCTGCTGGTCGGCGCCACCGGGCTCGTGTGCTTCGGCCAGGCCGCCTTCTTCGGCATCGGCGCCTATGCGGCGGTGCTGCTGTCGCCGGCCAGTGAAGCAGCGGGGCTGTGGTGGCTGCTGCCGGTGAGCATCGTGGCTGCTGCGATGTACGCACTCGCGGTGGGCGCGCTCAGCCTGCGCACCAAGGGCGTGTACTTCATCATGGTCACGCTCGCCTTCGCGCAGATGGCCTACTACGTGGTGCACGACACGCCACTGGGTGGCGGCACCGACGGCATCTACCTCTACGTCAAGCCGGCGCTGGGATCGCTGATCGATCTCGACAGTTCGCTGACGCTGTACTTCTTCACGCTGGCCTGCTTGGTGGCCGCCTTCGCCTTCCTCGCCGTGCTGCTGCGTTCGCGCTTCGGCCGCGCGCTGGCCGGCATCCGCGTCAACGAGCAGCGCATGCGCGCCACCGGCTTCTCCACCTATCCGTACAAGCTCGCGGCGTTCACGCTGTCCGGCGGCATCGCCGGGCTGGCGGGTTTCCTGTTCGCGGTCAAGGACGGCTTCGTCAACCCCGAGCTGATGAGCTGGCACCTCTCGGGCGCCGTGCTGATCATGATCATTCTCGGCGGCATCGGCCACCTGCGTGGCGCGCTGATCGGCGCCTTCGCCTTCGCGCTGCTGCAGGAGTTCTTCAAGAGCGAGGCGATCTTCGGCGCCTTCGCCAAGCACTGGCACCTGGGCCTCGGCCTGACCATCATCGCCAGCGTGGCGCTGCTGCCGCGCGGGCTGGTGGGCCTGCCGGGGCAGTGGCGCGAGCGGCTGGTGGGCCGCAACCGGGTGCCCTCGGCCAGCAAGGAGGCGCTCGGTGAAGCCTGAAGCCCAGAGCGCCGTGCTGCTGCGCGGCCGCGAGATCAGCCGCCGCTGGGGTGGCCTGGTGGCGGTGGACCGTGTCTCGATCGAGTTGGAGCGAGGCAGCGTGCATGCGGTGATCGGCACCAACGGCGCCGGCAAGAGCACGCTGATCAACATCCTCTCCGGCGAGATCCCGCCCTCGGGCGGCAGTGTCGAGCTGCTCGGGCAGGACGTGACCGGCTGGACGCAACCGAAGCGCGCCCGCGCGGGGCTGGGCCGCAGCTACCAGCGCAACACCATCTACCCGACGTTCACGGTCTTCGAGAACTGCCGCCTGGCTGCGCAGGCCCGTACCCAGAAGCCGTGGCACTGGTGGCAGGACGCGCAAGCCTGCGACGCCAGCACGACGGCGGCACGGCAGGCGGCGGCCGAGGCCGGCCTCACCGAGCTGCTCGAGCGCCCCGCCGGCCTGCTCAGCCACGGCCAGAAGCGCCAGCTCGAGATCGCGATGTGCCTGGCTACCGCGCCCGAGGTGCTGCTGCTCGACGAGCCGCTGGCCGGCATGGGTGCCGAAGAGACCGAGCGCATGCTCGCGCTGCTAGCCGAGCTGCGCGCCGAGCACGCGATCCTGCTGGTCGAGCACGACATGGATGCGGTATTCCGCATCGCCGACCGCATCACGGTGATGGTCAATGGCTGCGTGATCGCGTCCGACACGCCGGATGCGATCCGCACCAACCCGCAGGTGCAGTCGGCCTACCTGGGGCATTGATTCGAGGCACGACATGAATCACGACTATCTCCTCGAAGCCCGCGGCCTGCACGCCTGGTACGGCTCCAGCCATGTGCTGCACGGCATCGACCTAGCCATCGCGCGCGGCCAGACGCTCGGCCTGCTCGGCCGCAACGGCATGGGTAAGAGCACGCTGATCCGTACGCTGCTCGGCCATGTGGCGCAGCGCGAAGGGCACATCGCCTTGTTCGGGCAGGACGCCTCGAAGGCCAGGCCGCACCAGGTGGCACGCCTCGGCGTGGCCTATGTGCCGGAAGGCCGCGGCGTGTTCCCCAACCTGACGGTGCGCGAGAACCTGGTGATGGCCGCTCGGCCGGGCCGCGACGGGCGCAACGACTGGAACTACGAGCGTGTGCTCGACACCTTCCCGCGCCTGAAGGAGCGGCTGACGAACCTCGGCGCGCAGCTCTCCGGCGGCGAGCAGCAGATGCTGTCGATCGGCCGTGCGCTGATGACGCATCCGGAACTGATCATTCTCGACGAGGCCACCGAAGGCCTGGCGCCGCTGATCGTGGCCGACATCTGGCGTGTCATCGGCGAGATCCGCGTCAGCGGCATCGCCACGCTGATCGTCGACCGCGACTACCGCCGCGTGCTCGCGCGCAGCGACCGCGCCATCGTGCTGCAGAAGGGCCAGGTAGTGATCGAGGGCGGCAGCGAGGACGTGGCGGCGAACCCGGCGCTGGCTGGTTACCTCGGCGTTTGATGCCTCAGCCACCGTTCAGATCGGAGTTCCCCATGGCAGTTCCGCTACCGATCGCGCCCGATGCGTTTCTACCGAGGCTCTACGGCTTCTTCCGAAGCGGCACGTCCCACCGCGTGCGCATTGCACTGAATCTCAAGGGGCTTGACTACCAGCAGGTCGCTGTCGACCTCCGCAAGGAAGAACACAATGATCCAGCGTACAAGGCGATCAACCCACAGCAACTCGTTCCCGCGCTGGATATCGGCGAGACGGTGCTGACTCAGTCCCCCGCCATCCTCGAGTGGCTCGAAGAGCGGTACCCGACGCCCGCACTGTTGCCGGCCGATGCCCTGGGCAGAGCGCAGGTGCGCGCTCTGGCGGCCATCGTCGGGTGCGACATCCATCCGGTGAACAACCGCCGGATTCTCGAAGCCTTGCGGCATCGATTCTCGGCCGATCAGGCCACCCTTGATGACTGGTGCGGCACCTGGATCAGCGCCGGCTTCGATGCCTTCGAGTCGCTGGTCCAGGCCCACGGCCGGGGGCCGTTTGCTTTCGGCGAGCACCCGACGCTGGCCGACGTCTACCTGGTGCCGCAGATCGAGAGTGCGCGCCGATTCAAGGTTGATCTTGGGCGCTGGCCGAGACTGCTGGAGATCGACGCCGCCTGCGGCCCTCTCGAAGCCTTCAGGCAAGCCGCGCCGGCGCTCCAGCCTGACGCGCACTGACTGCACGGATCGAAGATCCGATACAGGCGGAGTTCCACCGCGCGTCGCTTGGATCCGGTCAGGGTGTCCAGACGGCTCAGCGGCACTACACGGCGGGAGCGTGTGCCACGCTGATCGAGTCGAAGTCCAGGTGGTGCATGTACTCGCGCGTGATCAGCAGGGCCGCAGCCACAGCACGGTCTGCGAGCACGCTCGCGTTTGAGCCCGGTGAGCCGGACGCGAGCGATACCAACTGCTGGAACATGCCTTCGATCGCGTCCCTGCTCAACGCCGAGTCCACCTCCGCGAAGCCAGGCAACAGCCGCAGCGAGGGCTCGGCCGTCGTCAGAGGGGCTCCGCTGCCGCGCGGCGGCATCGCTGCCATCAGCGCGTCTTCGACGATGTCGATCGCATGCTCGAGCTCACGGGGAGTGGGTGGATCGTGACGGAAGCAGGAGTCCGCAAGTGCCGCGGGGCTAGGCCCCGCGGTCACGGCGCTCCCGTCCTCCATGGATAGCGTGGTCACTTCCGGACCGAATGACAGGTGCATGGCAGGAGTGTCACACCGACGGCGGCGAGCCAACGGGCGATTCCAGGCAGGAGCCGATGCGGATCGCGACCCTCGAGTCCACGCCGTGTCCCAGGCCGGGAAACTCATCCAGCGTGACGCTGGCGCCGAGCGCGCGAAGGCCCGTCGCGGCGTTGCGGGCCAACTCCATCGGCATCACGCGATCCTGGTCGCCGTGCATCAGGTGCACCTGCGTGCCGAGCGGCGCACGCCGTGGCGCCAGAGCGAATCGACCCGCGATCGCGACGACGCGGCCGGCCAGCGCTGGCGCTTGCTGCGTCGACTCGAGCACCATGATCGCCCCTTGCGAGAAGCCGATCAGCGTGGTCGAACGCGGGTCGGCCCCGGCCTGTCTCTGCCACTGGGACACGGTATCGACAAAGAGCGGCATGGCCTCGGCCACGCGCTGCGGCCGGTTGGCCTCGGTGATGCCCATCACGGAGAACCACTGCCAACCGCGGCCGCTTTCCGTGGCAGACGGTGCCTGCACGCTGATCACCATGGCCAGCGGGCGCCGTTGCGCCAGGATGCTGCCGAGCGGTGCCAGATCCTGCGCACTCGCGCCAACGCCGTGGAACAGCAAGATCAGTTCGCGCGGGCCGTCGCCCGCAGCGGCGGGTTGCTGGATGATCAGTGCGTCTTGCATGGTCTGCTGCTCCCGGCGGCTGTGGTGCGGTTGGCCTACTTGCCACCAAGCCCGATCTGGGCCATGAAGTCCTGGTTGTCCCAGAACAGCCACTCGTGGTCCATCGTGCCGTCCTTCCAGTGGCCGATGGTCGCCATGCCGATGGCGAAGCGCTTTCCGGTCGGCGGAATCGACGTTCCATCGGGTCTCGGCATAGGCTGGGTGAAGGTGCCAGTCATCACGCCAGTCACCGCGGTCCAGGTGCCCGAGCCGAAGCGGATCGGGTGGGTCTGGATCGCGATGTCGGGGGCGAACACGAAGAGCGCCTTCAGGTCTTCGATGTGCTTGTCGATGCCGCGTGTCTCGTGGCCGTCGGGCCAGGTGACGACGATGTCCTTGCCGTGGCTCTCATGCAGCCGATCCCACTTCTGGTTGCTGAAGACGTCGAAGTCCAGCGTGTCGAAAGTCTTCAGGTGGCGCTCGACCTTCGGCGCCTGAACTTCGGGCTTGGGCGGCGGGGTGGTCGGGTTCTCGGCAAGCGTCTGTGCCGACGCGGCAAGAGAGGTCAGGGCGAAGGCCGCGATGAGCACGGCGGGGAGTCGCGTTCGAGTGGACATGGTCGTTCCCGGTGTTGGCAGTGAGGGTCGTGACGGGTGGCGTCAGGCCTTGCGGATCCAGGTCGGCGCGATCGCGGTGCCGAGGCCGGCGCCGTAGCCGAGATAGATGTTCAAGCCAGCCAGCGGCTCGAGGTAGCGGGCGTTCTTCAGGCCGCCGGCGTCAATGACCGTGAAGCCCATGCTCTCTGCCAGCGTGGTCGCGACCTGCTTGGCGCGTGCGCTGTCGCTGGCGACGAAGACGCTGGCCTTCTGGCCGTTGCCGAAGTCCGCGCCATCGGCCAGTACCTGGGCGAACAGCGTGTTGAAGCCCTTGACGACTTCGGCGCCCGGCACGGCCTGGGCGATTTCCTCGGCGGCCGAGGTGCTGTGGCCCAGCGTCAACCCCATGTAGTCGGCGGTCAGCGGGTTGGTGATGTCGATGACGACCTTGCCTTGCAGGTCGCCAACGGACTTGAGCGCTGCGGCGGCGTCGGCAAAGCCCGTGGCGAGCACGACGGCATCGGCGTCGACTGCCGAGTTCGCCACATCGACGGCGCGCGCGCCGGGATTCGCGGCGGCGACTTGCGCCGCCTTGCTGCCGCTGCGCGCGGCGACGCTGACCTGATGGCCGGCGCGGGTGAGTTGCTTGACGAACGCCGAACCCATGTTGCCGGCGCCGATGACGGTGACTTTCATGCTGTGACTCCTGTCGTGGATGCAGCGGGCTGCTGCGATGCCAAGACTTTAGAAGTTCAACTACTTGAGATAAATATGCCAACAGAAGATGATCTGTCTCGCATAGTTGAACAATACGATATGGACAAGTTCGCTGCGGTACAGGCCTTCGTCGCGGTAGTCGACGCTGGCAGTTTCGTGAAGGGCGCCGAGGCCATCGGGCAGTCCAAGGCCGGTGTCTCGCGCTACGTGGGCGAACTCGAGGCCCAACTGGGCGTGAGATTGCTGAATCGAACGACACGCCGGCTGTCGCTGACCGAGGAAGGCGAGGTGTTCCACTCCCGCTGCAAGGAGTTGCTGGCGCAGTTCTCCGAGGCCGAGGCCGAGATCACGGCGCACTCGGGCAGTGCCGTCGGACAGCTGAAGATCAACGTCCCTGTGACTTTCGGCCAGCTCCACCTCGCGCCCTTGTGGCCAGCGTTCCTGAAGCAGCACCCGAGGGTGACGCTCGACGTGACCTTGGCCGATCGCTTCGTCGACCTGGTCGAAGAAGGCTATGACCTGGCCGTGCGCATTGCCAGACTGCCGAGTTCATCGCTGATCAGTCGCAGGCTGGGCTCGACACGGCTGCTGCTGTGCGCCTCACCCGACTACTTGCGCGAGAGGGGACGCCCTGCGCATCCGTCGGAGCTCGCTACACACGATGTGGTGGCCTACAGCCTGTTGGCCACGGGCGAGAGCTGGGAATTCGATGGGCCCGAGGGGCCGGTGATCGCCCGCGTCAACCCGAGGTTGCGCACCAACAGCGGCGAGACCTGCTGCGCGGCTGCCATTCGGCACCAGGGCATCGTGCTGCAGCCTTCGTTCCTGGTCGCGCCGTTCCTGCAGTCCGGCGAACTGGTCGAGGTGTTGCCTCATTTCCGCTCGATCGAGCTGGGCATCTACGCCGTCTATCCATCGCGCCGGCATGTCACGGCCAAGGTGCGGCTGATGATCGACTATCTCGTGGCGGCGTTCCGGACGCCGGCCTGGCTGGCATAGCTGCCGGATCGCCCGGATCGCGGCGAGCGATTCTGTCGCCTGCTGATCTCGACCAGCGGCAAGCAGGGAAGTTGAAACCAGTGGTGTCTGGGTTACGCCGCTCGCGAGACATCGCTGGCGCCCCCTGAATGTCGCGAGACGAATCGGGACGATCGTTGGCGATGAGCAGGGCGGCTGGTGCCGGGCGGACTGCGTTGGCACGATGCAGCCATGCGCATGCCGTGGGTCAAGCAGAGGGAGAAGGGCGAGCAGCTCGATCTGCTCGAGTCCGAGCCGGCAGCTGCGGGTGCGGCGCCACCCACGGAGGCCTCACCCGAACAAACCACCGGCCAACCTCTCCTGGTCGCCACGTCTGCACTCCACGAGGATCCCAGCAATCCACGCACGGAGTTGCCCGAGGATGAGCTGGCCGAGCTGGCCGAAGACATCCGCCAGCGCGGCATCTTGCAGCCCATCGTCGTCCATCCGCCCGACGGGGAAGGGCGCTATCGCATCCACTTCGGAGCTCGCCGCTGGCGTGCGGCGCAGCTTGCGGGGCTGGAGGTGGTGCCTGTCGTGGTGCGCGACGCACCCGCCGACCCGTATGCCCAAGTGGCAGAGAACCAGAAGCGGCACGGGTTGACGCCTCTCGACCTGGCGCGCTTCATTCGCGGCCGCATCAATGCCGGCGAGTCGAACTCCGAGGTGGCCCGGCGGCTGGGCATCAACCTGACCACGGTAGCGCATCACCTGTCGCTGCTTGACTTGCCATCGGTGCTCGACGAGGCGATGAGGGCCGGGCGATGCACTTCGCCGCGAACGCTGCACGAGTTGGGCCGGCTGCACGATCGCCACCCCGAGCACGTCGAGGACCTGCTCGATGGCTCGGTGCCTGTCACCCGGGAGGCGGTGACGGCGCTGCGTGAGAGGGTCGACTCGATCTCGCCCGCGGACCCAAGGCGGCTGATCGGGCAGGCAATGGTGGCATGTGACCGGCTGGAGAAATTGCTTGCCGGCATCGACCTGCAGCGGGCCACCTGCGATCGTTCCGACCTGAAGGCGTTGCGGACGAGGCTGGCGGTCCTTTCCGGATGGTCGGGCGGTGGGTCTGACGGTCAGACTTCATGAATCCGGCTCGTACATCCGTCCCCGAGGTTCTTGGCCCGGTTGCGTTGCGGTCGTGTTCCGCATTCGTTTCGGACGGGTTCCACTTCCGGTTCGCTCTCGTTCCAGTTCTTGTTCACTTCTTGTTCAGTCTTTGTGCACCCGCTGGTCAGTTTGTGCAATCGACCTGCGGGGGAGCTGTCCTTGACCGCGAGGAGCATGCGTCGGAGAGGCCCAAGAGACTGTCTTTGAACGTAGGGCAGGATAGGCTGGCCGCCAGCAAACGGATGCCATGCGGCATCTGGCGCGAGGTTCGACGTGGCGGGCACCTCGCGTGATCGCGTGACGATCGACCTGCGCGGCATCGGCGATGCCGTCCGCGCCGCTGCCGCCGTTCGCGACATGGGCGTTGCACAACTCGTCCGCCGCGCCTTGGTGATGAGCCTCGACCTCCGCGCGACGGCGGCAGTCGCACCGATGGAGCGGGGGTCTGACGGTCAGACCCCGCACCAGGTCCCGACCCGAGAGACCGCCAAGCTGACGCTGCGACTCTCCCGAGCCCACGCCGACGCACTCATGATGAACGCTGGCGCGCTCGGCCTGTCCTACGGCGACTACGTGGGGCGACTCGTGGCCGGCAGTCGTCTGCCGCAGCCCGTTGCCGAGCGCCAGGCTGATCGCGCGGCACTGCTCGCGTCCAACGACCGCATGGCCGCGCTGTCGACCGATCTCGTCGCGCTGGTGACGTTGCTGCGCCAGGCGAAGGTCGAGCAGGCCAAGCCGTACCGCGACCGCCTCGAAACGGCCGACGCGGAGATTCGCCGCCACCTCGATCGGGCCTCGGCGCTGATCGACCGCCTATGAGGGAGAACTGCCATGCCCAGCACCATCGACGGTCTGCTCGTGCAATGGGGCGACCGGCTGTTCTACCCGTCGAACCGCATGACGGCGTCTCGCACGCCGGTGCTGACCGATGCCGCCGTGCGGCAGCGGGCCCAGGTCCTGCGTCAACGCATCCGCGCGACGGTCGAACGCCGCGCGCCGCAGGTGATGGTCAAGGTCACCGGCGGCGGGCGTGGCATGGGCGCCATCGCGGCGCACCTGCGCTACATCGCGAAGTCGGGAAGGCTTCCGATCGAGGATGACCGCGGTGCCGTGCGCGAGGGCAGGGAGGCCTTGCTTACGATCGCCGATCAATGGCGGTTCGGCGGCACTCGCATCCCCGAGGTCAGCGAGCGCCGCGAGGCGTTCAACGTCATGCTGTCGATGCCCACGGGCACCGATGCCCGGGTGGTGCGACAGGCGGCGCGCGAGTTCGCCAAGGCCGAACTGGCGATTCACCGCTACGTCATGGTCCTGCACACGCACCAGGCCAACCCGCACGTGCACATCAGCGTGCGTGCGGAGGGCCGCGACGGCAAACGCCTGAACCCGCGCAAGGAAGACCTGCACCGCTGGCGCGAGACCTTTGCCGAGAAGCTGCGCGACTGGGGCATCGAGGCCGAGGCCTCTTCGCAGGCCACGCGAGGCGTCACCCGACGCAGCCTGCACGGCTGGGAGCGCCAGCCCGGTGCCGCCGCGCGAATAGGCAAGCGGCGGGGCGAGCACAAGACCGGGCCGGCAGCCCGCGCCACGCGCTCGGGGGCGCTCAAGGCCTGGGCCGAGATCGCCAAGGCGCTGGCGGCATCGCCCGACCCGGCTGACCGCACGCTCAGCAAGAGCATCGTCGCCTTCGTGATGCAGACGGAGGTCGCGCAGGCCGTGCAGCGCATGCGTGCTGCGCAGCGACAGACGGAGCTGCCCAGCATGAGCATGGATCGCGCGCGGCCCGCCCAACGGGTGCCGCCGGAGCCCATCCGCGGACCGGACATGAGCCGCTGACGGGGGAAAGGCCACTCACGTCCTCGCCGCCGGACGGGCTCGGGGGCAGGCCGCTGGAACAGCCACCTGCCTGCGAGCCCGAGCGTAGGGCGCGCCTGGCCGCGTCCAGGGTCCGCTTCGCCGGGCCATGCCCGCCCTGGACTCAGCCCGCCGCGCGAGTGGGATGCCGAAGGATCATGGCCGGTTCGTTGCTCCCAGGGTTCGACGGGAGTGCGCACTGCAGGACGACCGCAGTGGAGTCCAGATCGAGCGCGCATCGCCGAGACTCGTCGCCGTGGCGGGTGGGATCCGCAAGCGACCGTGGCGGTCTGCCCCAGGTGGCCGCAACAAGGTGAGGCTTCTAGCAAGCGCAGACGGCCCCTCGCGTGGTCTGTCCGGTTCCGCTTCCGTGCACTGTCCCGAGTCGCAGAGAGTCCGGTGATTGCGCAGAGGTGTCGCTGAACGCCTACAGGTCGATCTCCAGATCGGAGCTCCCTCACGGCCACGCGCGGAGATTCGTAAGTTCCCGTGTTAGAGGGCCCACAATTGCCCACAGGGGTGCTTCCTTGAGGCAGGGCTCAAGCGCCGACACTCCAACCTATTCGGGGGGGGGGCGTGATGAAACTCAAGGAAGTGCTGGTCATCGACGACAGCGATGCCGATCTGCTGTATGCGGAGATCATTCTCAACAAGGCAGGCATCGCCGACGAAGTCAAGCCGTTCGGCACTGCGCAGGAAGCGCTGGACTTCCTTCAGCGACCCGAGGGCCACGATGCGGACGAGCGCCCGCGAGATCTACTGGGGAGAACCGAACGACAAGGTTCTGGGCCGCTCGTGGGCCGAGAACTTTCCTGCGGAACCCTACGAGTCGGTGGTGCGCCCGCTCTTCGAACTGGCCCGTGCAGGCCAGGTGGCGCGGCGTCTGGTCGACTTCGACTACCCCGTGCGCGGACGGCGGACCATCGAGATGCTGATGCAACCGGCGCTGGACGAAGAAGGGCATCAGATCGGCGTGCTCTATTGCGGCACCGACGTGACGGATCTCGAAACGTCACGCCGTGAATTGCAGCGAGTGGCAGACGAACTCAGCAGCGCCAACCACAGCCTCGAGCAGTTCGTGCGCATCTCGTCGCACGACCTGCGCGAACCCCTCAACACCATCGTTCAGTTCTGCAACCTGATCACCGCGGAACAGGCAACTCGGCTCGACGACTCCGGCCGGCTGTACTTCTCGCAGGTCAGCGCGGGCGCGGCACGCATGAAGACGATGCTCGACGATGTGCTGGCCTTCGTGCGCCTGGACGAAGCACCGGTGCGTGCCCCTGAGCGCGTCGACCTCGATCGACTGGCAGGTGATGTAAGCGTCGCCCTGACGGCGCAGATTCAGAACGCTGGCGCACAGGTCGAGATCGGGCCACTCGGCTCGGTGACAAGCCAAGCGACGCTGCTCTCGCTCGCGTTGCAGAACCTTGTCTCGAACGCGATCAAGTTCATGGCGCCGGGACGGTCACCGGTGGTGAAGATCGCCGCCACTCGCGCGGATGGCGAGCTTCGATTGAGCGTCTCGGACAACGGGATCGGCATCGATGCCCGTCGATTCGAGGAGCTTGGCACGCCGTTCAGGCGGCTTCACTCTCGCCGGAAGTACGAGGGGACCGGCCTCGGCCTTGCAATCTGCCGGCGGATCGCCGAGCAGCTCGGCGGGCGCCTGGAGATCGAGTCGGCGCCCGGGCAGGGGAGCGTCTTTACTGTCGTCATTTGCGGTGTCGACTGAACAGGACTGGACCGCCACGTTTTGGTGCGAGGAGCGACGTTGAGGCACAGTCAGACGAGGGCCGCGAAGCGTTTCGAGTCGGCTGAAAAGAGGTAACTTTCCAGACAGGGGAACAGGCCGGGGGAACAGAGTCGGACTGTCCAACCAAAGTCAAGCATCGGCGCGGCTTCCCAGCCGACGTTCGAACCCCTCCGGGCGGCCACTCCCGGTGGACCCGCAGACTCAGCGCCGGTAGCCCGGATCCTTCGCGTCGACCAGCCGCTGCAGCGCCGTGAAGCCGTCTTCGCCCGCGCCGTACTTCGGATTGAAGTTCAGCGCATCGCGCACACAGGCCTCGAGCACCGCCACCGGGATCGGCCGCAGCGCACCCTTGCCCTGCGAAGCCAGTTGCACCTCGCAGGCGCGCTGCACCACCCACATGTAGGCGAAAGCCTGCGGCAGCGTCTGGCCGATCACCACCGGCCCGTGGTTGCGCAGCAGCAGCACCGGTTTGCCGCCGGCACTGGCGAGGATGCGCTGGCCCTCTTCGAGGTGCACCGTGATGCCCTCGAACTCGTGGTACGCCACTTTGCCCCACAGCTGCGCGGCGTAGAAGTTGGTGAAGGACAGGCCGTCTTCCAGGCAGCACACCGCCATCGTCGGCGTGGTGTGCACATGCATCACGCAATGCGCGTCGGGCAGCGTGGCGTGGATGGCGCCGTGGAAGGTGAAGCCGGCCGGGTTGATGGGCCAGTCGCTGTGGCCGATGATCTTGCCGTTCACGTCGACCTTGACCAGGTTGGATGCAGTCACCTCGCCGTAGTGCAGGCCGAAGGGGTTGACGAGGAACTGGCCGCCCTCGCCGGGCACGCGCAGCGACAGGTGGTTGTAGATCAGCTCGGTCCAGCCCAGGTGGTCGAAGATGCGGTAGGCAGCGGCGAGCTGCACGCGGGCATCCCATTCCGCGGCGCTGAAGCGTTCCGGGCGGGCGAAGGCGGGGGCGGGCGAGCTCATGGCGGTTCCTCAGGCGAAGCGGAAAGACACGGTGCCCAGCGCGCCGTAGTCGGCGTGCAGGCAATCGCCGGCAACGGCCGGCGTGGGGCGGGTGAAGGAGCCGGCCAGCACCACGTCGCCGGCATTCAGGCGCTCGTCGTGCGGCGCGATCTTGTTGGCCAGCCAGGCCACGCCGGTGGCGGGGTGGTTGAGCACGCCGGCGGCCAGGCCGGTCTCCTCGATCACACCGTTCTTGAACAGCATCGCGCCGACCCAGCGAAGGTCCAGCGCGTCGGGCTTCACCGGCCGGCCGCCGAGCACGATGCCGGCGTTGGCGGCGAAGTCGCTGATGGTGTCGAACACCTTGCGCGGCGCCTTCGTCTCGCGGTCGAACTGCTCGATGCGTGCGTCGATGATCTCCAGCGCCGGGCACACGTAGTCGGTGGCGGCGAGCACGTCGAACAGCGTGGTGCCCGGGCCCTGCAGCGGCCGGCCGAGCACGAAGGCGAGCTCCACCTCGACGCGCGGCGCGATGAATCGATCGATCGGGATGTCGCCGCCCTGCGCGAAGAACATGTCGTCCATCAGCGGCGCGTAGTCGGGCTCGTCGATCTGGCTGGACAACTGCATCGCGCGCGACGTGAGGCCGATCTTGCGGCCCTTGATGCAACGGCCGTCGGCCAGCTCCAGCGCCACCCAGGCGCGCTGGATCGCGTAGCCGTCGTCGATGCTCATCTGCGGATACTGGCGCGAGAAGTGGCGCAGCGGCGTGCGCGCCTTGCGTGCGTCGTAGAGCTGGCGGGCCAGCGCGGTGATGGTGGCGGTGTCGAGCATGGCTCAGCCCTTGGCGAACAGCGGATGGAGGTTGCCGAACTTGGCATCGAACACCTCGTTGCCGACGTCCACCTGCAGCGTCAGGCCGACGGCGCGGCGCGCCAGCACGGGGGCGAAGTGCCGCTTCGCCGCGTCGGCGAGCGCCTGGCCGGCGGCCTGTTGCACGGCCTCGCTGCGGCCGCGGCCCATGCGCAGGTTGAACCAGCAGAACGCGTGATCGCCGGAGCCGTCGGCCACCGCGAAGTGCGCCGCCGGGTAGGCCAGCACACGCGTGCCGCCGGTCGGGAAGACCTGTGCGCCGGCTTCGTCGCGCACCGTGAGCATCGCGTCGGCGAGGGCGCGGCACAGCGCCGTCATGTCGGTCTCGGCTTCGAGGTTGGGCGTGTAGAGGATGACGAGGTGCGGCATGGCGGCTCCGGGGTCACAGCCGCGTGGCGATCGAGGTGTAGCCCTCGGCGCTGGACGCGACCGGCGCCGGGATCGCCGCACCCGATTGCGGCGTGACCGGGAACACGGCGTTGATCTGCCCGGTGCCCGAAGCGCCGAAGTAGGGCGTGACGATCTCCGCCGGCGCGTCGTAGCCGCTCCAGCCGAGGGCGCCCATCAGCATGGCGGTGTCGTGCATGAAGCCTTCACCGTGGCCCTTGGCGGCGTACTCGGGCAGCATGCCGCAGAAGGTCTTCCAGTCGCCGCGCTTCCAGATCTCGACCACCTCGTGGTCCAGCGCCTCGAGGAAGGGGCTCCAGATCTTGAAGGCGAACTCCGGCGCGAGGCCGTTCTGCGCGAAGCGGTGGCTGAGCGAGCCGCTGGCGAGAAAGGCCACCGTGCCGTCGTAGTGCTGCTCCACCGCGCAGCGCATCGCCCAACCCAGCCGCGCGCTGTCGTTCAAGTAGTGCGCTTGGCACAGCGCCGACACCGACACCACCTTGAAGTGCCGGTCCTCGTTCATGTAGCGCATCGGCACCAGCGTGCCGTACTCCGGTGCCAGCGTGGTGTGCTCGTGCGCCAGCGTTTCGACGCCCCTCTCATTGGCCACCCTGGCGAGCAGTTGCCCGAGCGCCGGGTTGCCGGGGAATTCGTAGCCCAGGTTGGCGATGAAGTGCGGCAGCTCGTTGCTGGTGTACAGGCCCTTGAAGTGCGCCGCGCAGTTGACGTGGTAATTGGCGTTGACCAGCCAGTGCGTGTCGAACACGACGATGGTGTCGACGCCGAGCGCGCGGCAGCGGCGGCCGATCTCCTTGTGCCCGTCGATCGCATCCTGCCGCGTGCCCTTGCGCGGGCCGTCGAGCTCGCTGAGGTACATCGACGGCACATGCGTGATCTTGGCGGCGAGTGCCAGCGTGCCCATGCTCAGGCCCCCCAGTGAGGAATGTGATGCGAGCCCAACGACACGGCCACGTTCTTCGGCTCGAGGAACACTTCGTAGCTCCAGGTGCCGCCCTCGCGCCCGGTGCCGCTGGCCTTGGTGCCGCCGAAGGGCTGGCGCAGATCGCGCACGTTCTGGCTGTTGACGAAGCACATGCCCGCCTCGATGGCCGCGGCGACGCGGTGCGCGCGGCCGAGGTTCTCGGTCCAGACGTAGCTCGACAGGCCGTAGGCGACGTCGTTGGCGATGCGGATCGCGTCGGCTTCGTCGTCGAAGGGGATCAGGCAGGCCACCGGCCCGAAGATCTCGTCCTGCGCGATCTTCATGCGGTTGTCGACATCGGCGAACACCGTGGGCCGCACGAAGTTGCCACGCGCCAGGTGCGCCGGCAGATCCGGTGCATCGAGCCCGCCGCACAGCAGCGTGGCACCTTCCTTCGGGCCCAGCTCGATGTAGCTGCGCACCTTGGCCAGATGCGCCTGGCTGATCATCGGGCCGACGATCGTCTTCTCGTCCAGCGGGTCGCCCACCGTGATGCGACGGGCCCGCTCGGCGAACCTCTGCGCGAAGTCGGCGTAGATCGATTTCTGCACCAGGATCCGGCTGCCCGCGGTGCAGCGCTCGCCGTTGTTGCTGAAGATCATGAACACGGCGGCGTCGAGTGCGCGCGCCAGATCCGCGTCGTCGAAGACCACGAAAGGGCTCTTGCCGCCGAGCTCCATGCTGAACTTCTTCAGCCCGGCGGCCTGCACGATCCGGTTGCCGGTGACCGTGCTGCCGGTGAAGGAGATGGCGCGCACGTCGGGGTGGGCGACCAGCGGTTCGCCGGCTTCGCGGCCGTAGCCATGCACGATGTTGAGCACGCCGGCCGGGATGCCAGCCTCCAGCGCCAGTTCGCCCAGGCGCGCCGCACTCATCGGCGACAGCTCGCTCATCTTCAGCACGGCGGTGTTGCCGAAGGCCAGCGCGGGCGCCACCTTCCACGTGGCCGTCATGAAGGGCACGTTCCACGGGCTGATCAGCGCACACACGCCCACCGGGTGGTACAGCGTGTAGTTCAGGTGCGTGGGCGTCGGGTAGGTGTGGCCGTCCACGCGCACGCACATCTCGGCGAAGTAGTGGAAGTTGTCGGCCGCGCGCGGCACCAGTTGCTTGCCGGTCTGCGCGATCACCTGGCCGGTGTCTTGCGTCTCGGTGCGCGCGATCTCCGGCACGTGCGCGGCGATCAGTTCGCCGAGCTTGCGCATCAGCTTCGCGCGTTCGGGGGCAGGCAGGCCAGCCCACTTCGGGAAGGCCGCCTTCGCGGCGGCCACCGCGGCGTCGACCTCGGCGGCACCGCCTTGCGCCACTTCGGCGAGCACCTCCTGTGTCGCCGGGTTGACGGTCTCGAAGCGGTTGCGGCTGTCCACCGGCTTGCCGGCGATCAGGTGCTGGATTTGCATGGAAGAAGGCTCCTGGCGGCCGCGCTCAGCGGCCGAAGATGTCGTCGCCGGCGATCGTGTTGACGAGGCGGCCGATGCCGTCGATCTCGGTCACCACTTCGTCGCCTTCGTTGACGTTGACCACGCCGTCGGGCGTGCCGGTGAGGATCACGTCGCCCGGTCGCAGCGTCATGAAGCCGCTGAGGTATTCGATCAGCGCCGGGATGTCGTCGATCATGTCGGCGGTGTTGCCCTGCTGCGTGACCACGCCGTTGACCAGGGTGCGCAAGGCCAGCGCATGCGGCCCGGGCACGTCGGCCGCGTCGACGAACCAGGGCCCGAGCACGGTGCCGCCGTCACGGTTCTTCACGCGAAGGTTGGGCCGGTACCAGTTCTCGAGGAAGTCGCGGATGGCGTAGTCGTTGCACACGGTGTAGCCGGCCACGTGCTGCATCGCCTCGGTGCGCGACACCCGGTGCGCAGGCTTGCCGATGACCACGGCGAGCTCGCACTCGTAGTGCATGAAGGCCACACCGCGCGGGCGCCGCGTGACGCCGCGGTGACCGATGAGCGAGCCGGGGCCTTTCAAGAACACCAGCGGTTCGTCCTTGGCCGTGACGGTCAGCTCCCTGGCGAGCTCCTTCACGTGGTCGGCATAGTTCAGGCCCAGCGCGATGATCGTGCCCACCTCGAAAGGCGGCAGCCACACCACCTCGTGCTCGGCGAGCACGCGGCCGTCGGCCAGTTGCAGCCCGCGCTCGTGCGGATGTGCGTCGTGGATGGCTCCGGCATGGGCCACGCGGGCAGTCTTCATGTGCAGGCCTCGTCGGTCTCGGCGACCAGCCGGCCTTGCAGGCGGCCCAGCCCGGCGCATTCGAGGGCGAACGATTCACCGGCGCATCCCTGCGGCGCGCCCGCCGACACGCCCAGCATCAGCACGTCGCCGGCCTGCAGCGTCATGAACTCGGTGACGTCCTGCAGCAGTGTCGCCACCGGGCGCACCATGCCGGCCGTGCGCGCCACATGCGCCGGGCGATCGCCCACCGTCACGCGGATCTGCAGCGCATCGGCATCGGCCAGCGCATCGCGCCGCGCCACCGGGCCGAGCAGGCAAGAAGCATCGCGGGCGCGCAGGCGCACGTTGGGGCGGTAGTAGTTGCCGTGCGGCACGCACAGGTCGGCCACCAGCACCCAGCCCGCGACGAAGTCCAGTGCCTGGCCGGCCGCCACGCGGCAGGCGCTGCGGCCGATGACGATGCCCAGCGACGCGCCGATTTCCATTCGCCCGGCATCGCCCGGCACGGCCACGGCCGCGCCGTCGGCGGCCAACGTATTGCGCGGCTTCACGTAGAGCACCGGCGCGCGCGGCGCGGCCTTGTACGGCGGTGCGTTCACGGCCTCGCCCAATGCCGCGAGCGAAGCCGGATCGTTCAGCAACGTGCCGTACACCACCCCGGAAAGCCGCCAGGGCGCGATATCCAGATCGGGCAGGCGGGGCGATGGCATGGGCTGCGGCTGGAGCAAATTGCTAAGATATTAGCAATGTAGTCGCTCAGATGTGAACGAGTCAAGTACGATCCGCCCATGGCCCCGCCCGCCCGACGCACCCGCGCTGCTCCTGGCTTCAAGCACCGCAACCTGCCGCTGCTGCTGCTGCAGGCCCGCGAGCGCGTCATCGGGCGATTCCGGCCGCTGCTCAATGCCAACGGCATCACCGAGCAGCAGTGGCGCATCGTGCGAGCGCTGCTCGAGACGGGGCCGCTGGAGCCGCGCGAGATCGTCGCGGTGTGCGGCATCTCCAGCCCCAGCCTGGCCGGCGTGCTGGCGCGCATGGAGGAGCTGGGCTTCGTGACGCGCGAGCGTCTGGACCACGACCAGCGCCGCATGCTCGTCTCGCTGACGGCGAAGAGCCGCGCGCTGGCGTCCCGCATGGCGCCGCAGGTCGAGGCCGCCTATGCCGAGCTCGAGGGCGTGCTCGGAGCGCCGTTGCTGCAGCGCCTCTACGCGGTGCTCGACGAGCTGGTCGCGACGCTCGAGCCCGCGGCCGACGACGGCAACGGCGCCTGAGCGCCGGTGGCCGTCACAGCGCCTCGAGGTTCGGCCCGCGCAGGCCCACCAGCAGCGCCTTGCCGCTCGCGTCGACGCGGAACTCGCCGTACTTCGCAGGCTGCCAGCGCTGCGCTTCGCCTTCGCGGAAGAACCAGGCGTCGCTGACGAGGATCCAGCGGCCATCCTTCGGCGTCAGCTCGAAGCGGAATTCCTCGGCGGACAGCGGCGTGGCGTCGTCCAGCCGCACGAGGGTGGCCACGCCGCGTTCGTCGCGCCGGGCGATCATGCGCGGCCTCTGGTTCGTCGTCAGGTCGTCCAGCCGCACCTGCACGTCGCCGGGCATGCGGAAGTTCAGGCGCATGAAGTCGCCCTGCATCAGCGAGCGCGGGTCCACCGGCGCCAGCTCCACGAAGACCGGTTGGCCGTGGGCGATCAGGTTCTCCTTCTGCCAGATGCCGCCGTTGGCCACGGCCAGCACGGCGACGACGCTGGCAGCGATGCCCCAGCGCGCCGCGCGGCTGCCGCCCGCATCGTGGCCCGACACGGTCTCTTGTGAGGCGCGGTGGACCGCACCGGCCCACCAGCCCAGGGCACCGAGCACGGCCCCGGCGCCCACCAGCACGGCGGCCTTGGTCGCCAGCGGCCAGTCGAGCTGATAGTAGAAGGCGCCGACGATCCAGGCCGCGGCCACGCCGGCGGCGGCAGCGAGCCGCCAGCGCGCGCTGGTGGCGCAGACCGCGAGCGCGAGCAGCGCGGCACCGAGCGCCGGCATGAACCAGGCCAGCGCCACCAGCACGACGCCGACGCCGGCGTAGGCCGGTCGGCCCAGGCCCGGCCAACGGCGCACGGCCCACCACATGCCGGCCAGCGCCAGCACCGCGGACAACGCCTGGCGAAGCCCCAGCGACCAGGCGGCCGGTGCCCGTCGGCCGAGTTCGCGTGCCACCTCGCCGACGAAGCCGCCGCCCAGGCTGCCGCCCACCAGGAAGGTCATGCCCGACCACCAGGCCAGGCCGGCCAGCGTGGCGAGCAGCCAGCCCGCGGCGATGGATTCGAGCGCGGCGGCCATGCGCGCCAGCGCCGCGCCGCGCAGCCCCTGGTGCTGCAGCCACAGCGCGAGCAGCCAGACGGCAGCGGCGAGATGCCAGCTGAGCCAGAAGCGGTCGAGCGCCATGCCGCCATCGAAATTCCAGCGCGATGGCGAGCCGGCGACGACGAACAGGATCGCCGCCGCTGCGCCGAGCAGCACGCGCAGCCAGGGGCCGCGCACCAGCAGCGCCACGATCAGCGAGACCAGGCAGAGCACAGCCGAGCCGGTCGTGTGGTGCAGATCGCGGAACAGGCCGAAGCCCAGCGATCCGCCGCCCACCAGCAGGGCCGGCACGGCCAGCTGCTCGACGAACAGCGGCACCGAACGCGAGCGCAGCACCACCACCGCGCCGGCCAGCATCAGCGTGCCGATGAAGTAGGGCCCGGCACTGCGGCTGATCAGGTCGCCCAGCAGCATGCCGACCATGCCCAGCAGCGGCAGCGTGGCGAGCCAGGCGCCCAGCGCGGTCAGCAGCACCACCGGCCAGGGGCGTTCGTTGTCGTCCGGCGCGCGCGCCGTGGCCGGCAGCAGGCCTTCGGCGATGCCGGCCTGCAGCACGGCGTCGAGGGATTGGCGACTCATGACGAGGCTCCTTGCGATGCGTGGTGGCGCGACAGGCGCAGCACACCGTTCACGCTGGCCGCCAACAGGCCGGCTGCCACGGCGCCCAGAAGAAACAGGCTGCCGATGGCGTCGCCGCCACGCGAGTTCTCGAACAGCAAGCGCCCGAGACCGGCGACCAGCAGCGTGTTCAGCCCCAGGGCCACGGCGCTGAGCGCGAAGACGTCGAAGCTGCTGCGTGCCGCGAAGGCCGCGGCCGCCACCGCCAGCACGATCAGGCCGAAGGCGTAGTGCGTGCCGACCGAGCGCGAGAACAGGCCGCCCAGCGCGGTCAGCGTGATGATCACCACCGCCAGCGTCGCCGCCGTGCGCAGGGCCCAGACACCGGCGCCGGTGAACCGTTGCAGCGGCGAACTCAGAAAGCCGAGCACCAGCAGCGCGGCGGACCAGCCGGCCAGGTGCGCTGCGAGGTCGCCGGGTTCGACGCGCCAACGGTGGCCCGTGTGCGCATGCACCCACAGCGAGATCGCCGTCATGACGATCAGCGCCCACGGCGACCACAGCAGATCCGAGCGCAGGCCCAGGCACAGCGGCAGCGTCAGTACTGCCCACAGCGCGAACAGCTGCCAGGGGTCGGCGCCGGTCTGGTAAGTCTGGCCGAAGTAGGCGAACAGCCCGCCGGTGGCGAGAAGGGCGACCAGCGACAGCGCGGCGCGAGCGCCGGCGCGCCAGAACGCGCCCAGTCCCATCGCGACGATGGCGCTTTCGAGCACGGCGAAGCGGCCGAAGCGGCCGAGCGTCTCCCAGTTCGCCGCGATCCAGAAGATCAGCCCGAGGCCGCCGAGCGCGGCGGCCAGCCCCGCGATGCCGATCGGCAGCCAGCGCGACAGCGATTCGGGTTGGCGATGAAAGCCCGCGAGTGCTTCGAGCCGCCGCGAGGCGTCATCCTCCAGCCGGTGTTCGGCGGCGAGTTCGTACAGCGCCAGTCTCAAGTCCATCGATCCTCCCCAGGTGTGTGATGGCGCAGGCATCGTAGCCTCGCGCAGGCCGAGCAATCGGGGCGAGATGGAGTTGGCCACCGGGCAACACCGGCGGTGGCGTGGCGCGATACCGCGCGGAGGATGGCGTCAGCGCTTCTGGTACTGGGTGGCGCCGAACAGCGCTTCGCGCGCCTTGTCGTCGACCAGGGGCTTGCGCTGGTTGGCCAGCACCTCGACGCCGCGCTGCACGGCCGGGCGGTGGCCGATCTCGTCGAACCAGCCCTTGAGGTGCGGGTGGTCGTTCCAGTCGATGCCTTGGTTCTTCCAGGAGCGCAGCCAGGGAAAGATGGCGATGTCGGCGATCGAGTATTCCGGCCCGCCGATGTACTTGCTCTTCGCCAGGCGCCGGTCCATCACGCCGTACAGGCGCTTGGCCTCGTTGGTGTAGCGGTCCACGGCGTACGGAATCTTTTCGGGCGCGTAGATGCGGAAGTGGTGCGCCTGGCCGAGCATCGGGCCGACGCCACCCATCTGGAACATCAGCCACTCCAGCACCTCGTACTTGCCGCGCGTGTCGGCCGGCAGGAAGCGGCCGGTCTTGCCCGCGAGGTACAGCAGGATGGCGCCGGACTCGAACAGCGAGATCGGCGCGCCGTCCGGGCCATCGGGATCGACGAGTGCTGGGATCTTGTTGTTCGGGCTGATGCGCAGGAATTCGGGCTTGAACTGGTCGCCGGCGCCGATGTCGACCGGGATCACGCGGTACGGCAGGCCGCACTCCTCGAGCATGATGTGAACCTTGTGGCCATTCGGGGTCGGCCACGAATACACTTCGATCATGATCTCGTTCTCCAGGTCAGGGCAGTTCGCCGTGGCTCACACTCTAGTGGATTGATCGCCAGCATGCTGGAGTCGTTCAAGCGCTTCTTCGTGGGCCAGGCGCCCGCCCCCGAATGGGCCGACGTGGCCGAATGGGCGGGCAAGCGCAGTCTGCATTTCAAGCGGGTGCACGAGGGCGAAGGGTTCGTCGTCGACGGGCGTCTCGACGACAGGCCCTGGCGCATGGAATGGGGCCCGCCGCAGCGCGCCTACATCGCCGGCCGCGAACTGCGCATCCGCATGGAACTCAAGCTGCCGGGCGACCTGCAGATGCTGTTGCTGTCCAAGCCGCTGATGGACCAGCTCGAGCGGCAGACCTACGAGAACTTCACCGAAGGCCTGCAGACGCAGATCGACACCTCCTCGCCCGAGGAGATGCGCTGGCTGGTGATGTTCCCCAAGCTCAACCTGAACGGCTACCGCGTGCTGCGCAGCCACTTCGGCATGGTGGCCAGCGCGCCGCCGACGGGCCTGGCCTGGATCGAGGGGCCGCTGGGCCTGCACCTGGAGCGCGCCCTGGGCACCTTGCTGCAGAACGACCCGCCCTTCGTGCTGATGACGCTGCGAGGCCGTGCCTATCTGCGCACGCAACTGGTCGATCCCGACCCAGCCTCGCTGGCGATCGCGCTCGACCTCTTCGAAACCGCGGTGGCGCAAGCCCTGCGCGTCGCACAGCACCTGGGCGACAGCGCCCAGGAATGGCCGAGCACCGGCTCGACCGCCTGGCAGAACTTCGACGACAGCAAACCGCGTTGAGCGGTTTGCGCCGCGCCGGGGCCGGCGTGCGGCCCGGCGCCTCAGGCGTGTTTGCCGATCTCGAGCTTGGCGATCGCGTTGCGGTGCACTTCGTCCGGGCCGTCCGCGTAGCGCAGCGTGCGCGCGGCCGTGTAGAAGTAGGCCAGCGGCGTGTCCTGGCTCATGCCGGCGCCACCGTAGACCTGCATCGCCCAGTCGATCACCTTGCAGGCCATCGTCGGCGCGACCACCTTGATCATGGCGATCTCGGCCTGGGCGCTCTTGTTGCCGGCCATGTCCATCATCCAGGCGGCCTTCAGCGTGAGCAGGCGGGCCTGGTCGATCATGCAGCGCGCTTCAGCGATGCGCTCGCGCGTCACGCCTTGCTCGGCCACCGGCCGGCCGAAGGCCACGCGCCTGGTGGCGCGCTTGCACATCAGCTCGAGAGAGCGCTCGGCCAGGCCGATCAGGCGCATGCAGTGGTGGATGCGCCCAGGGCCGAGGCGGCCTTGCGCGATCTCGAAGCCGCGGCCCTCGCCGAGCAGGATGTTGCTGGCCGGCACGCGCACGTTCTCGAACAGAACTTCCATGTGGCCGTGCGGCGCGTCGTCGTAGCCGAACACCTGCAGCGGGCGCAGCACCTTCACCCCCGGCGTGTCGGCGGGCACGAGGATCATCGACTGCTGCGAGTGGCGGGCGGCGCTCGGGTCGGTCTTGCCCATGAAGATGTAGATCTTGCAGCGCGGGTCGCCGGCGCCGGAGGTCCACCACTTGCGGCCGTTGATGACGTAGTCGTTGCCGTCGCGCACGATGCGCGCCTCGATGTTGGTGGCGTCCGACGAGGCCACCGCCGGCTCGGTCATCGCGAAGGCGCTGCGCATCTTGCCGTCGAGCAAGGGCTCGAGCCACAGCTTCTTGTGCTCTTCGCTGCCGTAGCGGACGATGGTTTCCATGTTGCCGGTGTCGGGCGCCGAGCAGTTGAACACCTCGCTGGCCCAGGGCACGCGGCCCATGATCTCGGCCAGCGGCGCGTATTCCTGGTTCGACAGGCCGACGCCGTAGTTGCCCGAAGTGTTTTTGTGGCCATCGGCGCTGGGCGGCAGGAACAGGTTCCACAGGCCGGCGGCACGCGCCTTGGGCTTGAGCTTCTCGATCACCTCCAGCGGCGTCCAGCGCTTGCCCGCCGCCGTGTTGGCCTCGATCTCCGCCCACCACGCCGGCTCGGCCGGGTAGATGTGCTCGTCCATGAAGCGCTGCAGCTGAGCCTGCAGTTCGCGCGTGCGCGGTGAATAGCTGAAGTCCATGCGTCTCTCCGGGGTTGTCAGGCGGACTGCGCGATGCGCCAGCCCATTTCGGCCAGGGGCCGCGCACCGGCGCCGGCAGAGGTCGCCTGTGCGCTCGAGGCGGTGCCCTCGACGACGCGCTTGGCGATGCCCTGCAGAATGCCGGCCATGCGGAACAGGTTGTAGGCCATGTAGAAATTCCAGTCGGCCATCACCGCGTCGGCGTCGGGGCGGCCGGTGCGCTCGCAGTAGCGGCGCACGTAGGTCTTCTCGTCAGGGATGCCCAGCGCCGCCAGATCCACGCCGCCGATGCCGCGGAACGATCCCGGCGGGATGTGCCACGACATGCAGTGGTAGCTGAAGTCGGCCAGCGGATGGCCCAGCGTCGACAGCTCCCAGTCGAGCACGGCGAGGATGCGCGGCTCGGTGGGGTGGAAGACGAGGTTGTCGAGCCGGTAGTCGCCATGCACCACCGACACCTGGCTCTCGTCGCGCGCGCTCGCCGGCATGTGCGCGGGCAGCCATTCCATCAGTCGGTCCATCGCCTCGATGGGTTCGGTGATCGAGGCGATGTACTGTTTGCTCCAGCGGCCGATCTGGCGGTCGAAGTAGTTGCCGGGCTTGCCGTACGAGGCCAGGCCGGCGGCGTTCACGTCGACCTTGTGCAACGCGGCGATGACGCGGTTCATCTCGTCGTAGATGGCGCTGCGCTCGGCGTTGGGCAGGCCGGGCAGGGTCTGGTCCCACAGCACGCGGCCCTGCACGAACTCCATCACGTAGAAGGCGCGGCCGATGACGGATTCGTCGTCGCACAGCAGGTGCATGGTCGGCACCGGCACGCCGCTGCCGCGCAGCGCGCGCATGACCGTGAACTCGCGCTCAATCGCGTGCGCCGAGGGCAGCAACTTGGCCACCGGCCCGGGCTTGCAACGCATCACGTAGGTGGTGGCCGGCGTGACCAGCTTGAAGGTCGGGTTGGATTGCCCGCCCTTGAACTGCTCGACCGTGAGCGGGCCGCGAAAGCCGTCCAGATGCATCTCGAGGTGGGCCTGCAGCATCGCGATGTCGAACGCGTGCTGCTGGGCGACGGGTTTGGTTCCGGAATAGGCGTCCATGGGCTTGTCAGAAACGGTGGATGACAAACCGGCCGCGGCCGCGGCCGGCGCGGCTGAGAGTCACTTCTCGGCGATGGCGAGCAGCTTGTCCTTCGACAGCACGACCAGGCGCGTCGGCTCGATGCGCACGGCGCCCTCGCGCTCGAAGCCCTTGAGCTCCTGGTTGACGCGCTGCCGCGAAGCACCGAGCAGCTGCGCCAGGTCTTCCTGGGCGAGCTGCAGGCCGATGCGGATCTCCTCGCCTTGCTCGATGCCATAGGCACGAGCCAGCAACAGCACCTGCTTGGCCAGTCGCGCGGCGAGCGGCCGCGTGTTCAGGTCTTCGATGGTGTCGAACATCAGCCGCAATCGCCGGCAGTTCAGGCGCAGCAAGGCGTCGTACAACTCGACATGCTGCGTCAGCAGTTCCTTGAAATCGGCCTTGCGAACGATCAGCAGCGTGGTCTCGCCATGCGCGCTGCCGTCGTGCGTGCGCGGCAGGCCGTCGAACAGGGCGATGTCGCCGAACCAGGTGCCGGGCTCGACGTAGGTGAGCGTGACCTGCTTGCCCGACAGCGACACCGAGCTGACGCGCACGGCTCCCTTGGCCACGCCGACCCACTCCTGGGCGGGCGTGCCGCGAGCCGTCAAGGTGGCGCCGTCGGCCAGGCGCCGGACCGTCGAGCGGGCGAGGATGGCCTGGCGCAGGGGCAGCGAGAGCTTCGAGAACCAAGAGCCCGACTCGATGTTGGAACGTTCGTCGATGGTAAGCGCGGGGGTGTTCATGTTCAGTCGCTGACGTGACAGCATGATGCGGCTGTGCCAACCTATTGTCCACGAGCGAAACCCCGCCACGAGGAGACGAAAATGAGCACCACCGAACTGCAGATCCCCAGCCGCCAGGGGCAGGTCAGCGCCGAAGAATGGCAGACCCGCGTGGACCTCGCCGCGGCCTACCGGCTGGTCGCGCTGTTCAAGTGGGACGACCTCGTGTTCACCCACATCAGCGCGCGGGTGCCGGGCCGCGACAACGAGTTCCTCATCAACCCCTATGGGCTGATGTTCGAGGAGATCACCGCGTCGAGCCTGGTGCGCATCGACACCGCCGGCAAGAAGCTCGACGACTCGCCGTTCCCGGTCAACCCGGCCGGCTTCACGATCCACAGTGCCATCCATGCGGTGCGCCACGACGCGCAGTGCGTGCTGCACACGCACACGCTCAACGGCATCGCCGTCTCGGCGCAGCAGGGAGGCGTGTTGCCGCTGTCCCAGCAGTCGATCTTCGTGCTGTCCAGCCTGGGTTACCACGGCTACGAGGGCGTGGCGCTCAACGAGGACGAGAAGCCCCGCCTGGTGGCCGATCTGGGCGACAAGTCCTTCCTGATGCTGCGCAATCACGGCCTGTTGACGGTGGGGCCGACGATTGCCGACGCCTTCCTGAACATGTACCTGTTCGAGACGGTGTGCACGATCCAGGTCCGCGCGCTGGCCGGCAGCCGCGAATTGACGCACGTCGATCCACGCATCATCGCGGGGGCCCAGCAGCAGGCGAAGCAGGTGACCCGAGGTGTGGGCGGCGGGGCGCTGACCTGGCCGGGCCTGTTGCGCCGGCTCGACCGCCAGAACCCCGGCTACCGCAGCTGACGAAGCGCGCGGGCGGCGATCACTCGAAGCGCGGCGCGCGCTTGCCGACGAAGGCCTGGATGCCTTCGCCGCCGTTGGCGTGGAACAGGTTGACGATGAAGTGGTCGCGCTCGGCGCCGAGCTGGGCGTTCAGCGGTTGATCGGCCGCCGCATTGAGCAGCTCCTTGCCGCTGGCCAAGGCATTGGGTGCCATCGCGGACAGGCGGTCGGCCAGCCGCAGCGCCTCGGCCAGCGCGTTGCCCGGCTCGGTGACGGCGTTGACGATGCTCCAGCCTTGCAGCTGCCGCGCCGAGACGGGCTCGGCCAGCCACACCATCTGCTGCACCGCCTGGCGGGGCAGGGCGCGCAGCAGCTGCCAGCTGGCGCCACCGTCGGGCGACAGCCCGAGCTTGGCGTAGGAGAGGATGAACTTCGCGTCGTCGGCAGCGACGATCATGTCGCAGGCCAGCGTGAGCGAGAAACCTGCGCCCGCCGCGGCGCCTTCGACGGCCGCCAGCACCGGTTTCGGGCAAGCGCGCAGCGCCTCGACCCACTGGTTCAGCCGCTCGAGCATGCGGGCCTGGGCCGGCGGGCCCGCCTGCCGGCGTGCCATCAGGCCCTGCAGATTGCCGCCGGCGCAGAAGTGCTGGCCGGCGCCGCGCAGGATCACACAGCGCACCTCGTCATCGGACTCGGCCGTGCTCAGCGCCTCGATGCCGGCCGTGATGACCGCCTCGGACAGCGTGTTGCGGGTCTCCGGGTCGCTGATCGTGAGAATCAGCACGGCGCCTTGGCGCTCGGTCAACAGTTCGGAAGGCATGGGCTCGCGAGGCGCCGGTGATCGGTCGATTGTGTCACGGCACCGTGCCGGCGGCCCCTGCGTTCGAAGGATCGACTCAGGTGGCTTCATGCTAGAGTCTTCGAGCATAAAAACACATCGCAGAATGCGCCGAGCCTCGCTCTCTCTTCCTCTCGCCTTCGTCGGCATTGCCTTGCTGTGCACCGCAGGGCCGGCGCAGGCGCTGGGCTTTGGCCGATCGATCAATGCGTCCTACCTCGGCCAGCCGCTGAACTTCGCGGCGACCGTGCGCCTGGAAGCCGACGAAACGCTGCCGCGCGAGTGCGTTGCTGCCGAGGTTCAGTCGGGCGACAACAAGCTGCCGTCGGTTGCCTTGCGCGTCACTGTGGAACCCGGCGCGAACGCCAACGAACGGCTGATCCGGGTCAGCACGCAGACACAGATCGACGAGCCGGTGGTCACCGTCACGGTGACGGCAGGCTGCCTGCCGCGGCTCACCCGCAGTTTCGTGACTTTGATGGACCCGCCGGGGCTCAATCTCGCTCAGGGTGGCGCGGCAGTTCCAGAAGTCTCGCTGCCTGCGCAGCGTGTGGACGCCGACGTGGCGCCGGTCGTCTCGGTGGTGCAGGGGGCACAAGCCGCCTCGGCGCCCGCGCGTGCGCTGGCTGCCCCGCCCGATGCTCGCCCGGTGCGCCCGCGCGCAGCAGCGGCCCCGAGACCTGCGCCGCGCCAGCGAAGCACAGCGGCGCCTGCGGCCACGGCTCAGCCGCGCGAACGCAAGGCCGCTGCACCGGTAGCGATTGCCAAGGCGGGGGGCTCGCGCTTGCAGCTGGAAGCCGGGACGGCCGCCACGCTGTCGGCTGCGGCTGCGTCCGCTGCCGCGGCGAGGGCAGCCGCAGCGCCGGCGCAGACGGCTTCGGCGGCGGCCGCCGCTGAAATGGCCGCCTCGTCGGCCGCCCAGGCCATGGCCGCTGCGGCCAGTGCGGCATCGGCGGCGGAGCAGCGGGTTGCCTTGCTGGAGGAGCAGCTGCGCGCACTTCGCGAGGAGTCGAAGAAAACCCAGCAGGCTCTGGCCACGCTGCAGTCCAGCCTGAACGATGCGCAGGCATCCCGATATTCGAATCCGCTTGTCTATGGCCTGGCGTGGCTGTCGGCGCTGCTCGCATTGGCCGTCGCCGCACTGTGGTGGCGCCAGTCGCAATCTCGCCAATCGTCGCAGTGGTGGCTCGCGCCCTCGGCCGGTTCGGTGGCGCAGACGCAGTCGGTCAAGCCGGTGGCCACGCGGGGCCCGGCCAGCGAGGCTGCTGCCGCACGCCAGGAGACCCAGCCTGCGGTGATGGACGAACGCAACGTCGTGCGCACGATCGAAGAGGAATCCTCGGCGTTCCGCACCGAGGTCCTCGATGCGCCGGCGACGCTGTCGCCGATGGTCGCCGAAGCGGCCAGCCCACGCCGTGAGCTGTCGGTCGAAGAACTGATCGATCTGGAGCAGCAGGCCGATTTCTTCGTCGTGCTGGGCCAGGACGATGCCGCCATCGATCTGCTGATGGGCCATGTGCGCAGCAGCGGCGGCGTGAGCCCGCTGCCCTACCTCAAGCTGCTCGAGATCTACCGCCGCCGGGGCGAGCACGACTCGTACGAGCGTGTGCGCGAACGTTTCAACCGCCGTTTCAGCGCCTATGCGCCCGACTGGGACAGCGATCTCCAGCACGGCCGCACGCTCGACGACTATCCGCAGGTGCTGAGGCAGTTGCAGCGGCTGTGGGACGAGCCGCAACGCGTCACGCAGATGCTCGACGCCACGCTGATGCGCCAGGACGCCGAAGGCGAGACCTACGACCTGCCGGCCTACCGCGAACTGCTTTTCCTGTACTCGATTGCCCGTGACCTGGCGGAGCATCCTTCGAACGCGCGTGCCGTCGACCTGCTGCTGCCGATGGACGGCGAAGCGGCCGAGAAGCCGATCGAGCAGTTGACGGCCAGCCGCCTGATGGGATTCGCGGCCACCGACCAGTTGACGGTGCAGGTGGATCTCGATGTCACCCGTCCGATGACCGGCAAGGAGCCGCCTGCCTCGGACTTCCTCGGGTTGGTCGACCCGAAGCTCAAGCGCGGCGACACCGATCGCGGCTGAGCCTTTGCGGCCTTGCCGCGGCCCGCGTCAGAGCGCGGCCAGCCGCTCCAGCGCGAGATTCAGCGTCTCGTCCTTCTTCGCGAAGCAGAAACGCACGATGCGCTGCTCGAAACCGCCCTGGTAGAAAGCCGACAGCGGTATCGCGGCCACGCCCACCTGCGTGGTCAGGCGCCGGCAGAAGGACTCCTCCGTCTCGTCGCTGATGGCCGAGTAGTCGACGCACTGGAAGTAGCTGCCTTCGCTGGGCAACAAGGTGAAGCGGCTGCCGGCGAGGCCGGCGCGGAACAGATCGCGCTTGCGCTGGTAGAAGGCCGGCAATGAAAGGTGGTGCGACGCATCGGCCATGAAGGCCGCCAGGCCGTGCTGCATCGGCGTGTTGACGGTGAACACGTTGAACTGGTGCACCTTGCGGAACTCGGCCGTCAGCGCCGCCGGCGCCGCCACGTAGCCGACCTTCCAGCCGGTCACGTGGTAGGTCTTGCCGAAGCTCGAGACGATGAAGGCGCGCTGCGCCAGTTCCTCGTGTCGAGCCACGCTCTCGTGGCGCACGCCGTCGTAGACCATGTGCTCGTAGACCTCGTCGGCAATCAGCAGCACGTCGGTCGGGCGCAGCAGCTCGGCCAGGCGTTGCATGTCCTGCTCCGTCCACACCGTGGCGCTGGGGTTGTGCGGCGTGTTGACGATGATCGCGCGCGTCTTCGGCGACAGCGCTGCGGCAATGCGCGCGAAGTCCGGGCGAAAGGTGCCCGGCACCAGAGGCACGTGCACCGCACGGCCGCCGGCGAGCTCGATGTTCGGTTCGTAGCTGTCGTAGCAGGGGTCGAGCACGATCACCTCGTCGCCCGGGTGCACGATGGCCAGGATGGCGGTGATGATCGCCTGCGTCGCACCGGCGGTGATGGTGATCTCGCTGCCGGCGTCATAGCGGCGGCCGTAGAGCGATTCGATCTTCGCGGCCACCGCCTCGCGCAGCACCGGCACGCCGGCCATCGGCGGGTACTGGTTGAGCCCGCCGCGCATCGCCGCGCTCACCGCGTCGAGCAGGCGCGGGTCGCAGTCGAAGTCCGGGAAACCCTGGCCGAGGTTCACGGCGCCATGCTGCTGGGCCAGCGCCGACATCACGGTGAAGATGGTGGTGCCGACGTTCGGCAGGCGGCTGGTGATCGCGGGCGTGCGGGCGGTGGCGGTGGTCATGGTGGGAGAGCTCAGAGCTGATAGTCCTGCGCATCGGGCTTCTGGCCCGACAGCGCCTGGGTGATGAGGTTGCGGCCGAGCCGGTCGGACAGCATTTCGGCGAACGCGAAGACGAAGTTTCTCAGGTACGCGCCGCGCTTGAAGGCAATGCGCGTGACGTTGCGGCCGAACAGGTGACCCACCGGCCGGGAGGCGAGTTCGCCGTTCGGCGGATCGTCGCGCACCGCGATCTCGGCCACGATGCCCACGCCCAGGCCGAGGCGCACGTAGGTCTTGATGACGTCGGCGTCGATCGCCTCGAGCACGATGTTCGGCTTGAGGCGCCGCGCGGCGAAGGCCTGGTCGACGCGGGTGCGACCGCTGAAAGACGGGTGGTACGAGACCAGCGGCTGCAGCGCCAGGTCCTCCAGCTCGATGCGCTCGAGCTGCGCAAGCGGGTGGCCGGCCGGCATCACCAGCGCGTGCTGCCACTCGTAGCAGGGCAGGGTGACCAACTCGTCGTGAGCGTCCAGCGCCTCGGTGGCCAGGCCGATGTCGGCGATCTCCTCGATCACCATGCGTGCCACCTGGTCGGGTGAGCCCTGGTGCAGGCTGACATTGACCTTGGGGAAGCGCCTGCGCAGTTGCGCGATGGGTTCGGGCAGGAAGTAGCGGGCCTGGCTGTGGGTGGTGGCGATCGACAGCGTGCCGGCGTCCTGCTTGGAGAACTCCTCGCCAATGCGCTTGAGGTTGCCGACCTCGCGCATGATCACCTCGATCGACCTGAGCACCTGCTGGCCCGGCTCGGTGATGCGGCGCAAGCGTTTGCCGTGGCGCGCGAAGATGTCCACGCCGAGTTCGTCTTCCAGTTCGAGGATGGCCTTGGAGATGCCCGGCTGCGAGGTGAACAGCACCTTGGCCGTCTCGGTCAGGTTCAGGTTCTGGCGCACTGCTTCCTGGACGAAGCGGAACTGATGCAGGTTCATTATTTCCGCGCGATCTGTTGATCGGGCGGATTATTCCATCGAGCGCTGTTCAGCGCGTGTCGGCAGATCGCAGCGAGGCAGCCGCCATCGCCGCGACGACTCCGTCGTCCTCGCCGACTGCCGGGCGAAGCAGCCACTGGACCTGCGGATGCGCACTCTTGAGCGTCTCGAGCAGTGCCGGCAGGTCCTTGCGCACATGGCCGCCGGCGCCCAGGAACAGGGGCACCACCTCGACGCGCGTGCAGCCCTGCGTCGCCAGCGCGTGGCCGGCGTCGACCAGGCCGGGCGTCATGAACTCCAGGAAGCTCAGCTCGACCGCGACCGATGCATCGGCTCGCCGAACGCGTGCCGCCACGTCCTCGAAGGGCAGGGCCCAGCGCGGGTCGCGCGCGCCGTGGGCAAACAAGAGCAGTCCGCGCTTCATCGGTAGCGCACCAGCCAGCTGAACGCGGCCAGCGAGACGAGCAGGAACAGCGCGCTGGGTGCCGCGGCGACGATCCACGGCGTCCAGTTGCGCAGCAGGCCGAGGTGGCTGGACATGTTGTTGAGCAGGACGAAGCTGATGCCCAGCATGATGCCAGCGAACACCTTCAGGCTGATGCCGCCGGCCCGGGCACTCAGGTAGGCGAAGGGCAGGGCCAGGGCCATCATCACGAGGCAGGCGAAGGGGTAGAGCGCACGTTTCCAGAACTGGATCTCGTACTGCTGAGCGGCCTGTTCGTTGTCGGCGAGGTGACCGATGTAGCGGAACAGCTCGACCGTCGACATGGTGGACAGCGGCAAAACCGCGGCCGCCACCACGCCGGCCGAGAGCGTGCTCGGCCAGGACAGCGTCGCGAGCTTCTCTTCGCTGGCCACCGGCTGCGCATTGGCGCTGGCCACGCTCCAATGCGTCACCACCGCGCCGGCGAGCTGCCAGGCGTCGTCGTCGCCGATGCGCGCGCTGGCGGCCCCGATGCGACGCACCAGGCGGCCATCGGTGTCGAACTCGAAGATGCGGATGTCCTGCAGCGTGGCGTCGGCGCCGGTCGAGCCGACGTTGACCGAGTAGCTGCGTTCGCCTTCGGGCGTGCTCGCGCGATCCTTCAACCAGGCGCCGGTGCGGCCCAGCCGCAGCTTTCCCATCGCACGGGCCTGCAGCTCGGTGGCTTGCCGCTCGCTCCACGGCGCGACGTAGTCGCCGATCACGTAAGTGGCCGTGGCGAACATCAGCCCCAGGCCGGCGAGCAGCGACAGTGCCCGCCCCGGGCCGAGTCCGCCGGTGCGCAGGATGGTGTATTCCGACGATTGCGCGAGGCGCGCCAGCGCATAGATCGTGCCGATCAGCACGGCGATCGGCGCGAGCTCGTAGAGGTGCCCCGGCACCTGCAGCGCCGAATATGCGGCCGCATGCAGCAGCGTATAGCCCTTGCCGACATCGCCGAGCTCCTCGACGAAGTCGATGAAGAAGAACAGCGAAAGGAAGGCCAGCGCCACGAACAGCACCGACGAGACGATGTCGCGATAGAAGAGGCGCCGGACGGTCTTCATGCAGTGGCTGGCAGCGTCGTGCGGGGGCGGCGCCAGCCGAAGCGTCGATTGCCCTGCTCGCGCCACCACAGCAGCAGCAGGGCCAGCACGAAGGCGCCTCCATGGAACAGCGTGAGCGCGGCGCCCATGCCCAGCTTGCCCGATGCCACCCAGGCCTGCGACAGGTTGATCACGTTGTAGTACACGACGAAGGTGAGCAGCGCGAAGAGCAGGTTCCAGTTGCTGGCGCGGCGCGGGTTCGAGGCCGACAGCGGAATCGCCAGCAGCAGCAGGTTGGCCGCACCGAACAGCAGGCCGAGCCGCCAGGCCAGCTCGCCCTGGTTGCGCGGCGTCGGCTGGGCGAGCAACTGCAGGCTGGCCAGGGCCTTGGGGGGCAGTTCCTCGACGCCTGCGAGCACACGTTCGCCGGCCAGCACGCGGTAGGTCTCGAAGCGTGACAGCGTCTTCTCGGAGGTCTCGAAGTCCTGCTCGTTTCGCTGGCCGCGGTCGAGCACGAGAAAACGGTCCTCGCCCTGCAACTCGATGTGGCCGGTGCGCGCCGAGGTCACCGATTCCGTCAGCGGCGAACTGGCGAGAATGAACACGTTGCGGCCGGTGCGACCGTCCTGCGAGTCGCGTTCGATGAAGAACACCCGCCGCCCGTCGCTCGAGGTCTGGAACTGGCCGGGTGCGACGCGTGACAGATCGGAGCGGCGCTCGAAACGCTCCTTCATCTGCGCGGCGCGTTCGTTCTGCCAAGGCCAGACGAACAGCGCCAGCGCGGCGATCACCACCAGCACCGGCCAGCTGGTGCGCAGCACCGGGCCCACGAAGCGGCTCAGGCCCACGCCGCTGGCGAACCAGATCGTCATCTCGCTGTCGCGGTACATGCGGCCCAGCGTGGCCACCACCGAGATGAACAACGACAGCGCCAGCATGGTCGGCAGGTGGCCGAGTGCGGCGTAGCCGAGCAGCAGCACCACGTCCTGCGGCGACACGCGTCCCCCGGCCGCGAGGCCCAGCGTGCGGATCAGCATCATGGTCAGCACGATGGTCAGGATGACGACCAGCGTGGCGCCGAAGCTGCGCGCCAGGTCAGCGCGCAGAGTGGAATCGAATAACATCGTGCGATTGTCTTCTGTGGCTCTGATTATGGACTTTCGTCAACACACCGCCTCGCTCGACACCCTTGCATCCGTCGCCTGCGATGCCCTCCTGGTCGTGCTGGCTGGCGAGAAGGCCGAGCGCACGCTCGACGCCACGCTGGCCAGGCTGCTCGCCGATGCCGTCGCCCATGGCGACTTCGAGTTCAAGCGCGGCAAGGCCGTGCTGCTGCACCGGCCCGCCGGCGTGAAGGCGGCGCGGGTGGTGTTCGCTGCCTGCGGCGCGGCCACGCCCAAATCGTTGAAGGCGGCCTTCGCGGCCGGCGTCGGCCAGCTCAAGGGCGGCGGAAGCAGGCATGTCGCGGTGGCCGTCGGCGGCGCTGGCGACGCGAGCGCGGAGCTGGCCGAGGCGCTGGTCGCCGCGGTCGGCGAAACCACCTACGTCTACCGCCACACCAAGCCGGGCGCACCTGCCGCCGGCGCGCTGGAGCGGGTCACGCTGCTGTGCGGCAAGGCTGCGGCCAAGGCCGTCACGCAGGGCTTGGCGCGTGGCCAGGCCGTCGCGGCCGGCGTCACGCTGGCGCGCGAACTGGCCAACCGGCCGGGCAACCACTGCACGCCGACCTACCTCGGCGAGCAGGCCAAGAAGCTCGGCAAGGAGTACGGCCTGAAGGTCGAGGTGCTCGACCGCAAGGCGATCGAGAAGCTCGGCATGGGCTCCTTCCTCGCCGTGGCGCAAGGTTCGGCCGAACCGCCGCGCTTCATCGTCGCGCAGTACCACGGCGCCGCGAAGACGCAGGCGCCGATCGTGCTGGTCGGCAAGGGCATCACCTTCGACACCGGCGGCATCTCGATCAAGCCGGCCGCCGAGATGGACGAGATGAAGTTCGACATGGGCGGAGCCGCCAGCGTGCTGGGCACGCTGCGCGCAGTGGCCGAACTCAAGCCGAAGCTGAACCTCGTCGTCATCGTGCCGACCTGCGAGAACATGCCTGGCGGCCGCGCCATCAAGCCGGGCGACGTGGTCAAGAGCATGTCGGGCCAGACCATCGAGATCCTCAATACCGATGCCGAGGGCAGGCTGATCCTGTGCGACGCGCTCACCTACGCCGAGCGCTTCAAGCCGGCCTGCGTGGTCGACGTGGCCACGCTCACGGGTGCCTGCGTGATCGCGCTCGGCCACCACCATACGGGCCTGTTCACCGCCGACGACGCGCTGGCCGCGCAGCTGCTGGCCGCCAGCACGGCGTCTCTCGATCCGGCCTGGCGCATGCCGCTGGACGAGGAGTACGAAGAGGCGCTGAAGAGCAACTTCGCCGACATGGGCAATGTCGGCGGGCGTGCCGGCGGCGCGATCACGGCGGCCATGTTCCTGCGCAAGTTCACCGGCAAGTACCGTTGGGCCCACCTGGACATCGCCGGCACGGCCTGGAAGTCCGGCGCTGCCAAGGGCGCCACTGGGCGGCCCGTGCCCTTGCTGACCCACTTCGTGATGTCGCAGGCGTCCTGAGGCACGCCGCGTCTGCGATGACCCGGGTCAGCTTCCATTTCAACGTGCCGCATCGGCTGGGCTATGCCTGCCGGCTGCTGCGCAAGGCGACCCGGCAGAACGCGCGCGTCACCGTCACCGGCACGGCCGCGGCACTTTCCGAGCTCGACCGCGCCTTGTGGACTTTCGAAGCGACGGAGTTCGTGCCGCACGTGATGGTGCGCCACGGCGAGGCGATTCCCGAGCGGCAGCGCGACACGCCGGTGTGCCTGGTCGAGTCTCTTGCTGGTGCGCTGCACCACGACGTGCTGCTCAACCTCGGTGCCGAGCCGCCGGCAGGTTTTGAGAGCTTCGAGCGGCTGGTCGAGATCGTCTCCACCGACGATGGCGATCGGGCTGCGGCGCGCGCGCGCTGGAAGCACTACGCTTCGCGGGGTTATCAGATCGAGAAGCACGAGGTGGAGGGATGAGCCTGCGCCCCGCACCACCGGGCCGGGTGCCGACCCTCACCGAGGTCGTGCGCATGCCCGAGGCGCAGGCACCGGCGGCTGCCGTGCCCGCGCCGGCGGCCGATCCTCAGGCCTTCGCGCCCACCGTGCCCGCTTCACTCGAGCAGCTTCGTGGTGGTGGTGTCGTCACCGGCCCGAAGGCGATCGACGAGGACGAACTCGTTCAGCGCGTGCTGGCCGACCTGCAGCGGCAGATCGACCTGATGCTCGAGGTCAAGCTGCGCGAGGTGCTCGCGCCGGCCCTGACCCGCGCCACCGACGCGTTGATGCGCGAAGCCCGCACCGAGCTGGCATCGACCTTGCGTGACATCGTCTCGCGAGCCGTCGCTCAGGAACTCTCCCGTCATCGCTAAGCTTGGCGAGCGCGTTGAGTCCTGAGCCTGCACCGGGAGCGCCTCCGCGTTTACCCGGGCACAGGCCGACTGCCGAACCATCTGGATGCTTCGTTCGAAGCCGCGCGTTTCCCCCGAGGATTCGCAGGTTTCCCCTGAGCAATCCCGGTGGAGATGCGGTTTTTTTTGGGGTATCGTGTCGGCCGTTGAGATAAACCCTCTCTTCCGATCGCTCTCAACATTCCAACCGGAGGTTATTGCATGCAAGTCAAATTCAATGCCGTGGTGGCTGCAGCCGCTCTGCTCATCGCAGGTGCTGCGTCGGCCCAGGACATGGTCGTCAAGATCGGCCACGTCGGCCCCACCAGCGGTGGCATCGCCCACCTTGGCAAGGACAACGAGATGGGCGCGCGCATGGCCATCGACGAGCTCAACGCCAAGGGCGTGTCCATCGGCGGCAAGAAGGTCAAGTTCGAACTGCTGGCCGAAGACGACGCTGGCGATCCGAAGCAAGGCACGGCCGTTGCCCAGAAGCTGGTCGACTCCAAGGTCATGGGCGTCATCGGCCACCTGAACTCGGGCACCTCGATCCCGGCCTCCAAGATCTACAGCGACGCGGGCATCCCCCAGATCTCCCCGTCGGCCACCAACCCCAAGTTCACCCGCAACGGCTACAAGACCACGTTCCGCGTGGTGGCCGATGACGTGCACCTGGGTGGCACGCTGGGCCGCTACGCCGTCAAGGAACTCAAGGGCAAGTCGATTGCCGTGATCGACGACCGCACGGCCTACGGCCAGGGCGTCGCCGAAGAGTTCGCCAAGGCCGTCAAGGCCTCGGGCGGTGCGATCGCCGAGCAGCAGTTCACCACCGACAAGGCGACGGACTTCACCGCCATCCTGACCGCCATCAAGGCCAAGAAGCCCGACGTCGTGTTCTACGGCGGCATGGACGCCGTGGCCGGCCCGATGATCCGCCAGATGAAGCAACTCGGCATCAACGCCAAGTTCATGGGCGGCGACGGCATCTGCTCGGGCGAACTGCCCAAGCTGGCTGCTGGCGCAATGGCCGACGGCCAGGTCGTCTGCGCCGAAGCCGGTGGTGTCGAAGGCGAACAGAAGGCCGGCATGGACAAGTTCCGCGCCGACTTCAAGAAGAAGTTCGGCGCCGACGTGCAGATCTATGCCCCGTACGTCTATGACGCCACGATGGTGATGGTCGACGCGATGGTCAAGGCCGGTTCCGCCGAGCCGGCCAAGTACCTCCCGGTGCTGGCCAAGACCAGCGGCTACAAGGGTGTGACCGGCACGATCGCCTTCGACGAGAAGGGCGACATCAAGAACGGCGCACTGACCCTGTTCACGTACAAGGGCGAGAAGCGCGAGCAGATCGCCGTGGTGCGCTGATCCGGCCTCCGCGATGACCTGAACGGGGCGCTTCGGCGCCCCGTTTTTCGTTTCCGGCTCGGCCTCTCAGCCCTGCAAGGGCGTGCCGTCGCGACGGAACAGACGTGTCAGGTGCGCGAGCCGCTGCGCATGCTCCGGCCGCACCTGGCTCCAGTCGAAACGCCATTCCCAGTAGCCTTCGCCCTTGCCGGGCAGGTTCATTCGGTGTTCGCCGCCCAGGCCCAGCACGTCCTGCATCGGGTGCACCACGGTGTCGGCCACGCTGGCGCTGGCCGCGCGGATCAGGTCCCAGTGGATCTCGCTGCCGTCGGTGCCCAGGTAGTCGCGCACCCGCGCGCGCTGGGAGTCGGTCAGCGAGGCCCACCAGCCGATCGTGGTGTCGTTGTCGTGCGTGCCGGTGTAGACCACCGAATCGACATCATGGTTGTGCGGCAGGTAGGCGTTGCCGCTGCCGCCGTCGAAGGCGAACTGCAGGATGCGCATGCCCGGGAAGGCGAACTTCTTGCGCAACGCTGTCACGTCAGGCGTGATCACGCCCAGGTCCTCGGCAATGATGGGCAGCGGCCCCAATGCCTTGGCGATGGCCTTGAACAAGGCATCGCCCGGGCCGGGCAGCCAACGGCCCTTCACGGCCGTGGTTTCGGTGGCGGGGATCTCCCAGTAGCCGGCGAAGCCGCGGAAGTGGTCGATGCGAACCAGGTCCACCAGCTCGAAGGTGCGGCGGATGCGCTGCACCCACCAGGCGTACCCCTCCTTTGCATGCGCCTTCCAGCGGTACAGCGGGTTGCCCCAGCGCTGGCCGGTGTCGCTGAAGGCATCGGGCGGCACGCCGGCCACGGCCGCGGGCTTGCCGCGTGCGTCGAGTTCGAACAGCTCGCGGCGCGCCCACACCTCGGCGCTCTGGTAGGCGATGAAGATCGGCGCATCGCCGATGACCTCGATGTCGCGGCCGTTCGCATACGCCTTCAGTGCCAGCCACTGGCGATAGAAGCACCACTGGCAGAAGTTCCAGAAGGCGATGCGCTGCGCATGCAGCACGCGGGCCTCGGCCAGCGCGGCGGGCTCGCGCGCGGCCAGCGGGGCGTCCCAGTCGCTCCAGTCGCGCCAGCCGTGCGCTTCGGCCAGCGTCATGAACAGGGCGTGGTCGTCCAGCCAGTCGGCATGGCTGGCGCGAAAGGCGTCGAAGTCGGCGCGTTCCTCCGGTGTCGCCCGCGTCTCGAAGCGCTGCGCCGCCCGTGCGAGCCGGTCCATGCGGAACGGCACGACTGCCGCGAAATCAAGCCGCCGCCCACAGACGCCAAGCGGCGGCTCCAGTTCCTCGGGCAGCAGCCAGCCACGCTGCTGCAGTTCGCCCAGGTCGATCAGGAGCACGTTGCCCGCGAAGGCCGAGCTGCTCATGTAGGGTGAGTTGCCCGGCCCGATGCCGCCCAGAGGCAGGATCTGCCACAGCTTCTGACCGGCAGCCACCAGCCAGTCGACGAAGTGGTAGGCAGCGGGGCCGAAGTCGCCGGAACCGTGCGGGCCGGGCAGGGAGGTGGGATGCAGCAACACGCCGCTGGCACGGGGAAAACGCATGCGGGGGTGTCCTGAGTCTAGAGGTCGAGCCCGTGGCCCGGCGCCGCGAACACCAGCAGGCAGCGGCCCGGCAGCGGGTAGAGCCGCTCGCCCGGGCCTTGCCAGCTGCTTTCGCCGCGCGGATGCGTACTGTCGAACACGAGCTGCCACTGGCCGCCCGGCAGCATGAAGTCGATGTCGCCGCCGTCGCCGTTGACGAGCAGCAGCAGTGGCGACTGCGCGCGCCCGGGGTGGCCGATCAGGCAGCCGAACACGCGGCCGTCGGGTCGTCGCCATTCGTCGCCGTGCAATTCGCTGCCGTCCACGCGCAGCCAGGTCACGTCCTGCAGGCCGTGGCGATCAGGCAGGCCGTCGTACCAGCGGTTGGCGAATGGCAACGCCTGCCGGCGCAGCGCGAGCAGGCGCGTGGTGCAGGCCAGGCGATCCTCGTCGATGGCCGACCAGTCGATCCAGGTGGTCTCGTTGTCCTGGCAGTAGGGGTTGTTGTTGCCGCCCTGCGTGTGGCCGAGCTCGTCGCCGGCGGCCAGCATCGGCGTGCCCTGCGACAGCAGCGTGCTGGCCAGCAGCGCCCGCACGACACGCGAGCGCAGCGCGTTGATGGCTGCGTCGTCGGTCGGCCCCTCGACGCCGAAGTTGGCGCTGTGGTTGTGGCCGTGGCCGTCGCGGTTGTGCTCGCCGTTGGCGTGGTTGTGCTTGTGCGCGTGGCTGACCAGATCGGCCAGCGTGAAGCCGTCGTGCGAGACGATGTAGTTCACCGATTCGGCCGGCGCGCGGTGTCGGGGCTGGAAGATGTCCGACGAGGCGCACAGCCGCTGCGCGAAATCGCCGCGCGTGTAGGCGCCTTCGATCCAGAAGGCACGCATCGTGTCGCGGTAGCGGTCGTTCCATTCCAGCCAGCCGCCCGGGAAGCCGCCGAGCTGGTAGCCGCCGGGGCCGATGTCCCAGGGTTCGGCAATCATCTTCAGGCGCGAGAGCAGCGGGTCCTGCGCCAGTGCGGTGAAGAAGGGCGCATGCCGGTCGAAGCCGTGGTCGCCGCGGCCGAGCACCGGAGCGAGGTCGAAACGGAATCCGTCGACATGCATCTCGCCGGCCCAGTAGCGCAGGCTGTCGAGCACCAGCTGCAGCACGCGCGGCTGGCGCAGGTCCAGCGTGTTGCCGCAGCCGCTGTGGTTCTCGTAGTGCGACTTCGATTCCGCCGGCAGCCGGTAGTAGCTGGCGTTGTCCAGGCCGCGAAAGCTGATGGTGGGCCCGAGCTCGTCGGCCTCGGCCGTATGGTTGTAGACCACGTCGAGGATCACCTCGAGGCCGTGTTCGTGCATTCGGGCCACCATGGCGCGGAACTCGTCGCGCGGCGACGAGCCGCCCACGCCGCTGGCCAGGCGCGGCTCGGGCGCGAAGAAGCCGATCGTGTTGTAGCCCCAGTAGTTGACCAGGCCCATCTCCACGAGGCGGCGCTCGTCGAGGTGCTGCTGCACCGGCAGCAGGCAGACTGCGGTCACGCCCAGGCGCTTGAAGTGATCGATGGCCGCATCCGAGGCGAGCCCCGCATAGCTGCCGCGCAGGGCCTCGGGCACGCCGGGGTGGCGCATGGTGAAACCCTTGACGTGCACCTCGTAGAGCACGCTGCGCTCCAGCGGCGTGTGCTGGTGGCGGTCGCCGTTCCAGTCGTAGCGTTCATCGACCACGCGGGCCTTCAGCGCGAACGCCGCGTTGTCGCGCATGTCCATGTGGCCGGCGTGTTCGGGGTCGGCGCCGAAATGTTCGGCGCGCCATTCGAAGTTGCCGACGATCTCGCGTGCGTAGGGGTCGAGCAGCAGCTTGTTCGGGTTGAATCGATGGCCGCGTTCGGGCCGCCACGCGCCGTGCGCGCGCAAGCCGTAGACCAGCCCCGGCTTCACGCCGCTCAGGTAGCCGTGCCGCACGTCCTGCGTGTGGCCGGGCAGGTCGACGCGGCGCAGTTCGGTCGTACCGGTCTCGTCGTAGAGGCACAGCTCGATGCGCTGCGCGTGCGCCGAGAACACCGCGAAGTTGACGCCGTGGCCGTCCCAGTGGGCGCCGAGCGGCCAGGGGTGACCCGGTGTCATTTCAGCGATCGCGCTCGTAGAAGACCGTCGCCAGCGGCGGCAGGTCGAGCAGCAGCGACTGCGTGCGGCCATGGCTGGCCACCGGCTCGCTGTCGGCCGCGCCGAACGGGCTGCCGACATTGCTGCCGCCGTAGTGCTCGGAGTCGGTGTTCAGCCGTTCGCGCCAGGTGCCGGCGGCCGGCACGCCCAGGCGATAGCCGCGCTGCACCGAGGGCGTGAAGTTGCACACCACCACCACCTCGGAGCGGCCGTCGCGGCTGCGCCGCACGAAGCTCAGCACCGATCGCTGCGCGTCCTCATGGTCGATCCATTCGAAACCGGCACCGTCGAAATCGTTGTCGAACAGCGCCGGCGTGGCACGGTACAGCCGGTTCAGGTCGTGCATCAGGCGGTGCACGCCGGCGTGCGAACGGTCGCCGAGCAGGTGCCAGTCCAGGCTCTGGTCGTGGTTCCACTCCCGCTCCTGGCCGAACTCGCAACCCATGAAGAGCAGCTTCTTTCCCGGGTGGCCGAACATGAAGCCGAAATAGGCGCGCAGGTTGGCGAATTTCTGCCAGCGGTCGCCGGGCATCTTGTTCAGCAGCGAGCCTTTGCCGTGCACCACCTCGTCGTGCGAGATCGGCAGAACGAAGTTCTCGTTGAAGGCGTAGACCAGCCCGAAGGTCATCTCGCCGTGGTGGAACTGGCGGTGCACCGGGTCGCGCGCCATGTACTTCAGCGTGTCGTGCATCCAGCCCATGTTCCACTTGTAGTGGAAGCCCAGGCCGCCGAGATAGGTCGGCCGCGATACCGCCGGGAATGCGGTCGACTCCTCGGCCAGCGTCACGGCCTGCGGGCGTTCGGTGCCCACCACCTCGTTGACGCGCTTGAGGAAGGAGATCGCCTCCAGGTTCTCGCGCCCGCCGTGCACGTTGGGCAGCCATTCGCCGGCCTTGCGGCTGTAGTCGCGGTAGAGCATGGAGGCCACGGCGTCGACACGCAGGCCGTCGACGTCGAAGCGCTCCAGCCAGTACAGCGCGTTGCCGACCAGGAAGTTGCGCACCTCGGTGCGGCCGAGGTTGTAGATCAGCGTGTTCCAGTCCTGGTGAAAACCTTCGCGCGGATCGGCGTACTCGTACAGGTGCGTGCCGTCGAAGGCGGCCAGCCCGTGCGCGTCGGTCGGAAAGTGCGCCGGCACCCAGTCGAGGATCAGCCCCAGGCCTTCGGCGTGGCAGCGTTCGACGAAGCGGCGGAAGCCGGCTGCATCGCCGAAGCGCGAGGTCGGTGCATACAGGCCGATCGGCTGGTAGCCCCAGGAACCGTCGAACGGATGCTCCGAGATCGGCAGCAGTTCGAGGTGGGTGAAACCCATCTCGCGGGCGTAGGGCACCAGCGTCGCGGCGAGCTCGTCCCAGTTCAGCCAGCGGTTGCCTTCCTCGGGCTTGCGCCGCCAGGAGCCGAGGTGCACCTCGTAGATGCTGACGGGCGCATCGAGCGCGTTGGCGCGTTGCCGCGCGGGCGAGGCCGGCGCCACCGGCGGCATCTGGGCCACCACGCTGGCGGTGGCCGGGCGCAGCTCGGACTGCAGCGCATAAGGATCGGCCTTCAGCGGCAGCAGCTCGCCCTCGCGACTGACCACCTCGTACTTGTAGCGTGCGCCGCCCCCCACGCCAGGCAGGAAGACCTCCCACACGCCGCATTCGCGGCGCAGGCGCATCGGGTGGCGGCGGCCATCCCACAGATTGAAGTCGCCGACCACGCTGACGCGCGAGGCGTTCGGTGCCCAGACGGCGAACGAAGTCCCCGGCACGCCGTCCAGCGTGCGCTGCGTCGCGCCGAGCACCTCGTAGGGCCGCAGGTGCGTGCCTTCGCCCATCAGCCAGACGTCGAGCTCGCCGAGCACCGGAGGGAATCGGTAGGGGTCGTCGATCACCGACTGGTTGCCATCGGCCCAGCGCACCTGCAGCCGGTAGCCGGAGGCGGGCAGGGCGAGCAGGGCGCCCTCGAACAGGCCGTCCACATGCACCAGCAGCAGCGGCACCAGCGTTGCGCCGTCGGCCGCCTCGACCGCCACCACGTGGGTGGCGCCGGGCAGGAAGGCGCGCAGCCACAGCCGGCCGTCGAGGTCGGCGTGCGGCCCCAGCACGGAGAACGGGTCTCCGTGGCGGGCGTGGCGGATCAGGTCGATCTCGGTGTCGTTGAGCATGGTGGCAGTCGAAGGGACTGCGCCGATGGTATCAACCGCCCCGGTGCGGCGAGGCAGTGGCCGCTCAAGGCGCCGGCGTCATGCCCCAGATCTGCTGCGCGTACTCGCGGATCGTGCGGTCCGACGAGAAGGCGCCCATGCCGGCCACGTTGGCAATGGCCCGCGAGGCCCATTCGCCGCCTTGGCGGTACAGCGCATCCACGCGCAACTGCGTCTCGACATAGGCGCCGTAGTCCGCCAGCAGCAGGTAATGGTCGCCGCCCCACAGCAGCGAATCGACCAGGCCGCGGTAGCGCCCGGGCTCCTCCGGCGAGAAGGCGCCGCCGGCAATGGCGTCGAGCACCTGCTTGAGCTGCGGGTTGCTCTCGTAGTAGCGCATCGGCTGGTAGCCGGCGGCGCGCAGCGACAGCACCTCGGGCGTCTTCAGGCCGAAGATGAAGATGTTGTCGTCGCCGACGTTCTGGCGGATCTCGATGTTCGCGCCGTCGTCGGTGCCGATGGTCAGCGCGCCGTTGAGCGCCAGCTTCATGTTGCCGGTGCCCGAGGCTTCGGTGCCGGCGGTGGAAATCTGCTCGGACAGGTCGGCGCCGGGCATGATCACCTCGGCCACCGAGACGCCGTAGTTGGGGATGAACACGAGCTTCAGCAGCCCGGCCACGCGCGGGTCGCGGTTGATCACGCTGCCGACATCGTGGATCAGGCGGATGATGTTCTTCGCCATCGCGTACGACGAGGCCGCCTTGCCGGCGAAGATCACCGTGCGTGGCACCCAGCCGGCGTTCGGGTGCGCCAGGATGGCCTGGTAGCGCGACACCACGTGCAGCAGGTTGAGCAATTGCCGCTTGTACTCGTGGATGCGCTTGACCTGCACGTCGAACAGGCTGGCCGGATCCACCGCGATGCCGGTGGTGCGCGCGATGTGCTCGGCCAGGCGCGCCTTGTTGGCGCGCTTGATGGCCATGAACTCGTCGCGAAAGGCGGCATTGCCGCGCTGGTCGCGCAGCGCCTGCAGCTGGTCGAGGTCGAGCCGCCACTTCGCGCCCAGCGTGCGGTCGAGCAGGCCCGACAGGCCCGGGTTGGCCTGTGCCAGCCAGCGGCGCGGCGTCACGCCGTTGGTCATGTTGGTGAAGCGGTCGGGCCACAGCGCGGCGAAGTCCGCAAAGATGGTCTTCACCAGCAGATCGGAGTGCAGCGCCGACACGCCGTTGACCTTGTGGCTGCCCACGATCGACAGGTTGGCCATGCGCACGCGGCGCTCGCCGCTCTCGTCGATCAGCGACAGGCGCGCCAGGAAGCCCATGTCGCCCGGGCGGAACTTCGCCGCGAAGTCGAGGAAGTCCTGGTTGATGCGGAAGATGATCTCCAGGTGGCGCGGCAGCACGTGCTGCATCAGCGCCACCGGCCAGGTCTCCAGCGCCTCGGGCATCAGCGTGTGGTTGGTGTACGAGAACACGCGCTGCGTGATGCCCCAGGCGGTGGCCCAGGCCATGTCGTGCTCGTCGCACAGCACGCGCATCAGCTCGGCCACGGCGATGGCCGGGTGCGTGTCGTTCAGGTGCATCGCCACCTTGTCGGCCAGGTTGGCCAGCGTGCCGTGCTCGTCGAGGTGGCGGCCCAGGATGTCCTGCACCGAGGCAGCGACGAAGAAGTACTCCTGGCGCAGGCGCAGCTCGCGGCCGGCCGGGGTGCTGTCGTTCGGGTACAGCACCCAGGAGATGTTCTCGTACTCGTTCTTCACGCCGGCGGCACGCGCGTAGTCGCCGGTGTTGAAGGCGTGCAGGTCGATGTGGGCCGGCGCCACGGCCTTCCACAGCCGCAGCGTGCTGACCTTGGCCGTGCCGTGGCCGGGGATCACCATGTCGTGCGCCTTGGCCGCCACCTCGGCGGCATTGCGCCACAGCGCTTTGTCGCCATGGTGCTCGACCCAGCCGCCGAAGCGAACCGGGTAGCTCACGCCGGACCTCGGGAACTCCCACGGCGTGCCGTTGGCCAGCCAGGGATCGGGGTATTCGACCTGGCAGCCGTGCTGGATGTCCTGCGCGAACATGCCGTACTCGTAGCGGATGCCGTATCCGAACGAAGGCAGGCCGAGCGTCGCCATCGAATCGAGGAAGCAGGCCGCCAGCCGGCCCAGGCCACCGTTGCCGAGTGCGGCATCGGGCTCGCGGTCGGCCACATCCTCGAGCTTCTGGGCGTGCTGTCTTGCGGCCTCGGAAGCGCCGTTGCCCAGATCGAGGGCCGCCAGCGCATTGCCCAGCGTGCGGCCGATGAGGAACTCCATCGACAGGTAATACACGCGGCGGGCCTGTTCGCTTCGCTCGCGGGCCTGCGTGGCCACCCATCGCCGCGACAACTGCTCTCGTGCCACCTGGGCCACCGCCTGCATCAGCTCGGTGGGAGTGGCCTGTGCCGGTGCCACGCCCACGGTCTTGAGCAGGTGATCGTCGACGCCGCCGGCAATGTCGGTGGGGGAAAGCGTGTTCTTGTCCACGGGGATCCTTTGTCGTGCGGCGGCGCTGTGGGCGCCGGCGGCCTTCTGGCGGGTGCGCAGTGTCTCTGCTGAGCCTGGGAGCGTCAACCGCACAGCAGTCGCAATTTTCGCGCCGGCCCAACACGGTGCCCGTGCCCGGGTTACGGCCGATTTCAGCCGGCCTCGACGCGGTGCCGGCGGCTTGACCGAGGACAGAGCCGGGGCCGCGGTCACGGAGTTACCGTCGGGTACGGCGAAACAACATCGACTTCACGCCGCCGCGGTCTGAAAGCGCACCGCGGGCGGGCAGACGCCTGTTGCGCCGACGCCGAAAATGCTGATGATCGAAGCGCGCCGCCGCCTTTGCGTGCGCCCACGCCAACACAGGAGACTCATCCATGACCCCGAACGATCTCGCGCTCAGCCTGGACCTGCCCAAGCGCACCGTGGCGCTGGTGCTGGCCGGCGGGCGCGGCAGCCGGTTGAAGAACCTGACCGACCGACGCGCCAAGCCGGCGGTCTACTTCGGCGGCAAGTTCCGGATCATCGATTTCGCGCTGTCCAACTGCCTGAACTCCGGCATCCGCCGCATCGGCGTGATCACGCAGTACAAGAGCCACAGCCTGATGCGCCACCTGCAGCGCGGCTGGGCCTTCCTGAAGAGCGAGATGAACGAGTTCGTCGACCTCATGCCTGCGCAGCAGCGCGTCGACGAGGAAAGCTGGTACCGCGGCACGGCCGACGCCGTCTACCAGAACCAGGACATCCTGGCCAGCTACGGCGCCGACTACATCGTCATCCTGGCCGGCGACCACATCTACAAGATGAACTACGCGCTGATGCTGGCCGACCACGTGGCCAAGGGGCGCGATTGCACGGTGGGCTGCATCGAGGTGCCGCGCATGGAGGCCACGGCGTTCGGCGTGATGGCCGTGGATGAGAAGAGCATGATCGTCGACTTCGTCGAGAAGCCGGCCGACCCGCCACCGATGCCCGGCAAGCCCGATCGGGCGCTGGCCAGCATGGGCATCTACATCTTCAATGCGCGCTACCTCTACAAGGAGCTCGAGCGCGACATCAACGACCCGAACTCCAGCCACGATTTCGGCAAGGACATCATCCCGCGCGCGGTGCGCAAAGGTCAAGCTGCGGCCCATTCCTTCGACCTGAGCGCTGTGGGCACGCGCATGAACGAGGAACCGTACTGGCGCGACGTCGGCACCATCGACGCCTACTGGGACGCCAACATCGACCTGACGGCCACCGACCCACTGCTCAACCTGTACGACACGCGCTGGCCGATCTGGACTTACCAGCCGCAATTGCCTCCGGCCAAGTTCGTTCACAACCAGGACGACCGCCGCGGCATGGCGATCGAGTCGCTCGTCTCGGGTGGTTGCATCGTCTCGGGGCAGGTGTTCCGCTCGGTGCTGTTCTCCAGCGTGCGCGTGCATTCGCACTCCAGCGTGTCATGGGCGGTACTGCTGCCCGGTGTCCAGGTCGGCCGGGGCACGCGGCTCACCCGCGTGGTGGTCGATCGCGGCTGCCACATCCCCGACGGCATGGTCATCGGCGAGGACCCGGCGAGCGACGCCGAACGCTTCTTCCGCACCGACAACGGCATCACGCTCGTCACGCGCGAGATGCTCTCGCAATTCGACCCGCTCTGACCGATGAAGGTTCTGCATGCCGCCGCGGAGGTCTTTCCGCTGGTGAAGACGGGTGGTCTGGCCGACGTGGTTGGCGCATTGCCGCAGGCGCTGGCACGCGCGGGAGCGGACGTTCGACTCGTGTTACCGGGGCTGCCGGCGATCGTCGACGCCGTGCTGCACCAGAAGACGATCGTCGAGCTCGGCCCCCTGTTCGGCGCCGGCCGTGTCGCCGTGCGCCTGGGCACCATGCCCTACAGCCACGTGAGCGCCTACGTGATCGATGCGCCGTACCTGTACCGGCGCGGCGGCGGGCCCTACCAGGCCAGCGACGGCAGCGAGTGGGCCGACAACCTGCAGCGTTTTGCCCTGCTGGGCTGGATGGCGGCGCACCTGGCCTCCGGTGAAATCGACCCGGACTGGACACCGCAGTTGCTGCACGCGCACGACTGGCATGCGGCGCTGGCCTGCGCCTACATGGCGGCGCATCCGGGCAACACGGCGAGCTCGGTGTTCACGGTGCACAACCTGGCCTTCCAGGGCCTGTTCCCGCAGCAGGATTTCGCTCAGCTCGGCCTGCCGCTGCGCTACATGCAGTCGCACGGCCTGGAGTTCCACGGCCAGCTGTCGTTCATGAAGGCGGGCCTGAAGTACGCGCAGCGCGTGACGACCGTGAGCCCGACCTACGCCGGCGAAATCGCCACGCACGAGTTCGGCTGCGGGCTGGACGGCGTGATCCGCGGCCGCGGCGCCGAGGTCAGCGGCATCCTCAACGGCGTGGATGGCACCGTGTGGGACCCGGCCAAGGACAGCAGTCTGAGCGCGCGTTACTCCGCCAAGGACCTGGCCGGCAAGTCCCGCAACAAGGCGGCGCTGCAGAAGGAGATGGGCCTCGAGGTGAACGCCGGCGCGCCGCTGTTCGGCGTGGTCAGCCGCCTGTCGGCACAGAAGGGGCTGGACCTGGTGCTGGCCGCCTTGCCGGCGCTGCTGCGCCAAGGTGCGCAGCTCGTGCTGCAGGGCTCCGGCGACCCGGTGCTCGAGGCCGCATTCACGGCCGCCGCATTCGCGCACCCTGCGAAAGTGGCAGTGCGTATCGGCTACGACGAAACTTTCGCTCATCGCTTGATCGCCGGCTCGGACGTGATCATCGTGCCGTCGCGCTTCGAGCCCTGCGGCCTGACCCAGCTCTATGGTCTGCGCTACGGCACGCTGCCGCTCGTGCGGCGTGTCGGTGGGCTGGCCGACACGGTGGTCGATGCGAGCGAAGCCGCGGTGCGCGACGGCCTGGCCACCGGCTTCAGCTTCGACGCGGCCACGCCCGCGGCGCTGGAGTCGGCCCTGCTGCGCGCCGTTCAGGCCCATGCCCAACCCGAGTTGTGGCGCCGGCTGATGGTGACGGCGATGGCGAAGGACTTTTCCTGGGAGGGAGCCGCCCAGCACTACATGACGCTGTATCGCGGCCTGACCGGGCCCCGGCAATAGTTCACGCCAAGTATCAAAATGTAAACCAGCCCCCCGTACCCGCGGGCTGCGCTGCATCGCGTGCGCTTTCGACAATGGCGCCATGAGCAGAAAGCAACCAGCCTACAAGGACACGCAGGTCTTCGACTGGGAGGTCGAGCCGCACGACGAACGCCCCAGCGCCTTCTCGCAGACCACCGGCTACTCGCTGCTGTCGGGCTACCACGTGGAGCCGGTGCGCGAGTCGCGGCGGCGCCATCGCAGCCCCGTCCCGGCGCTGATGGCGGCGGGCTTGGTGGTCGCGCTGGGCGCGGCCGCAATGGTGGGTTTCGTGCGCCTGCTGCACGCCTGAATCGAGGCGCCTCAGGCCCACAAGGCCGACAAGGTCGATTCGCTACGGCGCACAAAGGCCTTGGCTGGCGTGGCCGATTTGAAGTAGCCGCGATCGAGATCGCCGCAGATGGCCGCATACCAGGTCGAGCCCGGGCCGGCCGCATAGACGCGGATCTCGCCGGTGGAGCGGCGGCGCATCGATACGATGCCGCCGCTCAGGCCGAGCAGCTGGCTGATGCCGGAGTGCGAGTCTTCTTCGATGTCGAAGTCGCGCTCGTCGAGGCCGCGCGCGGCCAGCATGCGGCGCAGCGCCTGGATCTTTTCGCCGCCGATGCTGTGGATCATTTGTGCCATGACGCCTGCTCCGTCTCGTTGCGCGGCCGAAGGGCCGATGCAGCGAATTCTTCGCGGCACCGCCGGCAGCGCACATCCCCAAGGGGTGGGTGTGGAGTTAGGGGGGCAGGGTGTGCTCAGGGCGTGCTCTTGGCACCGTCCCTGGCGGAATCTCGAGCGTATTGCGCCTCGAAGGCACGACGCGCACGGATGTAGTGATTCGCGCATTCCAGCGAGGCCGAATCGGCGCAGCCGGGCGGCTTGCGGTAGGAGGCCGCCCAGGCGCGTTCCTTGCGCTCGGCATCGGAGACGGTGCTGCGTTGGGCTTCCTCGGCCAGGCGCTGCTGCTCGCGGATCTTCTCGGCGCGCGCACGCTCTTCGTCTTCGGCGGCACGCTGGCGTTGCGCGGCCGCTTGCTGGGCGGCTTCGATCTGCTGCTGGTTCTCGCGCGAGATGCGTTCGATCTCTGCCGCCGTGGCGCGTGCGTTGGCTTCGGCGGTCGAGCGTGCGCTCCAGCGCACGTAGGCTGCCGCGATCGCCGTGGCGACGAGGATGCCGATCAGCACCGCGATGGCGAACTGAAGGGGCAGCGGCACCGAGAACGAGTCCCAGCCGCGGCGCCGCTTGGGTATGCGCGGCATGCGCTTGAACGGCGTGGCGGCGGCCACGGTCACCGGCTTGGCGGGTTCGGTGCGCGGGCCGCCGTCGGCCGGCTCCGGCTGCGTGGGGGTCGCGTCCTGCTCGTTGGCGCTCATGCCGCGGAGTCTACGTCCGCCGGACCGGCATCGAACAGCTCCGTTTCCGACAGTCGCAACAAGCGGCGTGCTTCGGCCTGCGTGCCGTGCAGCCACAGGTCGACGTCCTCGAACTCGACCGGCACCACCGAGCGCTTGTCCTGCTGGTCGGGGCCGAGTTTCGGGTCGGGCTTGTGCATGCGCCGCATCAAGGGGTGGGCATCGGCATTGATGGTGAGCATGGTGTAGCTCTCCACCAGCTCGCCGGTGGTCTTGTCGGTCCAGGTGTTCCACAGCCCGGCCAGGCCCCAGGGCGCGCCGTCGACGCGGCGAAAACGCCACCACACGTTCTTGCCGCTTTCCCAGTTCGGTTCGTCGAAAGACCAGGCCGGGATGATGCAGCGCTTGCCGTGCTTCCACGGGTCCTTGAAGGTGGCCTTGTCGGCCAGCTCCTCGCTGCGCGCATTGCAGGTGGAGTAGGTGAGCCTGGGTGTCTTGGCGAACCAGGGCACCAGGGCCCATTGGCCGATCACCAGCTCACGCTCGGGTTCGGTCGAGTCGCGTGCGGCGCGGATGAAGGCCCCGGGCCGCTGCGGGAAGATCTCGCCACCGCGCCAGGGCGTGTGCCGGCCGATGTGCCAGGCCCGCTCGATGGCCGCGGCTTCGGGGGAGACGTAGCGGGTGCACATGCGTGGAAGTGCGGAGATGGCGCACGGAACGGCTGTCAACATCAGCATCGGCGCTTGCTCTCCAGGCACCAGTGCTGCGGTTCACTTCCCGTTCACAACGCGCTGACGGATCTTCGATGGGATCGAATCATAAGCACTGCCGCTTGCCCAGAAGGCAAATCTGCTGACCGAGTGGGAGTGTGGAATCGCGATCCAGCACGACGCGGACAAGCCCGGCGTGCACAGCTCGCAGCGCGGCTGGCGCGAAGAGCGATCAGGACCGGGCACCCACGCCACCAAGGTTTAAGTTCATGAGGCCATCCACCGCCAGAGGGCGGCAACGGCCATCCCGAGAGTCAAGTACGCGGCAAACAGCACAGTCCGCTCATCGCGCAGGTGATCCCACCAGGGCGGCATCGGCCGCGGAACACCTTGAGCTTTCAGCCACGGCTCGAGTGCCGTGTTGACGTGCCGCCACCCTCGGGCAACGTGCAACTGTGGCGTGCCATCGGCCGCGAAGGTCACGAAATCGGCACGTGTCGCCTCCTGCGGCCAGGGACGAGGCCACTGAAGCCGGAGACGCTCCAGCGCTTGTCGTCCCTGTCGTGCAAACCGGCGTGCGAGCCTGTTGGTGTGAATGGGATCGTGATATCCGCCTGATCGCAGGCGTGCTGCGCCTCGCGGCAGAACCAGCAGCAACCGATCCGGGGGGACTTGTCGGATCAGTTCGTCGATCTCCCAATCCAAGCCTGTCTCTGATGCGACGCCACTTGCACGCTTCTCCAGGATCAGGAAGAGAACAACGAGCCGTGCAGATTGCATCAACCGCCGAACGGTGGCTTGCCATTCGGAGTCCGCTACGTACATCCGGCTGGCGCCTGCAGGCGGCAGGAACTCTCCGGGCCGACCAATCGCCACGACAGGGCCGAGCGAGCTGAGGACGCGCACCAAGTGCTGTTCATAGCGCGGCCCATAGCCGAACGCGCTCAGTACCGACGTCTCGTCCGTACCAAAGCTCCGCAGAAACAAGACTTCACCAGACCTGCAATCCAGGGCACGGGCGTCTGCATCCTGCTGCAAGGCACGCTGGCTGAGGCCTTCGCAGACCTGATAGGCAATGTGCAAGGCAATCGAAGCGAGGTACATCTCCTGCCTCCAGAAAATGCCAGGCAGGAGAACAAACGACCCCACCAGTGCAACGTGCCCAGCGAGTCGTGTGCGCTTGCCGAACTCGAGTCGCGTCGTCATTGAATCAGTCGACTGGCTACCAGCGATTCGCCAACCGCAACAGCCGAGCCTCAAGTGATACGACGCAGCGGACGCGGGCAGGTGTGCGAGGGGGAAAGCAAAGCGGGCCGCGAAGGCCCGTGTTTCCTAGCATTCTGGCGGAGAGAGCGGGATTCGAACCCGCGGAGGGCTGTTAACCCTCACACGCTTTCCAGGCGTGCGACTTAAACCGCTCATCCATCTCTCCGGAGCCGCGGAGTTTATCGCAAGAGTTCAGGGCGTCCCGGGGGCCTTGCCCTTGAGCAATGCCATGGCCGTGCCGATCAGCGCCGACACCTCGCCCATGTGTCCGGGCACGATCATGGTGTTGTTCTTCTGTGCGAGCTGGCCATAGGCCTCGACGGCCTTTTCCGCGACCTTCAATTGCACCGCCTGCTCGCCGCCGGGTGACTGGATCGCCGCAGCGATCTTGCGGATCGCGTCGGCGGTAGCGTCGGCCACCGCGGTGATGGCCGCAGCCTCGCCCTGTGCCTTGTTGATCTCGGCCTGGCGTTCGCCTTCGGAGCGGGCGATCGAGGCCTCTCGCTCGCCGGTGGCGATGTTGATCTGCTCCTGCTTGCGGCCCTCGGAGGCGGCAATCAGCGCGCGCTTCTCGCGCTCGGCGGTGATCTGCGCCTGCATCGAATGCAGGATGGCCGCCGGCGGTGTCAGGTCCTTGATCTCGTAGCGCAGCACCTTGACGCCCCAGTTGGACGCCGCGTCGTCGAGCGCGCTGACCACCGAGGCGTTGATCGCGTCGCGCTCCTCGAAGGTCTTGTCGAGTTCCATCTTGCCGATCACCGAGCGCAGCAGCGTCTGCGCCAGCTGCGTGATGGCCAGGATGTAGTTGCTCGAGCCGTAGCTCGCGCGCATCGGGTCGGTCACCTGGAAGTAGATGATGCCGTCGACCTGCAGCTGGGTGTTGTCCTTGGTGATGCAGACCTGGCTGGGCACATCCAGCGGCACTTCCTTGAGCGAATGCTTGTAGGCCACTCGCTCGATGAAGGGCACGACGAACTTCAGGCCTGGTGTGAGTGTGCGGTCGAACTTGCCCAGCCGCTCGACGACCCAGGCGTGCTGCTGCGGCACGATCTTGAAGGTGCGGTAGATGAAGATGCCGGCAATGACGGCCAGGATGAGGGCGATTTCCATGGATGCGCTTTCCGAGTGATTCAGTTCGATGGGGCCGGTGCCAGCACCAGCCAGTTGCCTTCGACGGCGGCGACGCGGTGCTCGCCGGGCGCAGCGGCCGCGCCGGGCTGCAGCCGCGCCGTCCATTGCGTGCCGCGGTAGGTGACGCGCGCGGTGCCGTCGCTGCCCCAGGCCGCCACCTGCACGCGCTCGCCGATGTCGAGGTTGACGTCGCGGTTGCTCGCCGCCGGCGCCGACTTCGGATGGCTGGCGCGCTTCCAGTGCCACAGCGCGGTGGCGGCCGCGCCGACCACGGCCGCGGCGACGATCTGCAGCGTGCTCGACAGCCCGAGATGGGCTGCCAGCGCCCCGGCGCCCAGCCCGAGCGCGAACATCAGAAGGTAGAAAGTGCCGGTGGCCAGTTCGGCGGCCACGGCCACTCCGGCGGCGACCCACCAGAAGGTGGCGGCAGACAGGTCCATGCAGGCTCCTCGAAGCGTGATCGGGCGCAGTGTACGGTCAGGCGTTGGCCCTACACTTCGCGCTCCCGCTTTTTGCCACCCCGAGGCTTGCCATGCTGCGCTTCCGCTTTCCGATCGTCATCATCGACGAGGACTACCGCTCGGAGAACACCTCCGGCCTGGGCATCCGCGCGCTGGCCGAGGCGATCGAGAAGGAGGGCTTCGAGGTGCTGGGCGCCACCAGCTACGGCGACCTAAGCCAGTTCGCGCAGCAGCAAAGCCGCGCCAGCGCCTTCATCCTGTCGATCGACGACGAAGAGTTCACCGCCGGGCCGGAGATCGACCCGGCGGTGGTGAACCTGCGCAAGTTCATCCAGGAAATCCGCTTCAAGAACGCCGAGATCCCGATCTACCTCTATGGCGAGACGCGCACCTCGCAGCACCTGCCCAACGACGTGCTGCGCGAGCTGCACGGCTTCATCCACATGTTCGAGGACACGCCGGAGTTCGTGGCCCGCCACATCATCCGCGAGGCCAAGAGCTACATGGACGGCCTGGCGCCGCCGTTCTTCCGTGCGCTGGTCGACTATGCGCAGGACGGCTCCTACTCATGGCATTGCCCGGGGCACTCCGGCGGCGTGGCGTTCCTGAAGAGCCCGGTGGGCCGCATGTTCCACCAGTTCTTCGGCGAGAACATGCTGCGTGCCGACGTCTGCAATGCCGTCGACGAACTCGGCCAGCTGCTCGACCACACCGGCCCGGTGGCGGCCTCCGAGCGCAATGCGGCGCGCATCTTCAATGCCGACCATTGCTTCTTCGTCACCAACGGCACGAGCACGAGCAACAAGATGGTCTGGCACCACGCGGTGGCGCCGGGCGACGTGGTGGTGGTCGACCGCAACTGCCACGTCTCGATCCTGCACTCGATCATCATGACCGGCGCGGTGCCGGTGTTCCTGCCGCCCACGCGCAACCACTACGGCATCATCGGCCCGATCCCGCAGAGCGAGTTCTCGCCCGAGGCGATCAAGCGCAAGATCGCCAAGAACCCGCTGCTCGCCGGCGTCGATGCAGACAAAGTCAAGCCGCGCATCCTGACGCTGACGCAGAGCACCTACGACGGCGTGCTCTACAACACCGAGACGATCAAGCAGTCGCTGGACGGCTACATCGACACGCTGCATTTCGACGAGGCCTGGCTGCCGCACGCCGCCTTCCACAAGTTCTACGGCACCTACCACGCGATGGGCCGCAAGCGCGCGCGGCCGAAGGACCAGCTCGTCTTCGCCACGCAGTCGACCCACAAGCTGCTGGCCGGCCTGAGCCAGGCCTCGCAGGTGCTCGTGCAGGATTCTCCGGGGCGCAAGCTCGACCGGCACCTGTTCAACGAGGCCTACCTGATGCACACCTCCACCAGCCCGCAGTACGCGATCATCGCCAGCTGCGACGTGGCCGCAGCGATGATGGAAGCGCCGGGCGGCACCGCGCTGGTCGAGGAAAGCATCCTCGAGGCGCTGGACTTCCGCCGCGCCATGCGCAAGGTCGACAAGGAGTACGGCCGCGACTGGTGGTTCAAGGTGTGGGGGCCGGACAAGCTCACCAACGACGGCATCGGCACCAGCGCCGACTGGGTGCTCAAGGCCGGCGACAAGTGGCATGGCTTCGGCGACCTGGCCGAAGGCTTCAACCTGCTCGACCCGATCAAGAGCACCATCATCACGCCGGGGCTCGATGTCTCCGGCAAGTTCGCCAAGACCGGCATCCCGGCGTCGATCGTCACCAAGTTCCTCGCCGAGCACGGCGTGGTGGTCGAGAAGACGGGCCTGTACTCCTTCTTCATCATGTTCACCATCGGCATCACCAAGGGCCGCTGGAATACGCTGCTGACGGCGCTGCAGCAATTCAAGGACGACTACGACAAGAACCAGCCGCTGTGGCGAATCCTGCCGGAGTTCATCGCCAAGCATCCGCGCTACGAGCGCATGGGCCTGCGCGACCTGTGCCAGAGCATCCACGAGATGTACGCCCGCGGCGACGTGGCGCGGCTGACCACCGAGATGTACCTGTCCGACCTGCATCCGGCCATGAAGCCGAGCGATGCCTATGCGCACATCGCGCACCGCAAGACCGAGCGGGTGGAGATCGATCACCTCGAAGGGCGCATCACGACGGCACTGCTCACGCCCTATCCGCCGGGCATTCCGCTGCTGATCCCGGGCGAGCGCTTCAACCGCAAGATCGTCGACTTCCTGCGCTTCACGCGCGAGTTCAACGCGGCGTTCCCCGGCTTCGACACCGACGTGCACGGCCTGGTGGAGGAAGAAGGCGAAGCCGGCGCACCGCGCCGATACTTCGTCGACTGCGTTCGACCCTGAGGCCGGCACGCTGCGGCGCGGCGCTCAGGCCATAGCGAAGGCCCTGCGCAGCTGGCCAGCGAAGGCCTGAGGTGAGCCGCCTGCGCTGCGCAGTTGCACAGGCGCCTCGCTTCGGCGGCTCAGGCGATGTGCGAAATCAGCACGCCGGGCGCTGGCTGCAGCTGCCCTTCGGCGTGCGCCTGCCCGGGGGCCGGCGCGGGCGCTCCCGGCCCGCTGGCGCCGGCGCGGCGCACCGCCAGGCCGACCGACATCATGTCGACCACCAGCAGGTGCAGGATGCGCGAGATCATCGAGACGAAGGTGGTGACGTCTTCGTTGTGTTCGACCGGGATGCACACCGTCGAGCGGCGTGCCAGCAGCGACTGACCGGCCGTGACCGCGATCACCGCCGCGCCGCGTTCCACGGCCAGCCCGGCGGCGCGCGCCAGTTCGGGGGGCTGGCCCGAGCTCGAGATGAACACCGCCACGTCGTTGGGCCCGAGCAGCTCGGCGGCCATGGTGTGCATGGCTGCATCGGTGTGCGCGACCGACGGGATGCGGAAGCGGAACAGCTTGTGCTGCGCATCCAGCGCCACCACCGCCGAATTGCCCATCGCGTAGAACTCGACGCGCTTGGCCTGGCGCAGGTACTCGATGGCCCGGTCCACCGCCTCGACGTTGAGCGACTCGCGGAACTGCATGATCGCGGAGATGGTGTTGTCGAGCACCTTGGCGCACAGGTCGCCGGTGCTGTCCTGTCGCCTCACTTGCGAGCGCTGCACCGGCAGGGTGCCGGTCAGGCCGGAACCCAGCTTGAGCTTGAAGTCGGCCAGTCCCTGGAAACCCAGCGAACGGCAGAAGCGGATCACCGTGGGCTGGCTCACCTCGGCGCCCTGGGCGATCAGAGCGATCGGGTCGTTCAGCGCGGTGCGCGGGTTGTCCAGCACGAAGTTGGCCACGCGCTTCTCGGCGGGCGACAGCGCATCGCGCGAGGCACGCACGCGCTCGAGCAGCGGGTTGCCGCCTTCTTGGTCGGGCACGTGGTCGGCGAGCAGCGACGAGACGCCGTGGAAGGCCGGGTTCTCGGCCGTCAGCACGTAGGTCGGGATGCGCGCTACATAGTTGCTGAAGCGGCCCTTTTCCTCGAAGCGCTGGCGAAAGGGCGAGCGGTCGAACAGCTCGCCCATCCGCGGCACGATGCCGCCGCCGACGAAGATGCCGCCGGTGGCGCCCAGCGTGAGCGCCAGGTCGGAGGCCATCGTGCCGAGCATGGCGCAGAAGCTCTCCACCGTCTCGCTGCAGGCCGAGTCGGCGTTCTGCAGCGCGCGGCGCACGATCTCCGCAGCGCTCAGGTGCAACTCGGCGCCCGGCTTGTCGTGAGTCAGTGCCTGGTAGATCAGCTCGAGGCCGGGGCCGGAAAGCAGGCGTTCGGCCGACACCCGCGGCATGGTCTTCCAGGCGAACTGCAGGATGCGCAGCTCGCGCTCGTCGGTCGGCGCGAAGCCGACGTGGCCGCCCTCGGTGGCCAGCGTGACCCAGCGGTCGCCGCTGGGGATCAGGCCCGAGACGCCCAGGCCCGTGCCAGGGCCGATCAGGCCGATCACGCCGTTGGCCTGCGCCTCGCCGCCGCCGACCTGGTGGCGCCCGTCGGCGCCCACGCGCGGCAGCGACATCGCCAGCGCAGTGAAGTTGTTGACGACCAGCAGCGTGGTCAGGTCGAGCTGGCGCTGCGCCTCCTGGATCGAGAAGGCCCAGTCGCGGTTGGTCATGCGCACCCAGTCGCCTTCGATCGGGTTGGCGATCGCCACGGCCCCATGGCGCGGCTTGATGCCGGGCAGCGTGTCGAGATAGGCCTGCACCACCGCGGTGAAGCCGGGGTAGTCGGCGCAGGGCAGCACCGCCACGTGCTCGAAGCGGCCCGGCACCTGCTCGATGCAGAAGCGCGCGTAGGTCGCGCCGATATCGGCCAGCAGGCGCGGATCGGCGTGCGGTTGCACGGAAGCGGAGCGTTCGAATGACATGGAGGCGTGGGGCTCCGGGCAGGGGCGTGGGGCTAGCGGGCCTTCAGGATCAGGACCTGCTGCGCCGCGAGCTTGACCTGAGCAGCTTCGGTGCCAGGCCTGGCCGCGGCACCCTTCTTCGCCGCGGCAAAGGGCAGGGCCGCGCCCGACGGGAAGGCGACCGTCCAGCCGTCGGCCTGGATGCCGAGAGGCAGGGTGAACGTCGACTCACGGTAGGCGAAGTTGATCAGCACCAGCAGCCGGCTGCCCTCGTGTTCGCGCATGAAGGCGAAGATCGGCGCATCGCGCTCCGACAGCGGGGTCATCGACCCCACCGACAGCGCCGGCTCGGCGTTGCGCAGCGTGATCAGGCCGCGGTACCAGTTCAGCAGCGAGTCCGGGGCGGCCTGCTGCACCGCCACGTTGTGCGTCTTCCAGTTGCTCACGCTGGGCCGGTAGGGCTTGGCGGCCGTCGTGAAGCCGGCATGGGCCTCGGCGCTCCAGCTCATCGGGCCGCGGATGGTCTGGTCCTCGTTGCCGGCGCCTTCCGACATGCCCAGGCCGATCTCCTCGCCGTAGTAGACGAAGGGCGTGCCGGGCAGGGTGAGCAGCGTGGCCGCCGCCACCTTGTAGCTCTTCTCGTCGCCGGCGAACTGCTTCATCAGCCGCGGCCCCGCGAAGTAGTCATGGTTGGCCAGCAGCGTGGCCAGGCGCGGCACCGGCAGCTTGCGCAGGTTGTAGAGCAGGTCGTCGCGCAGGCGGCCGATCTTCACGCTGCCCATGATGTGCTTGTGCAGGCCGAAGGCGAAGGCGCTGCCGCAGGAGTCGCCGGTGGCGAACGGCGCCGGGTCGCTCGGTGATTCGCACACCAGGTACTTGTTGCCGTAGCTGGCCAGCAGCTCCTGCACGCGCTTGAGCAGCTGGTGGTTCTCGGGCTGGTTCTCCCAGGCGATGGCGCTGTTCTCGAACAGCACGCCGACCGCGTCGAAGCGGAAGCCGTCGACACCGCGGTTCAGCCAGAAGCGCAGGTTGTCGAGGTGGAAGTCGACCACCTTCGGGTTGCGCAGGTTGAAGTCGGGCATGCCCGGGTCGAACACCGCGTAGTACCAGCGCTGGTTGCCCTCGCGCCAGGGATCGCCGGCGAAAGTGTTCCAGCCGCGGGGCTTGTCTTCGGCAAAGATGAACCAGTCGGCGTAGGGCGACTTGCGGCTGTCGTAGGCGCTCTCGAACAGCGGGTGGGCCGACGACACGTGGTTCATCACGTAGTCGAGAATGACCGCGATGCCGCGCTTGTGCGCCTCGGCGAGGAAGCGGTCGAAGTCGGCCAGCGTGCCGTAGTCGGGCTCTATGTTGCGGTAGTCGACCACCGCGTAGCCGTGATCGTGGTCGTCGCTCTTGAAGACAGGCATCAGCCAGATGCCCTTGATGCCCAGCTGCTGGAGGTAATCCAGCCGCTGGGTCAGGCCGGCGAGATCGCCGATGCCGTCGCCGTTGCTGTCCTGGTACGAGCGCACCAGGATCTCCATGAACACGCCGCGCTGCGCCCAGCCGGCCGGCAGCGTGCTCGGCACGGGGGCGGCGGCCACCGGAGCGAGGCCCGGGATGTCGGCGGCCTGCACCAGGGAGCCGCTGCACAGGGCGGCCCCGCAGACCAGCGCCGCCAGGGTGCGGCGCAGCCAGCGCGCGGCGTGGGTCACTTGCAGGGCGTCTCTTCGCGGCCCTTCTTGGCCTCGTCGAGCGAGGTGTAGATCTTGCGATCGCCGCTATTGACCCAGATCTCCTTGGTCGTATTGCCGTCGAACTGCATGTCCTTGCCGCCCTGGTCCTTGCTCTCGCCCTTGTGGATGATGTAGTTGACCTTGCCGCCCGGGAAGTCCTCGAGCTTGACGTGCCAGTAGACACCGAAGTCGTTCTTGCCGCTCGGCTCGACCGGGCTGGCCCAGCTCACGCCCGGCACGGCCGGGCCGCCGGGTCCGCGCTGGAAGATGTGCAGGCCCCAGTTGCCGTAGTTGCCATCGCAGCGGTTGTAGTTGATGGCGACCGAGCCCGCAGGAGGGTTCGAAGTGGCGAACGCCGGCGACAGCGCGGCGATCGAGAGGGCGGCAGCAACCGCCGTGCGCAGGAGAGAGCGGGACATCGTCATGTTGACCTCTTGAGGAGTGAAGGGGCCCGCGAAGGCCCGGGAGAAGAATCAGCCCTTGATGCCGCCTGCCGTGAGGCCGGAAATCATCCACTTCTGCGCGAGGATGAACACCACGGTGATCGGCAGGCCGGAGAGGATGGCGGCGGCGGCGAAGTCGCCCCACAGGTACTTCTGCTGGTAGAGGAACTGCTGCGAGCCCACCGCCATGGTCAGCATGTCCTGCTGCTTGAGCAGGATCGACGCCACCGGGTACTCGATGATCGCGCCGATGAAGGCCAGCAGGAACACCACCATCAGGATCGGCACGGCCATCGGCAGCAGCACAAGGCGGAAGGCCTGCCAGGGCGTGGCGCCGTCGACCTTGGCCGCTTCCTCTATCTCCACCGGGATGGTGTCGTAGTAGCCCTTGATCGTCCACACGTGCAGCGCGATGCCGCCCGAGTAGGCCAGCAGCAGCGCCCAGTGCGTGTCGATGCCCAGTGCCGGGAAGGCATTGCCGATGCGATCGAAGATCGCGTAGATGGCCACCAGCGCCAGCACCGCCGGGAACATCTGCATCAGCATCAGGCCGAGCAGCGCCTGTCGCTTGCCGACGAACTTCATGCGCGCGAAGGCGTAGGCGGCGGTGGTCGACAGCAGCAGGCCGATCAGCGCCGACAGCGTGGCCACCTTCACCGAGTTCCACAGCCAGCGCAGCACCGGCAGGTCGGGCTCGATGAGGCGTCCGGTGGCATCCTGGAAAGGCATGCCCAGGGCAAAGCGCCAGTGCTCCAGGCTGATGCTCTCGGGGATGATGCTGCCGGTGGCGAAGTTGCCCGGACGCAGCGAGATCGACAGGATCATCAGGAACGGGAAGATCACCACCGCGCACAGGCACAGCAGGAAGACATGCGCGGCAATCAGGCGCCAGCGGTGCGACTTGTCGAGGACGATGGCCATGACCGTTGCTCCTGGTGATGAATCAGCGCTTGTCTTCTTCGACGACGCGCGTGAAGCGCATCTGCACCAGCGTGATCGCCGCCACCAGCAGGAAGATCACGGTGGAGATCGCCGCGGCCAGGCCGAACTGCTGGCCCGAATCCTGGAACGCGATGCGATAGGTGTAGGACACCAGGATGTCGGTGGTGCCCGCCGGCACCGAGGTGTCGAGGAAGTCGGGCCGGCCGCCGGTGAGCAGGCTGATCAGCACGAAGTTGTTGAAGTTGAACGCGAAGGAACTGATCAGCAGCGGCGTCAGCGGCTTGAGGATCAGCGGCAGCGTGATGCTGACGAAGTTGGTGATCGGGCCGGCACCGGCCACCGCCGAAGCCTCGTACAGGTCGGCCGGGATCGCCTTGATCAGGCCCATGCACACGACCATCATGTAAGGGAAGCCCAGCCAGGTGTTCACCAGCAGCAGCATCGCCTTGGCCAGGAAGGGGTCGGAGAACCAGGCCGGCTTGACGCCGAACAGCCCGCTCAGGATCAGGTTGATCTCGCCGGTGTTCTGATTGAACAGGCCGCGGAACACCAGGATCGAGATGAAGCCCGGTACCGCGTAGGGCAGGAACAGCAGGATGCGGTAGAAGCCCTTGAACTGCAGGTTCTCCCAGTTCAGCAGCACCGCGAGGAACATGCCCAGCGAGGTGGCGAACAGCACCGTCAGCCCGGAGAACATCACCGTCCAGACGAAGATGCGCAGGAACGGCTCGCGAAAGCGCTGCTCGGTGAAGATGCGCGTGTAGTTGTCCCAGCCGATGCCGACCTGGAAGCCCGGTTGCAGCGGCTCGCCGGCAGCCGTCTCGAAGAAGCCGGTCTTGAAGTTCGGCTTGATCACCGCCTGCGTCTGCTGGTTGAGCAGGCTGCCGTCGGCCTGGCGCTTGTACAGCGGGCTGGATTGGGCGAACTCGCGCAGGCTGGACATGCGCAACTTGGCTCCGTCGGGCGTCACGACCGTGATCGCCTTCAGCGGCTTCTGCCGCTCGATCAGCGTTTTCAGCGGCACCGCTTCGCTCAGCGCCGCGGCCGCGGTCTCCTCGGGTACCGCCTGCAGTTCGAGCGGGCGCTCGGCGCTCAGGGCCAACGGGCCGAACAGGAAGCTCTTGGCGGTGTCGGCATGCTCGATCCGGCCGCGGAACTCGCTGCCATCGGCGTGCAGCGAGAAGTTGTAGACCACGCCCTCGACACGGAAGCTCTCGTCGAGCAGGTAGGCCTCGGCACGCGGATACTCCAGCAGGTTCTTCGAGCTGTAGTTGCTGAAGCCGATGGCGATCGTGTAGACCATCGGGAAGACGACGAAGATCAGCGCCGCCGCGATGCCGGGGAACAGATAGCGAAAGGCATACACCTTCTGCGAGGTGTAGATCCACAGCGCCAGGCCCACGATCACCAGGATGGTGCCGGCCAGCAGCGTTTCGCCGACCGCATAGACCAGTGTTACCAGGTAAAGCGCCGCCAGCACGATCAGTGCGAGCAGGGCCGGGCCGGCATATCGGCGCAGGGGCGACTCGGTGCTCATGGTTCGCGGCGGGGGGGCTTCATCACAATGGCTCGATCGCGAAGGCGCTCGGGCCGCCGCGGCACGACCATGCCGCGGCGGCCCGTCGCGTCACTTCGCGACGATGCGCTTGGCGGCGGCGTCGAGCGCCTCCTTGGGCGCCTGACGGCCTTCGGTCATGTTCTGCAATGCCGAGGCCATCGACGACCAGAAGCGGCCCATCTCCGGGTTGTTGGGCATCGGCGCGCCGTCCTGCGCCGAGGCCATGGTGGCCTGGATGTTGGGGTTGCTCTTGAGCTCGGCATACAGCGCTTTGCTCGCGGGCGTGCCCAGCGGCACGTCGTCGTTGATCATCTTCAGGCCCTTGACGCTGAGCATGTAGTTCTCGATGAACTCCACCGCCACGTCGCGGTTCTGCGAGGACTTGTTGATCATCGCGCCGAGCACGCCGACGAAGGGCGCCGCCTTCTTGCCGCCGACGGCCGGGATGCGCGCCACTCCGAAGTCGATGTTCGACTTCTTCAGGTTGTCCCACGACCACGGGCCGTTGATCATCATCGCCACCTTGCCCTGCGACATGCCGGCTTCCATGTCGGCATAACTCGCGCCCTTGGGCATCACGCCGGACTTGATCATCTTGTCGAGCATCTCGGCGCCCTTGACCGCGCCGGCGTTCGCCACGCCGCTGTCGGCGGCGTCATAGGTGCCGTCGGCCTTCAGCTTGAACGGGTAGCCGCCATTGGCGGCCAGCAGCGGCCAGGTGAAGTAGGTGTTGTTGTAGTCCCAGAGGATCGCCTTCTTGCCCTGGGCGGACAGCTTCTTGTCGAGCGCGATCACCTCGTCGAAGGTCTTCGGCGGGGTGGGCACCAGGGCCTTGTTGTAGACCAGCGCCACCGCCTCGATCGAGATCGGGTAGCCCCAGGTCTTGCCGCCGACCGTGAACGCCTTCAGCGCCAGCGGGTCGATGTCGGCCACCACCTTCTTGCCCGGCGTGACCGGCTGCAGCAGGCCACCGGCGATCCATTCGCCGATGCGGTCGTGCGGCCAGATCCAAATGTCGGGGCCCTTGCCGGCGGCCGCGGCCTGCTGGAACTTGCCCGGCGCGTCCTCCGGATGCTCCACGGTCACCTGCACGCCCGTCTTCTTGGCGAACTCGTCGCCGATCTTCTGCAGGCCGTTGTAGCCCTTGTCGCCGTTGATCCAGATCAGCAGCTTGCCCGGCTCGGACGCGAATGCGGAGCCGCCCAGGGTCGCGCCCAGGGCGAGTGCCGCGGCGGCAGCGACGAGATGGATGCGTTGACGTTGAAGCTTCATGACTTTCTCCTTCAGTGGTGCCCGTGTCGGGTGATGGGATCGTAGGGCGAGCGTTTCGCCGCGATATTGCCGTTTGTCGGGGGTCGCCCTCAACCGGCTGTCGCCCTCAACCGGCTTGTGGCAGGGTCTTGCCCTGCTGACTGAACAGGAAGCACCGCTTGAGCGGCAGGCCCAGCCAGGCCGTGTCGCCGGTGTCCAGGGGGTTCTCGGGATCGGTGCGCACCGTCAGGCTCTCGGTTCCGCCCGTGACCATGACGTGCAGGTAAGTGGTATCGCCCAGGTGCTCGGCCAGCTGCACGTGGCTCTTCACGGCGTTTTCGCCCGGCTGAGCGGTGGCATGCACGTGCTCGGGTCGGATGCCCAGCGTGACGGGGTCGCCGGCCGGCAAGGTGGTGGCATCGGCCGCCACCTGCACCACGCTGCCGTCGTGCAGCTTCACGGTGGCCAGCATCGGCGTGGCCGACACCAGCGTGCCGGTGATGAAGTTCATCTTCGGGCTGCCGATGAAGCCGGCCACGAACTTGTTGACCGGCTGGTGGTACAGCTCCAGCGGCGTGCCGACCTGCTCGATGCGGCCGGCGTTGAGCACGACGATGCGGTGGGCCAGCGTCATCGCCTCGACCTGGTCGTGCGTGACGTAGATCATCGTCGTCGCCAGCTCCTTGTGCAGGCGCGACAGCTCGACGCGCATCTGCACCCGCAGCGCCGCGTCGAGGTTGGAAAGCGGTTCGTCGAACAGGAACACGCCGGGCTTGCGCACGATGGCCCGGCCGATGGCCACGCGCTGGCGCTGGCCGCCCGACAGCGCCTTGGGCCGGCGCTCGAGCAGGTGCTCGATCTGCAGGATCTGCGCGGCGCGATCGACCGCGGCCTTGATCTCGGCCTTGCTCATGCCGGCCAGCTTCAGGCCGAAGGCCATGTTCTCGGCCACCGTCATGTGCGGATAGAGCGCGTAGCTCTGGAACACCATCGCGATGCCGCGCTTGGCCGGCGGCACCTCGTTGACCAGTTCGCCGCCGATGTACAGCTCGCCGGCGGTGATCTCCTCCAGGCCGGCGATGCAGCGCAGCACAGTCGACTTGCCGCAGCCCGATGGCCCGACGAAGACCATGAACTCGCCGTCGCGGATCTCCAGGTCGATGCCCGGGATGATGGTCAGGTCGCCGAACGACTTCTTCAGCGCTTTCAACAGGACATTGGCCATCGGGGTTGCCGGCTGGAGAACAGATGTCTTGCGGGAAGAGGGCCGGCCCCGGGTCAGGGCCGGCCACTCGGTCAGGCGTCGATCAGAACCAGGTCTCGACCTGGAAGCCGACAGCCGTGGCGCTCGACTTCGTCAGCCCGCGCGTCGCCTTGTAGGCGTCGTTGAAGCTGAATGAGGTCACGTAGAAGCGGAACTCCGGGCGGTCGTAGAAGTTCGGGCCGACCGACAGCGTCGGGGCGACCGTGAACTTGGTCAGGCGATCCGTCTGGCCACCCTGCGGCTTGTGGCTGGAAACGCCCAGTTCACCCTGCAGCTTGAAGTTCTTCGTGAACGCGTAGGCGACACGGCCGCCGATGGTGTTGAAGGTCTCCTTGTTGTTCGGCGTGCCTTGCTTGCCGAACACCACGAGTGCCTGGCCGGTCAGCGGGCCCTTGGTCCACTGCATGCTCTCCACGAGGCGCCAGCGCTTCTGGTCCGAGTCGTCCGTGCCGCCGCCGAAGCCCATGTTCAGGTAGGCCGAGCCCTGGGCATATTGCAGCCAGGCGGTGTTCTCGCCGCCGAACACATTGGCCTGGTTGTGCTGCAGGCTCAGGCCGAAGCCGCCCTTGCCGCCGGTGCCGCTGAAGTCGGTCAGTGCCGCGGTGACGCGCAGCGTGCCACCCGGGTTGGTCTTGACGCCGTTCAGGTCGAGGTTCACTCGCGTGCCGTGGTTGGCCGACGCGTTCTCGTCGGTGCGGAAGACCGCCAGGTTCAGGGTGCCCACGCCGAGGTCGAAGCCGTCGGCGCCAGCACCGCTGCCGGTCATGTTGACGAAGAACGTGTCAACCATGTGCACGTCGGCACGGCCGTAGAAACGGCGGCCGATCCAGAAGGTCTGGTTCGGGGCAACGTCGAAGCCCTTGCCTTCGGCATAGATCTGGTTGACCTTGATCGTCGTGCTGCCGTCGCCGATGTCCGAACTTTCCTTGAAGAAGTTCGTCATCAGGTAGGCCTTGTAGTCGACGCCACCGGCCTGGCCACCCTGGCTGAGCATGAATTCGCCGTAGGTGTTGCACTCGTTGCCCAGGCGGTAGGTGCCGCCATCCATGTTGGCGCCGAAGCACTTGGCGCCGTCGCCGGTGGTTGCCTTCTGGCCCGGGCCGACGCGGAAGTAGCCGCCCCAATCCACCGCGCTGGCGGTGGTGGAGAGCAAGCTCAGCGCTGCAGCGGCGAGCAGGGTGTGTTTCATTTTCATCGTTGGCTCCTCAGAGGTTCTGCTGGCAGTGAAACCGGCGACGTTCGAGACGCTCAACGCCCTTCGGGACGCCGGGGTTGGGGGAACTGGGACGGTGGGCAAAAAAGGGGCGGCGCCGCGGACGGCGCCGCCACCAACTCGCTCTTCCGGGAAAACATCACGCCTGAACCGTCGGTCGGCACCCAGGATGGCCGGGCAACCACGCCATCACGCCCGCTGTTTGCGGAGGTAGTTGGCCTACATTCGATGTTCTTTGGCGCTGGATCGAGGGGGACTCTAGTAGTCAGACTACAGCGGTGATAGCCGGGTTTTCCTGAAGATTTGCGGGAATGCAACACGCTGTAGCCAGCCCAATCAGGGTTTTCTTGACGAACGGGTGCATCACTTGAATTCGTAGTTGGGCTACATTTCGCGGTCGGCAGGGTGATCGGTGTCGTGCGGCCATCGTTGCCGCATGGGCATGGTGATTGCACGCCTGCAAGCGCAAACCGACTCACGCAGGCATGGCCTGGTAGACATGGATTCCTCGACCTTTCCCCGACTCGTCGGCGATGTCGGCGGCACGAACGCCCGATTCGCCTGGCAGGCCACCGCCGGCGCCGCGCTGTCCGACGTCACGACCCTGCCGTGCGCCGATTTCCCGGCGCTCCAGGACGCCATGCAGCACTACCTCGCCGGGCACGGTCGCGGCGCGGCGCGCTGGTGCGCGATCGGCATCGCCAACCCGGTGGTCGGCGACCAGGTACGCATGACCAACCACCATTGGTCGTTCTCGATCGAAGCGGTGCGGCAACTGCTGGGGCTGGAGCGCTTTCTCGTCATCAACGACTTCACGGCACTGGCGCTGTCGCTGCCGGCGCTGGCGCCGGACGAGGTGCGCCAGGTTGGCGCCGGCATCGCGGTGCCTGGCGCGCCCGTCGGCCTGCTGGGGCCTGGCACGGGGCTCGGCGTGTCGGGCTTGCTGCCAGCGCGCGGAATCCAGCGGGCGATCCCGATCAACGGCGAGGGAGGGCACGTGACACTGGCGGCCACCGACGCCCTCGAGGAGTCGGTGATCCGTCGCCTGCGCGAGCGATTCGGCCACGCCTCGGCCGAGCGGGCGCTGTCGGGCCCGGGGCTGGTCAATCTCTACGTCGCCGTGTGCGATGTCCACGGCGTGGCCGCGCAGCCGCTGGAGGCCGCCGACGTCTCCGCGCGCGCCGCCACCGGCGAAGACGCGCACTGCGTGCAGGCGATCGAACTGTTCTTCGGCTTTCTCGGCAACGTGGCCGGCAACCTGGCCTTGTCGCTGGGCGCGCGCGGCGGCGTCTACATTGGCGGGGGCATCGTCCCGCGCCTGGGCAACGCGATCGACCATTCGCGATTTCGCGAGCGTTTCGAAGCCAAGGGACGATTCGCCGGCTACCTGCAGGCCATTCCCACGCTCGTCGTGCAGGCCCGCGTGTCGCCGGCCTTGCTGGGTGCGGCGCGGGCACTCGACGATCTCTGAACCACGGCCGCCAGGAGCGGCACAGAAAGGCATCCAGCCATGCGGCAACCCGTTCGCCCGACCTCTTCAGCATGGATCGCATTGCTGACGGCGGCCTGCCTGAGCGCCGTGGCCGCGCCGGCACGAGCCGGTGTCATGGACTTCCTGTTTGGGGCCTCTGAAAAGTCCGCCGACGCCGCAAAGCCGGACGCCCGCCGCCGCAGCTGGCCAGTGCACGACTTCACCGCCATCCGGCTCGTGCCGCGCGAGCCGGGATCGGCGCCGAACCAGCATCCCGTCCAGGTGGAAGCCGAGGCGCTGCGGCAGCAACTCGCCCAGGTGCGCTTCGTCGTCGGTTCAGGCGCCCAGGCGCTGTTCGCGGCCGACGAACTCGGCGACCTGATCGAGCCGCTGATCGAGGCTTTCGGCAACGCCACGCCTGATGACGACCTGCTGCTGCTGAGCACCTCGCGCCGCGGTGGCGGCCTGCTGTCGCAGCCGCTGGGCATCACGGCGCGGTTGTTCGTTCAGGGCGGCCAGTTGCAACTGCTGGTCAACGACGCGCGCTACGAGTTCTTCAACGAATACAAGGGAACGGGCAAACCGCCGCAGTTCACTTTCGGATCGCGCGGCAAGGCGGGCCAGGTTGTGCTGCGGAGTGCATCGGGTACGAATGCGCGCCCGGACTGGCTTGCCCTGCCGACGACCTTGCCAGCAGCCACTGCGGTCGCTGCGCCGGCGGCGCCCGTGGCTGTCACGCCGAAGGTCGTCGCGCCGGGACCGGCCGCCACGGCAGTCGCGCCGCAGCCGGCACTTCGTCCGCGCGACCCGGGCTTTGCAGAGGAGGTCGAGCAGCGCCTGGTCACGCTGAAGAGGCTGCGCGAGCGCGGCCTGATCAGCGAAGAGGAGTACCAGCAAAAGCGCCGCGAGATCCTGCAGGCGCTCTGAGGCTGCGCTCCGGCTCAGGCGTTTCCCGAACCCGCCATCACCTGGCTGAAGCCGCCGTCCACGTAGGTGATCTCGGCGCTCACGCCGGCCGCCAGGTCCGACAGCAGGAAAGCGGCGACGTTGCCGACGTCCTCGATCGTCACGGCGCGGCGGATCGGCGCCATCGCGGCGAAGTCCGTCAGCAGCTTGCCGAAGTCCTTGATGCCCGAGGCCGCCAGCGTCTTGATCGGGCCGGCCGACAGGCCGTTCACCCGGATGCCCCTGGCGCCCAGGCTGTGCGCCAGGTAGCGCACGCTCGATTCGAGCGAGGCCTTGGCCAGGCCCATGGTGTTGTAGTTGGGCACGTAGCGAACGGCACCCAGATAGCTCAGCGTGAGAAGTGACGAGCCCGTGCGCAGCCGCGGCAGCGCAGCCTTGGCCATGGCCGGGAAGCTGTAGGCCGAAATGTCGTGGGCGATGCGGAAGTTCTCGCGCGTCAGCCCGTCGAGGAAGTCGCCGCCGATCGCCTCGCGCGGCGCATAGCCGATGGAGTGAACGAAGCCGTCGAACTCCGGCCAGGCCTCGCCGAGGCCGGTGAAGAGCGCCTCGATCTGCGCGTCGTCGCCGACATCGCAGTCGAAGGTCAGCGTGGAGCCGAACTCGGCGGCGAACTCCGCGATGCGCTCCTTGAATCGTTCTCCCTGGTAGCTGAAGGCCAGTTCGGCCCCCTCGCGATGGCAGGCGCGGGCGATGCCGTAGGCGATCGAGCGGTTGTTGAGCAAGCCGGTGATGAGAAGGCGCTTGCCGGCAAGAAAGCCCATGGGGTCTCCGCACTGTGGTTCGAGGGGCCGGATTTTGGCATGGGCAGGGCCTCCTCCCGGGCCCCTTGACAGGGCAACGGCTTGCCTGTACCTCGAGCCCGCGCTACAATCTGCCGTTTCCTAGAAAGCTGCGTGGGCGGATTCTTCCAGCCCATTTTTTTTGCTTGAACGTTTTTCAACGACGATTGATCTGCGGAATTGATGCGGACTATTTGGCAAAGGTTGATGCCCCTGTGACGAGTTGGCAAGGCGCTGTCGAACGCACCGTGACCGGTCTGGGCTACGAGCTCGTGGATACCGAGCGAACTGCCGGCGGGTTGCTGCGCGTCTACATCGACCGTGTCGCCGGTGATCCGAACGGCGAGTTCATCGTTGTCGAGGATTGCGAGAAGGTCACGCGGCAACTGCAGCACGTGCTCGAAGTCGAGAACTGCTCGTACACGCGGCTCGAAGTCTCGTCGCCCGGGTTGGATCGGCCGCTGAAGCGTCCCGCCGACTTTGCCCGGTTCGCCGGCGAGCAGATCGACCTGACGCTGAAGCTTGCCTTTCAAGGCCGCAAGAAGTACAGCGGCGTCCTGCAGGCGCGACCCGAAGGCGAGGGCGAGGGCTGGCGCATCGTCTTCAACGACGGCAAGACGGATCAGGCATTGGATTTTTCACTCGACGAAGTGCGCGAGGCCCGGCTGGTGCCGGTGGTCGACTTCAAGGGGCGCCGTTTCGCGCCCGTGCAGTCGCCCGCCGACACGCCGGTCCCCGGACAAGAGGTTGACGGAGGTCGTGAGCGATGAACCGCGAATTGTTGATGCTGGTGGACGCCATCTCGCGCGAAAAGAGCGTGGATCGCGAGGTCGTGTTCGGTGCGGTCGAGGCCGCACTCGCCTCGGCGTCGAAGAAGCTGCACGGCGGCGAGGTCGACATGCGCGTGTCGGTCGACCGCGAGAGCGGCGAATACGAGACTTTCCGCCGCTGGCACGTGGTGCCGGATGAAGCCGGCCTGCAGCTGCCCGACTCCGAGATCCTGCTGTTCGAGGCGCTGGAGCAGATCCCCGACATCGAGGTCGACGACTACATCGAGGAGCCGGTGGAGTCGGTCTCGATCGGCCGCATCGGTGCGCAGGCAGCCAAGCAGGTCATCCTGCAGAAGATCCGCGATGCCGAGCGCGAGCAGCTGCTCAACGACTTCCTGTCGCGCGGCGACAAGATCTTCGTGGGCACGGTCAAGCGGCTGGACAAGGGCGACATCGTCGTCGAGTCGGGCCGTGTCGAGGGCCGGCTGCGCCGCAACGAGATGATCCCGAAGGAGAACCTGCGCAGCGGAGACCGCGTGCGTGCGTTCATCCTCGAGGTCGACCCGACGCTGCGCGGTCCGCAGATCATCCTGTCGCGCTCGGCGCCGGGCTTCATGATCGAGCTGTTCGCACAGGAAGTGCCCGAGATCGAGCAGGGCCTGCTGGAGATCAAGAGCTGCGCGCGCGACCCCGGGTCCCGCGCCAAGATCGCCGTGGTCTCGCACGACAAGCGTGTCGACCCGATCGGCACCTGCGTGGGCGTGCGCGGTTCGCGCGTCACGGCGGTCACCAACGAGCTCGCCGGCGAGCGGGTCGACATCGTGCTGTGGTCGGAAGACCCGGCGCAGTTCGTCATCGGCGCGCTGGCGCCGGCGAACGTGCAGTCGATCGTGGTGGATGAAGAGCGCCACGCCATGGACGTGGTGGTCGACGAGGAGAACCTCGCCATCGCCATTGGCCGCGGCGGCCAGAACGTGCGCCTGGCGTCCGAGCTCACCGGCTGGCGAATCAACATCATGACGGCCGAGGAGTCCGCTTCGAAGCAGGCCCTCGAATCCGACTCGGTGCGCAAGCTGTTCGTCGACAAGCTCGACGTCGACGAGGAAGTCGCCGACATCCTGATTGCCGAAGGCTTCACCAGCCTCGAGGAAGTGGCCTACGTCCCGATGCAGGAAATGCTCGAGATCGAGAGCTTCGACGAGGACACCGTGAACGAGCTGCGTACGCGGGCCAAGGACGCGCTGCTGACGATGGAAATCGCCCGCGAAGAAAAGGTCGAGGAGGTCTCGCAGGACCTGCGCGATCTCGAGGGCCTGAGCCCCGAACTCATCGCCAAGCTCGCCAATGGCGGCATCCACACGCGAGACGATCTGGCCGACCTGGCCGTCGACGAGCTGACCGAGATGACCGCGATCGACGAAGCGCAGGCCAAGGCGCTGATCATGAAGGCCCGTGAACACTGGTTCACGGCCTGAACGACAACAGCGCCGACAGACAGAGCTAGACCAAGCAAGGATTCAACCCATGGCTTCGACCACCGTCGCCCAACTCGCCGCCGAGCTCAATCGCCCGGCCGCGGCGCTGCTCGAGCAGCTGCAGTCGGCCGGCGTCAAGAAGGCGTCGACGGACGACACGCTCAGCGAGTCGGACAAGGAACGCCTGCTCGACTTCCTGCGCACCTCGCACGGCACCGCCGGCGCGGAGCGCAAGAAGATCACGCTGACGCGCAAGTCGACCAGCGAGATCAAGCAGGCCGATTCGAGCGGCAAGGCGCGCACCATCCAGGTCGAAGTGCGCAAGAAGCGCACCTTCGTCAAGCGCGACGACGCGCCGGCTGCCGAGGAAACCGCCGCACCGGTGATCGACGAAGCCGAACTGCAGCGTCGCGAGGAAGAAGCACGCGCCCAGGCCGAGTTGCTGCGTCGCCAGGAAGAAGACCTGGCCGAAAAGCGCCGCCTGCGCGAAGAGCAGGAGCAGCGTGACCGCGAAGCCGCCGAAGCCCGCGCCGCCGAGGCCGCGCGCAAGGCCGCCGAGGAAACCGCCGCAGCACTGGCTGCCGCCGCGGCCAAGCCCGAGCCCAAGGGGGCTGGCAAGGCCGGCGCCGCACCGGCCGAAGCCGCCCCTGCGGCTGCCGCGCCCGCTGCACCGGCCGAGCCGGTCAAGCCGGCGCTGCGTGTCATCAAGGCCGCCGACGTCGCCAACGAAGAGGTGCAGCGCGCTGCCGATCTGGCCAAGCGCCGCAAGGCCGCCGAAGACGAGGCGAAGGCGATCCGCGAGATGATGAACGCACCGAAGAAGGTGCTCGTCGCGAAGAAGCCCGAAGAGCCGCCCAAGCCGGCCACCGAGATCAAGGGCACGATCCACAAGAAGGCCGGCGCCCCAGGCGCTCCGGCCACGACCACGGCCGGCGCTGCCAAGCCGGGTGACAAGAAGTCCGTCAAGTCCGAGAAGCTGTCGTCCAGCTGGGCCGACGATGCGGCCAAGAAGCGCACCGCGCTGAAGGGCCGCACCGATGGCGCGGCGGGTGGCGCACGCGCCGGCTGGCGCGCGCCTCGCGGCGGACGCCGCGGCGAGCGCAGCGACGGCAGCATGTCGAGCTTCGTCGCGCCGGCGGAGCAGCAGGTCCAGGAGGTTCATATTCCCGAAACCATCAGCGTGGCCGACCTGGCCCACAAGATGTCGGTGAAGGCGTCCGAGGTCATCAAGCAGCTGATGAAGCTGGGCCAGATGGTCACCATCAACCAGCAGCTCGACCAGGAGACGGCGATGATCGTCGTCGAGGAGATGGGCCACAAGGCGCTGGCTGCCAAGCTGGACGATCCGGAAGCCTTCCTCGAGGAAGAGCAGGCCGAGCAGGAGCACGAAGAGACGACCCGCGCACCGGTGGTCACGGTGATGGGCCACGTCGACCACGGCAAGACCTCGCTGCTCGACTACATCCGCACCAGCCGCGTCGCGGCCGGCGAGGCGGGTGGCATCACGCAGCACATCGGCGCCTACCATGTGCAGACGCCGCGCGGCATGATCACCTTCCTCGACACCCCGGGCCACGCCGCGTTCACCGCGATGCGTGCGCGCGGCGCCAAGGCCACCGACATCGTCATCCTGGTGGTGGCGGCGGACGACGGCGTGATGCCGCAGACCAAGGAAGCCATCCACCATGCCAAGGCGGCCGGCGTGCCGATCGTCGTGGCGATGAACAAGATCGACAAGCCCGAGGCGAATGCCGAGCGCGTGAAGAGCGAGCTCGTCGCCGAGCAGGTCGTGCCCGAGGACTTCGGCGGCGATTCGCCGTTCGTCCCGGTGTCGGCCAAGACCGGCCAGGGCATCGACGCGCTGCTCGAGCAGGTGCTGTTGCAGGCCGAGGTGCTGGAGCTCAAGGCGGCCAAGGACGCGCCGGCCAAGGGCCTCGTCATCGAAGCGCAGCTCGACAAGGGCCGCGGCCCGGTGGCGACCATCCTGGTCCAGTCCGGCACGCTCAAGCGCGGCGACGTGGTGCTCGCCGGTTCGAGCTATGGCCGCGTGCGCGCCATGCTCGACGAGGACGGCAAGCCGACCAACGAAGCCGGCCCCTCGATCCCGGTCGAGATCCAGGGCCTGACCGAGGTGCCGCAAGCCGGCGACGAGTTCATGGTGCTGGCCGACGAGCGCCGTGCGCGCGAGATCGCCACCTTCCGCCAGGGCAAGTACCGCGACGTGAAGCTGGCCAAGCGCCAGGCCGCGAACCTCGAGAACATGATGGAGCAGATGGGCCAGGGCAGCGCCCAGACCCTGGCGCTCATCATCAAGGCCGACGTGCAGGGCTCGCAGGAAGCGCTGGCGCAATCGCTGCTCAAGCTCTCGACCGACGAGGTCAAGGTGCAGGTGGTGCACGCCGCGGTCGGCGGCATCAGCGAGTCCGACGTCAACCTGGCGATCGCCTCGAAGGCGATCATCATCGGCTTCAACACGCGGGCCGATGCCGGCGCGCGCAAGCTGGCCGAGAACAACGGCGTCGACATCCGCTACTACAACATCATCTACGACGCGGTCGACGAGGTGAAGGCGGCGATGACCGGCATGCTGGCGCCGGAGCAGCGCGAGGAGCTGATCGGCACGGCCGAGATCCGCACGGTGTTCGTGGCCTCGAAGATCGGCACCGTGGCCGGCTCGATGGTCACCGCCGGCGTGGTTCGCCGCGGCGCGCGCTTCCGCCTGCTGCGCGAGAACGTGGTGGTCTACACCGGCGAGATCGAATCGGTGCGCCGACTCAAGGACGACGTCCGCGAGGTCGCCACCGGCTTCGAGTGCGGCATCAAGCTGAAGAACTACAACGAGATCAAGGAAGGCGATCAGCTGGAGTTCTTCGAGGTCAAGGAAGTGGCTCGAACGCTGTAAGGCGGTCTCGGTCTCGTCCCGAACCCCGCCTTCCCAAAGAAGGCGGGGTTTGCGTTTCAGGAGTCGACCATGCGACACAAACGATCCATCCCCAACCGCGGCTTCCGCATCGCCGACCAGATCCAGCGTGATCTGGCCGAGCTGATCCGCGAGCTGAAGGACCCGCGCATCGGCATGGTCACCTTGCACGCGGTCGAGGTGTCGGCCGACTACGCGCACGCCAAGGTGTTCTTCTCGCTGCTGGTGGGCGACCCGAAGGAATGCGAAGAGGCGCTCAACGAGGCCGCCGGATTCCTGCGCAACGGCCTGTTCAAGCGCTTGCAGATCCACACCGTGCCGACGCTGCACTTCCACTTCGACCGCACCACCGAGCGCGCCGCCGAACTCAGCCTGCTGATCCAGCAGGCCAACGCCACGCGAGCCAAGGAAGACTGAACGCATGAACGCGCCTCGCGCTCGCATCCCACGCCGTGCCGTGCACGGCGTGCTGCTGCTCGACAAGCCGCTGGGCCTGTCGAGCAACGATGCGTTGCAGAGGGCCAAGCGCCTGTTCCGCGCCGAGAAGGCCGGCCACACCGGCACGCTCGATCCGCTGGCCAGTGGCCTGCTGCCGCTGTGCTTCGGCGCCGCCACCAAGTTCTCACAGGTCAGCCTCGACGCCGACAAGCGCTACGTGGCCACGTTGCAGCTCGGCGAGACGCGCGTCGGCGGCGACATGGAGGGCGAGGTCATCGAGCGCCGGCCGGTCGCCGTCACGGCGGCGCAGCTGCGCGCCGCGTGCGATCGTTTCACCGGCACCATCGAACAGGTGCCGCCGATGCATTCGGCGCTCAAGCACGAAGGCAAGGCGCTGTACGAATACGCGCGCGCCGGCGTCGAGGTCGAACGCGAGCCGCGCCGCGTGACGATCCACGCCATCGACATCGTCGACGGCGATGACGACCGCTGGACCATCGACGTGCGCTGCAGCAAGGGCACCTACATCCGCACGCTGGCCGAGGACATCGGCCGCGCTTTGGGATGCGGCGCGCACCTCGCGGCACTGCGCCGCACCGGCTCCGGCACCCTGACGCTGGATCAGGCCGTGACGCTCGAGGCGCTCGAAGCCATGAGCGAGGCCGAACGCGATGCTCGCCTGCTCGACGCCGACGCGCTGATCGCCGACTGCCCGGCGGTGCGCCTCGATGCCGAGAATGCGGCGCGTTTCCTCAGCGGCATGCGCCGCCGCCTCGAACTCGCCGACGCCGATTGCGTGCGCGTGTTCGGGCCCGAACCCAAGGCCTTCCTCGGCGCGGGCCACATCGCCGCCGGCGAACTGATATCCACCAGGCTGCTCAGCCCGATCGAGGTGCAAGGCCTCCTGACTGAAAGAACCGCATGACCCGCCAGATCCGCAACATCGCCATCATCGCGCACGTCGACCATGGCAAGACCACGCTGGTCGACCAGCTGCTGCGCCAGAGCGGCACCTTCCGTGAGAACGAGAAGGTTGCCGAACGCGTGATGGACAGCAACGACCTCGAAAAGGAGCGCGGCATCACCATCCTGGCGAAGAACTGCGCCGTGGAGTGGAAGGGCACGCACGTCAACATCGTCGACACCCCGGGGCACGCCGACTTCGGCGGCGAGGTCGAGCGCGTGCTGTCGATGGTCGACTCGGTGCTGCTGCTGGTCGATGCCGTCGAGGGCCCGATGCCGCAGACGCGCTTCGTCACCAAGAAGGCGCTTGCGCTGGGACTCAAGCCCATCGTCGTCGTCAACAAGGTCGACCGACCCGGCGCGCGCCCCGACTATGTGATCAACGCCACCTTCGAGCTGTTCGACAAGCTGCATGCCACCGAGGAGCAGCTCGACTTCCCGGTGATCTTCGCGTCCGGCCTGAACGGCTGGGCGACGCTCAAGCAGGGCGAGGTCGGCACCGACCTGGCACCGCTGTTCGATGCCATCCTGGAGCACGTGCCGGCGCACGAAGGCGCGGCCGATGCGCCGCTGCAGCTGCAGATCTGCTCGCTCGACTACTCCACCTACGTGGGCCGCATCGGCATCGGGCGCGTCAACCAGGGCACGCTCAAGCCGATGCAGAACGTGGCCGTGTACGCCGGCCCCGACAGCACGCCTTTCACGGCGCGCGTCAACCAGGTGCTCAAGTTCGAGGGCCTGGAGCGCAAGCAGGCCACCGAGGCGGGCCCGGGCGACATCGTGTTGATCAACGGCATCGAGGGCATCGGCATCGGCGTGACCCTCACCGACATCGACAACCCGGCTCCGCTGCCCATGCTGCTGGTCGACGAGCCGACGCTGACGATGAACTTCTGCGTCAACAACTCGCCGCTGGCGGGCCGAGAAGGCAAGTTCGTCACCAGCCGGCAGATCTGGGACCGCCTGCAGCGCGAACTGCAGAGCAACGTGGCGCTGAAGGTCAAGGAGACCGATGAAGACGGCATCTTCGAGGTGTCGGGCCGCGGTGAACTGCACCTGACCATCCTGCTGGAGACGATGCGCCGCGAGGGCTACGAGCTGGCCGTGAGCAAGCCGCGCGTGGTGTTCCACGAGGTCGATGGAGAACGTCAGGAACCGATCGAGATGGTCACCGCCGACGTGGAAGACCAGCACCAGGGCGCCGTCATGCAGGCCCTGGGCGAACGCAAGGCCGAACTCGTCAACATGGAACCCGACGGCATGGGCCGCGTGCGCCTGGAGTACCGCATTCCGGCGCGCGGCCTGATCGGCTTCCAGAACGAGTTCCTCAACCTGACGCGCGGCACCGGCCTGATCAGCAACATCTTCGACGGCTACGAGGCCTACAAGGGCGAGATCGAAGGCCGCAAGAACGGCGTGCTGATCAGCCAGGACGACGGCGAGGCGGTGACGTACTCGCTGGGCAAGCTCGACGACCGCGGCCGCATGTTCGTGAAGGCCGGTGACCCGCTGTACGAAGGCATGGTGATCGGCATCCACAGTCGCGACAACGACCTCGTCGTCAACGCGGTGCGCGGCAAGCAGCTGACCAACTTCCGCGTCTCCGGCAAGGAAGACGCGATCAAGATCACGCCGCCGATCATCCTCACGCTCGAGTACGCGGTGGAATTCATTGCCGACGACGAGCTGGTGGAGATCACGCCGAAGAGCATCCGCATCCGCAAGCGCCACCTAAAGGAACACGACCGCAAGCGCGCCTCGCGCGAAGCCGCCTGACGCCGTGCCCGTGCCGATGACGCACCGCAAGGCGGTGCTGCTCATGGTCGCGGTCACGCTGATGTGGAGCATCGCCGGCGTGGTGTCGCGCCACTTCGAGGCGGCGCGTGGCTTCGAGGTGACCTTCTGGCGCAGCGCCTTCAATGCGCTGGCGCTGGTCGTGATGCTCGGCTGGCTGCGCGGGCCGGCGACGCTGGTTTCGGCCATTCGCAGCGGCGGCCGCACGCTGTGGCTGTCGGGCCTGTGCTGGGCAGTCATGTACACCGCCTTCATGATGGCGCTGTCGCTCACCACGGTGGCCAACGTGCTGGTCACCATGGCGCTGGGCCCGCTGTTCACCGCGCTGATGGCGCGCTTCGCGCTCGGCCACCGGCTGGCTGCACGCACCTGGGCAGCGATCGTGCTGGCCGGGGCGGGCATCGCCTGGATGTACGCCCGCGAGGTCAGCGGCAGCGACCCGCGCCACCTGGCCGGCACGCTGGTCGCGCTGGGCGTGCCGATCGCTGCAGCCGTCAACTGGACGCTGATCCAGCACAACCGCGGCGGCGAGAAGCAGGACATGCTGCCCGCCGTGCTGATCGGCGCCGTGCTCTCCGCAGCCGCCATGGTGCTGCCCTCGCAGCCTTTCGCCGCCACAGGGCGCGACCTCGCGCTGCTGGCCATGCTCGGCGTCGTGCAGCTGGCCATCCCGTGCCTGCTGGCCGTGACCATCGCCCGCTCGCTGAGCGCGCCGGAGATGTCGCTGCTCGGACTGCTTGAGGTGGTTTTCGGTGTGCTCTGGGCCTGGCTGGGCGCCAACGAGGCACCGGCCGTGTCGGTGATCGGCGGCGGCCTGCTCGTGTTGCTGGCGCTGGCCGGCAACGAACTGATGGCGTTGCGCGAACGCAGGGCCTGACGCTTTCGCGCCCGAACAGGGCTTCCCCTCAAGGCGGCGACTCTTGCGCGCGCTTAGCATCGGCGCAGACCGCGTGGGAGACGCCGATGAAACAGCTGTCCGGCCTGGACGCCAGCTTCCTGTACCTCGAGACCGCCGAGATGCCCATGCACGTGGGCGCCTTGCACCAGTTCGAGCTGCCTGCCAGCTACCGCGGTGACTTCCTCGCCGACATGCGTGCCCACATGGCCACGCGCATTCCGCTCGCGCCTGCATTGCGTCGCAAGCTGGCCTGGATGCCGCTGAACCTGGCCGCGCCGGTGTGGGTCGATGCCGAGCCCGACCTCGACGAGCACATCGTCGGCATCGCGCTGCCTGCGGGCAGCGGACTGGCCGAGCTGGAAGAGCAGGTCGGCGAGTTGCACCCGGTGCTGCTCGACCGCAGCCGGCCGCTGTGGAAGTTCCATGTCTTCGACGGCCTCGAGCCGGGGCCGAACGGCGAGAAGCGCTACGCCCTCTACACCCAGCTGCACCACGCCGCCGTCGACGGCCAGGCCGCGGTGGCGCTGGCGCAGGCCATCCTCGACCTCGGCCCCGAGCCGCGCGAGATCGCTGCGCGCCCGGCGCGCGAGCGCAAGGGACAGCTGGCGATGACGGAGATGCTGCGTGGCGCGCTGTCCAACCAGCTCGACCAGCTCGGCAACCTCGTCAAGGCCTTGCCCGCCGCGGTGGGCGCCATCTCCCAAGTAGCGGCGCAGACCGCGGGCGGCGCGGTGAGCGAGACGGCGGCCTCGGTGTGGTCGCGCATCAAGGGCGCGGGGCCGAAGGGCGGCAAGAGCGTCAGCAATCTCGGCCTGGCGCCACGCACGCGGCTGAACGCCACGGTGTCCGACACGCGCGCCTTCGCTGCGGTGAGCCTGCCGCTGGCCGAGCTGAACGCCGTGCGCCGGCGCCATCACGCCAGCCTGAACGACGCGGTGCTGATGATCTGCAGCAGCGCCTTGCGGCGCCACTTCGCCAAGCACGGGCCGCTGCCGCGCAAGTCGCTGGTGGCGGCGGTGCCGATCTCGCTGCGCTCCAAGGGCGACACGGCATCGAACAACCAGGCGTCGATGAGCCTGATCAGCCTGGGCACGCACATCGCCGACCCGGGCAAGCGGCTGGCCCACGTGATGGCGGCCAGTGCGTCGATGAAGGCGACGCTGGGCAGCGTGAAGAGCCTGCTACCCACCGACTTCCCGTCCATGGGCGTGCCCTGGCTGATGGAAGGCCTGACGGCGATCTACGGCCGCGCCGGCGTGGCCGACCGCATCCCGCCGGTGGCCAACGTCGTCATCTCCAACGTGCCTGGGCCCACCGTGCCGCTGTACATGGCCGGCGCGAAGATGCTCACCAACTACCCGACCTCGATCGTCGTGCACGGCGTGGCCCTGAACATCACCGTGCAGACCTACAACGATTCGCTCGACGTGGGCATCATCGCCTGCGCGCAGGCGATGCCCGAGGTCGACGAATTCGCGGCGCACGTCGAGACGTCCTTTCTCGAGTTCAAGGGGCTGCCGGTCGCAGCGGAACCCGTGCCCGCACCGCCGGCGCCCAAGGTAGCGGCGAAGAAGGCGGCGCCGAAGAAGGCCGTGGCCCCGAAGGCACCGGCGAAGAAGGCCCCTGCCAAGAAGGTTGCCGCCACGAAGGCGCGGTTGAAGAAGCCCGCCGCGAAGAAGGTCGTCGCAAAGAAGCCCGCCAAACCTGTCCCGAAGGTGACACCGAAGGCTAGGGCAAGCGCTCCAACCGCAAAGCGGCCCAGCCGCTAACATGACCTGAACGCCGCTCCTTCACGCCGCATGCCCCGCACGCCGCCCGATCCGCGCCACCACCACTTCCACTTCGAAGACTTGCGCGCGCCCAATGCGCTGCTGCTGGCCATGGAGGGCCGGGCTCCCTGGGAGTACGCGGCACTGCTGGCCGCCACGCCCTGGCTGCGCAAGCTGCCACGCGGCGACGGCCATCCGGTGCTGGTGTTCCCCGGCCTGGGCGCCAACGACTTCACCACCGCGCCGTTGCGGCGATTCCTCGACGATCTGGGCTACGTCACCCACCCCTGGGGCCAGGGTTTCAACTTCGGCCCGCGCCAGGGCGTGCTCAAGCGCTGCAACGACGACGTGCGGCGCTTGTTCAACTCGCATGCGCGCAAGGTCAGCCTGATCGGCTGGAGCCTGGGCGGCATCTACGCGCGCGAGATGGCCAAGGAACTGCCCGACCATGTGCGCTGCGTCATCACGCTGGGCACGCCCTTCACCGGCCACCCGCGAGCCACCAACGCCTGGCGCTTCTTCGAACTGGTCAGCGGGCAGTCGGTGCACGACCCGGCGCTGATCGCGCAGATCCGCAAGGAGCCGCCGGTGCCCACCACCTCGATCTGGTCGCGCAGCGACGGCATCGTGGCGTGGCGTTGCAGCGTGGTGGCGCCCAGCCCGATGGCCGAGAACATCGAGGTGCACGCCAGCCACGTGGGCATGGGCATGAATCCGATGGCGCTGTACGCCGTTGCCGACCGGCTGTCGCAGCCTGCGGGGCACTGGAAGCCCTTCGAGCCGCACGGCGCAAGGCGCTGGTTCTTCCGCACGCCGAACGAGGCTCGCACCGCCTGATGCAGATCAGTGCGAACGGCATCTCGCTGGAAGTCGACGACCGCGGCCCGGCCAGTGGCCAGCCGCTGGTGATGATCATGGGCCTGGGCATGCAGCTCGTCGCCTGGCCCGAGGGCCTGGTCGACCAGCTCGTCGCCAAGGGCTTTCGCGTCATCCGCTTCGACAACCGCGACGTCGGCCTGTCGCAGCGCTTCGATCACCTGGGCGTGCCCAACATCGCCGCCGGGGCCGTCAAGCACACGCTGGGCATGGCGGTGGCCAGCCCCTACCGCCTGGCCGACCTCGCCGACGACACGGCCGCGCTGATCGATGCGCTGGGGCTGCAAAGCGCGCATGTGTGCGGCGCTTCGATGGGCGGCATGGTCGCGCAACACCTCGCAGCCAGGCATCCGCAGCGCGTGCGCAGCCTGACGCTGATGATGACCACCAGCGGCGCGCGCCGCCTGCCGCAGCCGGGATGGAAGGTGCGCATGGCGCTGATGTCGCGGCCGGAGAACGCGCGCGATCTCGACAGCGTCATCGAGCATTTCGTGCGCCTGTACGGCGTGATCGGCAGCCCGGGCTACCCGCCCGAACCCGCCACGCTGCGCGAGCGCCTGGCGATGTCCGTCAAGCGTTCCTACCGGCCGGCGGCCACGGCGCGACAGCTGATGGCCATCGTGGCCGACGGCGACCGCACGCCGATGCTTGCGCAGATCCGCCAGCCGACGCAGATCGTCCACGGCCTGGCCGACCCGCTGGTGCCCGTGGAGGCGGGGCGCGAACTGGCACGCCGCATTGCCGGCGCGCAGATCGACCTGATCGAGGGCATGGGACACGACCTGCCGCAGCCGCTGTGGCCACGCTTCGCGGCCGACATCGCAGCCGCGGCGGGGCGGGCCTGATGCGGCTCGTGCGACGGACTGTGTCTCCGGCGTAAAGCCGCATGAAGGCCGTCGGCAGCCTGCGCGGCCAGGGCGTTGCTGGGTGAACACCACCGCAGGAGTGCTCCATGGCCCAACCTTCCATCCGCAGGCTCGTGATGGCCACCGCGTGCACCGGCGCACTCCTGCTGGCCGGCTGCGTGGTCGCACCCGTCGGGCCGTACTACGGCTACGAGGGCGAGGTCGTGCAGGTGGCGCCGCCGCCGCCACAGGCCGAGTACTACGGCGCACCGCCGGTGGTCGGCCAGATCTGGATCGGCGGCTTCTGGGGCTGGCGGGGCGGTCGCCACGTGTGGATCGGAGGCCATTGGGATTCGCCGCGTCCCGGTCATCACTGGGTGCCGCACGCCTGGATCCGTCAGGGCCCGGGTTGGCGCCAGCGCCCCGGCTACTGGGAACGCCGCTGAGGCGCAGCGGCAGGGTCGTGGCCGCCCGATAATCCGGGCCGTGGAACCGAACCCCTGGCGCCTGTCGGTCGCGCCGATGATGGACTGGACCGACCGGCACTGCCGCTACTTCCATCGCCTGCTGACGCACCGCACCCGGCTGTACACCGAAATGGTGACCACCGGGGCGCTGCTGCATGGCGACGTGCCGCGGCACCTCGACTACAACGACGAGGAACACCCGCTGGCCCTGCAGCTCGGCGGCAGCGAGCCCGACGATCTGGCGCACTGCGCGAGGCTGGCCCAGCAATGGGGCTACGACGAGGTCAACCTCAACTGCGGTTGCCCGAGCGACCGCGTGCAGCGGGGCGCCTTCGGCGCCTGCCTGATGGCCGAGCCGCAACTGGTCGCCGACGGCGTGAAGGCGATGCGCGACGCGGTGAGCATTCCCGTGACGGTGAAGCACCGCATCGGTATCGACCGGATCGAGAACTACGAGTTCGTGCGCGACTTCGTCGGCACCGTGGCCGCGGCTGGCTGCGAAGTCTTCATCGTGCATGCGCGCAATGCCTGGCTGCAGGGCCTGAGCCCGAAGGAGAACCGCGAGGTGCCGCCGCTGCGCTACGAGTTCGTGCAACGGCTCAAGCGCGACTTCCCGGCGCTGACCATCGCGATCAATGGCGGCATCACCACCGGCGCACAGATCGAATCGCTGCTGGCCGAGGGTTTGGACGGCGTGATGGTCGGCCGCGAGGCCTACCACCACCCCTGGCTGATGGCCGACTGGGATTCACGCTTTCTCGGTGCCGAGCCGGTGCAGCGTGATCGCGAACAGGTCGAGGCCGCGATGATCGACTACATGGAGCGGCAATCGCGCGAGGGCGAGCCGTGGTCGCGCATTGCCCGGCACATGCTCGGGCTGTGGAACGGCCAGCCCGGCGCACGCCGGTGGCGGCAGGTGTGGTCGGACCACAAGCTGAAGGCGTTGCCGCCTTCGGCCGTGGCGGGCCTGGCCACGCAGGCACGCCGCCATCCGGCGGTGGCCGAAGCGGCCGCCTGATCGCAGGGCGCCTCAGGTGCGCCGCGACGGCCAGGTCGCGAGCATCACGCCGGCCAGCGCCAACGCAAAGGCACCGGCCTGCGCCGGACTGAAACGCTCGCCCAGGAAGACGATTCCTGTGGCCGCCGCAGCCACCGGCAGCATCACGGTGAACACGCCTGCCTGCGAGGCCGGCACATGCTTGAGACCGGTCATCCACAGCCACACCGTGACCATGCTGGCAGCCAACGAGTAGAAGACCAGCAGCCACCAATGGCCGGCGCTGACGCTGCCGAAATCGAAGCTCAGCGCCTGCCACAGGCCCAGCGGCGTGACGAGCAGCAGTCCCCACAGGTTGATCAACGCGCTGATGCGCTTGGGCGAGACATTGCCGGTGAGCTTCTTGCCGATCACCACGTAGATCGCCTCGCAGGTCACCGCGCCGAGCAGCAGCAGGTTGCCCACCAGGCTGCCCGCGTCGGCGCCGGCGTTCTTGCCCAGCGAGACCAGCGCGATGCCGGCCACCGCGCAGGCGATGCCGGCGGCCACGCGCGGCAGGATGCGCTCCTTCAGGATCACGCGCGAGAGGATCGCCACCACCGCCGGGATGGCGGCCATGATCACGCCGGCAGCCAGCGCCGAGGTGCGTGCCACGCCGAACAACATGCACACCGAGAACAGGAAGTTGCCGAAGAAGGATTCGAGGAAGAGCAGCCAGCGGTCGTGCGGGCTCAGTCTCGCTTCATCGGGCTGGCGTTTCACCCAGCCGGCCATGGCGACCGCGGCGATGCCGAAGCGCAGCCAGGCGAGCAGGAAGATCGGCAGCACCAGCACGAGGATCTTCGACAGCCCGACGTAGCTGCCCACCAGCGCCATGCCGGAGCCCAGGCACAGGTAGGACAGCCAGGGAACGTGGTGCGCGTCGGCCGCGCGGGAAGAAGTCATCGAGGCGCGGTCAGAACATGTCGGCGTAGCGCTGCATTTCCCAGTCGCTCACGTGGCGCGCGTAGGCGATCCACTCGCTGCGCTTGGC
>Ga0209717_1000148_pt1 | contig 86672 bp, 81 predicted proteins | sample AD_UKC048_MetaG_FD_184418 | JGI IMG/M metagenome (GOLD analysis project Ga0209717, IMG submission 184418) | Active sludge microbial communities of municipal wastewater-treating anaerobic digesters from USA - AD_UKC048_MetaG (SPAdes) (version 2) | ecosystem: Engineered > Bioreactor > Anaerobic >...
GGAATGATGTAATCTTCGACATCGTCGAGCTCGTCATACTTCTCAGCACCGAGATCTTCGACAGTAAGTTTCAATTCATTTTCCATGTATCTCACTAGACGGGTTTTCAATTTATGACCAGCATGATCAGAGGCGATATAGATTGGTGGCATAGTCAAAAGATTATTTTACTAGGGTATTTTACACTTTACATCATTGTTTGTCCACGCATTGACAAAATTATTAAATAAGGTACTATTGATACAGTCATTTTGGAGGTTGAAATGAAAAGAAAATTGGTCATTAAGTTGATTTGTTGGGCGGTTCTTTTTGGGTTGGCCATGGCGGCGTTTTTGGTATTGTCTGTTCGAAACGCGAAAGGTGATGAATTGAAGCATCTTCGATTCGACGGAATTATGCGGATTACCAATACCGATAGTCCGCATGAATCGACCTGTGGGGGCGGTTTTGCCCTTCGTTCGTCTCTGGTTTTGATTAGACCCTTCATCGCCAGTGTCGAGCTCGGAATGGGTGTGCGTAGTACGGGGGTAGACCAACAATTTGAGGCGACTGAGAAGGCGATTATTTGGGGGGCATTCCTCGCGGGAATTGAGAGGGTGAATGGTGCGGTGCGCTATCTCGGTCGAGTAGAATTGCCTACCGTTGGTCCGATGGCCTGGCTCGGTGGAGAAATTGATGCCTTTTTCTTTTTCTTGGGGTTTGCGGGTACGCCGTCGGATAGCGATGCTTGGAAATTGGACTGCGGGGTTCTTTTGAGGTTTTGAAGTAGATTTGTGCGGCAGAGATAGTTTGGGTACCCGAGGGTACCCCTTTTTTTATTTCCCCATGATGATTGAGGGTTTCGGAATAACTTGACAATTTTTATAAACTAAGGTATACTTCACCCCGTATTAATCACTTCCTCAGCCATCCTGGGGAGTTCGGACCTCGGCTTTTGGACCCCATTCGGGGCCTACATGCTGGCCCATGGCCCGATAAATATTAGGCATGTATGCTCGCAAAAGAGAAGAAACAGCAGATAATTAAAAAGTTCCAGACACATGCTGGAGACACTGGTTCAAGTGAGGTTCAGATCGCTATCCTCTCGTCCGAGATCGATGAGCTCGCTGAGCACTTGAAGTCACATCCGAAGGATCATTCATCTCGTCGCGGTTTGCTCCGCAAAGTAGGTGAAAGACGCCGTTTGCTCCGCTATTTGAAAAAAGACAACGCAGTTTCGTACGAACAATTAGTGAAAAAACTCAAATTAAAACAAGCTAAGGCCTTTTTGAAAGAAGCGGCTGTGGAGGTAGAAATTGACGATATTAATGAAGAAAAAGATGCTCACCAAGAATAATAATCAACATCCGTTGAAACACCCCGAACAACGCGTCGGGGTGTTTATCGATGTACAGAATTTGTATTATAGTGCCAAAAATATCTATGGTCGCAAAGTCAATTTTGGCAATATTGTGAAAGAAGCGGTGGCTGGTCGTAAATTGATTCGCGCTATCGCCTATGTGGTTCGTACAGAATCCAAAGAAGAACAGCCTTTTTTCGAAGCGTTATATAATTTAGGTATTGAAACCCGTGAAAAAGACTTGCAAATCTTCTCGACCGGTATGAAAAAAGCCGATTGGGACGTGGGTCTCGCGGTCGATGCTATTCGTCTCGCACCGACGCTCGATGCGATCGTGATTGTGTCTGGCGATGGTGACTATTTACCACTCGTCGAGTATTTACAGAAAAGTTCAGGCAAACAAGTCGAAGTGGTCGCATTTGGGGAGACAACTTCTTCAAAATTGGTTGAAGCGACGGATGATTTCATCAATCTTTCTGAAGATTTGGCGAAGTTCCTGATTTTCGATCGACAGAAACCGGTTCGAAATGAGAAACCACAGACGAAAGTTTCCGCTCCGTCAGCACCTTATAAAAAATAATTAATTTAATCAGGCTCGTTGGGAGACACATAGGTCCCACAAAAGGATCTGGAGTTTCCTCGCGAGCCATATAATAAATGTATGGATATAAAAAATTGGTCCATTGAGTGGGGCGGTAGAACCCTCACTTTTGAGGTCGGCAGACTTGCCCTCCTCACGGCTCAGACAGTCACCGCTCGATATGGTGACACTATGGTCATGGCGACAGTCATGCGTTCCGAGCGCCGTCGTGACGAACTCGACTATTTCCCGCTCACTGTCGATTTCGAAGAGAAATTATACGCCGCGGGCAAAATCAAAGGCTCTCGATTCATCAAACGCGAAGGTCGCCCAAGTGATGAGTCAATCCTCAATGGTCGTATCATCGACCGCACTATTCGTCCACTTTTCGATGACTCGATTCGCAATGACGTGCAAGTAATTTTGACACCTCTTTCTGTCGACGGCGAAAATGATTCAGCTTTGACCGGTCTTTTGGCGGCTTCCTGTGCGCTCGCATTGTCACCAATTCCATGGGCTGGTCCTGTGGCTGGTGCTCGTATCGGCCGGATCAACGGACAACTCGTATTGAACGCGACTACAAGTCAGCTTACGGAATCTGATTTGGATTTGATCGTCGCTGGTACACCAGAAAGTCTCATCATGACTGAGGCGGGTGCAAAAGAAGTGAACGAAGCCGACATGTATGCGGCGATGAAGTGGGGTTTGAATGAATTGAAACCGGTTATTGATTTGATCAGTAAAATTACGGCTGAGATTGGAAAAGAGAAAATGGATTTGACAAAGAAGACAACTGAAGTAGGTGAGGCAGACAAAATGCGTGAAGAAGTGCGCCGTATCGCACGCGAATATATCGCAGATCATGCTGATGATGTGATTTTTGCTCGTCCACGCATGAGTCGTCTCGAGAGAAATGACATGATTCATGAAGTCGAAGATGCAATAAAGAAAATCTATACAGAAAAACAGATTCCGGAAGAATTCTGGCCAGTCGCTTTGAATAGTTTGAAGATGATGATCGGTGATGCCATTTCAAAAAGGATTTTGGACAAGGGTCAGAGACTTGATAATCGTTCACTGACAGATATTCGGCCATTAAATATCGATGTGGATCTATTACCGCGCGTCCATGGTTCAGCCATGTTCATGCGTGGCGATACTCAGGTCCTCTCGGTCGTCACACTCGGATCTCCGGGCGATGTACAGACCCTCGATACAATGGAAGAAGATGGCAAGAAACGCTACATGCACCACTATAACGATGCACCATATACATACGGAGAATGTGGACGTGTCGGTTCACCAGGTCGTCGTGCCATTGGTCACGGCGCACTCGCAGAACGAGCACTGGAGCCGGTTTTGCCAGCCGAAGAAGATTTCCCATATGCCATTCGCGTGGTGTCGGAAGTCCTCGGTTCAAATGGTTCGAGTTCAATGGCTTCGACTTGTGGCAGTACTCTCTCGCTCATGGCGACAGGTGTACCAATCAAAAAGCCGGTGGCAGGAATCGCTATGGGTCTAGCGTCTGATGAATCTGGACGTTTCAAGGTTTTGACTGACTTGCAGGATGTAGAAGATGGTAAAGGCGGAATGGATTTCAAAATTGCCGGAACAATCGACGGTATCACTGCTATTCAAATGGATACGAAGACACGCGGTCTCTCACTCGAGATCGTCGAACAAACAATCAAACAGGCTTTCGAGGCACGCAAATTCATTCTCGCTGAGATGAGTAAGGTGATCGCCACTCCACGTACTGAATTATCCAAATATGCACCACGCATCGTGACGATCAAGATCGATCCAGAAAAGATTCGCGATGTCATCGGTTCGGGTGGTAAGGTAATCAATAAAATTATCGAAGACACTGGTGTGCAGATCGATATCGAACAGGATGGTCGCGTGATGGTGACATCGAGCGATGCGGCTGGCCTCGAAAAGGCTTTGAAAATTATCAACGATATTACACGTGAGATTCAAGCGGGGGAAATATTTGACGGAGCGGTCGTTCGTCTCGAAGACTTCGGTGCTTTCGTCCAACTCACTCCGAATAAAGATGGCCTCGTGCATGTGAGTGAAATCGCTTGGACACGTACGAATCGTCCTGCCGATGTATTGAAACTCGGTGATGTGGTGAAGGTGAAAGTGAAAGAAATTGACAATCTCGGTCGTGTCAACTTGACCATGAAAGAGCTTTTGCCGAAGCCAGAAGGTTGGACACCTCCACCAGCATTTGATCGCGGTGACCGCGGTCCGAGACAGGGTGGTTTCAATGGTGGTCGATCGGGTGGATTTGTGAAGAGAGATCGGTAAAATATAATTGAATGAAAAAATTCTAGGAGTAACAACCTAGGATTTTTTTATTAGCATATACGAAAAAGATCGTTATTAAAACAGTCTTTTTGTCATCGTCGTATACACCGCTATTCAAACTACTTTTTTGTAATATTTAGTTTTCTCATCAGTAGTTCCCCTGCTATATGGTCAAAGGATGCGAGTAATTGTTTTACATCCGCATCAAGCATGTCCCACACTTCAAGAATTTTTAGGGCATCGTTACGGTCGAAGTAGCTTCCCACACTGACTCGACCCTTAATCATTTCCATTACATCTGCTGTTTTTTCCATCATTTCGCCCTTCTGCTCTGAAGGATTATTCATAAAATATGAATTTAATTAATAATGAACATATTATGTCACAAAAAAAACGAATACAAGATGTTTATCCACCTTTTAATTTTTTTGGGCAATAACTCTAGGGTCTTATTGAATACACAAAACAACCCTCGTTTGAGGGTTGTTCGGGTGGTGGACCAGACGGGGATCGAACCCGTGACTTCGTCTTCGCAGGACAATGTTTTGCCACTAAACTACAGGCCCACAAGTCCACCGAAAAACATTATATCACAAAAATAAAATCCCGGAAAACCGGAACTTTATTTTGCGAAGACGATATTTGAGCCAAATTTAATGGCCACATTGTCCATAAGTTAAGAATACCAAAAAATACTGGTTTTGTCAAGACCAATTATCCACTTTTTTGCTTTTTGAGGTTTTTTGGGGTAAAATAGGGGTGATTAAATTCGTAATATGGAAAGAAAATCGGAATCTTCCTACCATGATATATCGATCCCAAAAAATGAGAGTGGGAAAGGGTCGGGGTTTGAGGAAGTGGGCAGAGGCGAAGCAGAAATGCGTCGTGTTTTTGGTGAATACATTGAAAATATTTATAATCAGTTGGTAAGCTTCAACCCAGGTCGAAAAGCGTTCGAAAATAAGACAGAAATGTATATAGCGAAGGTGTCAGGTGAGGAAGAAAAAGTTTCAAAGGGGTTGTTGCCAAAGAATTATTGTAGGGCAACTGCTTTGTTTTTGGAGGAAATGGTGAACTTCATTAAGCTGAAGAGAAATTCAAAGGATGAGGATGAAAGGATTAGGCTCAAAGAATTTATCGTCGAGGTTAATGATGGTTTATTTTCTTGGAGTCCAAACATTTCTAATCATACAGGTATCGATGAATTGTTCTCCTTGGGATCGATGGCAACCAGGGTGCCAGAAGTACAAGGGTGGTTCGGAAGTAATATGGTTGGCAAATTGGTATATGAACTGGCATATGGTGGTGATAAGGTTGTAGAATTAATATTTAAAAAGTGGGAAAATAAGCCAGTCTCCGAAGTCTTGGACGCGGTCGACTTCTTACAAAGTGTCGGCGCGCATTCGATTGCCAACGGCGAGTGGGCTGAGGCTGCTCTCGAAAAGGTCGCCGGTCTACTTCAAAAATTATCAGATGCGTATCCGTGTGCATTGGTAGGGTATGCAATTAGTAATGCCGAACAGAGAATTGATAGTGAATGGGATGATCCAAGTGTCAGTATTTTTCAATTTCGTGGAGACAGAGCTAATAGTCGTCTCAGCGAAGATTTGGACAGAAAATTAGTAGGTGAGTCATTGCGTCTAAGATCATGTATTTCATCCGATGTAAAATTATCACAGGGTGGAAAAATTTTACGCGTGGCAAGTGACGCTATTGCGATATTAGATCACAGTAACACGGCGCGGTATTATGGGTATAATCAGAGAAAGGAAAGTGAAGGTGAAATGGATAATACTGCGAGAACATATAATTTGGCACTAACATTTTCTTCTTATCAAATAGAACAACTTGTCGGGTATGACAATTTTGAAGCGACTTTGGACATAATTTTAGAAAATCTACAGCGAGAAAATCCAGACATTGCCCCGAGTGATACCGAAAGGATGGCTACCGCCTTGTTTAATGTTTCAGATTTTTTTTCAGAGAAAGAATGGAAAACTATTATAGATTATTTGTTTACACCAAAAAATAGTAGTAAATTAAAATTAACTTTACAAAAATTATTTACTAGAATTGATCAAAGCGGCTTGAAACTTTTTCAAGATATAAAAAGGAAAGTGTTGTCGTGGGCAGAAGAGATCGAAGAAAGAAAGACACCTGTTTCATTTCATGAGTATGATGATCTTCCAAAGGATCAGGGTGTTAATCCTTTTGGTGGTGATGGTACGGAGTTGCCATTACTCATGCAACATTTGCACAATCCCGCAATGAGGGTCGGGATTGAAAAAGACCTTGGGATTTCATTGCGTGACCTCCCTCTGCGTGCTCAAATTAGACTGTTGGAATTTTTGGCGGATCCACAAGGTGGAAATTTCAGTAGACTGCAAAAAGTGTTACAAGATAGTCCTGAATCACGCTACGACATAGTGGTCTCATTTTTAAGTTGTGCTGAGGATAAAAAGTTTGGTGAGATTATTTTAGATCTTCTGGAAAAATTGTCGAGTGAGGCGATCAAAAATATTTTTTCAAAGTATGGTGATATAGTAAAGATGACGGATGATTTGAGGGGGTATGTCAAGGATAATTTTGGTGATAAAGTTCAAGAGAGTGATTTGCTGAAAATAACACAGGCTGTATTACATCGAGGTAATGTTTTATTAGAAAGTTTTGCTCAATATAGTGAAGCAGAACTCGAAAGCAATGAAAAACAAAAAGAAATTATTGACAGGCTAGAAAAAGTTGAGGCCGATGCAGTAATTTTCGGCGCCACCTTCAAAACTCTTTTCAAAGAAAATCCGAGTATCGATATAAAAGAAATGCGCGGGTTGGATTTACAGCGTACGCCACAGGCTTGGTTGTCCGACAGAGATAAGAGCGAGATGGTAGAAATTGCAAAAAAGAACTGGTTGTCACGTGATGGGGGGAAAGAGGTTGTCGAAAAATTTGAGTCAGTTCTGAACGGTGCCAGTAAAATTGATTTTTACATTTTGCGCAGAGACGGGAAAATTATTTCATTCATGCGTTTCGACGAAGCAGATAGTGAAGGGAAAAGGCATGTGGCGTCATTCAATGTCGATTCGAAGTATAGCGGTTCGGCTATTGGAGAGATGATGGTGAGAAATGTGCTTGTTGCTGAGACAGAAAAGAGTGTGGTGGAGGCATCGGTATTTCCTTTTCAAGAAAAGGCGCCAGAATATGTGGAAGAGATTGGTTTCAATATCACCGGTGTGTCGCATGACAAAAAGACCGGATTAAGTGAGCTCGTCCTCGAGTGTGACCGAAGAAAAAATGCACAGTTCGCGAGTCGCGGTTCGTCGAAAGAGACATTGATGTCGCTCGCGACGAGTGATGGCGCGCGTAATTGGCGGGAGTTGATCGGACACAACGTAATTGTTTTGAAATTTAATCCGACAAAAGAGCGTGCGATATTAGTCGGAGCGGTCGATGGACTAGTGGAGGCTGGGTATGTCGGGACGAGACACTTCTTCGCTCCGAAAAATAAGGATGAGAGGTATTATGTATTCGAATTGGATAAGACGAAACAGAAAACTGAGGGCATGCCAAGAGAAGAAAGACGCAAGGCTGTGAATGAATAAAAATCTCTCCTAGACAGGAGAGATTTGTTTTGCATTGTTCCACTGTGATTCGAAAATATGTCGGTGGAGCAAATATATTCCCGGATCATTGATGAGGAAGGCGATAATACTTTTTTCCGTTAAATTTAGAAACACAACTTTGTTATTGTAAATTTCCACACCCGTATGAAATTGTTTGAAGTCGGCGGGTAGGAAACGATACTCAGTGTGGTGCGTGCCCTGCGTGCGTACCAGTTCACGCGATTCGGGTGTGTCGAGCAGAAGAATTTTTTTGTCGATACCTTTGGCGATGCGGGCCTTCACGTATTCACGGTTGATTGCGCCCGCTTCTTCATTGATTGCTTCCACGTCGACATACGAATAGATCGGTTCGGTAGCGGACAAGCTATCGAATACCGCGTCACGAAAACCAGCCTTTCCTTCGAAAAACCGCACCCCCGGTCTGTTTTGTGATAGGTTGTAGGCGCCGGTCAGGGTTTTGATAGTGTCTCGGACTTCGGTCTCGAGGAGGGCGGTTTCGCGCTTTTTTTCCTCAACTAAGCCAAAAAGCTTGTCGGGGTGGACGGGTTTGTAATAGGCATTACGGCCTTCCTTCCTATACTCCAAGTACCCCTGGGCGAGGAGGATATTCAGGGCGTCATAGGCGCCGGCGCGGGAGAGGTGACTCCGCTCGACTATCTGCCCTACCGCGAGCTCGCCCGACTGGGTGAGAATTGTGTAAATTTCCGCTACACTTGGCTCAAATCCGGCTTTTATTAGAGAATCTGTGATCGTGCTCATAGATGTATTTTTAGGCTCATTATAGCCCTATTATACCACACCCCTGATTGATTGTCAAGTAGTCACTATACATATTTACATAATCAATACGGCGCTAAATTAAGCCCAATTCAAACCGTGTCAAGTTAAACCTCCACAATACTCTTGACATATTTCATAATTCGTGATATACTGTTTCGTTAAGCTGATGAATCCGAAAGGACAGCCTAACAAGTACCTTTAGAACATTAAACCTTTAACGGACGACAGAGCTTGCACTCGAGAGAGGTGCGGGTGGACACAAAGTTAGAGGGTAACGGCAGGTTGGTGATGCTAGTTTCCTATGAGGAGAGAGGATGTGAAACTAATATAACCAACTCCCGGTGCATTAAAACTAAACTGTTCAAATTGTTGGAGAGAGCATATTTGAACACCGATCAACATATACATATATACGAGTTTTTTCAGATCTCTCCTTAGTCAGGTGAGAGTTTTTGTTTCTGCCGAAGAGAGAGCCGTCGGGCCAAATATCCTATGTGATAACCGGCCACAGTACGACATCTCTTCGGTCGAAATAAACCCAAGTGGTTTTCCTTTGACCAAACAATGTTCATTTCAATTCATCTCAGATGGCCTATGTGAGAGAATGTTGCTTCTTGCAACAATCTAGGCCGCCTACGCTCTGAGGAGCTTCGGCGGCCGAAGAGAGATTCTCATCGGCGATTTGAGACTTCGGCTATTTCTGTCTACCACCCATGCTTGTGTGGTAGATGGGACAGCCATCTCGTACTACCTAATTTCATTTGATTATGAAAATAGGAACAAGCTCCGATCTAGTATCAGAGTGAATATGGAGATAATGGATTATGTCGCCGCGAGGCGATCCGATCCGCTCGCGATATTCCTACCAGATCTACGAGAGATCTAGTAGTACCGAGTGCGTCCTGCCATATAGGGTGATCGAAAGTGATCTCTATATGACCGGGACACTCTGTATTACAGAGAATATAATAATCAAAAAATATGTTAGAATTTCATCCTGAAAAATACATTACATATAATCCGAATACTGGCAGTGAATCTCCACAATTCAAAGAGTTGGAAGACCTACCGCCACAATTCGTAAGTGAATTCAAAAAGTCACCACAAGGCGGATTCGTGAGAAAAACCGCGGAGAGTGATGAAGTGAAAGCGCGCTACATGGCATTGGCAGAAGATGAGAGACGGACAGCGGCAATGGCACTACGAAATAAATCAGAAAGACAAATTGATAGGATAGAGACTGAAGCGGAGAGGCAGGGTGAGATTGCAGGGGAGGCGTATGAGGTGGGTTTGAGGAGGTAATTAATAAGACAGTAAGTAGTTCTTTACAAAATACAAAAAAGTCTGTCTTGGGCAAAGTTTGGTTTATGCAGTAGACCGAAGTTTGTCTGAGAGAGACGGGGACTCATCCCTCCCGCACGATGTGGGGAAAATGAGAAGAAGGTCGGTGAAAGATCCGACTAGTTCAAAAAGGAGAAAGACATGAAAAAGATCGTCATCAGCAGCAACCCCGACAACCTCTCCGCCACCATCGCCAACAAGACCGCCGCCGTGGTCGAGACCGAGTACGGGAGCCGCGAGGTGGTGAGCTCGAGCGACTTGCTCACGCTCAACCACCACGTCCGCACGGAGCGTCCCTGCCCGTGCTCGCTCTCCAACGACCGCTTCGACAGCGTCCGTCAGGACATCGAGATCATCGGCATCAGCCACTTCGACCTCGACACCCTCGGTGGCATCGCGGCGCTCCTCGGCATCAAGCCCGAGCCCCTCGAGCCCGGCTTCTGGGAGATGGCCGAGTGGGTGGACACCAAGGGTCCACACCGGATCCGCGAGTGCCCCACCTACAACACTGCCACCCACGTGCTCCTCGCCTCGTTCTGGGCATGGTCGCAGGTCAACCGCCTGTTCCCGTCCCGGGACGGCTCGGCCACCGACTGCACGGAGTTCGTAATGAGGGCAGTCGAGGAGCTCAAGGCGATCCTGGGCAACAGTGCCGACGCTGTGATCCGCGGCCAGGACTTCCTGGAGAAGGAAGAGGCCATCAAGACCGAGTCCTTCGTCCGCGACGGCGTGAGCGAGTCCGGCCTGCGCGTGGTGCTGCGGCGGTCCGACAACTTCGTGAACCACCTCTACTATATGGAGAACGGTTCCCCCGCTGACGTCGTCGTCGGGTACGGGGAGAAGTTCAAGGCCGTCACGGTCTCCCGCGCGGACGACTCCGTGGGCATCATCGCCAAGACGTTCGTCCAGGAGCTCTGGGGCGAGCTCGCCGGTGGCCACCCCGGCATCGCCGGCAGCCCTCGCGGCCAGGAGCTCGACTTCGCCGAGGCCCAGCGGGCGTTCGAGACGCTGATGGCGCGCTAGCGGATTTCCCGACAACGCTTATCGTGTTACGGCTTACACGGTGGGTGGTTCACAGAAAGCCGGAAGTCGACAACGAAACTTGTGACTGACACAAGCGTAAAAAGTCAGCTCGCGACTCCATGCAACGCATGAACATGGATATAGCTGTCCCGGCTGAATGAAACGGGTAAATATTCCGCCACATGGCGGAAAGCACTCGAGTCTTAGTGTGTTGGCTTGCACAGCAACACACTAAGATCCTCGATTTGATTTCTAAGTAACAATTTGGAAATCAAACAGAGGAAAAATTTCGAAAGTTGTTCTTTACAAAATTCTACCACTACCACCATGAAACATGGAACATAACACATGAAAAATCGTGAATTGTGTTCCATGTTTCACATCAAAACTAAGTCAGGCAATTTCGCCTGCGGTTTGTGATGTGGATGTGGTGGAGGGAAAGATGAGATATTATTTTTGTCCGCCGGAGTGCGAAAAGAAAGAAATCAATAAAAATAGTGAGGAAGTTGTGGGAGTGGGGAGGTCGTACATTGGGGGCCGAATAATGAATATTTGTTCGAGGATTGGTATTGCGTTAGGAAGGGGATCAAATTTGAAATTGGGTGTGTTAAATGTTCCGGAATGATGGGGCAGGAGCTGGGTAGGAGGGTTTGGATGTTCGGATCATGGGAGGAATTGATCAGGAGCCCCTTCATAGTAGAGGAGGAGAAATAGAATTATGCGGTTTGTGGGTTCCGCCAAAAAACTCAGGATACTCGGGTTTGACCACAATGCACAAGTGTGGTCACTTCCCCAGAGTTCTGAAAATGTCAGAATTGTGGGGAAGATCATCTGATCGACCAATCAGTTCTGGCGGCACAATGCCAACAGAGGTAACTCCACATTGGAGCTGGAAACTACGCCCTAATTTCGCACAGTAGCGTGTGTGGAATTAGAGAGGAGGTGAACAATGGAAAAGAAATTTTCTGTTCACGCCATTGCCCGTCGTCACTTCCAGACGATGGGCAGTGGAACCCTCGTGACGGATCCGGACCAGTTCTGGTCGGACCTCCGGGCCGCAGAATTGCCCGATCCGTCTGTCGGCGGGGTGGAAGGGCAGTGCTTCGTAGCATTGCCTCCCACTTGTGTCTCTGGGGCTTACACGCTCCTAGCACAAGTGGACCCTGCTGACGTTCGGGCTGTGGGTCACCGTGGACGTATAGAAATGTACGTTCCACGGGAGAAGTACCTTCCTGCTCCGGTATCGTCTGCGAAAGCCATCGTGTACACACGACAGGCGATCAAAGATGACCCGGATTGGGATGGTGCGGAACCTGAAGGAGATTACGTCGTGGTCACAGTGTTGGCCAACGTCTCTCCGGAAGGCGACCCACTGACCCCGACTGGCTTTTGCCACAACCTCGGAGGAGGAAATCTGCGGTACACTAGTGCCAAGGGTTACACCTTCGAACAGGCCGTGGCCGAGGCCAAGAGGGTCGAGGAATTCGCTCTTACCTACATCAAAGTAGGTTAAGGTGGGATTCTTCCAAGTAGGCACCCAGTCCGACCTACTTAAAAAACTGGGGAAGATCCAAAGAAAGAGACTGTAACTTTGGATCAGGGTGCCCTAAACACCCTTCGGTAATCCGAAAAGAGGGAGGTTGAATGGAATTGCGCTATCAATTTCATCCAACCGAACTTTTTAGAAAGCACGAGTCGGGGACAGGTGTGAGCAACGCATCCTGTCCCCAATCTAATTATCTTCATAACACAGTGTTGTGGGGATATAGGGTTGTCAAATATTTTTGACAGGAGAAAAAATGATAAGAGAACATCTGGAACAGAGAGGGACATTGCCAGTTGGTGTGTCAGGAAAAAAAGTTGCCCAGGTGAGGAAGTGTTTGTTGGAAGACTTTGATAGGTTAGGGCGTGCCGACATGAGTTCCTTATCCGCAGGAGAGGCAGCCTTTTTTTCCATGCCTAGCCTTCGTAAATGGCACCGGCGTTCTCAAAGACGCACCAAAATCATTCGGATGATTGCGGTGTGCGATGATTTCTTGGCAACCAGTCTCAGTCTCGGGGTTAATTCTAGATAAAAATACCCTTTGTTCATTCACCGGCGGAGCATTCTAGACACTCCGCCCCATTCACTCGTCGGCAAAAACGTTATTCAATGGTGGTTAGAGCAATTCAAAGTATTCTCTCTCCACCGCGAGGCGCTCTGACATCATTATTTAGCGTCATTGCCGGCGGATGAATGGGCTCGCCCCACCTCTCATGAGAGGTGGGGTTTTGTTTTTAACTGGCTAATTTTAGCCAATCTTGACAAATCCTTCCACATAGTATATAATGGAAGTATGAATAATCATCACTTCCATTTGATGTTATGGATAGTTTAATTGCAAAACTATATAAATCTTCCAAAATCGTTCTGAATACCAAGGACTTGGCTTTGGTTTGGGAAGAAACTGATCGAAATAGCTTGAAGGCAAAGATATTCTACTATACCAAGACTGGAGTACTTATCAGACTGTCTCGTGGCATTTTTACGAAAGACAAAAATTTTAATCCAAAAGAATTGGCTACTAGTATTTATCTGCCGTCATATATTAGTTTTGAAACTGTTTTGCGCGAAGCGGGAATGATTTTTCAATATTATGAGACTATTTTTGTGGCTGGTAAATGGCCGAAAAGTATAAAAATAGATAAATATAATTTTACTTTTAGGAAACTAAAGGACGCCGTCTTATTTAATTCAGATGGTGTTAAAAGTGAAAATGGATTTAGTATCGCCACACCAGAAAGAGCTTTTTTGGATACGATATATTTGTATCCAAAGTACTATTTTGATAATTTCTCAGTTTTAAATTGGGATAAATGTTTTGAATTGGTAAAAATATATAATAATAAACAATTAGAAAAAAGATTAAATAAATATTTTCAGCAATATGCTAAATAGACAAAAACATCAAGTAACAATGGGTAAGATTTTACGGGATATTTACACCGACACGACAATCTCTTCTCTGGTTGGTTTTAAGGGGGGAACTTGCGCATATTTTTTTTATAATTTATCACGGTTTTCGGTGGATTTGGATTTTGATTTGTTAATTGTCGATGAAGAAACAAAAAAAGTTGTTACGGAAAAAATCAAAAGCATATTAGAAAAATATGGTAAAATAAAAGATGATAAAAACAAGAAATTCACCTTATTTTTCCTATTGTCTTATGGTGAGGCTGAGCACAATATTAAAGTGGAAATTAATACTAGAATACTACTGCCGGAAATAAAAAAATATTATGAATTAAAAGAATTTTTGGGTATAGCGATGCTCGTGGCGAAAAAAGATTATTTGTTTTCTAGCAAATTGATGGCATTAACAGAAAGAGCGGAGACTCTCGCTAGAGATATTTATGATGTGTATTTTTTTGGTAAAGAGAATTGGGACATAGATCCAGAAATAATTAAAATCAGAAGCCAAAAAAGTGTTTCAGAATATCTGTTGGACTGTGTAAAATCTGTAGAAGAAATTGAAGATACTCGAATTTTGCATGGGCTTGGTGAATTGGTAGATGAAAAGGAGAAAAATTGGGTTAGAACTAACTTGAAAAAGGAAGCGATTTTTGTGTTAAAAAATTATCAAATGGCATTTAAAGAATTAATATAGTTTCTGGGTAGTTAACAAAATTGTTAATTATCCCGGAACTATTGATTTCTTTGTTTGTTTGTGGTTTAATATCGCTAATGTCCGCCGACGCTAAAGCTATGGCGGACTATGCCGCGGTGGTGAAATTGGTAGACACGTCGGCCTTAGGAGCCGGTGGAGCAATCCTTGAGAGTTCGAGTCTCTCCCGCGGCACAAATCTGTCCACCATCAAACTTGACATCATAGCCAAAAAATGCTATGATGTTTTGTTGTTGTTCATTCTGTTCGTTCTCAACCAACATTTGGAAAGGGGATTTCATGACAGAAAATGGAATTGGAATTTTTTGTGTGGTACCGACAGTGCCGAACAGGGCGGGGAGGTTGGTCTCTGAAATCACCGCTGGCGACAATGAGAAGTATGTCGAGGCGGTAGAGCAGGCCAAGACTGACGCGCGTGTGCTTCACACTCGCATCAAGAATAGTCTTTCTGGTTGGCGGATGAAGCCGGTGACATTCGCGGGGACAAAACCACCCGTTTATGTCCTCGAGCTGATCGGCTCCGGCGCGCGTGGGTTTGAGAGGACTTCGGTCTTCGACATCGGACCGGAAACTTCGGACAAAGAGTTCGAGACTGTCGGAGACAAAATCTTCGAACAGCACGAACGTGCTCCGAGCTTCCCGGTGATCTATGTCCTGCCGGATCCGGGTACCCTGCGGCGTATGGTGAAATATCTATCTCGCGGAATGTGTCCCACATTCAAGTACGAGATGGAGACTATCATCCGTATCAAGTTCACAGGTATGCGCCACGTCGTCACCTGCGAATTGATACCGTAGGAATTTTCTTCGGTCCTCCGTAGCGTTTTGCTCCATATTTCATCTCTTCGTGGGGGTGAAATATGGAGCATTTTTTAATTATTTTCTCTGTAAAGAATTCAACCCACAACTTATCCACACATATCCACAATAATGTGCTTGACATATTCCCAGAATGTTGTAAAATTGTAGGGCTATTAAAAATTTAACTGGGTCAATGACCCGCCCACGTCCCAATTTGATTGGAACCTCTGGATAGAAAACATAATTTGGAATGTTAACCTATCTCACAATTTCAGAGTATTAATCCAAGCAAATCGGGAGCGTGATACGCGAAGCCCGCTTGGAAGCGGTCTTTTTTTCACTCAATTACAAATTAGCCGGACGACACTTGCGAATGAGTTCGCGACGAGCGTGCGGTTGATTGCGGAAAGATCATTACAATTTATCAGAACCAAATAAACAAAAGGGTATAATAAGCATATCATGATAATTGCTCAGTTCTGCGAGAAGCACGATTTCGTGTTTCCGTAGTCAAAGAGCGTACGGTGGATGCCTTGACATTTTTGGACGATGAAGGACGTCGCAGGGTGCGATAAGCCTCGGGGAGGTCCCAAGCAACCTTTGATCCGGGGATTTCCGAATGGGGAAACCCATTTTGATGAAAATCAAAATATCATACACTGAATACATAGGTGCATGAAGTACACCTGGTGAAGTGAAACATCTCAGTAACCAGAGGAAAATAAAGAAACAATTGCCACTGATTTTCTTTCACTGACCGGCCGATTTATCGAGCGGTCAATGGAGGAAGGTTGGTGGTTCGTATTCCGTTAGTAGTGGCGAGCGAAAGCGGAACAGCCCAAACCTATATTGTGTTGGGGCGTGGAAGAATGGTCGTAAGATTATTTAGACACGTCACTTAAAGGACAGGCCGTTGCAATATTGGTGTAATAAGAAATAGCGTTGGCTACCTGTGATGCCAAGGCGATTGCGATTCTTGCATAGTTGAAGACTCCTGGAACGGAGCGCCGAAGACGGTGACAGCCCGGTAGACAAAATGTGTAGCGCAGTCGTCAGTTATTTTCTTGAGTACAACGACACACGTGAAACGTCGTTGGAATTCAGGTCGACTATGACCTAAGGCTAAATACCAAAAATGATCGATAGTGAACTAGTACCATGAGGGAAAGGTGAAAAGCAGCCCGGAGAGGGCGATGAAATAGTATCTGAAACCGTATGCTTACAATGAGCCGGAGTCATCATACCAACTGAGTTGACAATTTTTTGTTGTCTGCTGGGTTGGTATGGTGATGACGGTGTTCCTATTGAAGAATGAGCCTGCGAGTGTGCTATATGTCGCGAGCTTAACTCCGCTAATCCGGAGGAAGGCGTAGAGAAATCAAGTCTTAACGGGCGTTAAGTGGCATATACATGACCCGAAACCGGGTGGTCAATCCATGACCAGGTTGAACCTCGTCGAAAGATGAGGGGAGGACCGAACCCACCAGCCGTGCAACACTGGGGGATGAGTTGTGGATAGGAGAGAAATTCTAATCGAACTCGGTAATAGCTGGTTCTCCTCGAAATATATTTAGGTATAGCTGTGTATGTTCCTGCCAGGGGTAGAGCACTGGATGAAAATTGGGTCCTTCGGGATACCGTTTTCAATCAAACTCCGAATACTGGTAGTCAAAAATACGCAAGTCAGACGGTGGGGGCTAAGCTTCATCGTCCAAAGGGAAACAGCCCAGACCGCCAATTAAGGTCCCTAAATCGATGCTAAGTGTAAAAGGTGGTGTCAATTCTCATACAACCAGGATGTTGGCTTAGAAGCAGCCATCATTTAAAGATAGCGTAACAGCTCACTGGTCAAGAGTTTGCGCGCCGAAAATGTACCGGGGCTAAGCATCGTACCGAAATTGCGGATTTCATTTCGATTCGTCGAAATGGAGTGGTAGAGGAGCATTCCCAGCAGCTGTGAAGCCGGGACCGTAAGGTCCAGTGGAGCGCTGGGAAGAGAGAATGCAGGCACAAGTAGCAATAACTCCGATGAAAGTTCGGAGCGCCGAAAACCCAAGGTTTCCAGGGCAACGTGAATCGCCCCTGGGTTAGTCGATCCTAAGGCCAGGCCAAAAGGCGTAACCGATGGATGAGCAGGTTAATATTCCTGCACTTGGCATATTTTGTTTTAGTGTGCGCGTCTTTGAAGTTCAAGCGTTGTATGGTTATACGTTTGGCAACATAGAGATTGAGCCCTCGGGCTCGGTCAATTTGAGTGGATGGGGCGCCTAGAAAAGCATTAAAACGTTAAAGTATGTTGAATCGTACCAAAACCGACACAGGTGGGTAGGTCGAGTAGACCAAGGCGAACGAGAGAAACATAGTCAAGGAACTCTGCAATACAGCGGCCGTAACTTCGGGATAAGGCCTGCCCTCGTAAGAGGGCCTCAGCAAAAGACCTCATGCGACTGTTTACCAAAAACACAGCTCCCTGCAAAAGCGCAAGCTGACGTATAGGGGGTGATGCCTGGCCAGTGTCAGAACGTTAAGGGGAGGGGTCAACCGGAGCAATCCGGGGTAGCCCTGAGCCGAAGCGCTGATGAACGCCGGCGGTAACTATAACCGTCCTAAGGTAGCGAAATTCCTTGTCGGGTGAGTTCCGACCCGCACGAATGGCATAACGGTGTGAGGACTGTCTTAACTATGTACTCGGCGAAAATGCAAGTGTCGTGAAGATGCGACGTACCCGCAGCTAGACGAAAAGACCCCGTGAAGCTTTACTATAGCTTGATATTGGTGTATTGCTATTTATGTTCAGAGTAGGTGGGAGCCGCAAGGCGCCGATGAGACACCACCCTTGAATTGTAGTGCATCTAATCTTTTCCCGTGAATCCGGGAGAGGAGACAGTATCTGGTGGGTAGTTTAACTGGGGCGGTTGCCTCCTAAAATGTAACGGAGGCGTTTACAAAGGTCGGCTTGGTCCGGATGGAAATCGGACTGGACGTGCAAACGCATAAGCCGGCTTTACTGCAAGGGCTACCACCCGCGCAGTCACGAAAGTGGAAGTTAGTGATCCGACCGTACGATATAGGACGGCGGAAGCTCAACGGATAAAAGCTACTCCGGGGATAACAGGCTGATCGCGCCCAAGCGTCCATAGCGACGGCGCGGTTTGGCACCTCGATGTCGGCTCATCGCATCCTGGGGCTGGAGAAGGTCCCAAGGGTTTGGCTGTTCGCCAATTAAAGCGGTACGCGAGCTGGGTTCAGAACGTCGTGAGACAGTTCGGTCTCCTATCTGCTGTGGGCGTTGAACGTTGAAGGAGCTCTTTCCTAGTACGAGAGGACCGGAAAGAATGGACCGATTGTGTACCGGTTGTCCTACCAAGGGCATAGCCGGGTAGCGAAGTCCAGCACGGATAAGCGCTGAAAGCATCTAAGCGCGAAGCCGTTCCTGAGATTAACGTTCGTTTGAGACCCCTCGTAGACTACGAGGTTGATAGGCACTAGATGAAAGATCCGTGAGGATTTGAGTCGAGGTGTACTAATTGGTCGAGACTACGGAAGCACAAAGTTGTGCTTCCAGAACGCATTTATTGTGATATACGAACAACTATTTGGTTTTTGATAATTGTATGACCTCAAAAGAGTCATTGTCTTGGTGGCAAGAGCGGTGGAGTCACACCCGTTCCCATCCCGAACACGGCAGTTAAGTTCACCAGCGCCGATGGTAGTCGCAAGGCAAGAGTAGGCCGCCGCCAGGACAATGACTCTTTTACCCAAAATCAATCGCAAAATAAGAACATGTCAACTAAAATTGACATGTTTTTGTTTTCATTGGCGTAAATTGGGGGGGTTGACGGGAGGGTAATTTTATGTTAATTTAGAGCGGGTAATTTGTTCTTTTGGCAATTCAAATACATGTTTGGTGTGCAAAACAAAAGAGGTGAACCATGTACAAGTTCAAAGGTTGGCTCAGCTACTTCATCGCGACCGGGTTTTTCACTGGTCGGCTCGGACGGAACGGCAAGGGTGGTGGGACGTGGGGTTCGTTCCTCGCACTTTTCATCCAGTTCGAGCTCGTATTTCTACTCCAGCCGGTGTGGTGGGTGTATCCCATCATCACGGTCGGTGTCTTCGCTCTCGGCATGCTCGTCGTCGGACCGGGTGAACGGTATGCGTACGAGCGGTATGGTGAGGTGCCCCGCCACGATGGCAAAGTCGGAATGTATGATCGCAACGAGACAAATATTGATGAAGTGTTTGGGATGTTTGTGGCCAATTTAGGCGTACTCATGGGCTTTAGTTTAGCCAATAGTAGCGCCGCGACGCTGGGCAATGTTCTTGCAACATCTGCTTTTCTCGTATCGTATTTCTTTATTTTTAGGTATTTCGACATTTATAAGCCTGGGCCCGCTAAGTGGGTTGAGTCAAAAGCTAATTCAAACAAACCATTTGGTGTCAGAACAGCTTTTACTATCATGGCGGATGATTTTGTTGCCGCACTTATTCCGTTTTTGGGTGGACTGGGTCTTTTGGTTGAATTTTATGGGGTAAGTACAGCGCGCTTTATTGTGTATTTGGTTATTTGTATTGCCATGGTTTGCGCACTTTGGTCTATTAAGAAAAAGCTAATCAAGTATCGCTAAACCAGCTAGTTGAAAGGTTGCCTCTTCACCGGGGCTTTTTTTTTATCCAAAAAATATATCCAATCGAAAATAGAATAAAAGGAATACTCAAAATTTGCCCCATAGTAATTCTGAGCGCGGTTGAATATTCCGCTTTGAAAAATTCGAGAAAAAATCTTGAACCAAAATATGTTAAAATAAAAGTATTGGCGAGTGTGAATGGTTTCCATTTGTTGCAATATTTTTTCTCCAAAAAATACATTAAAAAAAATATAATTAGTAATACGCCCGCTTCGTATAGTTGAATCGGATGACGAAGTTGTGGTATTGACTCGGCTAGCGGATAAAAAACTCCCCACGGCATAGTCGTCACGCGGCCCATAATTTCCGAATTAGTATAATTTCCAATGCGAATAAAAAAAGCGAGTAGGGGAATCGCGGGTACAATTAAATCAGCAACTTTTTTCCAGGGTAATTTTTTTGTTTTGGTAAATATTAAAAACGAAATAATTAAACCGAGCGTCATGCCATGACTCGAAAGTCCTCCGTGATTAATAAAAAATATTTCGAGTGGGTGGGTAAAATAAAAAACTGGTTCATAAAATAATACTTCGCCGAGCCTCGCTCCGATCAGTCCGCCAATGATTAAATACAAACACAAATCCAATGCTTTTTCTTTATCAAGCAAATATTTTGAACTGCGCCTGATAATATTTGTCACCGCGAGAATCACTCCGACAGCCAAAAGCACTCCGTACCAGCGTATAGAAAAAACGCTAAAACTAGCCAAAATCGGGTCAATATTATTCACGAACATATTAAATATTGAGTGTCAGTGAGACGGGGCAATGGTCAGATCCGAGGACATCATTGTGGATTTCGGCATGCGTCACGTGTTTCATTAATTTCTCAGTGACAAGAAAGTAATCAATCCGCCAACCAACATTTCGCTCGCGCGCGCGTGTTTTCATATCCCACCAAGAGTATTCCACTTTTTTCGGATGCAAATTCCGGAATGAATCGACTAGTCCTGCTTCGACAAATTTATCGAGCCACTCACGCTCGATCGGCATAAATCCAGAACTTTTTTCGTTTTCTTTTGGGCGAGCGAGATCGATTTCATTGTGCGCCGTATTCACATCTCCGCAAATCACGACTTCGTGTCCGCCCTGTTTCAAATGTTTCACATATTTCAGGAACTCGTCATAAAATTCCAGTTTGTATTTCAAACGATGTTCACCAGCTCCACCGTTCGGGAAATAAATATTTAACAAAACAAATTTTTCAAAGTCCAATCGGATAACCCGACCCTCACGCCCGAGTAACCCAGGCAATTCCATCACCACTTTCACCGGTTTCAGGCGTGTATAGACCGCTACGCCACTGTACCCCTTCTTCTCTGTCGCGCATTGCCAGTAGGAATCGTAGCCATTGACAAATCTGAGCTTTTCGGATAAGATTGCGGAATCAGAAACTTTGGTTTCTTGGAGACAAATGACATCATATTCGGATTTTTCAATCCATGGGATGATTCCTTTTTTTTCGGCGGCTCGGACGCCGTTCACATTCCATGAGCATAGTTTTATATTTGGCATATTTCAGTTTAAGCAGGTTTATCTTACCAAATATATGACATATCCACAAGGCAGGTGGTTGAAAAAATATTTTAATATGGTATATTTTGTATCAAGAAATTTAACTTGAATCTTTTTATGCAAAACGAAGAAAAGTTCGAAATCATCAAAGGCTCAGTACTGGATCATGTGCAGAAAATATTTAATGATATTGAAAAAGAAATTGCTATTTCTCATCAAGAAAAAATTGCGTTACTCGAGGACGCGTTCGAAAATGCCACAGATGAAGGTGAATTGAAAGTAGCTTTTGAACAATGGTTTTCAGAGCACTCGGAAGATGTCGGTTTCGATATGGAAGCCGATGACTTCTGGGATGCCGCTCTCGCGGGGCAGGTCGAAGACGAGACCTATATCTCACATGGTCGCAAACAGACGACAAATCCGGATGATGAAGAGGATGATTTGCTCGGTGGCGGTTCGTCACGTGATGATGCGGGTGGTGATGATTATTTTTATAACTAGGAAATTGACTGTTTCTCAGCATATTGATACGATGTGGTAATAATTAGAAGGAAATCCCTTGTGTAATTTGCACCGGGGATTTTTGTTTGGTACAATGGGTGAGGTTGGTGGGGGGGGCTATGACAATTACTTTTCGTTTTATGATTTCATACAAAAAACTCGGATTCGTGAATACAGACAAAATGCTCACAGATGCCCTGAAACGGGGCTATGCGGTGCCAGCGTTCAATTTCAACAATATGGAGCAGTTGCAGGCAATCGCCACAGCAACGCTCATCATGCAGTCTCCAGTGATACTCCAGGTGTCGAAAGGGGCGCGTGAATATGCGGATCAGACCATGCTCACTCATATGGCGGTCGGGGCTTTGGAGATGATGCGACGACTGGCGCGTGAAAAGAAGTTGAAACCAGTACCAATCGCCTTGCATTTGGATCACGGGGCTGATTTCGCGATTGCCAAATCCTGTATTGAAACCGGTTTTTCGTCAGTCATGATCGATGGTTCGGCCTTGTCCTATGAAGAGAATATAAAAGTGACTAAGGCGGTCGTGAAGTATGCCCATAAATATGGGGTCACGGTGGAGGCTGAATTGGGCGTACTCGCCGGAAGGGAAGACGATATCGTTTTTGAGAAAAGTCACTATACGGATCCGAAACAGGCGGCCGATTTCGTAGCACGGACGGGGGCAGATTCTCTCGCGGTATCGGTCGGTACGAGTCACGGAGCCTACAAATTCAAACCGGGCCAAACACCTGGTATCAGACTCGATATTGTGAAAGAAATTGGTAAAGTGCTACCGAAAACTCCAATCGTTCTACATGGCGCGTCGTCGGTTTTGCCACAGTATGTAGATATAATCAATCAATACGGTGGAAAAATGGCTTCAACAGCTGGAATTCCAGAAACAGACATTCGAAAAGCGGCTAAATTGTCAGTTTGTAAAGTAAATATTGATTCTGACGGAAGACTTGTGATGACCGCAGAAATTAGACGCTATTTAGCGGAAAATCCGGCAGAATTTGATCCGCGTAAGTATTTGGCACCAGCTCGACTTGAACTACAGAAAATGTATGCAGACAAAATCAAGAATGTACTCGGCTCTGCGAACATGGTTTGACGCGAAAATGTTCGTGTATTGCCTTGTTTTAGGCAAAAAATCGCAATAATCAAAAAAGGCTGTTGATGAAAAATTGACAGCTTTTTTGTTTGTTGGTAAACTATTTATCGTTGAACAGTGAAATATGAATATAGAAATACTCAAAAAATTAGGACTATCAGACAAAGAGGCGATCATCTACCTCGAACTTCTGCGTCTCGGACCATCGTCGGTCCGCCAATTGGCAGAGAAAACGGATGTGAATCGGGGGACAGTTTATGATTGCTTGAAGCGTTTGCAAATTCTCGGAATAGTGGAATTTTACGAGAAAGAGGCGAAGCAATTTTTTGTGGCGACAGATCCGGTGCGTTTGCGTGATTTGGCGAAGAGACAGATCGAAGATACGACACAGGCGAGTGATAAATTAAATGATTTGATTCCGGAATTGAAATCACTCTACGACAGTGGTGGCGAGCGTCCTGTATCTCGATATTTTTCGAAAGATGAAATTCACAAAATTTTGGAAGACGTCCTCACGACTTGCGCGGAGAGCGAAGAAAAAAAATATCGAATCTACTCGGCCGAAGGTGTACGCAAATATCTGTATGAGCAATTTCCAACTTTTTCTGATGTCCGTGTGGCAAAAGGAATTGCAGTGTGTGTGGTCGCGATTGGTGATGGTGGTGAATTGCGTGGTCTCGATGAGCGCCGCTGGCTCAAAAGTGCCCCAAGCACACCGACATATATTATTATTTATCCGAAAAAAACTGCCTATATTTCTCTCAATGCGAAAAATGAGCCGGTCGGAGTCGTAATTGAAAATGAAGGTGTGGCGGAGACGCAAAAAACTATTTTTGATTCACTTTGGAATTCTCTTAGTTAATTATGATTGCATATTTAGATTTTGATTATACAATTTATGACACAGCGCGGATGGAAGATGATTTACATCAGATTTTTCGTCCCTATGGTGTGACACGTGCAGATTTCGATGAGACATATTATCAATCACTTTGTTCGGTTTCGCCGTTTATTTATGACTATTCTTTCGAGGAGCATTACGGTATTATGCGCGAGAGGGGTTTTGATGTGCCAATTTCGACAATCGAGCAAATGTATGGCGTTTTGAAAAATGATTATTTGTATGAAGGCGCGCGAGAATTGGTAGATAGTTTGAATCGGACGACGGACTTGATTTTGCTATCCGCTGGCGATGGGAAATTTCAAACAAACAAATTTCGCGAAACGGGAATTTTTGAAAAATTTAAGACCGTAAAAGTGGTGTCTAGTAATGAAGAAAAAAGAGATTTTGTCGGGCAGATGTCAGGTGATAGTGACTTCGTTTTTATTAACGATAATTTGCGAGAGAATATTTTGATCCGAGATAAATTTTTGCAAGGAAAGATCGTCACAAAGAAAAATAATCGCAAATATAAGAATGAAGATTATGAAAAAAGTGGCCTACCATATTTTGAAAATTTATTTGATATAAAAAACTATGTCACTGACATTATTAAATAACTTCGGAGTAGTCGTACTCGCGGCGGGACGTGGCACACGACTGGGTTGTACCGACATGCCGAAGGTGATGAAGCAGATTGGCGGTCGCCCGATTGTTGATTATTTGATCAGTACTTTGGAAAAAATTGGTTTTGGGTCGGAAAAAATTTGTGTGGTCGTGGGTTTTCATGCTGAAAAAGTACGCGAATACTTCGGAGAGCGTGTCACTTGTGTTGACCAAGGAGAATTACGAGGTACGGCTCACGCGGCGTTCGTCGGTATGCAGAAATTGCCGGCAGAAGTGAAAAATGTTCTCGTGATGAACGGTGATGATGGTGCTTTTTATCAGGCAGATACTTTGTCCGGCTTCATGAAAACACATATTGATTCGGAAAATGTATTGACCCTGCTTTCGGCTGAAGCGGATCCGTCTTTTGGTGGTGGGCGCGTCTTCCGTCACCCCGATGGCCAGATCGAAGTGATCGAAAAAGAGTATTTGGCCGAGGAACTGAAACAAATTCGTGAAATTAGTACCAACACTTTTTGTTTTGATCGTAATTGGTACGAAAAAATGTTTCCGACTATGCCTCAACTTCGTAAATTGGGCGAGTGGGGACTGCCGACAGCTCTCGCGATGGCGCGCGGCAGCGGGGCGAAGTATACAATCGTGAAATTGCCGGATTCGAGTGAATGGTTTGGGATAAATAGTCCGGCGGAATTGGAGAGAGCCGATAAAATGAAAAGTAATAAATAAGTTTATGAAAAATAAAAGAGAATTTCTCAGTGGTTCCGACGTCGTAGTGCGTGCCGTGAGAGACGCTGGGGCCGTGTCTATGTATGGTTATCCAATTACTCCCGGTACAGAAATTTTGAGCAAATGGATTCGCGAAGCGGCTAGAGACAAGCGGATGAAATATTTACAAACCGAAGATGAAATCGCGGCTGGTTTTGCGGTCGCTGGGGCAGTATTGGCAGGAGAAAAATCCTTTACTGCGACAGCAGGTCCGGGTACCATCCTCATGCAGGACGCACTCAGTATGGCGGAGGGTATGCGCCTACCTTTTGTGGCAATAATCGTCCAGCGCGGTGGCCCGTCATCTGGCACGGTGATTTATTCCCAGCAAGAAGTGGTGCTCGCAACCCATGGGGGAAATGGCGAGGGGATGCGAATAGTGTATTCTCCTTCGAGTCTGACTGAATTGTACGATATGACACGGCGGGCGTTCAATGATGCCGCGCGATATCGTTTTCCAGCGCTCGTACTGACAGATGGCTATCTCGTGAAGACGAAACAGGTCATATCGAATTTCAAAAAAATCAAAAATATTCCCGCGCCGAAAATTGTGTCGCGCACAGGTCATGTCAATTTGCGCAATATCTTCACAGTCGAAGAGGAATTAAATGAAGAAATTTTACGAGCGCAGAAAGATTATGTAAAAATGTCAAAAACAATTGCCAAGAGTGAATCATATTTGGTGGCTGACGCAGACACAATTATTATCGCGCATGGAATCGTCGGTCGTGTGGCGAGAGATGCGGTTGACAAATTGCGCGCGCGAGGACTTCGGGTCGGATTGTGGCGTCCGCTCACTTTGGCGCCGCTCGATGTACGAGGTTTCGCAAAGACACGACGAGCGAAAAATTTTGTGGTGGCGGAGTCGAGTGCGGGCCAGTTGGCGGATCTATTGAAAAATCGAATTTCCAATTGTCCAAATTTTTCGACATATTTTCGTCCGGCCTTAGGGATTGAGACTGACGAAATTGTAAAATTTGTAATGAAAAAATATGCCAAAAAATAAGAAAACAAAATCAATTGCCTTTTGTCCGGGTTGTGGTCATATCATAATTCTCCAAACCCTGAATCGCGTCCTCCAAAAATTGCAGAAGGCAGATCGGGCGGCCATTGGTCTCGATATCGGCTGTTCTCTGCTCGCTTGGGATATGCTTCCGATTAGTACCTTCCAAACACATCATGGGCGGGCAGTGCCGACGATGGTCGGTTTCGAAAAGGCGCGTGAAAAATCAATCGCTGTCGCTTATACCGGCGATGGTGGCGCATATTCGATCGGTCTCCAGAGTCTCCTGTGGGCGGCGCGACGTAATAATCCGATTCTCGTGATCGTGGTCAATAACACCATCTACGGCATGACAGGTGGACAGACCGCACCGACATCGCTCAGAGGGCAGGTGACAGATACGGCGCCGGCCGGTCACGATGAATTGCCGATGCTCGGCCCTGAATTGGTGCGTGAACTAAATGGCCAAGCCTACATCGCTCGGACAGCGGCCAATGAGCCGGTCATTTTGGCTGAATACTTGGAAAGAGCGATAAAAGCGACCGAAGCCGGGAATTTCGCGTTAGTTGAGGTATTATCATATTGTCCGACGAATTGGCGCATGAAAGGTGTCGAATCAAACAACCACCTCAACAAATTGAAAGATACATTTAAAACGGGTGAGATTTTGTAATATGCATATAAAAATTTTACTAGCAGGCGATGGTGGCCAGGGGATTCAGTCACTTTCGGGAATTATTTGTCGAGCGGCTTTTGCGAACGGTCTATTTGTCAGTCATATTCCGAATTATGGTCTCGAACAGCGTGGGGGTGTGTCACTAGCGTACGTGCAAATTTCTGATCGAGAGGTTTCTTATCCGAAATTTTCGGATCCGGATTTGTTGTTGATCATGTCAGAACAAGCTAGCCAGAGGACACGGGAATATCGAGCCAAAAGTGGTAAAGTCATTGACTTTACGAAATACGAAAAAATTATTTCGGAAAATAAAATTGATTATTCTAGCCGGAACATTTTTTTTCTCGGTCTCATCACGAAAGTATTAGTAATTAGAGGGTTCATGGAGAAAGATTGTGTTTTCGAAGCACTGAAAGAAAAGTTGGCAAAAAAAAGTAATTGGGAAAATAATATCAAAGCGTTTGAAACTGGTTTTCAAATCGGCGTTTAATTGATTTTTTATGTGTGGTATCGTCGGACATATCGGTAGCCGAAATAGCAAACAAGTTGTCTTAGGTGGTTTGCGTCGTTTGGAGTATCGCGGTTATGATTCGGCCGGTTTGTCTTTGGTCACGAATGGTATTTTGCAGACAGCGAAGGCGGTTGGTAAAATTGATGAATTGGAAAAAGCGACTGCGGAATTACCCGAAGGTAATTTATGTATTGGTCACACACGCTGGGCGACGCATGGTGGCGTGACGCGAGAGAATGCCCACCCGCATTTGTCCTGTGATGGCAAAATTGCGGTGGTTCACAATGGAATTATCGAAAATTGGCGTGAATTGAGGGCGGAATTATTGGGACACAAGTTTGTGTCGGAGACTGACACTGAGGTATTGGCGCATTTGATTGAAAAAAACTATACAGGAGACCTGCGCAAGGCAGTTGCTGAAGCTTTGCATCGAGTACGGGGTACTTATGGTGTCGCTGTCGTTCATGCGGACCATCCGGATGAATTGGTGACGGCACGTCTCGGTTCGCCGATCGTGATTGGTGTCGGTCAGAATGAATATTTTGTAGCAAGCGATGCAACGCCGATTTTACCGTATTCCAATCAAGTCGTATTTTTGAATGATGGGGAGATGGTATTGCTCAAAAAAACCGGAATGGACATGACTACGCTCGATCTGAATCATCTAAAAGTGCAAACACAAAATCTCGACTGGTCTCCGGAACAGGCAGAAAAAAATGGCTATGAACATTTCATGAAGAAAGAAATTTTTGAGGAACCGGAATCTCTTTTGAACGCAATTTCTGGTCGAATTGATTTGAAAAATGGCACGGCGCGTCTCGGCGGGCTGAATTTATCAGAAAGTGAGATGCGACAAATCAAGCGGGTGATTTTCATTGGTTGTGGGACAGCTCTGTATTCTGCGTATGTGGGTAAATATGCGTTCGAGAGGCTCGCGCAAATGCCGGCGGCGGTGGAAATCGCTAGCGAATTTCGCTATATGGATCCAATTATTGATGAGCACACATTGGTATTCGCGGTGTCACAATCAGGTGAAACAGCAGATACTCTCGCGGCGATGCGGGAAGCGAAACGGCGAGGGGCGGTCGTGCGTGGAATTGTGAATACAATTGGTTCAACTATTGCGCGTGAGGCGGGCGGTGGCACATATATTCATGCGGGTCCGGAATTAGCGGTCGCTTCGACGAAGGCATATATCAATATGTCGGCGGTAATGACGCTTTATGCTCTCATGTTTGGGCGCAATCGTTCATTGTCGCTCGCGACTGGTGAGAGGGTGGTGACAGCGCTTATGGAATTACCGGAAAAGATAAAGAAAGTTTTGGCGGATGCAGACCGAATTCGCATCGTAGCGGAAAAATATGCTCAATCAAAAAATATGTATTTTCTCGGTCGGGGTGTGAATTGTGCGACGGCGCTCGAAGCATCGCTTAAACTGAAAGAAGTGAGTTATATTCACAGTGAAGCCTATCCAGGAGGTGAGATGAAGCACGGTCCAATCGCCCTACTTTCGCCCGATTTTCCGGTATTTGCAATCGCGACCCGCAATCAACTATATGACAAAATGCTTTCCAACATTGCCGAAGCGCGGGCGCGAAAAGCGCCGATCATCGCACTCGTATCCGAGGGAGATGAGGATTTCCAATCGGCTGATGACATGATTTTTGTCCCGCGCACGATGGAATTGTTCGAGCCGATTTTGAATACTGTCGCTACACAATTATTCGCATATTATGTAGCCGTAACGCTCGGACGTGATGTTGATCGTCCGCGCAATTTGGCGAAGAGCGTGACTGTCGAATAATATGAATGAAGTGAAAAAGAAAATTAAAGTCGTCACCGTAGGGGGTGGAAATGGTTCCGCGATTAGCCTCGGCGCATTGAAGAAAATACTTCCGGATATCGAGATCAAAGCCGCGGTCTCGACAAGTGATTCCGGCGGGTCATCGGGTGATTTGCGTCGTGAGTTTGCGACTTTACCGCCAGGAGATATATTACGCGCTGTCTTGGCGCTTGCGCCTTTTGATTATCGTGTTTTGAAAAAAATATTTCACTCAAATCGTTTTACGACTAATCAAAAATTATTCGGCCACAATCTCGGCAATTTAGTTTTCGTTTTACTTGAACAGTATGCGGGAGATTTCATCGCGGCGATCAGGGCATTTGAAGAAATTATGGAATCAGTTGGTCATGTGTACCCATCAACATTGAATTTCACTGACCTCGCGGTCGAGCTCACCGATGGTTCTACTCTGGTTGGTGAAACAGAAATTGATCGGCCGTCTGTAAATCAGACGGGTCGGATCAAGCGCGCTTGGCTCTCGCCAAGGTCAGAAATATATTCGGAAACAGCCTCGGCTCTCCGCGAAGCAGACTATATTATCATCGGTCCAGGCTCTCTCTACACTAGTGTAATTGCCGCGATGTTGCCCGACGGTTTTCGCGAGGCAGTGAATGATTCGAAAGCAAAATTAATTTTTGTTGCGGGCAATGCGTATGAAGCCAATGGCGAGATGGGGCCGCGCATATTATCCGAATCGGTGCGTGAATTGCAAACGTATTTACCACGAAAAATTGATATGGTCATATGTAATAATCATTTGTTGACGGATGATGAGAGGGGTGTTTATACCCGTCGAGGTTGGGCGGCTTACGATTTTGATTATGCGAACATTCCTCAGGGTTCGGAGGTGGTTTCCGCAGATTTCGAGAGATCGGGCGGTGGTTTGTGTCCGGATAAATTGGGCGAAATATTTAAAAAGATTTTATGGAAATAATTAAAATGAAAGTTTCAGTACCAGATCCAATTAGGATTTCTCTCACTGAGGCGGGCGAAGAAATGGCGCGGGCGAGTGTGTATTTTTTGAAAAATGAATTACATGTGGGGGAGCATGCCGGTATTGTGGCATATTTGGAAGACGTATTCGTGAACGATCAATATCGCAGTCGAGGGCTCGGGAGAAAAATTGTCGAACAGGCGATTCGAGAAGCGCGATCGGCCGGCGCGTATAAATTGATTGCCAATAGTCGCGCGGATCGGGTAGGAGTGCATGAATTTTACCGGAAATTGGGTTTTGACGAACATGGTAAAGAATTCAGGGTGGATTTGATTGATTAACTTTTCGCGTCCTTGAAAAGACGCTGAATTTACTATATATTACAGACATAAAAAATTTTTTATGAACCCAAAAATCATGGTGACGGAAAAAACAAAAGATTACGAATTGATTGACAGTGGTGGTGGAGAGAAGCTCGAACGATACGGCGAGGTCATATTTCGTCGTCCTGACCCACAGGCTTTGTGGCGGAAATCATTGCCAATCGCTAGATGGGATGGAGCAGATGCGGTATTTTTGCGTGAGGCGACTCGAGCTGAATGGCAAATCAGGCCGGGGGTGTCTGAGCGTTGGAGTATGGAACTTGGGGGAATAAAATTTTGGATTCGACCGACGGCATTCAAACACACTGGACTTTTTCCAGAGCAAGTTGGAAATTGGGAATGGACGCGCGATGTGATCGCAAAAAGGAAAAAAACGGGCGAAAATGTGCGAGTATTGAATCTGTTTGGGTACACTGGCGGGGCGACGCTGGCGGCGGCTTCGGCGGGGGCGGAAGTGGTCCATGTCGACGGTTCAAAAGTGGCCATTGGTTGGGCACGCGATAATGCGGAATTATCTAGTTTGTCTGACAAACCAATCCGTTGGATTCTCGATGATGCATTTGCTTTCGTGAGAAGAGAAATACGACGCGGTAAAAAATATGAGGGTATAATCATGGATCCACCCGCTTTTGGGCATGGTCCCGAAGGAGAATCGTGGAAGATTGAGGAGGATTTTGTTGCTTTGGTTGATTCATGCACGCAACTTCTTTCAGATAGTCCGCTTTTTGTTTTGATAAATGGTTATGCCGCCGGTTATTCGTCGACGGCTTACGAAAATAATCTTCTGCCGATTGCGGAAAAAAATGGGGGCGAAATTGAAAAAGGGGAGCTCGCAATTCGTGAAAGCGCTACCGGTCGTTTATTGCCGTGTGGAATTTTCGCGCGGTGGTGTAAATAGTATGCTCGAAGTACTATACGAAGACAATCATCTGATCGCCGTGTGGAAACCGGCCGGAATGCTCGTGCAGGGAGACGAGACGGGGGATACATGTCTCATGGATGAGGTGAAGAAATATCTAAAAGAAAAATACCAAAAACCGGGTAATGTGTTTTTGGGACTTTTACATAGACTGGATCGACCTGTCGCCGGAATTGTTTTATTCGCGAAGACGAGCAAGGGGGCGGCGAGATTGTCAGAACAGATTCGGGCGCACCAAGTAAAAAAGATTTATTACGCGCTTGTTGCTGGACTTTCGCCAGCAAAAGGCACTCTCATAAATTATATCTTGAAAGATGAAAAAACTAATCAGGTTGCAGTTTTTGATGAAGAACGCGGTGGCGCACTTTATGCCGAATTGTATTATGAAATGGTCAGCTCAAAAAACGGCCAGTCTCTTGTCCGAATTGAATTGAAAACCGGTCGCCCACATCAAATCCGTGCTCAGTTCGCGCATATCGGCCATCCGATAGTTGGTGATATGAAGTATGGTAGTAAAATTTTCTATCGGACTGGTGAGATCGCGCTTGGGGCAACGGAATTGAGTTTTAAGACGGCCACAACAGGGGAAAATATCACAGTGAAAAAAAAGATTGTTTGGTAGATTTGTACAGAGAAAAAATATTTTTTATAAACAAACACACCGTCCAAATAGACGGTGTGTTTTGAAGACGGGTTTAACGTTTTTTACCCTTTTTAGCTTTCTTAGCTTTTTTCACCTTTTTTGTCTTCTTTGTCTTTTTTACTTTTTTCATAATGACACCCCCTCTCTAAAATTTGATACACGTTATATTATTTGACATTACCATGGTACACACCAAATGGTTTATAACGCGGGATGAAGTTTTACATGACAAGCATCGATGTAAAAAATTTTTTGTGAAAATATCACAACCGACCATCCGCATATAGTATATAATTAAATAAGACAAAATGAAATAGTTTTGACAAGTGAACCTGTGTATAACTTTTCAAAAACTAAATTATTTTTCGTAAAAAAATATTTTTGGATGATTTTCTTCTTCGGAAATTTTTTTCAAAGACAATTCCGGGAGTGGCCACACGTAACAAATTATTTTTGTTCCGGCTGTGCATTCATTTTTTATTTTTTTCACCAGTCGTGGAAATATTTTTGGCATGAGGAATAAATAAATACAATCAAATTGTCCCAAATTAACATTCCAAAAACTTTTGTAGTGAAAAAATATTCGCCTGCGAATTTCGCGTGGTAAAAGCAGTATTTTCAAGCGGGCGATAATGTAGGGGAAAAGCGAAATTTCGTAACCGTGGGCGATAGCGCCGGCTTGGGCCGCCGCAATTACGGTTTTGCCGTTGCCAGCGCCAATATCGACAAAAGTTTTGTTGGTATCGAGATTGGCAAAATCAAAAATTCTTTTCAGATCGTCTGATTAGCATGGTACCCAGGGAGCCGCGCTCAATCCTCCCCAAACAAAAGTCGCGAGAAAAATAATGATGATAATGAGGAGAATATTCATATTGAAATATGATATCACATTATTAATTTTAAGTATAATTTGGAAGTTGGCAATAAAATACCGTGCTTTTCAGCACGGTTGTCGGTTTCTCAATTTTCCCCCCTTTGTTTAGAAATTCGTGGCATGATTGACCACCAGCCCCAGCTTCTCGTCAAAGCAGACAAACTCCAACTGTCTGGTTCTACCATATATGATTGGCATTTCTTTTTGGTTGACGTCATGGTCGAGATCATCTCGATCAATCCAAATTCTTCTCCGGCTCCCATCTGTTTGAGTCGACTCAATCAGCATATGCTGAATATTCGCAATCGATTTTCCTCTCTTGATGCGATGGTCAATATGACTCGATTCGGGCAAGCTCTCCAAAGCTTTCAAATAGCGGCGCGCAAGCACATACACATCGATATCCAAATCCTGGTTGGCGATTTTATCGACCATCTGGGTCGTGAGAGCTTGTTTTGGTAGGATCTCGATCCAGCTATATTGTAATCCATCATCCGATCTGCAAAATATGTTTGGCGGTTCACGGATCATACTCATCTGCCAATCAGTTTGACAACGGAGAATTTGCGCCGTAGTAATGATCAGTTCGGAAGACATTGCACGGCGTAAGTTGGAGGATGTGAATTGGGTTATACCCACTTCGTGGGCGAGCAGATGAAAAATCATACTTCGCGCCGCTTCGAGCTGTGGTGGGTCATAAGATTCTAGTCCACCTTCGTAGAATACGAATTTGGTGGTCGCGGTTTCGAGAATCGATTCCGCTGTAATAGCATCTCCTTCTTCGAGTGGGAAATCTAAATCTGGTTTTCTGTTCGGGACTATTATTTTGTGCCCGCCGTAAGCGGCTAGAAAAGCCCGTGCCGAGGATTTCGTGAGTTTGGTATCGTGGAGCGGGTTAACCATTCCTTTTACCATTGGCCACTTGCCAGGGATATGGATAATTTGGGTACCCTCTGCCACCAGCGAACACGAAAGTGGAATTGCGAACGGCCTCATTTCATATCCGCGAATTTTTCCACCTTTTGTTTCGTAGAAGAAGCCTTTTCCACCGACTAGATCAATGGTGCAAACTGCTCCTCTTTTCGTTCCTTTCTGCCATTCGAAAACTGTTCTGGAATTTCGCGCATTCTTGTGCGTAATATCTTGCCCGACAATGAGTAGTGGCAAGTCCAGAACGCAGGTATCTCCGAGATATATCGATCCTCCCCGCCTCAAAATCAGGGCGGTTTTTTTGTCACGCCAATGAGTAGCCCAGGCCTCGTAGAGTATGAGTTGATTATCGATAGTATACGCGGGTCTGGCATCCAGTACATAGATTCTTTTCCCTTGATTTTCCATTTTTTCCTCTTTTTTATTGTGTTATCGAGCAAAGCCCGATGTTTTCAATGTGCGTCGCCCCAAAACAGGGGTTCAAGATAGTGTAATTGATGTTTTAGGTTTTGTCAATAGGGGGGGGTAAGGCTTGGGGAAAAAACAAAAAACTCTGAAATATCAGGTTTTTTGTCTGTGCCCTCGGCGCGAATCGAACACGCATCACCTCCTTCGGAGGGAGGTATTCTATCCATTGAACTACGAGGACGATTTTATCATTTTTTGGTCGAGAACAGGACTGTTTTCACGGATTAGCCTTTCGATACTTATCGAGTATATTTCAGCCCATTCTGGACCAAACATCATCGTATGTAGTTTGGTGATAGGTGGACTCATTACCCAATCGCGCATAATTTGGAGGTTTTGGAAAAGATTGTCCCGCGCTTCCATGGTGTATGTAGAGATTGGGCGGGTACGCAACGTCCAGCGAATTAGCATGCGATAACCGGTGCGGTAATAGCGTGAATTTTGGGCCATATCGAAAGCGATGCTCGTGCGTTCAGGGTGAATGACATCAATGACATCGGCATCTTTCAAAATTTGGAGGAGTGTGCGATAGCGACGACGGAGCATGGTTAGTTTGATAATTCGACCAGTGATTGCGCTTTTGGCGAGGAGAAGCCAGATCGCGATGCGGACTTCATATCGAAAAGAGAAATTAATTATTCCGTACCAAGTCAACATGAAAGCCGAGAAAAGATCATCTAGCGCGAGCATAATAAACATGGATGGTCGGCGAGTGATGATACGCGCGACATCGTGCCAAGCGGCGGCGAGAGCGAGGGCTTGGGTGTCATGATCGGACAGGTTCTGTTTATGGGCGATTGTTTGGGTAGTCGAAATTACCCGTTCCACATGATTGCGATTGTGGAGTGGGTCGTGGGTTTTTTCCATTAGTTTGAGCCCGACATTGATCAGTTTTTGGGTTTTGTTCATATCGTATTTGTGCGCGTAGATGGAATCGAACCATCGACATCCACCTTATAAGGGTGGCGCTCTAACCGCTGAGCTATACGCGCGTGTATATAGTGGTACGGTTTTTGTCTCGGAAATTTTTGAGTAAGCAAAAAATATCCAATACGAAAATACGTGGTCTACTATACCACGTATTCGGTTTTTTTTCAAGCTAGTTCACTTGCGGGTTTTATTATGATTGAAAATAACCAAAATTGACAAATTCTCATTTTTTCGGTAAGATAACCACAAAATAACACACTTATGGTAAATATTGTAGAAAAAGAAAGAAAAATTGTCATTCCGAAAAGGTTTGTTGGTCGTTTGGATATTTTTTTGACTGACAAATTGGGGTTATCGCGCACTTCGGTGAAAAATACGATTGATTCTGGTACCGTGACAGTGAATGGCAAACTCCCGAGGAAAGCCGGGGACCGAGTGAAACCGGGAGATATTGTCATTTTGCATGTAGAGGTGGGAGGTGAGGAAGATGTGGTCGTGGATGAGAAAATTATTCCGAAAATTATTGCGCAAACCAGAAATTGGGCGGTCGTCGAGAAACCGGCTGGCATGCTCACTCATCCGACGCAGGCGGGCGAGACTGGTACTTTGGCGGATTGGATTCGAGAGAAATATCCAGAGACAAAACGGGTTGGTGATGAGCCGAAAATGCGCCCCGGTATTGTGCATCGTCTCGATCGTGAAGCTTCCGGTTTGCTCGTAATTGCGCGTAATCAAAAAATGTTCAGCGCTTTGAAAGAACAATTTTCTCGCCGCGAAATTGAAAAAGAATATTTTGTCTTGGTGTATGGTCAGGTGCCGCGCGAACATGAGACGATCGATTTCGCGATTGGCCGAGCGGGGGACGGACATATGGCGGCGCGACCAAAAGTTGATGCGACCACATTGCATGGGGCGGCGAATTTACAAGAAGGGAAATTGGCTTTGACCGAGTTCGATGTTGTGAAAATGTATGCTCGGTTTTCATTATTGAAAGTGAAAATTCACACGGGGCGCACTCATCAGATTCGCGTGCATATGTTCGCCTACAATCATCCGGTGGTAGGGGATACGATCTATTTCAATCGTAAATTGATGAAGAAGATCGATGCTCCGCTTAATCGTCTGTTTCTGCACTCTGCTCATCTGTGTTTTACTGATCTCTCTGGTGAAAAATGTTGTTTTGATTCCGCTTTGCCGCCAGAATTATCCGAATATCTAAACACATTGAAGAGATATGAAAAACCACTCGAAGGGCAGAGATAACCCGCTTTTTGTGATTGCGGGTCCGGCTGGTGTCGGTAAGACGACAATTATCCAAAATTTGCGTAAAATTTTTCCTGAATTACGGCCGACGGTCACATATACGACGCGCACCAAACGTCGTTTTGGAACGGAAGATAAAGTTGTGCATTATGTGGATCAGTCGGAGTTTGATCGACGCCGTTTGGCAGGCGAATTCATCGAGACGGCATATATCCACGGAGAATGGTATGGTACGCATCGCGCCGAGACCGAAGATGTAATGTCCGATTTTCCGGTGATAATGAATATTGATGTTCAGGGCTTCGCACAAATCAAAAAAGAGTACGGAGAAAGAGTGATTTCGATATTCATCGCTCCAGAATCTTTGGAGCAGTTGAGAGCGCATATGGTATCGCGCGGTGATAGCGATGAGGCCAATATCCAAACGCGGCTGAAAACCGCTGAGATGGAGCTGGCACATCAAGATGAGTTTGATTATGTGGTGCTGAATCGAGAGGGAAAGATGGAAGAAACTTTGGCTAAAATAAAGGATATTTTTACAGAAAAGTTGGCTTGATTTACCGAGTTTAGGGATGGTCTTGACAAAACAAACTTTTTTGTGTAGAATAACGACATTATTAAATATTTCGACGTTGGCAATCTTTGTCAACCTCTCAACAAAAATTAAAAATATGTCCGATGATATTCGACATGATTTGAAGCCTGGCATGGTGGTCAGGGTTCACCAGAAAATCAAAGAAACAAACACAAAAGGCGAAGAAAAAGAACGTATTCAGGTCTATGAAGGAACGATTCTCGCTGTGAAGCACGGTACCGCCGTCGGTGCGACCGTCACAGTGCGGAAGATTTCTGAGGGTGTGGGTGTCGAGAAGATTTTTCCGATCAATTCACCGGTTGTCGCCAAAATTGAATTTGTGCGTCAGCTCGATGTGAAACGCGCTCGTCCGTACTTCATTCGGGATTACAAAAAGAAAATCAAAGAAGTGGTCATGAAGGGTATGACAGCGACCGAAACTGAGAAAACAGATAAATAATTTTCAACAGAGGTCGTCTCGCATTTCGCGGACGGCCTCTTGATTTCTTACATGTTTTCGTGATAGTATAGGCCTCGATGGAGAGGTGTCAGAGTGGTCTAACGTGCGGCTCTCGAAAAGCCGTGCCTCGCAAGGGGCCGTGGGTTCGAATCCCACCCTCTCCGCCTTCGCCTGCCGAAGCTCTTCGCAGAGCGTAGGCGGGTATTATGTTATACTACTAACATAGTTTAGTGTATTACCATTGGGCGGGCTACGGCGGACAAAGTCCGCTAGGCTTGCGTAGGTGATCGAATTTTGGTTCTAACATCATCTGCCACACACCGCCATTGATCTGTACCCTAAAAAGTACACACCGACCATGTTGTCGATGTTTTCTTTTGTTAGGGTCTATATACCACAATACAGGTTAAAAGACGAAACTTGTTTGGTTATTTTTTTGTTTACAAGTTGCTGAAACTTTGATAAACTTAAAAAATAATTACAAAAAAATGCAAACTGTCGTTCAAGTCTTGAAGGCCAAATTCGGTTATGAATCGTTTCGGTTCAATCAGGCCGAAATCATCGAAACCATCTTGCGCAAACAAGATGCTTTTGTTTTGATGCCGACCGGCGGTGGTAAGTCTCTCTGCTACCAAATCCCCGCACTCATGTTCGATGGTTTGACTGTGGTAATTTCGCCATTGATTGCACTCATGAAGGATCAGGTGGATGCGCTTCGGTTGAATGGGATCAAGGCGGCGTATCTAAATTCTACACTAGATAGTGGAGAGATTTCAGAGATTTACAAACAATTAAGTAAAAACGAAATCAAGCTTTTGTATGTTTCCCCCGAAAGATTGCTTGGCGGAAATTATCAATTTATGTTGTTTTTGCGTAGTTTGAAAATTTCCTTGTTTGCGATTGATGAGGCGCATTGCATCTCTCATTGGGGGCATGATTTTCGACCAGAGTATCGGATGCTTTCGTCATTGAAAAGAGAGTTTCCCGATGTGCCGACAGTCGCTCTGACCGCCACAGCCGACAAATTAACCCGAGATGATATTTTGAATAAACTACGGTTGAAAAATCCGAGTATTTTTGTTTCGAGTTTCAATCGGCCGAATATTCATTATTCGGTCGAGCCGAAAAGAAAAATGTATGAACAAATTTTGACGTATCTGTGCAAGCACCGAAATGATTCGGGAATTATCTACGTACTTTCTCGAAATTCGGCGGAAAAACTGGCCGACAAATTAGAGTCTGATGGTTTTTCGGCGAAGCCATATCATGCTGGGCTCACTACCGAAAAAAGGCAGAAGAACCAAGAGCTTTTCAAGAAAGATCGGGTGAAAATTATGGTAGCGACGATTGCTTTTGGTATGGGTATAAATAAATCCAACATCCGTTTTGTAATTCATGCGGATTTGCCGAAAAATATCGAGAGTTATTACCAAGAGACTGGTCGCGCGGGGCGAGATGGTCTGAAAAGTGAGGCGATTTTGTATTACAGTGGTGGGGATGTGATGAAATTGAAAAAGTTCGCGACTGTGGAAGATAATCCAGAACAAACTCGGGTGATGTTGCACAAACTTTCACAAATGGCATCGCTCTGCGAATCAAATGTTTGTCGTAGAATGACAATTCTCAAATATTTCGGAGAGGAATCGGCGGATAATTGTAGTAGTTGTGATATCTGTCTCACGAGTCGAGAAAAATTTGATGGTACGGTAATTGCGCAGAAAGCTTTGTCTGCTGTCGCGCGTCTCGAGAACAAATACGGCTTGACTTATGTGGTTGATTTTTTGCGTGGTTCCAAATCAGAGAGAATTCACGATCATCACAAAATGCTGAAAACCTATGGTATTGGCAAAGACATTTCGAAAGAGGAATGGTTTCGCTATTTCAAGGATTTGATTTCTACTAATTATCTGAAACAAGTGGGGAGCGAGTATCCAGTCATAATGTTGACCGAAAAAAGTCGTGATGTCCTGCTCGGAAAAGAACAGATATATCTAGTGAAAATTGCGGTCAAAGAGCCGGAATTTATCACAGAAAAATCATATGAGCATCGTTTGTTCAGTGAACTGAAAAACTTGCGTACCGGTCTCGCTCAAAAAGAAAATGTACCGGCTTATATTATTTTTTCTGATGCAACACTGCTCGAATTGGCCACCTATTTACCGCAAACTTTGGGTGAGATTCGTAAAATTTCCGGGTTTGGTGATATTAAATTATCAAAATACGGCCAGATTTTCCTCGATGTGATAGTAGATTATTGCGCAGAACGCAGGCTCACTTCGAAAATCAACGAAAAGATTTTGAAAAGATGAGGTATTAGGTCAGTTTGACGAGGAAATCTAACCGTTCTTTTTATTAGTGTTGCAATTATTTTTTCTTCTTTACAGTCTATCATTTTGGGTGTAATATTAAGGTGGTAGAAATTTAATGAAGTTTATTTTTAATAGATGTAATTTCTAAAAATATGAAATTATTTTCGAGTTTGAAGCAAAAGGCTGTAAATTTCCTTGAACCATACAAAACGAAAGGACCAGCCACTTACGCAGCGGCGGAGCAAGCAATTGGAGCAATTTTGATCACGGACGGGTTTTTTGGTATAGAGAGTCCGTATGGAAAGAATAAACGTCCTGGCATATTTGGCACAATAGGTGGGGTGGTCTGTGCGATTGTTTTTATGTTTGTTCCGACATTTTTTGGAGACGTTTCCGGAATAAATGATATGACCGCGATCACTTCTGCAAAAGTAGTTTCGGTCGGTATGTCTAGTTTTACGAAAAATACCAACGGCAACAATAGTACTTCTTGTACACTAATTGTGAATTACTCGGTCGATGGTCAAGAATATACAAAACAGTCTTCAATGTCTTCGTCAAACTATTGCTCCTTATCGGCGGGACAAGTAATAAATATTAATTATAATCCTGCGAACCCTGGTTCATGGGTATATGGCGCTAAAATGATTGGTAGTTTCCTCAAGATATTTTTTTGGGTGGGGTTATTTATTTTATTTTCTAGCGTAATTACTTTTTTTATTCGTTTATTTAGTATAATTTTTGGTTGGAAACTGCTGAAGGATGGTCGGAAAAATGCCGCTAATTTGCCGGCAGAAACGAATCTGCAAACAATGGTTGAAGAAATTAAAAAGAATTTCATGGCGTCAATTTTTGGATTTGGTAGTGTGCAGTCAGGGCTTGTACCCGGGGTGTCGCCAACCCAAATACCAGGAAATCCTAATCAAGTATAATCCGCGGTATTCACAAAATGCTGAAGACTTGGCACGTTTCCGCTTGACATGTTTTCCGTTTAGGGTTATTCTACCATCAGTTTGAGAAGTGGTGTGCCGGCGTAGCTCAATTGGTGGAGTACCGGTCTCCAAAACCGAGGGTTGCAGGTTCAAGCCCTGTCGCCGGTGCCATTTTCAATCTAGCTTCAAATGCTGGAGCTGATCAAGGCAGGATTTATCCTGCCTTTTTTGATATCCAAAACCAAGATTTTTGATAGGCGAGAGTCTTGACAGTGGTGGTTTGTTTTGTTAGGATTGTGTTGGTATAGTTTATGTTCTTTACATGCAAAAAGAAGGAGTTTTCATGGAAAACATTGGTGAAAAGCGAGTAATTCTGTCTGGGATCAGGGCTACGGGCAAAATGCATCTGGGGAATTACCTCGGGGCAATCAAGAATTTTGTTGAGTTGAGTCTTGATCCGAAAAACAACTGCTTCTATTTCATCGCTAATCTCCACACCCTCACGACGAGGACTGACCCGAACGCAATGAGGCATGATCTGCGAGAGATCGTACTCGACTATTTGGCGGCCGGTCTCGATCCTGGTGTGGCGACGATTTACGCTCAGTCGAGCGTCCCGGAGACGACCGAATTGGCTTGGCTTCTGGCCTGTATCACGCCGGTGAATGCAATCGCCTCTATGCCTCACTTCAAGGAGAAAAAGGACCAACTTGAGGGCAGGGGCGGTTCAGATAATGCCGGTCTTCTGACCTATCCAGTGCTTATGGCGGCGGACATTCTCGGACCACGGGCCAATCTGGTGCCTGTGGGTCAGGATCAGCACCCCCATGTGGAACTGGCTCGCGATTTGGCTCGGCGTTTCAATAATTTATACGGTGAAACTTTCCCCATCCCAGAACTTCTGGAGGGCGAAGGTATCCGTGTGCCGGGTCTAGACAAGAGTGGCAAGATGGGTAAGAGCGAGGAAAGCGGGGCAATATTCCTCAGCGACCCACCAAAGATCGTGGAGAAGAAAATTCTCACGGCTCCGACTGACCCCAAAAGAGTCCGACGTACCGATCCAGGTAATCCAGCTGACTGTAATATCTACCTATTTCATCAACTGCTCAGCACGCAGGATGAATTAGCGTGGGTATGCCAGGGTTGTCTCGGTGCCCATATCGGGTGTGCGGATTGCAAAAGGGTTGTGATCGGGCATGTCAATGAAATCCTGTGGCCTTTGCAGGAGCGTCGAGCAGACTTCTCTGCCAAACCCGCTGGTTTCGTAGAAGAGATTCTACATGAAGGCGGTATCAGGGCGAGGAGTCGAATTTCAGAAACAGTGACTGAGGCCAAATCTTTGGCTGGAGTTCCAAGCTATTAGCTAGAGGAGGTACAAAATGAGACAAGGAAAAAAGAAGGGTAACAGAGGAAATTGGCGTTGGCCAGAAAAGGGAACTAAACTCGATTTGGGAAACATTTCTTCGCCCTACACGGCGCAACGCCCGCCAATGTGCTATCCAGGGACTCCACTTCCGGAGAGTGTCAGAGAAATCGCCGCTGGTCTGCTCATCAAACACATCAACGCTATCGGTTCTCATACGCATGGGCGCGATGGCGAAGGCGGTTTCGAATCTGTCCAGGCGATTGAAGCGCGGGCGATTCGCATGATTGCTTCCGTGCTTGGGATTGATTCTCCGGATCAAGTTGATGGGTATTTCTGTGGCGGTGGCACAGAAGCCAATATAGAGGGTTTGTGGATTGGCAGAGAGTATCTGCGCAAGTGCCAAGACCCCGTGGGTAGAGGCACCGTAGTGTTCGCGACCCCGCTCGTGCATTACTCGATAGCGAAAGCTGTTGAGATGCTCGATATTGGTCATCATCAGTGGGGCCAATGTGTGAGGTGCGGCAAGTCTCACATTTTCATGCCTGGTGTCATGGGGCGCGGGTTGAATTTGGTCGGCCTGAGTTCGAAGGGCGACGCCAATGGCATTTCCGGTGGCATGACCAATGGTGAAATGTCGATTACCAGTCTGAAGAAGATGTTCTGGCGCAAGTACGACGAGGGATTTCGGAGATTTCTGATCGTCGCGACAGTCGGGACATGTGTAATGGGATCGATTGACCCTATCAGAGGGATCGGTGATTTCATCCGAGAAATGGAGAAGACTACTGGCGCGCATTTCTATCTCCATGTTGATGCCAGTTTTGCTGGCTTCACTGTACCTTTTGTGGCGCCAGAGTACGAAACGGCATTTCAGGTTCCAGAAGTAATGTCGATTGCGGTGGATGGTGACAAGATGGGGCGTTTGCCGTACCCCGGAGGAGTATTCCTCTGTCGGAAAGGTCTCATGTCTTTCGTAGCACGCAAGGTGAATTATGTGCGTGGCAACGAGGATGACACCATTTCCGGTTCGCGCTCCTGCCTCGCTCCTGTTTTGGCCTTGCATCAATTCACCAATGGGGGAATTGAGGAACAGCGGGAATACGTCCGGCGTTGCCTGAAAATGAGGGACAAATTCATCGACTTGGTGTCGAAGAAAAACTTCTCCTGGGTTCGTATTCTCGCCAGCTCGCCTTGGGTGAATTTCGCGCCGATGATTATCGACATTGAAGATGGAGGAATTCCAGCCTACTTGCTCGAGAATCATAGCGCGGCCGAAGGTAGAGAGCCAGAGGATGAAATGGAGGGCTTCCTCGAAGACTACCATCTGCGGAGTGATAGTGTCCCCAACGATCCGGAAGATCCGAACAGTTGTTGTAGTTCGGTCTTCAAATTCTGTATCATGCCGCACCACACCGAAGATCATCTCGCCCGGTTCGTGGCGGATTTGGAACGGGCGTTCAATTATTGGAAAGAAAGGAACGTCGAATAAGTGTGTGGATTCATTTTGGTTTGGCCGTCTCATTCGTGAGGCGGCTTTTTTTGATATTGAATATTATTAACGCTTGTGATAACATTTATATTGTCATATGTCGAAAAAAATAGATATTGAACCGGAGTGGAAGGAAGTTTTATCTGGATATTTCGAGACAGATTCTTTTGCTCGTTTGACTGATTTTGTGCGGGGCGAATATTGCACGAAATCAATATTTCCGAAACCGCGGGATGTATTTCATGCTTTTTGGCTCACGCCTTTTTCGGATGTGAAAGTGGTGATTCTGGGCCAAGATCCGTATCATGGCATAGGTCAAGCGCATGGTTTGTGTTTTTCGGTGCCGAAAGGTGTACCGGTACCTCCGTCACTCGTGAATATTTACAAAGAAATTGAAAAAGATTTGAATATAAAAAAGGACTACGCTAACGGCAATTTGGAAAATTGGGGTCAGCAGGGCGTTTTTTTACTGAACGCAATTTTGACAGTTATTGCTCACACTCCCGCCTCACATCGTGGTCGTGGTTGGGAGGAATTTACCGACACGGTCATAAAAACGATTTCTGATAAACGCGATCATGTTGTGTTTATGCTGTGGGGTAATTATGCGCGTGGTAAAAAAGTTTTGATTGATGCAGAGAAACATCTTGTTTTGGAAGCGCCGCATCCATCTCCGCTATCGGCTTACGCAGGGTTTTTGGGGTGTAGACATTTCTCGAAATGTAATGAGTTTTTGAAAAGTAAAAACATTGGAGAAATAAAGTGGTAGCGTTTTATTCAAATTGAAAACAAGCCTATTAATTTTTAAGTGTAGTGTCCTATGGCAAAAGGCAATAATGCGCAACAAAAAAGAGAAAAAAAGAAAGCCAAGAAAAAATAGTAAAAAATCTCCCCATTCTCGGGGAGATTTTTTGATGACAGGAAATTAGTTTTGTTTTAATTCGGTCGAATAATGTGAGTCGTAAATCGACATGATTGCTGTGAAGAGCGCGGCGATGACCGGTCCAATCACGAAACCAGAAATATCGAAAAGCAATATGCCGCCGAGTGTTGAAAACAAAACTACGAGGGGGTGGAGCTGGGTATCTTTGCCAACTAAAATTGGGCGTAGGATGTTATCTATCATACTAATCAGAGTTGAGCCGACGATCAACACGGTAGCGCCCTGCCAGTATTGTCCGGTGATGAGTAGAACAATGCCCATCGGCAACCAGACAATGAAAGGTCCGAGAGCAGGAATAATAGAACAGGCGATCATAATGATACTCCAAATCAAAGCGCCTTTGACACCAACAATGAAGAACAGGATTCCAGCTAATGTGCCTTGAATTGTGCCAACGATGAATGTCCCTTTCAGGGTGGCGCGGGCGGTCGAAGTGAAACGATCGTAAAGCATTTGTTCATATCGATCTCCGAGTGGGGAGAGGTGCATGACACGGCGGAGCATGCGTGGTCCGTCTTTGAAAAAATAATAAAGAGTGTAGAGCATGAGGAAAACCATTGCGAAAAAACTGATGGAATTTTGGGTAATTGGCGCCAAGTTCTCAATAAGGAAATCAACAACGGTTTTGGTCACTTGCGCGGCAAAGTCGGAACTATTTGTCGAAAATTTTTCTAAGTATGGTCCGAGCGGTGTGGAATTTAATTTTTCTGTCACTGAATACAGGTGGCCCTGCCAGTCTGTCATCGTAGCTTCGGTATATATATTCACAGATTCGCGTGCCACCAGGACGCCAATAAAGAATAACGGGACAACTAAAATCGCAATGACTGATATGACGGATAGAACCGAAGCAATGCTGGGGAATTTAGCCAGTTTCAACATCAGTTCATACAGCGGATAAAATAAGATTGCCAAGATGACCGCCCAAAAAATCGGATATAGAAACGGTCGAATTAGATAAAGCAGTCCAATCCCGAGTATGATAATTAGAGAGAAAAAGAAAATCGATCGTACGCGTTCGAATTCTTTTTTTGTTTTGACAGGCATATTGATTATAATTTCAAATGACAAAGCTCAAATTCCAATTCAGTATTTTTGATATTAGACATTTGTAATTTGAGCCTCGGCATTCAAACTAATTTCTTTTTGCATTATACCACAAAAAAACTAAAAAAAGTATATTCGCAAAAGTATGGCTAGAATTAGCCAAAAACCTTGCTTCTTGACAAAACTTGGTTTTTGGCTTAAAATACGCCACATTATAACTCTCATTACCATCTCCGGGTTCCCGGTGTTTTTCCTCCTCGTCGTCACCGACAGGGAATATGGTAAGAGGTAAAAGGAAAAAATATGAAAATTCCATCTCTTTTGGAGATGCTTCAGGCCGGTATGCACTTCGGACATCAGGTGTCTCGTTGGCATCCGAAAATGAAACCATACATCTACACAGATCGTAATGGTGTCCACATCATCGATCTCGAGAAAACTCAGGAAAAATTGGAAGAAACTCTCGCCGCCGTGAAGAAAATGGCCGCTGAAGGCAAGGTCATCATGTTCGTGACGACCAAACCACAGGCCAAAGAAATTGTGAAGCAAGCCGCCATCGATTGTGATATGCCATATCTCGTCGAACGTTGGCTCGGTGGAATGCTTACGAATTATTCAGAAATGAAGAAATTGATCCGTCGCTATATTGATTGGAAAGACAAACAAGCGACCGGTGAATTCGAGAGATATAGTAAAAAAGAAAGACTTGAAATTCAAAAACAATTAGATAAAATGGACACAACTCTCGTCGGTTTGACAAAACTCGAACGCATGCCAGACGCTCTCTTCATCCCAGCTCTCCAGCGGGAGAAGACCGCTATGCTCGAAGCACAGAGGATGAATGTACCGATCATCGCAGTCTGTGACACCAATTCCAATCCGGATTTGGCAGAGCATTTCATCCCAGCGAATGACGATGCCGTCAATTCGATTCGGATGATTTCGGGTCTCATCTCGGCCGCGATCAAAGAAGGTCGGGAGGAATTCAAGAGAAAAAATACGGAAAATGTCAGCCGACAAAGTAAATAATCTCAGCGTAATTTCATTTTTTAATCTCTTTCAAAACATATGGCAATTACCGCACAAGATGTGGCCAAACTCCGCGCCATGACCGGCGCTGGTATGATGGACTGCAAAAACGCGCTAGATGAAGTCGGTGGCGACATGGAAAAAGCCGCCGATGCTTTGCGTAAAAAAGGCATTGCCAAAGCGGCCAAACGTGCCGAGAAAATTGCCGCCGAAGGGCTCGTCGCAAGCTATATTCATGCTGGTGGTAAAATCGGTGTACTTCTCGAAGTTAATTGTGAAACTGATTTCGTGGCTGGTACGGATGCATTCAGAAGTCTTGTGAATGATATTGGCATGCATATTGCCGCCATGAATCCGAAATATCTCGCGAAAGAAGAAGTGACGGCGGAGGATATGGAGAAAGAAAAATCCGTTTATCGCGCTCAGCTCGAGGCAGAGGGCAAGCCAGCCAACATGATTGACAAAATTATTGAAGGTAAAATGTCGCGATATTATTCAGAAGTATGTTTGCTCGAACAGCCGTTCATCAAAGACGAAGAAAAAACAATCTCCCAGTTAATCACCGAAAAAAGTGCGGAAACAGGGGAAAAAATGTCAGTTCGACGCTTTGTAAGATTTGAATTGGGTGAGGGCATGGCGAAGAAATCAAACGATTTCGCCGCCGAAGTTGAAGCTCAATTGTCTTGTTAATTTGATCAATTCGAAACAGCCCTTTGACCGGGGCTGTTTTGTTTTGTATAATGTGCGCATATGATAGCTTCAATCAAGGGAAAAATTATTGGCAAAAGCTTGTCTTCGACAATTATCGTGGAGACATCTGGTGGAGTAGGGTATGAGGTCTATGTGACGACGGGGATGATTGCGCGTGTGGCGGTCGGTGTTGAATTGACACTGTCAACTTTTCTCGCGGTGCGTGAGACTGCTTTTGAACTATATGGATTTGGATCGACCGATGAGAGAGAGTTGTTTTTGAAATTGGTCAGTGTGAGCGGTATTGGGCCAAAAACAGCCATGCATATTTTGGAATTAGGCGAAGTCAGTGAAATTGCGGCGGCTATCGGACGGGGAGATGTGGCCTATTTGACACGAGTATCTGGGATTGGCAAAAAGACGGCAGAGCGTGCGGTCGTCGAATTGAAGTCGAAAATGGTAGCTTGGGGAAGTGCGGGTGGGGCCGTATTTGGCGCTGGGGCGCTCGGAGACGCGGCTGATGCACTCGAGTCGCTAGGATATAGCCAGGATGAGATTCGTGAAGCCCTACAAAATATTAAGGATAAAGAGGTGGATAGCGGTAGGATTGTGAAAGAGGCTTTGAAAATGTTGGGAAAGAAGTAAAATTATTTAATATATGAAAAACACCAACTTTTCAGCTGGTGTTTTTTGTAAGTAAAATCGGTTTAGATAAGCGCCACACCTGCCACCGAATCGCCGTCTTCTTTGAATCTCATCACACGTACTCCCTGAGTAGATCGGCCGAGAGATGAGACTGTTTTGAGTGGAAGACGGATTACTTGGCCTTTTTTCGAGATGATCATGAGGTCTTGTTCTTCGGTATTGTTGATCACGCGCGCTTCCATGAGCGGGCCGGTCTTCTCGGTGATCGACATGGTGCGGATACCAGAGCCGCCGCGTCCTTGTACCTTGTATTCATTAATTAGAGTCTTCTTGCCCAAGCCATTTTCAGAGATCACGAGTAGTTCGAGCAGGTCTTTCTTTACCAATTCCGGATCTACGATTTCCATTCCGACTACTCGATCATTAGATTTGAGACGCATGCCACGCACACCAGCGGCGGTACGGCCCATTGGACGAACATTTGCTTCTTTGAAACGAATCGCCTGACCATCACGAGTCGTGATCATGATATCATCTTTGCCGGTCGATGGGCGAACCCATTCGAGCATGTCATCCGGTTTTAATTTTAACGCAATTAGACCGGAGCGGCGAACATTTTCGAAGTCCTTTATTGCGGTCTTTTTGATAGTACCACCGCTTGTCACCATGACGAGGAATTTGTACATGTTGACATCTTCGACCGAGAGAATGGCTGACATTTTTTCATTCGGTGCGAGTTGGAGGAAGTTCACGATTGCCTGTCCTTTCGAAGTGCGCGTCGCCGCTGGTACTTCATAGGCTCGTAGTTGGAACACTCGTCCTCGGTTGGTGAAGAATAGTAAATTGTCGTGGGTATTCGTAGAGATGAGCTGATCCACGGCATCTTCTTCTTTGGTCGCGAGACCGATGACACCTTTACCGCCGCGACTCTGGGTGCGGAAAGTGTCTGGTGGTAATCGTTTGATATAGCCATCCTTCGATGTCACGATTATGGTAGCTTCGTTCGGGATGAGATCTTCGATATTGAAATCTTTGATACCGGTCGCGATCACTTTGGTGCGACGTTCATCGCCATATTTTTCTACAACTTCTTGAATTTCCTTTTTGATGATAGCGAGAATTTTTTTCGGATTAGCGAGGATTGATTCGAATTCTTCGATCATTCTTTTTTTCTCTTTCAATTCGTCTTCGACTTTTTGTCTTTCCAAATTGGCGAGCTGTTGCAAACGCATTTCGAGAATAGCAACAGTTTGTTTTTCGGAAAAGCCAAATTTCTTCATCAAGTTTATTTTGGCCTCGTCTTTGTCTTTGGATTTGCGGATTGTCTCGATGACGGCGTCAATCTTGTCTAGAGCCTTCTTCAAACCTTCGAGGATATGAGCGCGATCTTTGGCTTTTTCGAGTTCGAATTCGGTGCGACGGCGGATAATTTCTTGACGATGTTTGATATGCTCTTCGAGGATACCTTTCAAATTCAAAACGCGTGGTTGGATGCCATCCACGAGGGCGAGCATGTTCACGTGGAATGTGGTCTGGAGGTCGGTCATCTGGAACAGATTGTTCAGAACTTTTTTCGGATAAGCGTCTTTTTTGAGTTCAATCACGATGCGCACGCCTTCTTTGTTTGATTCGTCGCGTAGATCTTTGATGCCTTCTAATTTTTTCTCTTGGACAAGTTCAGCAATCCTTTCGATCAAGACTGATTTATTTACTTGGTAGGGGACCTCTTCTACGAGGATGCGGAAAAGACCGTTTTTCATCTCCTGAATATCTGTCTTCGCCCGAATGATGATGCCGCCTTTACCAGTCGCATAAGTCGCCGCGATGTCATTTTTGTTGTAAATAATACCACCGGTTGGGAAATCCGGACCTTTCACAATTTCGGCCAGTTCTTCGATGGTCACCTTCGGATTGTCGATGAGAGCGATTGTCGCATTGCAGACTTCACTCAAATTATGAGGTGGGATATTGGTCGCCATGCCGACAGCGATACCCATAGTGCCGTTCAGGAGCAGGTTCGGTAATTTCGAGGGGAGAATCTTCGGTTCGCGGTGCGAGCCATCGTAGGTCGGAGCGAAATTCACGGTATCTTTGTCGATATCGTAGAGCATCTCTTCGGCGATTGCGGACAATTTCGCTTCGGTATAGCGCATAGCGGCGGCAGAATCTCCATCCATAGAGCCGAAGTTACCTTGGCCGGAAACAAGTGTTTTACGCATGGAGAAATCCTGTGCCATACGTACCATCGAATCATAAATGGCGGCGTCACCGTGTGGGTGGTATTTGGCCATCACTTCACCGACGACGTGGGCGGATTTGCGGAATTTACCACTGTGGCGCAAGCCGATATTCCACATCGCATAGAGAATACGACGGTGGACAGGCTTCAGGCCATCACGGACATCAGGCAGGGCGCGCGAGACGATCACACTCATCGCATAATCCAAATATGAGGTGCGCATTTCATCCACGAGTTGCACTGGTTCGATTTTTCCGACCGCATCGGTGGGTAGGGTTGATTGGACAGGCGGTTTTTCTTTGTTCATAAATATTTATTTTGATTTTATAGTGAAGGTGTGGTCGATGACGTATCAGCCGAAATAGGGAAGTTTGTTGTTTTGTCGATTTTTTCAGTCGAGCTGGAGGTGTTGGTCGTGGAGGTGGTCACGGTCAGTTCAGTTGTCGAGGAGGTGCTTGTGGCAATCGCGGAAATATGGGTACTCGACATGAAATTGGAGAGAATTTCAGGAATTTCTTTTTTCAAGGCTTCGGAGATTTCGAGATCAGCATTACTCACACGGACTTTTGATAGAGCATTTTGTAGATCGGATGATTTTAAGGTTTTTTTGATTAATTCGATTTCAGTCTGTGAATTTGTGAGTGGGTTGAAGCTCGAACTGGTGTATTTTTTGATGGTCAGGCGGGTGTTCAGGAACCACATCACAGCGACGAGAATTGTGAACACGGAAACAGCTCCCCAGAGCCAGATCATTTTACCGTTGTGAATGTTCTCATCGTATTTCGGAATGCCAGCCGTCGGTTTGACAGACTCTTCGTATTTGACGATATCGTCGTCTTGCCGGGTATTTCCTCGTATTTCGGATTCAGCGGCGAGGAGGGCAGGGATTTGATCGACGGCGGCACGCATATCAGCGCGTAATTTTCTTCCGCCTTTTGATTTTTTGTGAGCTTTCTTTTTGACAGGCATATTTTCTATTCTTTGGCGAGCACGATTACTTTCGTATCTTCTTGTGGTAAGTCCTTTTTACGGATAATTGCTTTCTTTTCCGGTTCGGTATTGGCGGCACCCATTTCGCGTAGGAAATTGGTGACAGGTAGGGCTTTCGGCGCCACATCACTCTGGTAGGCCATCGGTATCACGATGCGTGGTTCGAGCTCGTTTATGGCTTTCACAGCCTCTTCGGGGTCATAGGTGTCTCCTCCGCCGACTGGTACGAAAAGCACATCAACACCAGAAAGGGCGGAAATTTGCATTTCGTTGAGGGGTTTTTTGATCATGCCGAGATGTCCGAGACTGAGTTGTTCACTGTCAATACGGATAGCATATTTGCCGGGTTCGTCTCCCGCTACAGAATTGACCAGTATGTCCTTCACTTCCACCTCTCCAGCAGTTTCTAGTATGAAAGGGTCGCCGGAAATAGTGATGGACTCCTCGGAACCTCGAGTGTATAGGGCAATATGGGCAGTGGCGCTACGGGCGAAGACACCGGTAGTCGTCTTGTATGGGTCTATTACCACGAACACGTCTTCAGCGAGCGGTTTGGCTTGTATTTTGATGCCGGTATTGCCCATCCAGGTGATATGCATATTTTTGTTTTTATGTCGGCCATATTATACATTTTATCGTCTTTTTTGGCAAGGAAAAATCTCCACAGAGATGTGGGTATACGCTCTTGCCAAAACCTGAAAGGCGTGATATACTCATCGGCGTACCCTATTTAGGGTCATTTATATTATTTATCTCCGTAATTTAGCGGAGAACTTGCCGATTGACTACGTCATCGAGCGGGTTGAAATCATTTTTTATGAAAGATGATATCAAAAAGGACGACAAGCAGGCTTTTGCCGTACTTTTCAAAGATTTTGTCACCAAGATTCCGAAAGTCGGAGATTTGGTAAAAGGTAAAGTAATTTCATGCACTAACGGTGAAGTTCGATTGGACATCAACGGTCTCACGACTGGTGTAGTGCGTGGCAAAGAAATGTTCGCTGAATCTCGCGAATTTGCTAATTTGAAAATTGGCGACGAGGTAGAAGCGACAGTCATGGAACAAGAAAACGAAAATGGCGAAATGGAACTTTCATTCCGCGTGGCCGGTCACCAATTGGTTTGGGAGCGCGCTCGCACTTGGATGAAAGATGGAATCACGATTCCAGCCAAAATTATTGATGCCAACAAAGGTGGTCTCATGATGCAGGTGGACGCCCTCATGGGTTTCATGCCCGTGTCACAGCTCTCACCAGAGCACTATCCTCGAGTCCCGGGCGGCGACAAAAATCGCATCTTGGAGCACCTGAAGGGTTTGGTTGGTAAAGAATTACAAGTTAAATTGATTGATGTTGGTGAAAAAGATGACAAATTGATTGTTTCTGAGAAAGAAGTTTGGGAAGATGAGCAGAAAGCTGTCCTCGATTCATACAAAGTCGGCGATACAGTAGAGGGTGAAGTCAGTGCACTCACATCGTTTGGTGCTTTCATCAAATTTGGTGAAGGTCTCGAAGGCCTCGTCCATATTTCTGAAATCGTCTGGCAGAGAATTGATCATCCGAAAGATGCTCTCAAAGTCGGTCAGAATGTGAAAGCCCAAATTATCGACCTCAATAAATCAAAAATTTATCTCTCCATCAAACGTCTCGTCGATGATCCATGGAAAAAGGTAAAAGACACCTACAAGATCGGTCAGATCGTCGAAGGCGAAGTGCACAAAGTCGAACCGTTTGGTCTCATGGTCAAATTGGACAACGATATTCATGGCCTCGCGCATGTCTCCGAATTATCTGATGAGCCGATCACTGATGTGAAGAAATTGGCAGAGAAATTCACGATCGGACAAGCCTACAAGTTCGAAATTGTCTCAATCGAACCATCTGAACACCGTCTCGGTCTGAAACTCGAAGGCGTGAAAGGAAAGGCGAAACGAAAAGAGAGTAAGAAAGATGAAACTTCTGAAGAAAAAACTGAAGAAGTCAAGGAAGAGAAAAAAGAAGAGGAAGTGAAAGCGGAATAATTCGAAATTAAACAAGAAAGATCGTCTGAGAAGGCGGTCTTTTTTGTTGAGTATGGATCATTGACTTTTGTCTCGGGGTGAGGTATAAAATGGGGGTGTTCTTTGGGTCGACTACTTATTATTGTGAGGTGGTTCCATGTCAAGTTTTTTAATTCAGGGTTTCTTTTTTCAGTTTAGAATGGGGCTTGATGCTGAGCTTGACGAACACGGCGAAGCGGTGGCCGTTGTTCACAGTGGTCTGTGCCGTTTTATGTTTGCCGGCATTATTTTCCCGGATGAGGAGGGTTCGCTTGGTGGTATGGTCGGAGAGATGAACGATGATTGGGGTTATTCTCTTCTCAGCGATGTGAGGATCTCATCCGATGTGGTGAGTTTCACTAAGCGCTATGAAGATCGCGACGATGTGATTCACTACAAGTTTCGGCGTGAGGGATCTCTCTGGACTGGAGAATTTGAAGGATCATTCGTTGGCCGTGGAGGCGCCAAGTGTATGATCACAGAAGCCCCCGAAGGACTCTTCGTGCCTCACGGAGGGGCAGAGTAGGTCGAATTTTGTGGGCGCTGTTCGACATTTTTTCTGGTTGTGTCATTCCACCAATATACTGAGAAGTTGAGGTGGTTTTTTTATTTACCCAAAAAAATCTTTTCAAGTAGGGCATTACTTATCTCATTTTTATAGACGTCAGAAATTATTCGACCTTTGTCGAGAATGTAAATGCGATCGGTGATTGAGAGTGCTGATTTGAAATTGTGTTCGACGAGAATAATGGAAATATTTAATTTTGAATTGACCTCTTTAATTTTTTCAAATATTTCCTTCATTACTTTTGGAGCTAGACCGAGCGAGGGTTCGTCGAGCAGGAGTACTTTCGGGCGAGTAATTAGAGCTCGCGCCATGGCGACCATTTGTTGCTCGCCACCAGATAATCGTCCGGCAAGGGAGTGTTGTTTGTTTTGGAGCAATGGGAACATTTGATAAATCTCGAATAGTCTTTTTTGAATTTCCTTTTTAGAAGTATTGTGAAGTACGCTGATTTCGATATTTTCCTTCACGGTCAGACTATCGAATACTCGACGCCCTTGTGGTACATATACAATTCCGCGATTAGACATTTCGATTGGTGTTGGTGTCATTGGTTCGTCACACCAAATAATTTGACCACTGGCAATTTTCGTCAGACCAAAAAAAGCCTTCAAAATCGTAGATTTTCCCGCGCCGTTTGGACCGATCAGAGTAATAATTTCACCTTCGTACAAGTTCAGGGTGGCACGATCTAGCGCCTTTACTCCACCGTAGTTTACTGATACTTGATCAATTTGTAGAATGTGATTTGTCATACTATTTCCCGAGATAGGCTCCTAATACTTCTGGTTGAGACAGTGTGGTAGTCGTCTCGCCACTGGCAAGCGATTTCCCACAATTGAGTACTGTGACTCGGTCACATAGTTCTCTGATCAACTGGATATTGTGTTCTATTAGAATGACAGTTTTTCCGTGCAGTTTGAGTGTATTAATATGCTTTTTTACTGTTTCAATCATTTGTGGAAATAGACCGGCGAACGGTTCGTCAAGTAGGATTAGTTGTGAATTGCTCGCCAAAACGCGTCCAATTTCGAGAAGTTTCCGCTGTCCGTATGATAATTCACCCGCCAATTTGTGAGCGCTTTCACGGAGTCCAATTTTTTTGAGAATGTTTGTGGCTTTCTTTTCGAGTCGGTTATCATTTACAAATAAATTTGTAAAATTTTTGTCATTCAAAACGAGAATGATATTGTCGAGCACGGTCATTTGATCAAATAGTCGCACATTTTGGAAGGTGCGTGAAAATTTTGGTTGATTTGTCTGAGATAGGTCGGAATTTAGTTTGGCATCTTCATGAATTGTGTATTCTCCAGAATCGGCCTGTAAAAAGTTTGAAATAATATTGATTAATGTTGTTTTCCCTGAACCGTTTGGACCAATTAGCCCGGTAATTTTCCTATGTTCAAATTCCAAACACAATTCGTCCAAGGCTTTTGTCCCGGCGAAATGTTTTGTCAGTTTTGTGGTAGTCAATGCGTTCATAAAAAGATTACATCTTGTATTTTCCGAGAAAACCTTGGGGGCGGAATAGTATCATCATAATCAGTGCGAGTCCATATAATATTTGCCGTAAATTCGCCGCGAGATCGCTCGGAAGACCGAGAAATCGTAATGCTTCAGGCAGGATGACCAAAATTATTGTGCCGAGAATTGAGCCTCGTAAATCCGCGAGCCCGCCAATAATTACCACGGAAAGAAAGTATATGGATTCATTGAAATCGAATGTCGATGGGTCGATAAATGTAATGTATGAAGCGAGTAACCTACCAGCTATCGCCGTGAAGATCGCACTGATGACGAAGGCGGTTGTTTTGATTGTTTTCACTTTGTACCCGAAAGAGGATAGAACATCTTCGTCTTCACGAATGGCTTTCAGGGTGAGTCCGAAAGGTGTTTTCAGGAGCCGGTGAAGAATTGTATATGTCAGGTATGAGAAAAATGCACAGAGCAAGAGGAAAGAAAAATTTGATTGAAAAATGAAACCAAATATTTCCGGTCGACGGATTCCGGGAATTCCGAGTGGACCTCTCGTCAGATTCGTCCAATTCAAAAATATACTAAATAGGATGACGTTTGTACCGAGAGACGCGAGTGCATAAATATCGCGTCGAAACCGTCCCAAAAATATACCGATTATGATGGCCAGCAGACCAGCGACTACAATTCCAATTAGTAAAGCAAGGAAAAAATTCAGGTGAAATTTCGTCTCGCCGATGGCGATGGCATAGGCCCCAATACCAAAAAATGCCGCGTGTGTGAGCGAGAGTTGGCCAGTGTATCCGAGTATCAAATTCAGCCCGAGGCTCAGTATGGAATATATCGAAATAATAATGGCAATGTGAATGAGATATTCCATACTATTTTCTAATTATTCCCCGTGGTCGGAATACCAAAAATATGATGAGTAGGCCGAGGGCGATTGCATCTTTCCATTCTCCGCTCAATTTCCAAATTCCAAAATTTTCCACCGATGCCAAAAAATATGCCCCGATCAGCGCACCGCCGAGACTGTTTGTTCCTCCAATAATTGTCGCGACAATTCCTTTCAGAAGGAGGCGCATCCCCATTGTCGGTTCGAGACCGGTGTCGTATCCGGTCAAAATACCTGCGACACCAGCAATTGCTGAACCAATGAATATCAAATATCGAATTGTTTTCTTTGTGTCGATCCCAACGATTGTGGCGACTTCTTCGCTGTCATTCAGAGCGCGCACAATTTTTCCGAAACGGGTGTATTTGAAAATGATAATCAAAAAAGCGAAAATGCTTAATGCGGAAATAATTGTCACGAGGTTGATTTCAGTAAAAGTCGCGCTGGCAATTGTATAGATATTGCCGAGATTGTAATTTGCTCCCAGTGTTTTGAATTGACTGGTGAACAGAATCGAAATAATCGCTTGAATAATTATCATGACACCGAGCGAGGCGACGAGGAGCGTCGTGCTCGAAGACTGTCTTTTTTTGAGAGGCTCAAAAACAATGAAATGAATTATGACGCCACACAAACCAGTGCTAATAATACCGAGTATGATACTTGGTATCGCACCTAGACCGAGAAGTTTGGTCAGAGTCAACACCAAATACCCACCAACTACTGCGATCATGCCATGGGCCATGTTGAAAAATTTTGTACTGGAATATACCAGTGAAAAACTTATCGCCATGATGGCATACACTGATCCAGCTATGAGACTGTTGGTGAGTATTTGGGCAAACATAATTACTGCTAATTTTGATAATTCACTAATTTTCCATTTCTAATTTGGCGAATTTGTGTCGGTTTGAAAGCGTCACCGTTCGAATTCATGGTGATGACACCGCTTGCACCGGCGTAGTCTTTCACTCCGTATAGGTAATCTTTAATGCCGTCAGGATTGTATCCACGCGCCGAAATTGCGTCAGCCAAAAGGCGAATAGCGTCATAAGTGTCCGCGACAACATAATCCACCGGTGGCACGTGATTATATTTCTGCGTGTAGGCATCGATTAAGTGTTTAGTACGTGGCTGTTCCATATCAATTCCTTCGGTAGAGAATATGGCTCCGTCAACTGCTTGTCCGCCAGCAGTTGCGACTTCGTTTGTACCGAAATTATCCGTACCAATTAACTGAACGCGAATGCCTAATTCTCGTGCTTGCTTCGCAATAGTCCCGCCCTCTTTGCCGTAGCAGATGATTATGAGGGCGTCTGGTGAGGTGTTTTTGATATTTGTGAGTTGTGTGCGGAATTCAGTATCTTCGGGTGAATATTTTTCAGATTTTACAATTTGGCCACCATTGGTAGAAATCTCTGTTGAAAGGTTATTGAAAAATCCTACTCCGTAATCATTATTTACATAAATTATGGCTATCCGTTTTATTTTCATTGAGTCCGCAATAAATTTACTTAAATTTTTGGCTTGGATATCGTCGGAAATTGTGGTACGGAAAACATAGTCGCCAGCTTCGGCGATTGCGGCTGTAGATCCGCCCGGTACCATCATGATGGTTTTGGCTTGTTCGGTGATGGGTGCGGTGGCGAGAACGGCGCCGGAACACGTCATTAGATTAATTTTTGAATTATTCATTTTAATTAATTTGTTGATTGCGTTTACGGAGGCGGTTTTATCACAGGCGAAATTATCTTCGAAAATCAAATCAATTTTCTGACCATTGACCCCACCCGTGCTGTTGATCTCGTCGACAGCAATTTCTGCCCCACCACGTACACTTTCACCCCAAGTCGCCATCTCTCCTGTGAGTGGGGCAACTACACCAATTTTTAGGTTTTCTTTCTTGCTTTGGTCGATATTTGTTTGAGCGCAACCAGATAGGATGACCATGATTGCGACGGCGAATATACCGACCCGAATTTTCTTGTCCATAGGTTTATTTGTTAAAACAATTTATTAAAATTGCCCGTATTATTGCGTAATGGCATTTTTAAGTAAATAGTTTTAACAGCTACGTATCTGAAATATGGGCTATATTGACAGATATATTGCTGTTGATATAATATACTGTAATAATTATTTACAACATTATGTTAGATATATTGAAGGATAATTTTTATTTACAGGAGAGAGAGGCTCAAGTCTATCTGGCCGCGCTCGAATTGGGTAAGAGCCGTGTGAGCGATATTGCGCATCAGGCAGGGCTGAATCGTATTACGACTTATGAGATTTTGAAGCGTTTGCGTCTGCAGGGTCTCGCGACGAGTGCTACTTTCGGTGAAGTGCAAACGTTTCAAGTCATCCCGCCAAATTTGCTAGTGCAAAAAATGGAACAGCGTCTCACTTTGGCAAAAGGGTATTTGCCACAGTTATCTCTAATGGCCAAAAGAAATCAGCAGCCTAAAATTCAATACTACGAAGGAGCTGAAGGTTTACGTTCGATCTACGAGGACACTCTGACCTGCGAAACAAAAGTAATTTATGAATTGGTTAATGCGCGTAATTTGATTGGTGGAATCGGTGGGGATTTCTTGAATAATTATGTCAAAAGACGTGCTCGACACAAAATCAATATAAAAATATTGGTACCAAACTTGCCAGAAAACAAGAAATATCAGAAAGAGGGAAAGTCAGTATTGCGTGACATTAGATTCTTCGATGACAAACACTACAAGCTGCCAAACGATATCATGATCTACGATAATAAATTATCTTTACTTTCATTTTCATCCCGCATGGGAGTGATTATCGAGGATAAAGAAATTGCCGAGTCTATGCTTACCATGTGGCAGTTGATTTGGGATAATTGCAAAGAATAATCTATTTCACCTCCACAATTTTTCCTCCTCGGAATTCCTTAATGGTATATTGGGTATTCGATAGGTCGCCATTCTCGTCCATGGTGTAATTTTCGGCGATGCCTGGATAATCATTCAATGCATATAGCTTCGCCTTGATTGCGTCAGTATTCGTGCCGACTTCGCGCATAATTTTTGCTAATACCTGGACGGCGTCGTAGGCGCGTGGGGAATAGGCATTGATATTTTTTCCGTGTGGATCTTTTTCCATGTTGTTGACGAAATCACTTGGTAAGGTCTTGTTTGCCATGATGGTGAAACGCATGCCATCGACACTCGAACCGAGAGTTTCAGGAATTTTTGTGTCATCCCAAACATCGCCTCCGAGTATCGTCGATTGTATTCCAGCTTCTTTTATCTGTTTCAGACCGATGATAGTTGAATTTACCAAACTTGGAAAATATATGAGGTCGGGATTTGATTCTTTGATTTTCAATAATGATGAACGATAGTCGCGTGCATCAGAGAGAACACCTTCTTCAGCCACAATTTGTCCGCCAAGCTTAATGAAGTTTTGTTTGAATTGCTCTTTTACGCCAGTACTCCATTCGGTGTCGGAGTTGTAAATTATGGCAACACGTTTTTTATTTAATTTTGTATATGTATAGTCAGCGGCAAATTTTCCTTGAAAAATGTCGGAGGGCGCTAAGCGAAAAATATAGTCGCCAGCTTCAGTAATTTTTGGGTTGGTCGAGGAAAACGACAGAATAATTGTCTTGTTTTGTTCGGCTATTGTCGAGACAGCGAGCGTTTCGGATGAACAAAGTGTTAATATCGTTGGAACTTTGTCAGTGAATATTAGCTTATTCGCCGCGTTTAAGGCTGGTTTGGTATCGCATTGGCCATCTTCGAAAATTGTTTCAAGTTTGCGTCCATTTATTCCACCAGTATTGTTAATTTCGTCTGTCGCTATGTCGATTGCTAGTTTTGCTTGTTCACCATAACTGGCGAGCTCTCCTGTCATTGGTCCGATTACGCCGATCTTTATTGGAGAATTATCAATTGTCGCAACATCCTTGTTTTGTATCCTAGAACACCCAACTAACGTGGCGACGAGTAGTACAGACACCGGCAAAACCAAAAGTCGTTTTTTTGTTATCATATTTTTTGATTAAATTAAAATTTATCATACTTGATTATAGGTGTAGTCTAACAAAAAGTCAACCATAATCACGTGCAAATGAAAAGTTAAACATATTTGTTGATAGTGGCTTTATGTAGCGATAATTTGACAAGTAAACAAAAATTTGGTATTGTCTAAAATATAGTCAAATAGACTATTTGGCTTAATTAACACGAATCGTATACACATATGGAACATACGCTGGATGATATAAAGAGGTTGGGGTTAGACGAGAAAGAAGCTCGAGTGTATCTCGCAGCGCTCGAACTCGGTAATGCCACGATGCAGGAGTTGGCGGAAAAATCGGGTGTGAAGAGGACGAGTATCTATAATTTTCTCGATGAAATGAAACAGAGAAAGCTGTTGTTTGAAGTCAAAAAAAATGGCAAGGTATATATTCAGGCAGGAAATCCAGAAGTGCTCGTGTCGCAGGCTGAAAAACAATTGAAAGATTTGAAAGAGTCATTGCCGTTTTTGAGTGGCTTGTATAGCGAACCGGTCAATAAATCAAAAGTTAAATTTTTCTTGGGTACGGAAAGTTTGAAAAATTTGTACAAAGAAATTTGGAAAAAGGGGGAGCCGGTCTACGGTTATTCCGATTTCGAGAAAATGCTCGAGACGATGGATGATAAATACATGTGGGATTTGGCAGATCTGCGCACCAAACTCGGAATTCCTTTCTATTGTATTGCCAAAGATGGTCCGAAGGCGCAACTCGTAAAAGCGAAAGATAAAGTACAAAAACGTGTGACGAAATTGGTCAGTGGGGGAGCATTCGAAACGGAAATAAATATTTATGATAAATGGGTAGCGATTGCTAGTTTTCGTAAACCATATGCGGGGGTGATCATCGAAGACGTGGCTATCGCACGCACGATGAAAGCGATTTGGCAGATGTTGTGGAATAAGATTTGATTTGTTATTTTTTATTTGGTATAGTTGTTCCAAATTGTGTGGAGGTTTGGAAATGGGACAAAAAATAGGGTTCTTTTCTCGAGAGGCAATTCCGATTTGGAAGGATTTGGCTTGTGAGGCCTTGGTTGTCGTCGGGTTCTTTGCCGGGCTCGCAATATTGGCCATTTCAGCGGCTGGGGCAGTGGGTGCGTATTTCGCATACGCATTTGATCCAATTGTGCACTGGTTTGTGCAATTGGGGGCCCTCGGTTGGCCGGGCTTTGCGAAGGGGTTCATCCAGATGATGGTCGAATTCATTTTGCCTTGGGCGTCTGCGATTGGTGCATTTTATGCGTGCCTTTTGCTCGGTTTGGGTGGTTATCATTTCGTGGAAGTCATTCTACACAAACTCAATCCGGAGAAAAATCTGCGTCCGGTGTGGTGATCGATGTGTCTGATCGGTTTCTTCGGCGGATGAGCCTCGCTTCACCCCTCGGTTCGTCCGAGGGTGTTTTTTTGTGTTTAAAAAATTTAGAAGTTTGTATTTTGGGAGTAGCTAAAGTTGACAAAACCACCATTTTTTGTGTATAATTAGGTTTCGAAATTAACCATAATTTAGCTTAATTACGCATATGAAATCACTATTCAAAAACTTTGGTCTGATATTCCTCACCCTCATCATCCTCGCGGGAGTGATGAGTCTGTCTACCTCGAAATCTCGGGCGACGGAGACGGTCGGGGTGCAGAAGATTATTACGGAAATTAATGCGGAAACAGTGAAAGAAATCAGTGTGGAAGGGGACATGATCAGAGTGACTCCGAAAGACGATACTGCGAAGATAATGGAAGTGAAGAAGGAAATTGGTCAATCGTTCTCGGAACTCATGAGTAATTATGGGGTCAAACCAGAAAAACTTCAGCTCGTCGATGTACAGGTGAAAAGTGAAACAGGTTTCAAATATTGGATGGGTATGATCCTACCGATTCTTTTGCCAGTATTTCTCATCCTCGGCGTGATTTGGTTCATGAGTCGACAGGTTCAGGGGATGAATAATAAGGCGATGGGATTTGGCCAAAGTGCGGCTCGTCAAGCGAAAGCGGATGACAAAAATCGACAAACATTTAAGGACGTCGCTGGTGCGCACGAAGCGAAAGAAGAATTGATGGAAGTGGTCGAGTTTTTGAAAAATCCGAAAAAATTTGCGCAAATGGGCGCGAAGATTCCAAAAGGTGTGCTCCTCATGGGTGCTCCGGGTACTGGTAAGACGTTGCTCGCAAAAGCGGTGGCCGGTGAAGCCAAAGTACCGTTTTTCCACATTTCCGGCTCGGAGTTCGTGGAAATGTTCGTCGGTGTAGGTGCGTCGCGCGTGCGTGATCTATTTGCGAAAGCAAAAAAAGCAGCTCCAGCAATTATTTTCATCGATGAAATCGATGCGGTCGGCCGGAAGCGTGGTGCCGGTCTCGGTGGCAGTCATGATGAACGTGAGCAAACACTTAATCAAATTCTCGTCGAAATGGACGGTTTCGAACCAAACCTCGGTGTGATCGTGATCGCGGCGACCAATCGTCCAGATGTATTGGATTCCGCCTTGCTTCGCCCAGGTCGTTTCGATCGACGGGTTGTGATTGATATGCCAGATATCAATGATCGTGAGGAAATTCTCCATGTTCATGCGAAAAATAAACCACTGACAAAAAGTGTGGATTTGCGCAAGTTGGCCGAACGCACCCCTGGTTTTTCAGGTGCGGATTTGGGAAATTTATTGAATGAAGCGGCGATTCTCGCAGTTCGTCGCGGGCTGAAAGAAGTCGGGGAAATGGAAGTGCTCGAAAGTATCGAAAAAGTAATGCTCGGGCCAGAAAAACGTTCCCGTATTTTGTCACAAAAAGAAAAAGAAATGACAGCGTATCACGAAGCAGGTCATGCTATCATCGGACATTTCTTACCGAACTGTGATCCAATTCGCAAGGTCTCAATCATCGGTCGTGGTACCGCAGGTGGATACACACTCAGTATGCCAGAGAGTGATGTGCGCTACAAAGTCCTCGCGAAATTCCGTGATGAAATCGCGATGACACTCGGTGGTTATGTGGTCGAAAAAATGATTTATGGAAAAGATAATTTGTCCACTGGTCCATCAAGTGATTTGAAACAAGCGACCAAGCTGGCCACCAGTATGGCGGTGCGTTTCGGTATGAGTGACGAGCTCGGCCCGCGCGTCTATGGTGAAAATGAAGAATTAATTTTCCTCGCTCAAGAAATTCACGAAAAGAAAAATTACTCCGAAAAAACGGCCGAATTGATCGATGCTGAAATCGCTCGCATTTTACACGAAGGTGAAAAAACCGCAGAAAAAATATTGAATGAAAACCGCACTAAATTGGACGCACTCGTGAAAGTTCTCGTCGAAAAAGAAACCATCGAACAAGAGGATTTTCGTAAGTTGATGGGGGATGGTATTGAGGATAAAAAAGAGGTGGTGAAATAGTAGAAGAATAAAAAACAGCCCGTTTTCGTTTGAAAATCGGGCTGTTTTTTATAATAGGCTGTTACTATGTGGATGATTTTCGCCAACATTTGCAATTTATGGTATAATATCCCCAAATATAAATCTATGAGAACACCAATCTATCGTAAAGCCATGAAAGATAGTTTGTCTTTGGCTTGGAATAACAAACATTTGTGGATTTTGGGCTTATTCGCCGCCGCTCTCGGGCAGATGGGGCTGGTCGATATTTTGTCAGGTGTGGGATACGCCGGAGAAGGCCGAATTATGCTTTTGAATTGGCTGTCGTGGCCGGAAGCATTGTGGAATTTTTTTGCCAATTTGCAAATCGGCTTCGGGCAGTGGGTGTGGCTCGTCTTGGTGATTCTGATTTTTGTTTTTCTGTTTGTGGCATTTGTGTTCGCGTCCGTCACGTCACAGGGTGGTATTATCGCCGCTTCTATTCGTCACGCTTATGGCAAATACACTGACGCGACGGCGGCTTGGCACTATTCGCAAAATCATTTTTGGCGTCTGTTTTCGATAAATTTAGTCAAGAAGGTTTTGATTTTGGTCCTGACGACAGTTATTGGGATTTGTTCGTATATGGTGATTTTCAATCCGCATGGTTTTGATTTAGCAGTCTTTTTGGTATTTTTTGTGCTGGCCACTTTGATCGGATCGGTAATTTCATTTCTCGCGATCTATGCTTCAGCCTACGTGGTGGCCGAGAATCATGGTTTTTTGCGTTCGATTCATGAGGCGTGGAAATTATTTTTAGATCATTGGTTGGTCTCGGTCGAGATGGGTGTATTAGTCCTTTTGTCGAATATTATATTTCTCATAGTTTTGTGTGTGGGTATTATGGCGGTCATCATCCCCACCTTTCTTCTGTGGTTCGTCACTATCGTTTTGGCGGGTAATATATATTGGTTTTTCGGCGTGGTCTTCGGTTCTGTGTGCGCAATGGCGGTAGCTTTTGCTATGATCGCGATGTTTCAAATTTTCACGACATCTGTCTGGTGTAATTTGTTTGTGAAAATGCACAATGAGGGTGTGGTTTCGAAAGTTGCTCGCTTGGTGGGGATTAAAAAAGTATAATTTCTATGCCTTTTCAGAATATCAGTAATTTGATGAAAGATAAAAAGGGGGAAGATGAGGGAAATTTGGGCACTGGTGCCAGAACACCATCTGTCAGTGTTGGTGCTAGTAGAGATTCTGTGGCGGAGAAGTTCTCGAAAAAAATGACGGATGTGAATATCAAAGAAATGGAAACAGATGCGATGCGGTTTGCGGCGAGTATCGGCTATCCACACATTGATCTCGAGAAATTTCCGGTCAGTCACGAAGCTCTCCGCCAGATTCCACGAGAAGATGCCGAACGTCTCGGAGCGGTTTGTTTTTTCGCGATGCAAGACGAGATTAGGATTGGCGCCCTCGATCCGAGTGTCGAGGAAGTGAAACAGCTCCTGTTCGAAGTTCAGGAGAGAGCACATGCTTCGGGTTCGCTCTATGTCATTTCGGAGAAGAGTTTGAAAAGGGTATTGCGTTTGTATGATACATTGCCAGTGGTAAAACCAATTACCAAAGATATCGAGATCAAAGCTTCGGATTTGGACAGAGTATCAGCGACAGTTGATGATTTTCGAGCATTGGCTAATTTGGTGAATGGGAAAAGTGTTTCTGAGATTTTGACTTTACTTATTGGCGGTGCTCTGAAAGTAGAGGCGAGTGATATTCATTTCGAATCAGAAGAAGAGGGTTTGGCAATACGCTATCGTCTCGATGGTATTTTACATGATGTGATGAAATTGCCGGTAGCGATGGCTTCGAAATTAATTTCGCGTATCAAATTGATTTCGTCTTTGAAATTGAATATTGTGGATGCTCCTCAGGATGGTCGTTTCACTATCAAAAAGGCGGCTCTCGGAAATATCGATGTACGCGTATCCATCATGCCGAGTGTGTATGGAGAGAGTGTGGTGCTACGTCTCCTGCCCCAGAACAAAAGCGGTATTTCTCTCGAAAATGTTGGACTCCGTGGCGAAGCTTATGATATCCTGTTGCGTGAGATTCAACGCCCCAATGGTATGATAATCACGACTGGTCCGACTGGCTCCGGTAAGACGACGACTATGTATGCCGCCATGCAAATTCTCAATAAACCGGGCGTAAAAATCATCACTCTCGAAGACCCTGTCGAATACAAAATGGAGGGGGTAATCCAGAGCCAAATAGATCGATCAAAAGATTACACCTTTGCCAAGGGTTTGCGTTCGATTTTGCGTCAGGATCCGGATATTGCCATGGTGGGTGAAATCCGCGACCTTGAGACTGCTGAGATCGCTATTCAAAGCGCTTTGACCGGTCACCTGATTCTATCCACTATTCATACGAATAGCGCGGCCGGAGCAATTCCACGCTTCCTCTCTATGGGGGTGAAGCCGTTTTTGCTTGCGCCGGCACTCGATTGTGTGATCGGGCAAAGGTTGGTGCGAAGAATTTGCAAAGAGTGCAGGTATGAGGTAGAGCCTAGTGCGGAACAAAAATTACGGGTGGAGAAGGCGTTTGCTGATCTCCCCGAAAAAGAAAAAGCCCGTTTGCAGGGCAAAGAAATTAAATTTTTCGAGGGAAAAGGATGTAAGGTTTGTAACGGTATTGGGTATAAAGGACGAACGAGTATTTATGAAGTATTTGTGATGACTCCCGAAGTCGAACAAGTTATTTTGAGTGGGCAGGTGTCGGAATATGATATTAATAATTTAGCTATTAAAAATGGCATGGTGACCATGTTCCAAGACGGAATTTTGAAGGCAATTGATGGTATTACCTCGGTCGCAGAGGTGATGCGCGTGATTGGTTGATAGAAATTGCCTGTCTGTTTTTGGGAGTAATTTAATTTATATGACCCCGAGACATCAAGAAACAAATTATGCGGATTTACGACCAGCTCGTTTTTATCGAGCGGTGGCGATTGCTTTCCTTATCATTACCATAATTTTGCTTTGCTCGATTTTTTTCATGTCATCCAAGCAGGCGACGATTACGATTACTAGCAAATTAGAGCCGGTAGATATCAATACGAGTTTGCTTGTAGGGGTGGGGTCGGAATTTCCTGGCGCTGTTGTCACCACCACAGTCACTTCAAACAAGAAATTTTCACCGAGTGGCAGTCGAGTGGAGGTCGGTGTGGCGATGGGGCAAGTGACCCTCTATAATGATTCCTCCATAGAGCAGGCTCTCATACCTACCACTCGTCTCCTCACGGCTAGTGGGACTCTGTATCGTCTCAAGGGGCGTGTCACTATTCCAGCCAATGGGACTGCGATTACGGATGTGTATGCGGATGTTTCAGGTGCGGGGAGCGAGATTGGTCCTTCGGACTTTACTATCCCTGGTTTGCCGAAAGATAAACAAAAAGTTATCTACGCGCGCAGTTTTGAAACAATGCGTGGGGGAGAGAGGAAAGTCGGTATTTTGGCGGAAGCAGACGTGAAAAAAGCGGAAGAAGAATTACTGGCAGATTTGAAAACGAAAGGTCAGGAAGAAATTCAGAAGAAATTTCCAGATTATAAAGGGGTGTTCAGTGTCATCCAGTCGGTGGTGGACGCAGACACTGAAGTTGGTAAAGAAGTTTCAGAATTTACAATGAATGGTCGGGCGACCATAATTGGCGTTCTCTATGATGAGACAAAAATAAAAGGTAAGGTGGACGCTGATTTGCAAAAACATGTGGTCAGTGATAGTGAGATTATCAAGCCTCGTTCAGAAAATCCGGCGGTAGTTCTCGAGAAATATGATCTCGTCGCTGGTACAGCTAGTCTCACTGTGAGTTATAGCGGATTAGTTTCGCTAAATCCAGATTCCAAACAACTCGAGAAATCAGTGTTTTTCGGAAAAAGTAATGATGAAATTAGGCGGTATCTACTTGCGTTGGATCATGTTTTCGGGGTAGATGTGAAGTTTTCACCAGTGTGGGTGAGGACAGTGCCACATGTACCAGATCATGTTTTCGTAATTGTGAAGACAGTGGAATAGGTGTCAGGATTTAGTTGGTTTTTCTGTTCATCTTGACAAAAATATTGGGTGAAGTATAATTAGGATATTGCACGATGATAAAAGTCAGCCCAGCAAACATTATCGACAGGGAGGGGGAGCCGTGATTGAGAGTTCCCCTCGAAGCAGTGTTGCATGGTACCGCTTTTGGACCCGAGAGGGATCGACCATGAGGTCGATGTGCAGAGATATAGAAAGTAAAAAGTTCGGGTGGAACCGTCCTTCGCTCCTTCGGAGCTACGGACGGCAAGGCCGTCCTCGGGGGTTTGGTTGCAGATACTAAATTACCGTGGATACTTGCTGTTCGTGAATAGGACCCCGGCGCCAATTGTTTGGCGTTTTTTGTTTAATAAATAACTAATTTTGTTTTATGGAAAACAATCTCGAAGTAATGCGCCACTCCTGTGCTCATCTGGTAGCGGCGGCCGTGGCGGAGCTATACCCGGGTGCGAAATTTGGGGTGGGTCCGGTAGTCGAAAATGGGTTTTATTATGACATCGATTTTCCGCAAAATATTACGGAAGAAGACCTGAAGAACATTGAAGATAAAGCTCACGAATTGTCCGGAAAAGGGCTTAATTTCGTTCGTCGGGAAATGGATATTGCGACCGCAATTACTTATTTTTCTGAACGCAAACAGGATTATAAAGTTGCCCTTTTGCAGGATATTCAGACCAAAGGAACAACGAAAATGAACGCGGAGGAAATTCAAGATGTGGGTACGGATACAAAAAATGTCTCAGTGTATGAGACGGGTGATTTCGTCGACCTCTGTCGTGGTCCACATGTTGCCTCGAGTAAAGATGTGGGTGTTTTCAAATTGGTTAAACTAGCCGGAGCATATTGGCGCGGAGACGCAAACAATAAACAATTACAGAGAATTTATGGAATTTGTTTCGAGACGCAAGGCGAATTAGACAGTTATTTGAATTTATTGGAAGAAGCCAAAAAACGCGATCACCGGAAATTGGGGGTTGAATTAGATTTATTCACTTTTTCCGATTTGGTGGGCCCCGGACTTGCTCTCTGGACACCGCGTGGTACGCTCTTGCGTAATGTCTTGGATGATTATGTTTGGGATTTGCGTAGAGAGCGGGGTTATGAGCGGGTGACAATTCCACATATCACCAAAAAAGCGTTGTATGAGACCAGTGGGCATTGGCAGAAATTCGCGGAGGAGCTGTTTCATATCACGACGCGCGAAGGTCATGAATTTGCTATGAAACCGATGAATTGTCCGCATCATACGCAGATATATAATCATATTTCGAGGAGCTATCGCGAATTACCGCAGAGATATGCTGAGACTACAATGGTTTATCGCGATGAGCAGTCGGGCGAGTTGTCGGGGCTTTCTCGTGTACGGTGTATTACTCAGGACGATGCGCATGTGTTTTTGCGTGAGGTTCAGGTAAAAGAAGAAATGTTCAAGATTTGGGATATTATCGAGATTTTTTACCGAGCCACTGGATTTAGTTCTCTGAAAGTTCGTCTGTCTTTACATGATCCGGATCATTTCGAAAAGTATTTGGGGACAAAAGATGTCTGGGAAAAGACAGAAAATCAGTTGCGAGAATTGGCGAAGGAGAGGGGCGCGGAATATTTCGAAGCCAAAGGTGAGGCGGCGATGTATGGACCGAAAGTTGATTTCATGGCCACAGATTCCCTTGGTCGAGAATGGCAGGTGGCTACAGTACAGATTGATCGCAATTTGCCAGAGAGGTTTGATTTGACTTGTGTAAATGAGAAGGGTGAAAAAGAAAGAATTGTCATGTTGCACGCGGCAATTATGGGCTCGATTGAACGGTTTTTGTCAATTTTAATTGAACACCATGCCGGCGCTTTTCCGATTTGGATGTCACCGACGCAAGTGATGCTCACGGCGGTCTCTGCGAAGCATGTAGAAGGCGCCCGTCAGATTGCGGCTGAGTTGGCTGGGGCTGGGGTTCGTGTGGAAGTAGATGATGCAGATGAGACTTTGGGTAACAAAATTCGCAAGTCAGCTGGTCGCAAGATTCCCTATGTCATCGTCGTGGGTGATAAAGAGCTGGCGGGTGGGGATTGGATGATCCGTGTGCGTGGCGAAAAAGACCAGATAAAGATGACAAAAAACGAATTTATCGCCAAACTAAAATTGGAAATTGCTGAAAAAAAATAAGCAACAAAAAAACAGTGGATTGTCCACTGTTTTTTGTATATTTTTAGATTAAATCTTTTGAGGCGCGGACTACTTCTAGATATTTATCTTCGTAAGCTTGGAGTGTCTTGGCATCTTCTTGGTCCTTTGGTTTTTTGGATTCGGATAATCTTTTGATCATTTTGGTCAGCGATTCTGGTTTCGGGTCAATAATTGTGAGCCCGTCAGTCACTTCTTCCATCAAGATTACTTCACCAGGCTTAGTCATTTCAGGAGTTCTGCCATCGAAAATAAACTTATTTTGGAATGCTCCAAAAATACCGCCAAATTTAATTTTTTCTACCCCAGCTTTCATTTGGATTAATTCATTGCGAAGTTTCCCAACAGTTTCCCAAGCTTTTTCTTCTTTTGATTGTGCCCTTTCTCTCTTGGGGGCTTCGGCACGATTGGTTCCTTTGGTGTATTTATTTTTTGCGTTGTCAAAACCATCTTTTATTTTTTCACCGAGTCCGCTTTTTTGAAATTTATCGAGGGTTTCTTTGTCCGTATTATCGTACCAGTCTTCGAGATCGTCTTCGACAATCCCGCCCTTTGGAGTAGTATCCATTGTCCGAGTCTCTCCTCTGGTTCGTGTTGTGGCGGTACTTCCAGTCGTGAAGCGGTGAGCGGGGGTGCCATATTCAGGTTTTTTTGATGGGTTTTTGATTTCTGTTAAGACTTTGTAGAAATCCATACCATCTCGTTCTTCCTGATCCTTGGTCTTCGCTAGGTCTTCATAGATTTTCCGAATTTCCCCTCTTTTTTCTCTGGGGAAAATTGCCAGAGCTCTGTTTATTTTCTGACTAAGTTCGACTTGGTCGAGCACGTGGAGGTCAGCCTCGTCTCCAGCCGGTTTTTGGTCAAGTGTGAGCTTTTCTTGGAATAGACGCAGTAGTTCAATATCCTGGCCAGTTTCTCGTTTTTTCTGGGTTTCTTTTTCTAGACGTTCTTTTTCCTTGATTCGAGCTTGGTCGATCTTGATATTTTCAAGTCGCTCTTTTTCTCGTTTTTCATTTTCTCGAGCCATCACTTCCGCTTGTTTTGCTCTTTCTTCGGTGCGTATTCCCATGACAGTATCTTGGACACGTTTTTCAATTTTGGCTTTTTCGGCAGGTGGAATACTGGCGTTTAATGCGGTCAATTCCTTATTTAGTGAGGATATCTGTTCCTGTAATTTCTTGTATTCAGGATTTCTAGCATCTTTGGATTTCAAGGGCATTTCGGTCATTGTTTTTAGGATGTTGCCCAACTCAAGTTTGATTTCAATTATTCTGTTAGTATTTTTTTCTAGAGCTTCTTTTGCGGCGGCATCTAGTTTTTGTTTTTCCTGTTGCTCTTGCTGTTGTTTATTTTTTTGCATTTCAGCTATTTTGTCCTGCACCTTCTTTTCGAAAGACTCCGTATCAACTATAACAGGAGGCAAAAGATCTTTTTCTTCTTGGATTAAGCGTGAATTTTCTGCTTTTAATTGGGAGTATTCAGCATTTTTGGAATTTTTGGACCGTGGCGACATGGCAGTCAAGTCTTCGAGGATCTCTCTTCGTCGGAGTCTAATTTCTGCAATTCGGTCTATACTCGTATCAGAAACAGCGGTTTCTCGGAATTCAGCCTCGGCGTAGCCTTTCCATTTTTCTAAAATTTTGTTGATAGTTTCTGTATCATGGGCGTCGACGTTGCGATGGATTTTTTCTCGATGAGCGATGTGGTTGAGTAGAGCTTGGAAATCACCACCTTCAATGGAGGCTTCTTCAACCATTGTGGAGTACTCGGCACGTAGGGTATCGAGGTTTTTTGCGTATGCCTCCATTTGGGCAAGCTTCTCTTCAAGTCCGCTTTCAGAAACCAGAGATGCCTCCTTCAATCTGGAGGTTAGTTTTTCAAGTTTTTTATCTAACTCAAGAATTCTATTTTCTAAAAGATGTGTGTTAAAAGAATTTTTATTTAATTTTTTTTCTATTGTTTGTTCTTCTTCTTTCGCAGGTTTTTGAGGAATCTCTCGTGTGGCTTCTGCTAAATCCTTGTCATCGAGTGGTTCTGGGAGTTTAAATTTTTTCGCTTCGGTGGGGTTTATTAACTGGGGGTTGTCATGACGGCTTGACATATTTTTTTGGATTAATTTGATTTTAATTGATGGTATTTTAGCACGTTATGCGAATTAAGTTAATTTTTTTATACACAGGTGGCAGTTGACATGGTCAATTTATTACTATATAATCGAATGTCAGTGTTCTTTGTATTATGGGGGTGTATTCATGAGAAATGGTATGTTGAACGGTATCAGTTTAGGTGAGTATTTGTTTATTCCGAGGATTTGGCGCTTTATGCCGGGTTATCGGATAGTCCACTATACACATGAGCCGGGTGAACCCGGACACTTGCTTTTGGTGATTATCTGGGGCTATGGTGATAGTCCGAAGCAGGAGTTGAAAACCATCGAAAAAGGGTTTCCGATTCAGATCAGAATCGGGCATCAGCGGTTGAAGGTAGTTCGTTCAGTGTTTGAGTACCGTCGTCGGAATGACGGGGTGGAGTTCTTGGAGGCGCGCATCAATGTGCAAGCCATTGAAAAACACAAAAGAGAAATTCCAGAGGAGGGTCGTGTGATCAGTTTCGAGGAGGCGATCAATTCGCTGGCAAGGTAGTCTGGCGTCGAGTAGACGCCTTTTTTTATTATTTAATTATTGACAAGTTGGGGTAATTATATATATAATCATTTGGTTCGATGATCATTCAAAAGGAGAGGTAAATGGAACAATCAGATAAGTTATTCCTCGGTGTGGATTTTTCTTTGGAAGACCGTCGTTTGTTGCCAGAACGAATTGGAAATGTCGCAACCGAATTTGGGGATGGGGAAATCAGGGATTTGTATATTTTACACGCTCGACGGGTGTGTGATAAGCGTCTCATCGCTAGGATTCTATTTTCGTCGGAGATTTGTGAATATGCGTCTGAATGTGATCAAGATACTTGCGGGAAAGAATGTTGTGTCACACTCCTACGAGAATCTTTCAGACAGATTTCTTTTGCGCGCACTAATACCCATGATGTTGGTTTGCGTTTTCTAAAGATGGAATTGAAGGGTCGGCCAACTGGTGATGGTTGGGTGCGAGTGACTTCCAAAACAGAAAGGAAGGATCGGCGCTATGTTTGGCTTACAGTGGTTTGGCAGGTCATTTCCCAAAATTCGCTCCCCTCGAGAGTTTGTGGACGTTTAAAAATGAGGAAAGACTTTGTTGATTTGAAAAATGAAGTCGCCAGTATTCTCCTCAAACACGGTATTGACTACTGGACTTTGTGGTGTGATCTCAAGGATGTGGATTCCGAGAGGGGGTTTCCTCTATTTGGGAAAGATGGGGATATTATATTTCTCGTTTGTGTAGGGGAGAGAAGTCGAAGCATCCCCGCACCTCTTCGGGGGGAACTACTTGGTTTGAAACAGGTGATTTGGAAGGGGCATCGGTTAGATGTGAGTTTGCAGTGTCTCCACGCCTGTACACAAGTACCTGATCCGATATTTACGGCTATTTCCGCCAATCGTTGTATTGAAATGAAAAAATCTTATGGGTGGATTAAAATTGCCTATAAGCCGATGAAAATCCATTCGGATTAGTTCGTTTCTTAGGTGCCCAGTGGCACCTTTTTTTATCTCAAATTAGCCAAATATGATACTTGATTTTTCTGACGATTATGATATAATCACCATCGTATGATAGATGGAGTTTATCAATACAATATCACTACTTTTGGTTGCCAGATGAATAAAAATGATTCAGAGAGAATGGCGGCTGTTTTGGAATTGGCTGGGTTCGCACCTGTGGATGATCCGCGGGCGGCAGATGTTCTGATTTTGAACACTTGCTCGGTGCGTGATTCGGCGGAGTCGCGTATTTTTGGCCGTGGACGAGATATAAATAAATGGCGAGCGAAGAATCCGAATTTAGTGGTGGCAATCACCGGTTGTCTGCCCGGTAGGGACCCGAAGGGAGAAGTGAAGAAAAAAATGCCGTGGGTTGACTTATATTTTCCAAATAGCGAGATGGTGCGTTTGCCGGCGATGATTGCCGAAATCAGGCCACAGATGATCAGACAAAAAAGTATTTTTCCGGATTCATATTTGTCAGTTATTCCGAAGTATTCAGAAAATTTCCGAGCCTTTGTGCCTGTGCAGACTGGGTGTAATCAGTTTTGTACTTATTGCGTAGTGCCATATTCCCGTGGACGAGAAAAAAATCGCCCGTTGGCTGAGATTCTCTCGGAGGTGCGTGCTCTCGCCGAGAAAGGTGTTCGAGAAGTTCATTTGCTCGGGGAAATTGTCAATCATTACACCGCGCCCGATCCGGAAAATTTTTCTGAGAACAATCTATTTCGAAAAAATGATTTTGCTCGCCTGCTTTTCGAGATAAACAATATATCAGGCATAGAGAGAATTCACTACACCGCTCCGCATCCTCTGTATATGGATGAGGAGATGATTGCGGCGCTGGCTTTGCCGCATCACATGAATTATTTACATTTGCCAGTTCAGTCGGGGAGTGATAAAATACTTGCCAAAATGAATCGTCGCCATACTCGAGCTGAATATTTGGATATAATAAAAAAAATCAGGCAAGTTCGTCCGGGTATAGCTATCGGCACCGATATTATTGTTGGTTTTTGTGGTGAGACAGAGGATGATTTCATGGACACGATTCGTCTCTACGAAGAATGTGATTTCGATATTTCATATCCGGCACAATATTCTGTCCGGTCTGGCACGGCGGCGGCCAAAGTATTTGTGGATGATGTGTCGGAGGCAGAGAAGAAAACGCGCTGGAATCGTTTGCAGGCGAAAATGGAAGAAATTACGGAGAAAAAAAATCGGGCATATTTGGGCAAAACAGTTTCCGTTCTGGTGGACAGGTGGGAAAACGGTGAATGTCTCGGGAATTCGAGTGAGATGAAATTGGTGGGTTTTGGGGGTGATTCGAAATATATTGGACAAATTGTTAGCGTCCGGATCGATTTCGCCGATAAGTGGATTTTGCGCGGAGAAATGATATAATTAATCATATGTGTGTGCTTGTGGGAGAAGAACAAACCAAACTTAAATCGGAGGAACCGGCACTGCCCAAAATGATTGTGCTCGTCGGTCCGACTGCATCCGGTAAAACGGATTGGGCTTTGCGATTATCAAAATTGTACAATGCGGAAATAATTTCGGCTGATTCACGTCAAGTTTATAAAAAAATGAACATCGGTACCGCAAAAGAAACGGGAGAGTGGCATTGGTCAGGATTGCACCGTGTTTATATGATTGGGGGGGTACCACACCATTTGATAGATTTTCTGGATCCGGGCAAGTTTTTTACCATGGTGGAGTTTCATGACGAAGCCATCAAAATTGCTCGGTCGATTGTCAAAAACGGGAAAATTCCCTTTGTGGTCGGAGGCACCGGACTTTATGTTCACGCTTTGGTGGATAATTTGCAGATACCGCGTGTACCGCCAAACAAAAAATTACGCAAAAGTTTGGAGGAAAAAACCACTGAAGAACTGATGGTGTGGCTAGAGAAACTTGATCCGGAAACAGCCCAGTCGGTGGACCGCGCTAATCGGCGTCGGGTCACTCGCGCTCTCGAGGTGTGTATTTTGAGTGGGGCGCCTTTTTCTGGACAACAACAAAAAGGCGCACCACTCTTTGATGTGCTTCAGATCGGTATCGACATCTCTCGGCAAATTTTAGATGAGAGAATTTCGGTGCGTGTCGATAAAATGATGAAACTCGGATTACTTGCGGAAATTAAAGACCTTTTGCGGCAAAAATATAGTTGGGAGTTGCCGGCAATGAGTGGAATTGGTTATCGACAGTTTCAGGACTATTTCGAAAACAAAGCGGATATTGATCAATGTATTGAAAATTTGAAAAGGGATACGAGGCGATATGCGCGGAGACAACTTACTTGGTTCAAACGAGATAAACGTATTAGGTGGTGTGAAAATTTTTCCCAGGTAGAGAGTTTGGTAAGGGATTTTTTGGGAGGTAAGAAGGTGGATGAATTACCAATTTTGCCAATTAAATACGCTAATTTTGAATAATCTATGCCATTAGCTATTAAACCCGGTTCAAGTTTGGGTATTGGTTCTCGGCCAGGTGGCGTGCGGTTTGGAGGTGGGGTGAAGCCTGTCTCAACCTCAGCTTTTTCACGGCCAAATCAAGATAAAGGATCGCCGCGGGCGCAAAACTTTTCGGTGACGAAATTAGGACAGTTGAAAGAGCGAGAAAGAGCCAAGGTGTCGATCAGCCGAGTTGTGGCTGAACGCAAAGTGGGGAGCATTGATTCACCTCGAGTTGGTGTGGGGGAGAGGAAAACTGCGACCGATAGTTATGCGGATAAACGTGCTGAAGAATTAGAAATTATCCGTCAGAAATCAATTGAGAGGCAGAAGTTCGTCACTACTCGTCGCATGGTGAGAGAGAGATTGGCGCGTGAGGCGGAAGAGGCCAAAAAAGTCGCCGAAGAGAAAGCTCAGCGCCAGAGGGCAAGTATTTTTTAGAAAGATTAAATACAAAAAACGCCGTTGAGCGTTTTTTGTGTAGAGAGTTTTTATTCAGAAATCTTTTTTCTCAGTATATCTTCCATCATCTTTGGGTCGGCCGCTCCCTCGGAGGCTTTCATCGCCATTCCGAGAAGGAATTTGATTATTGGTTCTTTGCCAGCTCGGAACTGTTTTACTTGGTCGGGGAAATTGTGAATAATCTGTTCGGCGATACTCGTCAATTTGTCACCATCACGATTTTGTCCGAGTTTGTATTCTTCCATCACATGGGTCGGGTCGACATCGGTGTCGTGGTCGATCATGATTTCGAGAATTTTTTGAGCGCTGGTGGAGTTTATTTTTTCTGCGTAGACCAGCGCGACCAATTCGGCGAAATTTTCCGGCGATATTTTCATTTCCTCATAGGAGATGTTTCTGGCCGTGAGAAGTCCGAATAATTTGGTGGTCAGCCAACCGCTCATGAGTCGGGCAACTTTATTTATATTTTGTTCGCGAATTTCACCATTTTCGGATTTATGATCCGGGAGAGAGTGCAACCAATCAATGAGCTCACTCATCGCGGCTTCGGCGAAATTGGCCCAATCGCTGTCCTGGGCTAATAGGCGGCTGTCGGCATATGAGAAGCCGTATTCTTCGTGAAAACGACGAGTTTTGGCGATTGGTAATTCTGGAAGAAATATCTTTCCGGCAATTTTCAATGGTGAAAATGGGGGAATATCGGGTTCTGGGAAATAGCGATAATCAGCGGCGTTTTCTTTTTTTCTTTGGCAAATTGTTTCGCTTGTCGTGTCGTCCCAACCGCGAGTTTCTTGGTCGACGACCCCGTCATTTTCCAAAAGTTTTGTCTGACGTTTTATTTCGAATTCAATGGCCTTTTCGACCGCTCGAAAGGAGTTGATGTTTTTGATTTCAACTTTTGCGTTTAACCTGGAATTATTAAGCGGCTTGACTTGGCCGTTCACAATTTCAAACGCAGTTGGGTCTTGGAGTGAGATATTGACTTCACAGCGCATTTGGCCTTTCTCCATATCGGCAGAAGAAACTTTCAGTTGACGTAAAATTGCGCGCAATTCTTGGCAGTATGTTTTGGCTTCCAGAGCAGATTTGAAATCAGCGCCGGTGACTATCTCCATGAGTGGTGCTCCGGAGCGGTTGAAGTTGACCAAAGTCTGGCCTTCGCGATCATGAAGGAGTTTGGCTGTGTCCTCTTCGAGATGAACACGGGTGATATTGATTTTGGCTTCGGATCGGATATTGTCATTTAGCGGAAATACTAGTTCCATTTCGCCATTTTCGCCGATCGGCTCGTCGTATTGGGATATCTGGTATCCTTTTGGCAGGTCTGGGTAGAAGTAGTGTTTACGGTCAAATTTGGAGGTTTCACGGATATTGCAACCCAATGCCATGGCCGCTTTGACAGTCATTTGGATGGCGGCTTTGTTCGGCACAGGCAAAGTGCCTGGGTGGGCAAGGCAAATCGGACAAATGTTCTGATTCGGTTCCTTTTCCTCAGGGCTGTTCGGGCATGAACAGAACATTTTGCTTTTGGTCGCCAATTCCACGTGGACTTCCATGCCAATAATAGGGGTGAGTTTCATAAAATAATCTCTATTGTCTTTCTCCCGCGCTCTTGTAAATCAAGATAGTATAGATTGAAGCAATTTGACTGAGTATCAAATTGATGGTGAATATGATTGCGGAGTAGATGAAAGTGATTATTTCATTTTTCCCAATAATTGACCCAATCTGACCAAGAATATTGCTGAGAGTGGCAAGGATGAGTACTAGTACAAAAATTCTGATAAAAAACGACCACCAGCGTCCTTTGACGAGGGCGAAACTGTGGAGGATGGCGGGTTTTATTTTTTTGCCTTGGAGAACAATCTCGTATATGAATAAATTAAGTCGAATACTGTAGTAGATTGCATGGAAAAAACCGTAAATTGCTACAAGAATAATTAGTTTGGAAATAATGTTACCGATCAAGCCGTGAGCCGATAAATTTAGAGCACTGGATAGACCGATCAATACTAGCGAGATAAGAAAGGGAGCGGCAATATAAACCCCAGAGATTATCATGCCAATGAAACCGCGCCAAACATAGGGATGGGTAGCTGTCGTAGAAAGACGGATATTTTCATCGAGGTTGTTTGTGAGTTTGGAGTGGACAGCGTGAACATAAGCGAAATTGAACCACAAACTCAGGTAAGAGATTGCCAGAGCAAAAAGCAGGCCGATTATTCCAAACACGATAATCAGGGTAGAGTCCTGACCGGAGATAAGGGCGGTCGAAAAAGGTAAAAAAATCACCACACCAGCGAAGCCGATTACCAGAGGTACGAGTGAGAGCAGGGCGTATTTGATTACCATGCGGATATTTTGTCGGAAAAACTGCCAAGAATTTTTGAGTAACTCACCGATCGAAATAAGCATATTAAAAGAATGATTGTAAAAGTTTAACACTTTCTGTTTTCATTATATCAAATTTTTCGTTTGTATTCAAAATGTGGATTTTCGTACCACGAGATTCAAAAATTTCCTGATATTTGGGTGATAGATAGAGAGCTCGGGTTGTCTCGAGGAATTCTTTGCGTTCGAATATAGAATTGTCGGTTTTGTTGGTACGAGTAGCGAGTCTTTCGAGTGCGATTTCGGCTGGCAAATCAGTGATTACGAGATGGTCCGGAGCATGTTCGAGAGCGAAAGCGTTGCCTTCGATGGCGGCGATTTCCGTCATCGGTATTGTGCCTTGGATTGACTGGTAGCAGAGCGAGGTTGAAACACTCCGGTCTTTGATAATAATTTTGTTTGGCGAAGAATTTAGGAAGGGGATAATGACTTTTTTATATAAAATAAGACGGTCGAGGGCGTAGGCATTGGCGATAGATAGAGGAGGGTAATCAGATCCGGAACGAATTAGTTCATTGCGAATTACACTGCCGATCCCGACAAAAGTTGGTTCGGAGGAGAGGATGCAATCGTATGGCAAAAATTCTTCCGGATTCGGATGCCGGCTGTGATTTTTCCAAAAATCACGCAGGTTTAGACATTTTTTATTGATTGAATTTAGGTAATTGATCCACTCGAGTATGATGGAACTTTTCCCTGATCCATCGATACCATCAATAATTATAAACATAAATTCTAGTTCGCAGTGGTTACTGTTTAGGCGCGTAATTATATTCTGGATTGAACATTGTCGAAGCCCAAGAAGATGATCCACCGTTCATGTTGACACGAATGTATTTGGCGAGAAGTGGTTGTACCTCATTAAGTTTATGCCAACATTCTTGGGCAATTCGTCGATAAGAAATATGTCCTTTCGAACCGGATCGGAGAGAAATGAAATGGTGCAGTTCGCGCAAGTTCCAAGTGATGAGAACGCGTTTTTTGAACGCGAGCGGTACGACGTATTGCGCTTCGTGCGGAAATTCTGTTTTCATTTTATCATACAATTCACTGCCTGCATACATCGCTTCACGAAATTTCTCCGCCTCGCCCGCTTCGGTAATTTCCTCTGGAATATCGAAGCCATGGATAGTCGTCACACGCTGATTAGTCTGTGTGCACATGCGGTGACGTTGGATATCGCGGAATGCGCCATAGTCCATGAGAATGTCAAATGTGTAATATGCGTGTTCGAGCTCGCGCAGTGGCGCGTCGAAAGAAGCACGGCGCGCAAGCGCTTCGTCCATGATTCTCTCTTTTTGTTTTGCGGGCATTGTTTTCACGGTACGGAGTGCTTGGTGAAATGGGACATCACTGAACCGGTATAGAATAGCGGCGATGATGCGTTCTTCGGCGTCTTCATCGTATGAGACAATTTTTACTGGTGGGGTCGGTTCTGGGTTTTCATTTATCAAAATATTAGCGATTGACTCGAATGACCGTTCAGTTTCACTTAAGTATTTATTTTCATCAGCAAACTTGATGAGGGTTGGCGTCACTTTCAAGGCTTCTTTTTTCATTTCGGCGCCAATTTGGCGTGCTTCGGCGAGTGGATGGGAGAGTAGCTTCGCGATCGCGTGTTCCATCACGCGGGCGTTGGCTGTGAGGCCGAGATTGGTGAGGGTGGCAGTCGGGAGCAGGTAGCGGATGTTGTCACATACGCGAGCGCGTGTGTTCGCATTGTAGGAGCGTTCGGGTGTGCCATTTTGTGGATATTTCGATCGGATAAATTCATTCATGGCGGGTTCCATTTCGGTGTAGGTGTCAAACAAGAAATCAATCGTTTTTTCATAAATACGGCCATAAGTGGAGCGCATGATATTGTCTGGCTTTAGGTAGCGGGTGCGATCGAATACTTGATAACGAGTGGATTTTTCGGTGTAGGAAGCGAGGCGATTGTCCTCAATGATTTTCGTGGCGAGAATCGAAACGTTTTCAATCGCGAGATGGAGTGTCGCGTGTTCGGCGACGGAGCTGTGACCATATCCAACCACCCATTTCTCATGAAAATCGGCTGATTTTTCATCGGTCAATTCCTCCGCAATTTCACGGAATGATTCAGGCGAGCGTGAACATTTCGCAAATGCCACGGCGACGACTTCTGGTTTCAAATGATCGAGTGAGTAGATGTCTCTTTTGTTTGTTTGTGTTTCTTCCATATTTTTCTTCTTTGTCCGCCGTAGCCTTGGCGAAGGCGGATGGGTTTAATTTATTTTTTTATTTTGTTTTTTTGATATAAAATTCTGTCCAGTAATTACTTTTTTCCCGGTTTTTTCTTCAAGTGCGATTCTTGCGTCTTTAGCAATTTTTCCACCTTTTTTCGCGGGAATTTTATTTTCTTCAAGTCCTTTTGTCTGCATGGTTTCGGCGATTTGTCTGGTGGATAATTCAGCTAAAGCGGTAAATACTAGTTCGGCGTCGGACATGTGGTCACGTAAGTTTTGTGTTTGAAGACTCTTTAACTTTTTATGTTCTTTTGTTGATATGTCACTCCACTCCTCATGAATTATGTTTGTCAAAATGGCATATTCGTCTTTTTCTTTTACTTCGTTATTTTTCCAATAATCCGTTAATTTATTTCGGATTTCTTGCCCCATCATTCTTTGTTGTATCCATTTGTCACTTCGTCCAAGTTTTTGCCAGTATTCGCGACTACGGTTGAGAGCTTTTTCCGGATCAGTCATTTCCTGCATTCTCTCGTAGCCGACGCGGGCGAGCCAGAGTTTGATTGGTTCTGCTTTTGGACTGGGGATGGATTGAATGAGACGAAGGATCGTTTCTACATTTGCCACATCGGTGTTATAAAATTTTCCATCGGAAGACTGTAATTTCAGTTTGTCACATTTTGTGACAGACTGATTTCCTTCTTTTTTTAAGCGATTTTTTAGTGTCGTCCAGTAAGTTTGGGCCTTTTTAAAATCACGCTGTTCGATTAATGTGGCCACGATATCAATAACAGAAAAAAACCAAGTCTCCGTTTTTTCATCATAATATCGCCGGACACGGAAATTTTCAAAAATGGCAAGTGAGTGTCTATTTTTTTTCATAAATTTAGTCAGTCAACTAGGGTTTTTTGATGTGATAGTGTTAGGATCTTTGATCTCGATTTGTGTTTTAAGCAAATTTTTCAGTGTCAATACCATGTTCTTGTGTCAAATTGTTTGGATTGAATTGGTCTATCATAGCAATTTTTTACTTCACCCCCGTCGTCCCGAATCCGCCTCTGTCCGCGTTTGTCATCTCTTCGACTTCGGTCCATTCAGTCTGATCGACGCGCACGAAAGCGCCTTGGCCGAGACGTTCGCCTTTTTCGATTTTTACAGTTTCGGAAGTGAGGTTGTACACTTGCAGGAGAATTTCATCGTTATTGCCGCAGAAATCTTGGTCGATGAATCCGGTAGAAGTAAAAAGGCCTTTACGGCGCATGGTGCTCGAGCGATCTTTTATTTCGAGCATGTAGCCGTGGGGAATTTCTATGACGAAATTGGTCGGGATTCTTTCAATTTTATGTGGTGGAATTTCGAGGTCAATTCGACTGTATAGATCAAAAGCAACAGCGCCTCGAGTTTGGTAAATCGGCACTGGTAGAGACTTATCGACTCTTTTTATTTTTACGTTCATATTGGATTTTTTTAATAGCTTCGTCAATTTGTTTAAAAAGTTTTTCAAAAGAGCCGCCATTGTCGAGGGTTAGTTCAGCTTGTTTGGAAATATCGGCGATTTGTTGTTCCGCTTCGGCGGCGGAATCACGGAGAAATTCTTTGAAAGTCTTTTTGGCATCATCGGATTTTTGACGACGCAGACGCATACGTTGCCAACGTGTACGAATCGGCGCTTCGACGGCGAAGAGATGGAAATTTGGCATTACGCGAAGCGCATCGACATCAGACGGGCGGCGCAATCCTTCAATAGCTATTACGGATTTCTTGGATAATAAAACTTCTTTGGCGAGTGTTTGGCTCAAAATATCTGGTCCATACGTGTCGCGCAGAGCCAGTGACATTTTTTGTAAATTATCACGAGTTGGCTCGATATGCAATCGATCTACCATATCACGCAAAATTCCACCAGAAGAAAAAACTTCGCCCTTGTATTTCTTGCAAATGTATTCGCCGACCGTGCCTTTGCCAGACGCAATAAAACCGGCGACACCGATGATGATTTTATTGTTTGTCATATTGCTCTAGGTTTTCTGATAAGTAGACCAGTTCAACTCCGGCGCATTTGAAGACTTCTTCGCTATCAGTTGCGGCATGATATTTTTTCTGACACACCACTCGAACAATACCGGCGTTGACGAGCATTTTGGCGCATGTGAAGCACGGGGTGTATTTGACATAAATCGTGCCGCCATTTATAGAAATACCAAGTTTGGCGGCTTGGCAAATTGCATTCTGTTCCATGTGTACGGTACGCACGCAGTGTTGGCTTTGATGTCCATCTTCGTGAACGGTGGTCTTGATTTGGTGACCAACATCATCACAGTGTGGGGCACCTTTTGGTGATCCGACATATCCCGTCACGAGCATTTGTTTGTCTCGCGCGATTACACATCCGCCGTAGCCTCGATCACATGTCGCTCTCTTGGAAACCGTATTTGCAATATCCGTAAAATATTCATCCCATGATGGACGAATGTGGGTTGTTTTTTCTTCAGTCATAAGTTTTTTGTTCGTCGGTATTGTAGCAGATTCGGTGGGGGAGTAAAAGCGACTAAAACCGTATGACTTGTGAGTAAATCAAGGTCGGTGGATGGGTGTGGCAAAAACAAAAATCCCCGTGGTAATTCCATGGGGATTTGAGTAGGAAATTTGATTAGGCTTCGATCGCAATCTTGATACTTGGGCCCATCGTCGAGCAGATTACCAAATTTTTGAGGTAAGTGCCTTTTGATGAACTTGGTTTGGCCTTCTTCACTGCATCAAGTAGGGCATTCAAATTCTCAACCAGTTGGGTTTCGGTGAAGTTCACTTTGCCGAATACCTGGTGCAAGTTGGCCGTGTCGTCATTTTTGAAAGTGATTTTGCCCTTTTTGAGGTCACCAATCATTTTCTTCAAATCTGTTCCGACAGTTTCTGTCTTTGGGTTCGGCATGAGGCCCTTTGGACCCAAGACTTTGGCGGCGAGCGCCATTTTCGGCATCATTTCCGGAGTCGCAACGGCGACATCAAAAGTGATTACGCCAGTGTCCTTGATTTTTTTGATGTCCTCTTCGGTATAAACGAAATCGGCACCTGCCTCTTTGGCAGACTTTTCGTCATTTGAACCAACGAATGCGGCCACTTTTTTGGTCTTGCCAGTTCCGTTTGGCAAAATGACCGTCGCGCGAACCTGTTGGTCGCTTTTCTTTGGGTCAATACCGAGGCGGGCATGCAATTCAACTGAAGCGTTGAACTTGACATTGTGCGTTTCCTTGATGAGCTTGATGGCCTCATCGACCGAGTAGACCTTTGTACTATCCACCTTGTTTTTCAAGGCTTCCATTCTCTTCGACATATGAGATACTTTTTGTGGTAGTAGCCCTCGATTAGCTCTAAGGTATGTGCTTAGACACGAGGTCCCACTGAATAAAACGTATGCCACAAGTTGTGCTCATGGCTTACTCGTATTGTACCCGAAAACAGGCTTTGTGTCAATTAGTTATCCACGGACGAAAAAGCCCTGATGAGGGGCTTGTGGATAAGTCTGTTGACGGCAGGTCTATTCGATGCTTTTGATGATTTTTCCTATTATCTTAGCGGAATTTTGAAAGCGTTTGCTTTCGTCGCTGTGGAGTTTCACTGGCCAGTGACCGAGGATGCCGTGACGACCGATAATCGCCGGAGAACCGAGGCAGACCCCGGAGACACCGTTGCAACGAACGAGGTGGGTGGTGATTGGGAGGATCTTTTTTTGGTCGAATAGGATGGATTCGATAATGTCGGCGACGACGAGAGCGATTCCGTAGAAAGTGGCACCTTTTCGGCTAATGATTTCGTATGCTTTGTTGCGTACTTGTTCTTCGATTTTCTTTTTTAGGGCTGGGGAAAGTGCTTTTATGTCGGAAGCTGGGATTCCACCGACAGTCACAGTGCTCCAGGCGACAAATTCAGAATCACCGTGTTCGCCGAGCACAAAACCTTGAACAGATTGGGGGTACACTTCGAGAGCTTGGGAGATGGCAATTTGGAGACGCGCGCTGTCGAGTGTCGTGCCTGTACCGAAAACTTGATGTTCTGGTAATCCGGAAATCTTTTGGGCGAGATATGTCAAAATGTCGACTGGGTTGGCGACGATGACGACGATTGTATCATCACGCAATTTACCGATGCCGGCAAAAATTTCTTCAAGTATTTTTTTATTTTTGGTAATCAGGTCAAGACGAGTTTCACCTGGTTTTTGGGGAAGTCCGGCTGTAATAATAATTACATCAGCGTCGGCGGCATCAGGATAATTCGCGCCGATAATTCCGCCCGTCTCTGTGAAACAGAGGCCGTCACGAATGTCCATCACTTCGCCCTCTTCTTTTTTTTCATTGACATCGATGAGGAGAATTTGGGCGGCAATATTGCGAATTGCGGCCGCGTATGCCGAGGTAGCGCCGACGGCTCCGGCACCGATGATCGCGATTTTGTGGGTAGGGAATTTAGACATATTAGATGTGTTTTGTTTTGTTAGATTATTCAACCTCTTTCTTCTTTTTGTCAGATCTGAGTACGAGCAAATGTCCTGTAAAGATCAATACACCAACGATTAGGATCGAGATCTGGTTGGAAGCTTCTTGTTGCATATTGGCTTTTTTCCAGTCGGTATTTTTATTTTTTTCCTGCCAAATTTTGTAATCGGTTTGCCATTGTTCGAGAGCTTGTTTTTCGTCAGTGGTCAGTTTGATCGTGCCGAGGTCGGTTTCTGTGCCAACTTTTCCGATATATGGCGCTGTCGGCATATTGTACTGATATTGTGTCTCGGCCGCGAGTGGAAAAACCCATGCTTGGAGACTGAGACGAATGAGTTGCGCGGCCGGAATGGCTATCATCATGAGACCGACAAATGTCGCGAGATAGAGATAGATATTACGAATGAGACTGGTGGTTTTCGACATACGGATTGATTAAAAAATTACGGTGATATTATACCAAGATAAGATTGGGGTGTACAGTGGGTTGACAAAAACATTTCATCGTGGTTATATTACCCCTAACACACTTTTCAAGTATATTAGGAGGGGTAAATGTTAGATGGCTGTTTCATCTTGTATATTCCGCCAGAAATTGGTCCCGGCACCGAGTCGGATTCGGTTGAAATGAAGAAAATAGATCGGATGAAAGAGGCTATTGTTTGGAATCTGGATCTCGTCGTCGGTCGTCCGAGAGTGGTCGTTGCTCATTCGCCGCGAGCTTCTTGCGCGAGAGGGATTGGTCGATTATTTAATGAGGTGT